>ERZ773013.189-NODE-189-length-38684-cov-6.849336_pt1 | contig 38684 bp, 33 predicted proteins | sample MGYA00511670_ERZ773013 | MGnify/ENA primary metagenome ERZ773013 (study PRJEB29015, sample SAMEA2738120) | human oral metagenome | biome: human oral; feature: human-associated habitat; material: saliva | place: China | collected 2257 ... | reverse complement strand
GTGCTGTCACGGGAGAGCCCTTCTTGTACCTCGACTGCATGATCTCGAAGAGCTCACCTATCGCCGCACTGTCAAACTTAAAGCCGCACTTGATGTGGAGCTTGTCTTTGGCGAAGAGCAAAAACGTCACGCTTACAAAGGCTGACTTCATAAGCTTCCTTGCGCCGGGCATGTGATCGCCGATTATGCAGATGTCCAGCTCAAGGTGCAGACAGACTCAGGTGCCAGATGCAAAGCACGTACACGTAGGTCAGCTCGCCTATAAGGTGGGTGTGCGGTACGCGAGCGTCGAAGACACGCTTAAGGATGCAGGTCAGCTTGGATTTGTTGGGGCGTATAGGCGTGTACCCTCTACGTTATCGCGTCTGCGCCTTTAAGAGGCGAGCTTGCCCTTTCTGGCGCCACAGCGCCTGTGGCTGTCGTGTCTGCGCAGCGACGACATCCCCGCTTAAGGGATCCGGCTCGGGCTCGTCGAGCTCCCCCAGAAGGTCGGTCCTCCTTTGCCTGCGCTTCTGGAGCCGTTGTCATTGGGCTCTAGTATGGCGGGTATCTTCTTTGCGAGCAGCTGGTACTTCCACAAGCAGTGTACCTTACGGCTCAAGCTCTTTTGCCGCTTTCCTCGCAAAGCCCTGCTTACCAGAAAGCCTTAAGGGCGCCTTTTGCTTTAAGCTCCATGATGGCGATACTTTGGGGTTTGGCGATGATCCATCTCCACAGGAGCCCCTTTGAGAGAAAGCTAAGCCTGCGGTGTGTGAAGGCAATGCATCTGCCGTGGCCGCGGTAGTGGTCGATCGCAGCGCACTTATGTCCGTCGGTGTAGCTGTTCTTGCTGTGGCCGTCCTGTGGGACGATACCTAGCGTCTCATACTCTTTGATCCAGTTGTACAGAGATATGCTTGTCCGGGTAGGTGAGCTTGCCGGTTACGGCAGTGATTTTACTGCCGTAGTGGTAATAGAGATCGATCGCCTTTTTCTTGTCCTTGTAGCTGAACATCAATGACGCCTTTGCGTACGTCTGTTCGGTACGGATTTGCGTTGCCACCCTCATCGGGCTAATTTCTTTCACGCTTACGGCGGTATAACTACCGTTTATCGGAAATATCGCCCTGTCGCCTAAAAACATGACTAATTACCGGAGAACAGTTTGTAAATGCATCCTACATATATATGAGTTTTGAAACATCTAACAAATAAAATAAGTATTTTAACATTGCAAAACACCTGGTAAATCATGTATTTAAACTTTATGTGCAAAATGTGGAAGTAAACTTATGCATATTGTAAGAAAATTATGCAAAATAGTAACAAGAACTAATCCAAAATAAGCTGAGAGAGAATCGTGTTAGATATTGAAAACCGTTACATTTGAGCTCCGTAAAAATGCAAGGTCTTTGGAAGGAAAAGACATGAAGAACGGAGTACAAATTCACACATTACACAATTCAGACGCTACCGGGAAGATCTCCAGTGGGAGGTTCTTTGATCACATACTGTGGAAGAACAGCTCAGAGCTGTTAGGGGAGCTCGATGCGAATCATATTGTTTGCATTGAGACGTGCCTGCCACAGAACCTGGAGTCCCTCTTTACGCATATGGCCGAAGCGGTCGAGAGACGGGGAGGCGACGTTGCTGCCTGCTCATATGAGCATGTGAAAGTTTCGGACCTCGCTGAAAGCCTGGAAGGTATAGTTCGACAGTTCGCTCCCAAACACACCGGTGGGCGCACGATTGTTATCGTCTGTAACTTGCCCGAGATTCCACAGGATCAGCTCTCTTCAATTGCCCGTCTCTTCCGCTATCTCAATCGTCATCACCTCGAAGTCGTCTGCCTAGTGGAGCCCAAGAACGCTGCACTGCTTGAGTACCTGAACCGTGCCGGGGTGATGGGCTCAGACAGGTTCCGCATCACTCAAGGGGAGGGGGATCTCTGGGACGCTCCGGTCGCCTTTGATCAGGCGCTTGCACTCTCAAACGGTGCGTATTCTCTGATGCAGGTTTTGGAGGGCTGTGAGGGAGATGAGGCAGGAGGGCTCACGCAGGCAGACTGTGCCCACTTCGGGGAGGTGCTTGACCGTTCTGTCACCGAGGCGGCACAGACCTTCTCAAGCGAGCAGCGTCAACTTCTCTATACGATGATCGCCTGTGGGAAAGGCCGCCTGAGCGATGTTCTGGCAGTCACAGGACAGGGGAGCGGTAAAGATCTTTCCTTCATCGCATACTTTCTTCCCCTCGTTTCGGTCGAGGAGAAGACGAATAGCTTCTGGTGCGGTGCCGTCGCCGATGAGGGGGTCTTCAGATACCTTCCGAAGACTGTTGCGGCAATCAAGGCCTTCCCACAGGAGCAGAAGCGGCGGCTCATCGCGATGACGGAACAGCAGGGCGCCTATGCGCGCAGCGCGTATCTCATTGCCACCTTCGGACTCACCGATGCAGTGGCTCGGCATCTGGTGCGTGAGGCGCCTCACTATGTAGCGGCCGGAAGCATCAGGCTGATCAGACAGGCACTGGCGGCTACGCAAAGCCAATCCTCGCTTTCCCACTACCGTGAGCAGGCCGAACTGGCGTGCACGCTGGCTTGTGGGAACTACAGGGAGGTACAGGCTGCCAAAAAGCAGTTCAGTCAACGGGACCGCTCTCAGGCCGAACCAGTGCTTGTGGCGCTCCGTAGCATGCGTGAGAGCCTGAACAGCCCCAAGGAGGCCGAACAGGCGCTCTCAGGAGATACCATTCCTGTTTCACTGCGATCCCATATCGCCTGTTGGAAGACCGCCTGCACGAAACCCGAGGAACTGCGGGCGCGCCTCACCGAGGCGATAGATGAGCAGGATCAGTGTGCGGAGCTCTTCCAGGCAGACTGCTGTTTTTTCCACGCTCTACTCGATGCGCAGACCGGGGTTTGGCCACAGCAGCTGTTGAGCCGTGAGGATGCATTTGGCCTGTGGGCCCAGACACTGTTCCTCGGCTACAAGGCACTCACTGCCGGTGAGGCTGTCCTGGGTGAGGCCCAAGGCATAGCCAAGGCGTGGGATGTCTTCGGCGACGCATTGGGCTCAGCCCTTGCGCACCTTATCTGTGCGGTGCAGCTGATGCGTAACGGCTCGCCTCAGGTAGCGTATCCTGCGCTTCTGAAGGCGCAGCCTATGCTCAGGGGTCAGGACGCGCCGTCGCTGACTGAGATAATCGTGCTGCTGCGTGCGCAGATCCAATACGACAAGCAGCCCTCGGTGGCAGAACAGCTCCTGGGCTCCTGCCGGAGCACTGACGGTAAGGCGATCGGCGCCTGGATCCGCGCCGCCCATGGAGGGTATGAGCTGAAGGGAAGCGAGGCGCCGCTGCCGGACCACCTGCTGTGGTTTGCGAAGCTGCTGCGCGAAAGCGACCGGAAGTTCCAGAAGAGCGCACCGGTGGAGTGGGACATCCAAGCCGGACGCTGGGGCACATCCAAACACCACGGTGAGTTTCAGGCCTCACAGCTGCTCGGCGGCAAACCGTGCGTACGGGCAAAGGGAGAAGGCCCCAAGCTGCTGGAGGTCTCGATGCTCGGACACTTTGAGGTCAAGGTGGACGGGGAGCCGATCCTCCTGAACCGCTGGCCAAGAAGATCCTCCCGCGTGCTTTTGGGCATGCTTGTGGCCAAACGCGGCCACACAATCAGGCGCGTGGACTTCCTGAATGCGGTGTGGCCCGGCGTGGACTATCTGACCGGCCGTCCCCGCATCTATGCAGCAGTCTCTACGCTTCGGGATGTTGTGAAGCAGAAGGGGACCACCACGAAGTTCATCGTCGGCGGGGATGGCAGGATCTCGCTGAACCCTACCTGCGTGATCTGCGATGTGGATAAGTGTGAGGCGCTCGTGCGGGAGATCCTCTCCCGCGGCACCGACGATGATCGGCTTTTCCAAGCGACCCAGGACCTGCTGGAGCTCTATCAGGGGGATCTGGTTGTCTCCCCGCAGGATACGTCGGGCATGATGCTGAGAAGAGAAGAGGAGCTGAAACACGCCTATGTGGACGCCCTGACTAGGGCGGCACAGCGCGCGCTTGAGGTTGGCCCCATCCCCTCAGCAGCGCTCTTCGCTAAACATGCCCATGAGGCCGCCCCGATCCGCGAGGATGTGATGGCGGTGTACGTTAAGGTCCTCGCCCGTCAGGGCCGGTACGCGGAGATCTGGGGAGCCTACCGGGAGTTCTCCCAGCAGCTCTTCGATGTGATGGGAACCGCGCCCTCAGCGAAGCTCAGGATGCTCCTGGAGGCGATCCAGAGTGAGGAAGGGGTTGCATCACCCGAAAACCGATCCGATCGGTTGCTCTGAGTTTTGTAGAAAGCCTGCGCCTTTACTATTCTGACTCATCAAGAGTTAGGTGAAATTGGGTATTGTTATTCTAAATGAGATATCTCTACGTGCATACGACGGATGGGCGGAGTATGCGCTTTTCCTGTGAGGAGTAGTATGCCAAATTTTATCTCCCGATTACTTTCGATGGGCGCGAATAAGCAGCTCAAGGAGTTTCAGAATGTCGTTGATAGGATCAATGAGCTCGAGTGTTCGTACAGCCCCGACAAGATGGACGATGAGGAGCTCTCCCATCAGACGGTGCTCTTCCGTGAGCGTTTGGCAAACGGGGAGTCGCTCGATGATCTGTTGCCTGAGGCCTTCGCGGTCGTCCGTGAAGCTTCACGCCGCGTGACGGGACTTCGCCACTTCGATGTCCAGCTGATGGGCGGCATCGCTCTGCACCGCGGCATGATCGCCGAGATGCGCACCGGTGAAGGCAAAACGCTGGTTTCAACTCTGGCAGGCTATCTTAACGCACTGGAAGGTAAAGGCATTCACATCGTTACGGTGAACGACTACCTAGCCAAGCGCGATAGCCAAAACATGGGCCGCATCTATAAATTTCTGGGTATGTCTGTCGGCCTGATCCAGAACGGCATGTCCCCGGCGCAGAAGGTCCCGGCCTACAAGGCCGATGTGACCTACGGCACCAACTCAGAGTTCGGTTTCGATTACCTGCGTGACAACATGGTTACACGTCCCGAGATGCGCGTACAGCGTGGGCACCACTACGCGATCGTCGACGAAGTTGACTCCATCCTGATCGATGAGGCGAGAACCCCACTGATCATCTCCGGTGCCGGCACTAAATCCGCAAGTATCTACAAGGACTTTGCCCGAGCGGTCAGAGGGCTCATCCCCGATGAGGATTTTGAGATGGACGAGGCAAAGCACACGATTGCCACGACTGATCAGGGCCTGAGGAAGGTTGAAAAGCGGTTGGGTGTCGCAGACCTCTACTCCGACGAGTCTGGACAGCTGGTCAACCACCTGCAGCAGGCGCTGAAGGCGGAGTACATGTTCCACCGCGATCAGCAATACATGGTCATGGACGGGGAAGTCAAGATCGTCGATGAGTTTACCGGCCGTATCATGGAGGGCAGACGCTACTCCGAGGGCCTGCATCAAGCCATCGAGGCCAAGGAAGGCGTGCCGATCCGTGAGGAGAACCAGACCCTTGCGACCATCACTCTGCAAAATTACTTCAGGCTCTACGACAAGCTCGCCGGCATGACCGGTACCGCTATGACCGAAGACGCCGAGTTCAGGGAGATCTATAACCTGCCAGTGCAGGTCATCCCGACCAATAAGCCGGTCATCCGTGTGGACCACGATGACCTGGTCTACCGTACGATCAAAGCCAAGTTTAACGCGGTGGCCGATGACGTGGTGGAGCGCCACAGGAAGGGGCAGCCCTGCCTGGTCGGCACCGTGTCCGTCGAGAACTCTGAGAAGCTGCGCCGCATCTTTGAGAAGCGCGGCATCCATCCGCAGGTCCTGAACGCTAAGTACCATGAGCGCGAGGCCGCGATCATCGCGCAGGCAGGTCGCTACGGCGCGGTCACGATCGCCACAAACATGGCCGGCCGTGGTACCGATATTATGCTCGGTGGCAACCCGGAGTTCCTGGCGCAGGATATGATGCGCGAGGACGGGATCGACCCGAACCCGGAGGCAGAGATCGATCTGAAGGATCCGAGATCAGTCCTTCAGGCAAGTATCGAGCGCCAAAACGTCGATATGCAGATGCCGAACTATTTGGCGAAAGCCAAGAAGATCATCGACGCGGAAAAGGAAAAGGTCAAAGCGGCCGGCGGCCTCTATGTAATCGGCACTGAGCGCCACGAATCCCGCCGTATCGACAACCAGCTGCGTGGCCGTTCCGGCCGTCAGGGTGACCCGGGCGAGACGCAGTTCTACCTCTCGCTCGAGGACGACCTGATGCGCCTCTTCGGCGGTGCCCGCATGGAGAGGATTTCGGCCATGATGGAGAGGGCCGACATGCCCGAGGATATGCCGATCCAGGCCAAGATGGTCACCAAGGCCGTCGAGGGCGCACAGCGCAAGGTCGAGGAGATCAACTTCTCGATGCGTAAGAACGTCCTTGACTACGATGACGTGATGAACAAACAGCGCCAGGTCATCTACGAGGAGCGCAACAAGATCCTCGACGGTAAGGACCTGACCAAGCATATCTCTGAGGTCACCCACGACACGCTCGAACGCAAGGTCAACGAGTACTGCGTGGAGGGCAGCGAGCCGACTGGGTGGGATCTCAAGGGCCTGAACAAGTGGCTTGCGGATCTGACCGGCGCCAAGGAGCTGCCGGAGATCTCAGACGAGATGAGCCGCGAGGAGATCCTCGAGAAGTTCTTCGACTTCGTCACCGGCCGCTACCGCAAGAAGGCGGACTTCATCCGCCAGATCGGCACGTCGATGCAGAAGGCGGACAGTGACACCTCAAAGACCGACCCGATGAACGACCTGTCGATGCGCATCATGCTGCGTGTGATTGATACGCGGTGGATGGCGTACCTGCAGGAGATGGACTACTTGAAGACTGGCATCGGATTGCGCGGCTACGGCCAGCGTGACCCGTTGGTCGAGTACAAAACCGAGGCCTACGCCGCCTTCACGCAGCTCGTGAATACGATGTATGAGGACTTCCTGCGCGTCATCCTGCGTATCCAGGTTGTGACCCAAGCCCAGAGGGTGCCGGATTCAGGTCTGCCGAAAGGCGCCCGCTACTCCGGACCCTCCGATATGGACGGCTCTCAGCACCCGGTCCCACGGCAGGTGCGCTCCAGTGCAGCCGCGAAGCGCAACCCGCAGCGCCCGGCCACCCCTCCGCAGGGCAAGCCGCACACCTACCGCAAAGAGGAGGATCCTGATCCGTATGCCAACGTCGGCAGAAACGATCCCTGCCCCTGTGGAAGTGGCAAGAAGTTCAAGAACTGCCACGGTAGGAACCGGTAATGGCAGACGAACAGAGCGTCACTGCAGAGGAACTCGACAGACTTGAGCAGCGCCTCAAGGCCGTTGAGGGCTACTTGCACGTGCCGCAGAAACGTGAGTTAGTCGCAGAGCTTGAGGCCAAAAGCGCCGCGCCAGGCTTTTGGGACAATGCTCAGGAGGCTCAAAAGACGATCTCCCAGCTCACCGAAGCCCAGGAGGACGTGAAAGGCATCGACACTGCAAAACAGCAGCTGGACGATGCCCGGGCAGCCTTGGAGCTCGCCGATGAGACCGGCGAAGAGGACCTGCGTGTGGAAGCTACCCATGAGGCAGCCTCCCTCAAAAAGACTCTCTCCAACCTCGAGCTTTCGAGCTGGTTTACCGACCCGATGGACCACGGCGACGCGATCGTCACGATCACCCCAGGCCAGGGAGGCCTAGAGGCGCAGGACTGGTGCGACATGCTCTTTCACATGTACCTACACTACTGCGAGCGGAAAGGCTGGAGCACCGATGTGAACGATGCCCCGCAGGCCGAGGTGATCGGTATCGACCGCGCCACGTTCACGGTGCATGGGAAAAACGCCTACGGCATGCTCAAAGCGGAACAGGGCGTCCATCGTCTCGTGAGGATCTCGCCCACCGATGAGAAGAAGCGGCGCCAGACCACCTTTGCGGGCGTCGAAGTGCTCCCGGTCCTTCCTGACGATATCCACGTGGATATTGACCCCAAAGACATCCGGGTCGACGTCTACCACGCTACGGGCCACGGCGGCCAGGGCGTCAACACCACCGACTCCGCGGTGAGAATTACCCACCTGCCTACTGGTCTCGTGGTGACCTGCCAAAACGAGCGCAGCCAACTTCAGAACAAAGAGTTTGCGATGAAGATATTGGAGAGCCGGCTCTATGAGTTGGAGAAGCAGAAGCGCGAGGCTAAGCTCGACGAGCTGCGCGGTCCCAAGCACGAGATCGGGTTCGGCAACCAGATTCGCAGCTACGTCCTCTACCCCTATCGGATGGTCAAAGATTTGCGTAGCGGGGTTGAGACGGGTAACGTTGACTCCGTACTTGAAGAAGGCGATCTCGATCCCTTCATCTATGCCTATCACCGCTGGAAGGCGGATAAGGAGCAGAAAGTTTGATCAAGAACGGTGCCGCATCCCGTGCAGTACGTGACACAGTGATTATCGCAGCCGGATCCTTGCTCTTTGCAGTGGGGCTTGACTGTTTTGAGCTACCGAACGGGCTTGCTGCCGGCGGGGTCTCGGGTATCGCGACGATCATCTTCGCCCTCGGTCAGCGCGTCGATGTCTACATCCCCGTAGGCCTTCAGACCATCGCAATGAACATCGTGCTGCTGGCGCTCGTTGTCCGCCAACGCGACCGGCGCTATTTGGCCAAGACCGTCGAAGGCATCCTCTTTTCCGGCCTCTTTACCGATATCCTGCAGCCGATCGTGCCGGTTTTGGGTGAAGGTGAGCTGCTACTGTGCGCCCTCTGGGGCGGCGTGATCACCGGTGTTGGTTTGGGTCTCGTCTTTTTGGCTGGCGGCAATACCGGCGGTACCGACATCATCGCCCAGCTCTTGGCGCGCCGTACCGGCATCGCGGTGGGGACGATGATGGTCGCGGTCGATGGGGCGATCGTGTTGGCCTCCGCCCCGGTCTTCTCGGTTGAGAACGCCCTCTACGCCGCAATCGCGATGTACATCAGCGGCCGGGCGGTCGATACGGTCGTCGACGGCCCGCGCGCGGCCCGCGCGGTGTACATCATTTCCCAAAAGCACGAACGTATCGCCCAGGGGATCTTGCACTCGCTCGACCGGGGCTGTACGCAGCTGGAAGCGACCGGCGTCTACAGCAAAGCGCCCCGTCCGGTTCTCATGTGCGTTCTGGGACGCTCCGAGACGACGAAGCTCAAAGATCTAGTTGCGGAGATAGACCCCGATGCTATCGTGATAATCGCGGAAGTGCACGAGGTGTTCGGCGAGGGGTTCCGACGGCTGGAAGATTAACTGTGTGAGTCATGCGTGAGCTTTTTGCGTGAGCGATTCCAAAAAGAGGCTGAATGTCTCTCTTTCCGCGGTGTGGTGTAGCTATAGTGAAAGAGAGCTCATATGGGTGAGCCGTCTTGTCCACAGTGACGGGAGTTATATGACTGCTACGAGCGAGAGCATGCCAGCGCGCTGTTCAGTGCACGAAATAAAGCTCATGGCCAACACGATGCGCCATGAAATCATACAGATGCTAGCACGGGCCGGCTCGGGTCACCCGGGCGGCTCGCTTTCTGCGGTAGACGTAATCGCTACCCTCTATTTTTCCGGCTTGATGAACTACGACGAGAACGATCCCACCTGGGAGGGTCGGGATTTCTTTATCCTCTCCAAGGGTCACGCGGCCCCAGCGCTCTACGCCGCGATCCACCAGTTGGGCTGGGTCACCGACGAGGATATCGACTCGCTGCGTACTCTGGGCTCAAAGTTGCAGGGGCACCCTGATTCTAAGATGACCCCGGGCGTGGAGGTCTGCACGGGCTCCCTGGGACAGGGGCTTTCCGTAGGCGCCGGCGCGGCGCTGGGCTTCAAGCTCGATGCCAAGCGCGCCAAGTGTGATGCGCGCCGGGTTTTTGTGATGACTGGAGATGGGGAGCTTCAGGAGGGGCAGAACTGGGAGGCAATCATGTTTGCCGCGCAGCATCACCTCGATAACCTGATCCTCTACTGTGATATCAACAACCTACAGATCGATGGCAGGGTCACCGACGTCAATTCGCTCGGGAACCTCTCGGCGGAGCTGTGCGACTTTGGCTGGTATGTCCAGGAAATCGACGGAAACGACGTCACCGCGATTGAGAACGCAACGCGCGCGGCGCTTGCCTATGGGGGCAAACCCTGCGCGATCCTGTGTGACACAGTCAAAGGCAAGGGTGTCTCCTTTATGGAGGATGCGGTCGGTTGGCACGGAAGTGCGCCGAGTCAGGAACAGGCTGCAATTGCGCTTGCGGACCTAGACCGCGAGCGTCAGGAGCTTGAGAGTGAGGACACTTGTGGCTGAAGTAAAAGCGACCCGTGAGGCGTTCGGCGAGACGCTCATTGAGCTTGCCGATCAAGGGGTGGATGTCATGGCGGTCGATGCGGATCTCGCAGGCTCTACTAGGACCGCTCAGTTCGGCAAGGCCTACCCTGACCGCTTCGTCGATGTGGGTATCGCAGAGCAGAACATGATGGATGTCGCGGCAGGCTTGTCCCTGACCGGCAAGGTTGTCTTTACTGGTTCCTTTGCGGTCTTCGGCACCGGACGCTGCTACGACCAGATCAGAAACACCGTGTGTGACTCAAACCTGAATGTGAAGGTCTGCCCCACGCATGCCGGCATCACCGTGGGCGAGGATGGGGCGACCCACCAGATGCTCGAGGATATCACCCTGATGCGCGTGCTCCCCGGAATGCGCGTGATCGTGCCGGCGGATTACTGGGCCGCCAAAGCCGCGATCAGGCTCGCCGCCGCGACGGACGGCCCGGTCTACGTGCGCTTGGGCCGGCACAAGGTGCCGGTGGTCTACGATAAGACCTTCAAAGGCAAGCTGCCACTCGCCAATGTGGTGCACGAAGGCACCGATATCACGCTTGCAGCCTGCGGCGTTGAAGTCTCCAAGGCGCTCGATGCGGCTGAGATTCTTGAGGAGCAGGGAATCTCGGCTGAGGTTCTCGACGTCTTCAGCGTCAAGCCGCTCGACGAGGAGGCGATCCTCACCTCTGCTGCAAAGACCGGTCATGTGCTCACCTGTGAGGAGCATTCGATCGAGGGGGGCATGGGCTCTGCCGTTGCGGAGCTTTTGGGAGAGGAGCTTCCGACGCCGCTTCATCGGGTCGGGATGGTTGGCTTTGGCACTTCCGCACCTGCCGATGTCCTGTTGCATCACTTCGGGCTCGACGGCGAGGGGGTCGCTCACGCAGCTTGGGCGATGCTTGCTTAACTGCATGGCCTTGAACGACGCGCCGGTACAGGTTTGTTTAAGGTTTACCGGCTAAATCGTGCATTTTTAGGGGTGCTTGCCTCTTCGATTTAAAGAGGTAGGCGGTTGCTTGCTATACTTTGTGAGCGTATATGCTAATCCAGTACATAACTGGGAACTATTAAGGAGCTTTTGTGGCCAATCACTTCCGCAGTGCGGAAGGTTCGGATACCGAGTCACTCGATTCCACCGGCGATCTGAACCAGCCCACAGAAAACACGAACGAAGCGCCAGGCGCTGAGCCGAATGAAGAAGCAGATAGGGGGGATAGCGTGGCAGACAGCACTGACCAAAATCCAGAGGTGTCAGATGCGGATCTCGAGGAAACCGATGATACGGCAACCCCATCCCCGGACGATACCGCTGCGACGGAGCAGGATACATCGTCTGCAGATGAGGAACCGGACCGTATCGTGAACGTGCCATCACCTGCGACAATCTCGCAGAATGGTACCGTTGAGCAGCAGATGACGCCGAAGGAGCCGGTCAATCCCTATGCCAGCTTGGCCCGGGATACCGCGAATATCCCGCACGAGGGAACACCGACGATCTCCTTTCAGGATGTAACCCTGATTTATCCATCACAGCCGAATAAGCCGGCGCTGCAGAATGTCAGCGTGGATATCTATCCCGGTGAATTTGTCTTTATCGTCGGACACTCAGGATCAGGCAAGTCGACCTTCATCCGCCTGATCATCCGCGCCCTGAAGGCGACCAAAGGCCGTGTCGTGGTTGCAGGCCAGGATCTGACGAACATGAGAAACTGGAAAGTCCCGTACTTGCGCCGCCAGATTGGCTGCGTCTTTCAGGACTTTAAGCTGCTGCCGGGCAGAACCGTGTCTGAGAACGTCGCATTCGCCCTTGAGTGCATCGGCAAACCCAAGTCCGTTATCAAGGCACAGGTCCCTGAGGTGCTGCGCCTGGTCGGCCTGCAGGACAGAATGGATGCCTTCCCCGATCAACTCTCCGGCGGTGAGCAGCAGCGTGTCGCCGTGGCCAGAGCCATGGTGAACAGGCCGCCGCTTTTGGTGTGCGACGAGCCGACCGGAAACCTTGACCCGGCAATCTCTTTGGGCATCATGAAACTCCTCGATCGCATTAACCGTGCCGGCACGACGGTGGTTATGGCCACCCACGACCGTGAGATGGTTGACTCGATGCGTCGGCGCGTTATCGCCCTTGAGGAAGGCCATGTTGTCCGCGATCAGGAGAGAGGAGGTTATGGTAACTATGGCACCATCTAATATCGGCTATGCACTTCGTGAAGCGGGGCACCATTTTCGCCGTAACTTCGGCACTACCTTCGGAGCTATAGCTACTATCTTCCTGTCCCTCTTTATTATCGGCACGTTTATCTTCCTGTCCGTTCTCGTCGACAATCTGGTCGGCAGCGTTGAGGACCGCGTCACGATTCAGGCATATATCTCCGACGACGCGTCGCAGGATGCGGTGGATGCGCTCCAGCAGAAGATCGAAGGCTGGGACAACGTCGAGTCGGTGACCTATAAGACCAAAGACGAGGCTTTGGAGGAGTACAAGGCGACGATGTCCAAAAAGAATGCCCAGGACGCGGTAGCCGCCCTTGACGGTACCAATCCAGTTCCGGCTTCCTTGGTGATCCGCCTGTACGATCCGCAGCAAGTCGAGGGCGTAGCCAATGAGTTGATCGATGACTCAGACTTCGCCCAAGTGGCTGATGGGGGGGATCCAGCCTCTTCGGTCCAGTATGGGCGTGAGACGGTTGAGCGGCTCTTTACGGTGACGTCCTACATCCGTGTCGCGGCAATCGTCCTTGTGATCTTGCTCACCTTCGTAGCCTTTGTCTTCATCAATAACACGATCCGCCTATCCATCGCGGCGCGACGCCGTGAGATCGGCATTGAGCGTCTGGTTGGCGCATCCAACGGTTTCATCCGAGGGCCGTTTGTGGCTGAGGGTGCTATCGAGGCTTTGATCGGTGCAATTCTTGCGATCATCGCGCTGCAGGTTACAATCTCCAATCTGTTGCCGAGAATGCGGGAGAGCATCCAGTTTTTGAACTTCGAACTTTCCGACCAGATCATCTGGCAGACCTATGGCCTCCTGATCCTGATCGGCGTGGCGATCGGTCTCTTCGGTTCTGCGATCGCAATGCGCAGATACCTGAAGGTGTAGACGGCATCTTTGCGCACAATAGTGTTAAATGGTGAGGGTGGCGCTGAACACAAGCGCTGCCCTTTTTCTGTCTTGAAGGAATGAGCCATGGGCCGGAAGAAAAGAAAATATCCGCGTCACAAGCGTCGGAGAAACCATCCGACCCTGAGCGGTACACTTAGGGTCGAGGGCAATGGTACCGCGGTCGTCTCTACCCAGGAAGGCAGCTTCACGGTAGCCCGTAAGGGGCTCCGGGAGGCTATGAGCGGGGATACGGTAGCGATCTCGCTCATCCACACGCATGTCGGACAGGCACTCGCAGTGGTGCAGAGCGTCGTTGAACGTGCGACGAAGACCTTTTTGGCCCGCTACGAGAAGGCGGGCCCCTTAGGGGTGCTGGTGCCGCTCGATACCCGCCTTCGCCACGATTTCTTTATCGTGCCTGAGGATACCTCGGCTGAGAGATACCACGTGCAGGAAGACGATGTAGTCGAGGGGCGCATCCTCGAGTATCCTACTCGCCTAAACTCCGGCACTGCCACGATTGAGCGCCGCATCGGAGCTGCAGAAGATCTCGATATGGGTATCGAAGGCATCTTAGCCTCCTACGATCTGCCCCATGAGTTCCCTGAGCGTGTTCTGCAGGCAGCTGAGAAGCTGGCCGACGACACAACCGAGGCGACTCAAGAACCGGATCGGAAAGATCTCAGGGAGGTCACCTTCGTGACGATCGACCCACTCCACGCGCGCGACTTCGACGACGCAGTCTTTGGACGTATGCGTGAGGACGGGGGCTATGAGGTCCTCGTTGCAATCGCCGATGTTACACACTACGTGAAGTGGGACTCACCGATCGATCTCGAAGCCAGGCGGCGCACCTGCTCGGTCTATCTGGCGGACCGGGTGATCCCGATGCTGCCTGAAAAGCTGAGCAATGATCTCTGTTCGCTCATGCCCAACACACCCCGGCTCGCAATGGCGGTCAAGCTGGAGTTGGACGCCCACGGCCATGTCCGGAGTGCAGAGCCTACAAAAGCAGTCATCACGAGCAAGGCTAGGCTCAACTACGATGAGGTGGATGAGTTCCTTGCAGGGGAGAGACCTGCAGAGAAGCTCAACTGCCGTCCTGAGTATGTGGACACCGTTGCAGAGAGCCTGAGGGTGCTGCATCACGTGGCAGAGAAGCGCGCAGTGATCCGTGCCCAGCGGGGCGCCCTCGACTTTCCTTCACGGGAAGCGCGGGTACAACTCGATCAGGATGGACGCCCGACTGGAGTGCTCATCCGCTCCAAGACACCGGCTACTTCGCTAGTGGAAGAGGCGATGCTCTTAGCGAATGAAACGGTGGCACGCCTGTTGGCGGGGATCGAAGCCCCGGCGGCGTTCCGTGTACACCCCCAACCGACCCAGAAGGATCTGAAGGAGCTCGTCCCGATCTTTACGGAATTAGGGTTGCTCAAGGGGCATAAGCAGATTGATGCCTTCTGCTCCGGGCAACCTGAAGCGCAGGCGCGGATTCTTAAGGCAGCGGAGAAGACGCCGAACACCTACCTGGTGTCCACGCTGCTGCTTAGGGCTCAGTCGCGTGCGATCTATCTGCCACACAATGAGGGACACTACGCGTTGGGCACCTCTGCCTACTGCCATTTCACCTCACCGATCCGCCGCTATGCAGATGACACGGTGCACCGGGCTCTGAAGGCATACCTTGCACACAAGCGGAATATCCGTGAGCAGCATGCAATTGCTGCAGTGCTCCCACAGCTGTGCGCGGATTGCTCGAGCCAGGAGCGCGTGGCGGATGCTGCTGCGTGTGACTCCGAAGAGGTGAAGATGGCGGAGCTGTACGCCGCGCATATCGGGGAAGTCTTTCCCGGTATCATCGACGGATGCAAGCGCTTCGGGGTCTTTGTTATGCTCAACCAGACTTGTGCGGAGGGCATGATCCCAGTGAGGAGCTTAGGCGAAGAGTACTTTGAATACGACGAGAAGCATATGCGTCTGATCGGGAGAGAGACCGGTACGATCTACCAGATCGGTCAACCGATCATGGTTGAGGTAGCCGCCTGCGACACGCTCAGAGGGCGTATCGAGTTTAGGCGGGCCAAGCAGCCGCATATTCGCATCAAAGGGTACAATCGTGGGTAGGATCTCTCGGCAAAGCACTAGTGATTACGCGATCAAACGATACGATTGACAGATAGGTTAAGAGAAGCATGGCAAATTCAAATCTGAATGACGAGCTGCTGTATGCGGAATCCCTGATGGCAGGAGGGCAGTTCGAAGAAGCACAGCAGAAACTTTCCGATCTGGCTGAGGATGCGGAAGAGTACGTCGCGGACAATTGCCACACGACAGAGGATACCCAGTGGTTCGCCTTTCCGACGATCTTTGAGCGGTTGGCATACCGCCGGGTCGAAAAGGATCCTCGGACCCTGAAGGACGTGGGTGAGCCTTTTGAGCGGCTCTACTCTGACTATGCGATAGCCTCACTCAAGGTAGGGGACAACGACGCCGCAGAGGCAGCGCTCAAGCAGGCAATCCGCTGGGATCCGATGAACTGTGGGGCTCGGCTCGATTTGGCAGAGCTCAACAAGGAGAAGGGCAACATGCAAGAGTACCTCGCGCTGAGCTACTCCGTCTTTTCCCGGGGCAGCGATGCCCGGCACTTGGCGCGGGCCTTTGCCAACTTCTCTGAGTACTTTGCAGCCGAGAAGAAGCCCAAGACCCAGGCAGCAGCGCTGCGTGCGGCCCGCCGGCTCGATATGGGCGACGACGAGAAACTGACCGATATGCTCACGGAAGTTAAGGGAACCGACCACGATCCGGATTCGGTGGACGATCAGCAGACCGAAGAGCTCTTGGGTAAAGAAGGTATTCCGGCAGGTGCCAATGCGGATATTGCAGTGTGCCTGCTCATGTGCGCATCGGATGTGGCCCAGATGGGGAATAAGAATTTGGCAACTGAATTGACTATCCGCGCGCGTGATCTGATCGGAACGAAGAACTGTGAAGCATTGCTCGACTTGATCCACGCAAATGACAAAGAGTGGAGAGAGGGTGAGGCGCGTGGCAAAGCCAAAGAAGAATAAGAACAATACGATCCAGATCATCTCGAGAAACCGCGTCGCCCGTCACAATTACTTTATCGATGAAACCTTCGAGGCAGGCATTGTGCTGACCGGAGCAGAGGTGTGCAGCCTGCGTGAGCGCCCCGCACAGCTGACGGATACCTTTATTGTGGTTCGCAACGGTGAGGTCTGGCTCAATGGGATGCACATCCATCCCTACCTCAGAGGAGGAGTTTGGAATCCTGATCCTGACCGGCGCAGAAAGCTGTTGCTCCACAAGCGGCAGATCCGCTATCTGGATCAGAAGCTGCGGGTCAAGGGCGCCGCGATTGTTCCGCTGCAGATGTATTTCGACGAGCACAACCGTGTCAAGCTGACGATCGCCTTAGGCAAAGGCAAGAAGCTCTACGACAAGCGTGCGGATATGGCTAAGCGTGACAGTGACCGTGAGATCCAGCGCGCGATGAAGCAGCGGAGCCGCAGAGTTCGCCTGTAGACCAGAAAGGAACACAACCATGATCGATACCAAGGCATTCAGAACTTTCTCTTCAGGACTCTCCGTCGTGTCCTCAAGCGATGGAACGCATCAAAGCGGCTGCGTGATCAATACGGGGCTGCAGCTGACCTCAAGCCCTTTTCAGATAATGGCATGCGTCAACAAGGAGAACTACACCGAGCAGATCATGGAGGCCTCGGGGCACTTTGCGCTAGCGACCCTGACCCAGGAAGCCGATATGTCCTACATTGGGCGCTTCGGCTTTCACACAGGGGAGACCTTCGACAAGTATGGTGGGTCTGATACTCACTGCACCGAGCTTGGAGACCCCTATGTGACGGAGTGCGTGGCAGGGCTCTTTAGTTGCGAAATCGTGAAGAAAATTGATGTGGGAACTCACATGCTTTTTGTGGGTGAGGTCAAGGATACCCAGGTGATCAGTGATGCGCCGCTTCTCACATACGAGTATTACCACTCCACTCTGAAGGGGAAGACACCGTCCAAAGCTTCCTCCTTCCTACCTGACGACAAATAGGTTACAGTATAGATTGCAATGGCGAGGCATTGCTGAAACAAAGAAGATAGAGAGGAATCCATCATGGCAGAAGAGAAGAAGACCTATAAGTTTCGTTGCACCGTCTGTGGCTATGAAGTAGAGGTTGACACCCCGGAGCTCCCGGCTGACTTTGTATGCCCGGTCTGCGGCGCAGGCCCCGACAAGTTTGAGCGTGTTGACGACTAGTAGCTGCCACAACGGTAAGCAATGCAGTATCGCTACACCTGAGGAAGGCGGATCGGGTTGTACCTGGTCCGCCTTCTGATTTCGTATGTACGGACTAGTCGCACACTCGGAAGCGCTTGTCCGTGAGGGTACGGGCGATAATGAGACCCAAAGGCAAAGCAAGGACGATAAAGAGGGCATTGAAGAGCCAGGTGGCTCCCACGGCATTGCTGCCGATCGCCAGATCGTAGACTGCCCGATACATGTAGAGGCCGGGGACCATAATAACGATCGAGGGGACGGATACCACAATTCTTGGATAGTGCATCCGGCGGTGAACCCGAGAAGCTAGAAGCCCCGCGCAGAGGGCGCCGATGAAGGCTGCCACAGCAGGTGCGGCGCCGGCGAGATCCACGAGCTCCAGCCGTAAGGTGTTAGCGATCATCCCCACAACTCCTGAGGTTGCCGCCATCCTCGGTGTACTGTTGAACATCTGGGAGAATCCAAAGACCCCAACAAAGCTGCAGATCAGGCGCAATACTATGCGCGCCATAGGGTCGAGGTCGACCCCGACAAAGTCCGCAGGATGGAAGTTCAAAAACTGTGCCACGATCCAGCCGGTGAAGGTGGCGACGGTGATAATAAGGAGGGCGTAGGCGAGGCGTTCCAACCCGGAGCGCATGTTTGACTTGACCAAGTCGATACCGCCGGTGATGAGGGGAAAGCCGGGGATAACGAAAAGCATCGCGCAGAGGTAGCCTGCCTCGTGGCTTGCAGCAATACCCAGGAACTGCTCTGCTGCCATATAGCACAGGATGCTGACGACACAGGCGGCTGCTACGCTTGCCGTCACATTAGGGATCAAGGAAAGCTTCCAGTCGATCAGGTGACGGCGGAACCAGTTACCCACAAAAGCCCCGATAAAGGCAATAGCCATCTCGATGGGACCTGCACCGAGCAGAAATGTAAAGCCTGCGCAGGCGGCTCCCGACGATAAGCCTGCTTCGAGCGGTGTGTAGCCCGCCTTGGTATGTTGGATTGAGTCAAGGGAGCTGTGGATCTCCTGCAGAGTCATATCCTGCCCATGAACCGCAAAATCGTCGACAAAATGTTCAAGGCGACGCAATTTCTCGGTATTGACGCCAGTAGCCGGTATGGAGAACGCTGCGGTATGACTTTGGGTACCACTCATGCAGGTGAAGCTGATGGAGGTTAGACCTACGTCTGCGACGCAATCCATCGAGAGGGTACGGGCAATTGTGTCCATCGAGTCGATTACGCGCCAAGCGCCGGTGCCGACTGACAGCATCATGGTTCCTACGCGGCCCACAATGTCGGAGCGTTCCTCAAGGGTTGCGTCACTGGCACGAGTGGTGCCCTCTTTTACAGTTTCGTGCCATTTCACAGGCATGTAGTGTGGTTGCTGGTGTTGTGTATTACTCGGTGTCGTAGGTGCAGTGATGTTGTTTTCTGCCACAGAATCTCTCCCCTGTATATGAATCATCAGTACCGAAGTTAGGTTATAGACCATCACTCGCGCGCATGAAAAGCCTCGATGCGATGCTGTAGACAATCTACAGGTAACTGATTTACATATAGAGGAGTGAACGCAGTGATACTGATGTCTCTCGCTTCAGCAGTATTTGTCTTAGGTAACTGTGTGGAGGCGGATGCCAAGATCAACCGGCCAGGTGGGCTTGAGCACTGGAGCGACGTGCTTCGTAAAGAGATTGGAGCTCAAGTATTCCTTGGCATGCTCAAGCGAGTCAAAGCCATGGATGACCTGTACATCCTCGTCGTGGGTGAGCAACTCTTTGGTGAGTGCGCCTTCGATCTTGCCCAAGAAGGGTTGAAGATAGTTGAAGAAGACTTTTGCTGCGGCTGGCCTCTTGTCTGCATCGATAAACATCGTGATCTGTAGATACGCTTTCGGATCCATTGTGGTGTCCTTTCTGTTGGGGGATGGTCTCTCCACCCGTTGATGGCTGCACTGTACTGTCTGTGATATCAAATAGGAAGATATGGGGAAAATTATGGAGACTTCGGGCATGATTGTGGGTAACACACTCCGCCTCTGACTACAACTACATATTGCAAAAGCCACCCTGGCTTCTGTAAAGTATCAGCGTCAAAACTGCAACAAACAGAAGACAAGGTGGCCTTCTTTGATACTTCATGTAAAAAACTGCTCGACATCAAAAATACTGCTGTAGAGTCTCACGACATCTACAATGACCAGGATGGGGGCAACCCACATCCGCATGGATGAGTGTTCGTAGTGCGACAGGCACTGATCTGGCTATGATAGCGCATCGGTAAATCCCAAAGTCTGACGTGCTCTGGACTGGGGCGCCATCCTGGCAGAGTTTGAATGTCCTACCCACAGGCTTTTCTGTCCGAAACACAATGTGGTAACTGCTGGCGTGCCTCTGGGCTTACCCAGAAAGATGCTCTACCAAGGAAGTTTGACCTTACCGTCAGCTGGCTTGCAGAATAGCTGCCCAGAAGTGGCGTGGCAACATCCATGCGCATCGGCTGGCAGACGGTTAAACTGCATATTCAAAAAGCCCGAACGACCTTGTTTGCAATGGCATCGATAAGACCAACTAGCGCAAAGGGACACAAAATACATTACGGTTGTCGCAAACCATAACACCAACACCGCTGTATAGGTGGCTGACGGCCACGACAAATCTGCTCTGGAGCAGTTCTACAAAGGTCTCAGTAAGGAGCAGCTTGCCAGCATCCGGACTGTCAGCGGCGACGCTACACGCTGGATCACAGAGTGTGCAAACGAGCCCGCGCACTCTGCAAGCGCTGCGTCGATCCATTCCATGTCGTTGAGCGGGCCACAGATGTGCTGGATGAAGTCCGCAAAGACCGCTGGCGTACTGCTTTGTGATAGAGCCAAACAGCTTGTTGCAGAGAACCCGCAGAAGCACGCTCGCCCCAAGGCAAATGATCAGGCTTTCTCCAGGGTACAGGCAGCTCGCAAGAAAGCCACAGCGATCAGTCTATTTTTCTGGCAAAGTGCCAAATCCCCTGACGCAGAACAAAAAGATCCGTCTGGATATGATTTAGGCAAATGATTTGAAGCTGTAGCGGGCAATAGTGTCTGAAAGAATCTTTGCATCTGCTTTTGAAATCAACCAATGTCACGCAGATTGAAGCTGAGTCTGAAAATACTGGCTCAGGTGGGAGAGCTACAGCAGAATAGCGGCACTCTACGACCTGTATGAGAAGATCAGGCGCCATAAGGATCATATCCTGAATACGATCCGACTGGAGGGCTGAGCAATGCCAGGGTTGAGGCAACCAACAACAAGATCAAGCTGATTGTTCGCAAGGTGTATGGATTTCGGAATATACAGAACAGAGTTTTAGCTGATTCTTTCCTCTCCTGGGTCGGCAATTCCCGAATTACAAGAAAAGGGTCCAATGGCCCTCTGAACTGCCCCCCATTTCCTATGTCCAGGAAATGAGAGGCAGTTCACTCTCCCCCTGGATCCTTTTTTCATATCGATATGATCAACTAGGTTGGCAGGCTCATATACTCCAGGCTGCCTTTGAGACGTCTCAGGTACCCTACGCTACCGAATCATCGTCTGCGGAATCTTCACCCTCAACAGCCTCAGGAGCCAGACACTCAACGAGCTTCGGCACTGCATCATCGACGACCTTTGCGATGCGACGCATAACCCGCATGTACATATCCCCTGCCCCACTATCGGGGAGCAAGAGATCGTAGTGCCCGACAATCGCGCCAGTCTCATCGAGATCGAACTTGACCCAACGCTGCTGGGTATTGATCTCGTTGCAGACGTTGATTGCGCGTTGTCGCATATCCTGGTTTACTGAAACGAGCGGAGATGTCTGGAAATGAGCTTCCTCTCCGTTCGCGTCAAAAACTGTATAGACGGACATTTGCGGCAGTTCCTCGGTACCAACATGCATAAACGCATTGAAGCGTCCCGGACGTGCACGGTGATCAAACGAAACAGCCACAACCGGCGATGTCCCTTGCCGCACGACATCATAACGATAATCGTTATTTTCAAGTGCTCTGATAAATGCTCTGAATAGTTTCTGTGCAGTTGACATAGTGGTTCCCTCCTTCGGCTGATCGTTGAAAATCGAGAACCTATTTCTTTTTCTCTTCTCCTCCTCGTTTGATGGTTATTATTCCCGAACAGGAGGGTTTTCGCATATTTCTCTGTAAACGTGTGGTCTTTTGTCGTAAGTGGTTCTAACCACTTTATTTTTTGATTTTATGCTCTGTCACCTGCACAAACACGAAACATACTCTTAATAAACAAGCGGCAGATATACTACTTCCTGGTACCTGCCGCCTGAGAAAATCTGAGTGGTATGCCTTACATATCGTCTTTAGAGAACCCGTTTTTCATCCCCATCGAAGCCTCATAGAGCACCTTTGAAAGTAAGGAATCAGTCTCACGTTTGAGGTAATCCGCTATCTTCTGATTCCCGGCTTCCAAGAGTGGCTTCACATCAGCCACCTGCTGGTCGGCCGCCGCATCGGTCTCGTGGATGATTTGGTGACCGATGCCGCCCATTTTTTCCTGATAGCGCTCGATATCCGCCTGGCACTCGTGGAAGTGCGCATCCGCCAGCCCTGCAATGATGCGATTTGCCCAATAGAAGCTTTCAGTGGTCACCTGTGCGGTCGTATTGGAGAGGTACTCCGGCGTCGTAGTCACATTCGCGTAAAAGGGTACGAGCGCGTTGAAGACGTTACTGCCGAAGGCCAGCCACTGGATCGCGGCGTAGCGATCGTCTACATCCGGGCGGATCTCCACCACGGAAAGCTGTGAGTTGCGGTTGATACCGATCGGACGGTACATGCCGCGTGTCGCCGCCCCATCACGGCCGTAGGGATCATACCTGGTGCCCTGGTAGTGCAGTGACAGGGCGTACTTGACGTCCTCGATCGTGACCTTGCGCTCCGGGACCCTACCCCAGGGGATATCATCAGACGCAGGGGTGAGCAGCGCGTCAGACGCGCCCCACTGGATCGCATGCGGGTTCAGGAAGCGCTGCATCGCCCAGGCGCGCGGGGTGTTGTAGACGTGGTCAGAATCGGAATGGGAGCCGAAGGCCTCACGCGAGTTGAAGGCGTGGCCCTCAAGCGTCAGATCCAGGTGATTATCTGCCACAAACTGCTTCATGTCCACGGAGCACATATAGTTTTTCCGCTCACCAAAGGCATCCTCGAAGTCAAAGGAATCGATACCGAGCTGATTGGGCATCGTCACGTACATGTTATCCGGCACGCGCTTGGCGATCCAATGGTGGCCGCCCACGGTCTCGAGCCACCAGATCTCGTTGACGTCACTGAAGGCGATTCCGTTCATCTCGTAGGTGCCATACTGCTCCAAGAGCTTGCCTAAACGAAGGACGCCCTCACGGGCAGAGTGGATGTAGGGCAGCACGATCGTGACCATATCCTCCTCGCCGATGCCGCCGATCAGCTCCGGCTCGTACCCATCGTCGCCGGGTTTTCCTTTCTCCGGCTCATAGGTGACAAACGGGTCGGCACCCAAGACGCGCTCGTTGGTGGTCAGGGTCTCAGTTGCGCTCATCGAGATGTTCTCCTCGTTGACGCCGGCCTCAGCCCAGATGCCTTCATTGGTGACCGCATTCGGGACCGCGGTATAACGTAGGGGGTTGTCCGGCAGATCAATCGTGAGGTGGGCCAGAACGCTCTTGTAGGTGCGTGGCTGATCCTCAGGATTCACGACGACAAACCGTTTGGGATTGAAGGTCCCGTTCCCGGAATCCTCGTTGCGTGCGATAATGGTCGACCCATCGAAGCTCGCGTCTTTACCGACCAATAATGTTGTGCACGGCATGCTTTAACACTTCCTTATCTCTAACAGTTCGATACGGACCCAAACCGCACTTTCAGGCAGTTCTTATCCTAGCGCGAACATAAGAGTACACTAAGAGGCGACGTGAAGATTACAGATAGAGGGGCTGAGACACCGTATGTACCGCCTTGTTGCTTCAGACATGGATGAGACCTTTCTCAATCAGGAACACAAGATCCCCCAGGTAAACATCGACGCAATCGCTGAGATGCGCTCCAAGGGCGTCCTTTTTGTCCCCGCCTCTGGACGTGCTTACCATTCGGTGCTGCAGAGCTGCGCGGCGATCCCGAAAGAGCTCCTCGAAGGCTCCTATGTGATCTCCTACAACGGCGGCTGCATCAATAAGATCAGCGACGATACCCCGATTACCTCGCATCAGCTGCCCTTCGATCTCGTCAAAGCGATCTATGACTGGGCCATGCAGTTCGATGTGGGCTTCCACATCTATGAGACCACAGGCAAAGTGTGGGGAAGCCACCTGCAGCAGTCCGAGATCGACTACCTGCGCGGCCACATGCCGTACACCGATTTCACTGACGACTCGCTTTCTTTCCTGAAGGATGTGCCACTGGCCAAGATGCTCGTCGTGAAGCCTGACGGTATGCCCTACCTGCGCCACATGTGCGACATAATGCCGAAAGACCTCAAAGACCAGGTCACCTATACCTTCAGCTCAAACCGTTACTTTGAGTTCAATCCGCTCGGGGTTGACAAAGGCACCGGTTTGAAGCAGCTGCTTGAGCTCCTCCATATCGACCCGCAGGACAGCATCGCCTGCGGCGACGCCCAAAACGATATGCCGATGATGGAAGTAGCCGGCGTCGGTGTCTGTGTCAGCAATGCGGACGACGATGTCAAAGCAGATGCAGACTACGTCGCAAAGGCAAGCTGCGACGACGGTGTGCTCAAAGAGGTCGTCGAGCAGTTCATTAACTAGCTGGCCCTCAGCTGTCAAAGTGAATACCGAACGAGAGCAGCCGGTTCAGGCAGAACTGGACGAATCCGACCATAATCAAAGACAGAAATTTGGCCCAAAGCAGCGGCAGCGCCAGCGATGTGAGCCAGAAAAGGACGAGCTCTGAGAGTATGAGCCCCGTAAACCCGACCGCGAAGAACAGAACCGCACGGATGCCAGGATGGTCAAACACCCGGAAGTTGTAGCGCCGGTTCAAGAAGAAGCTGACCGTGATGCCACAGGTCACCGATACGATATTCACGAACAGCCAGGGAAATCCGAGGACGGTACTGCCAAGAGTGAAGATTGTGAAATCAAGCCCTGAGGAGATTATGCCGATCAGGGCGTACATAATGAGGTTGTGAAGCCAAGAATTCTTATCACGAAGCTGCTCGATCAGTTTCACGCCGAATCAACCTCACCAACCTGCCCTATACAGTCCAATACGTTCTCACCATAGAACAACAGAAGGCCGAAAGGGATATTCCTTTCGGCCTTCTCACATTACTGTCTGCCAGCTGTATGTCTAACGTCCTGGAGCTTAGAGACGATCTGCCATATCGTGGATCAGCCTGTTCGTCTTGTCCCAGCCGAGGCAAGGGTCGGTGATGGACCTACCGAAGACGCCACCACCGATCGGTTGGTTACCGTCCTCGAGGTAGGACTCAATCATGAAGCCACGGAACAGCTTTGCGATATCCTTATTGCGCGCAACGGAATCGAGTACCTCGCTACAGATACGGATCTGCTCGAGCGGACGCTTGCCGGAGTTGTCGTGGTTTGTGTCAATGATCACAGCGGGGTTCTGGTAGTTCTTATTGTCCTCGTAGGCTGCTGCCAGACGCTCCAGGTACTCGTAGTGGTAGTTCGGGTAGTTGATATCGTCGAGACCCTTGTAACCACGCAGGATGCAGTGAGCGAGCGGATTACCAGTGGTCTCCACTTCCCAGTTACGGTAAATGAAGGTCTGCGGATGCTGTGCCGCATAGACGGAGTTGAGCATTACGGACATACTGCCGCCGGTCGGGTTCTTCATGCCTACCGGTACTTCAATGCCGGAGGCGACGAGGCGGTGCTGCTGGTCCTCTACCGAGCGTGCACCGACCGCCACATAGGCGAGCATATCGTTCAGGAAGCGATCATTCTCCGGATAGAGCATCTCATCGGCGGTGAAGAGGCCGGTCTCCTCAACCACGCGCAGGTGCATGTGACGGATTGCCTTGAGGCCTGCAAGCAGGTCAGGCGCCCCTTCCGGATCCGGCTGGTGGAGCAGGCCCTTGTAACCGGTACCCTTGGTGCGCGGCTTGTTGGTGTAGACGCGCATGACGATCTGGATTTTGTCCTTTACCTCATCCTGCGCCTTTGCGAGGCGGCTCGCGTACTCGAGCACTGCATCCTCATTGTCCGCAGAGCACGGACCGATGATCAGGAGCTTCTTGGGGCTCTCACCTTTGATAATGGCGGCAACCTCTTCGTCGACTGCCTTTTTACGCTCCGCAGAGGCCACGGAGAGCGGCATCTCGGCTTTGATCTCTTTTGGAATCGGCAACCGCCGTTTAAACGTTGCAGACATATGTCTCCCCCTCAACGTTTAGATGTGCCATATATGGTTCAATCCTAAAGTAAAGAGGGGGACAAGAAACAACATATTAAAATTTGTAAACAATTTGAAACTAAGTGCGCACCTCAGAGGCCGCAGGACCACCGTTCGTTCTCCTCCTCATTGAGGTGCGTCCCTCTCTGACCTTCCAGCGGATCAGCGTGTTCCACGCTCTCGCCGTCGACAAGGGAGAATTTCGGGTTCTGCCAACAGCGACGGTCCTTAACGATGTGGGCCGGAATACCCGCCACGGTCACATTGGCCGGCACATCGTGCAATACCACTGAATTGGCGCCGATCCTCACTCCGTCACCGATATGGATGTTGCCCAGCACGGTGGCGCGGGCTCCGACCATAACGTTGTTACCGAGGGTTGGGTGACGTTTACCGCCGTGGTGTCCGGTCATACCGAGCGTGACACCCTGGTAGAGCATGCAGTCATCCCCGATCACCGCGGTTTCGCCGACGACGATGCCGATACCGTGATCGATGACAAAGCGGCGGCCGATCTGGGCAGCCGGATGGATGTCTATCGCATACTTCTTGCGGGTGTGGCTCTGCGACCACATCGCGAGCCCATGCATCCCGTGGGTCCACAGCCAGTGCTGGCGACGGTAGGCCCACACAGCTCTGAGTCCCGCCGCAAAGAATACCACTTCATGCACAGATGAGACAGAAGGATCGCGGTTCACGACGGCTTCTGCATCTTCACGCATCACTTGGAAAAGACCGACACGTTGCGAGGGCTGCTTCACCTCGCATACCCGCTGTACCGTCTGTGTTTGACCCATAACTGCCTCTCCCTTTTTAGTACATCCCATACTACACAGTGTATGCCATACAGGCCCTAAAAGAATCCGTGTTCATCAAATTCATACCAATGAGTAGGTATTTAGAAATGGAATGTCTCTGCATTCCAGAAGCACATATTGATCCCGGTATGCAGTAAGGCGGCCCTTACAGAAAGGAACCGCCTCAGCATTCAATAAACAGGCTCTCTGGCTTAGAGGTCAAGGGACAGGTAACGTTCGCCGGTATCCGGAAGGACTGCGACGATGACCTTGCCTGCATACTCAGGACGCTTGGCAAGCTCAACGGCTGCCGCGACCGCCGCACCGGAGGAGATACCGACCAGAAGGCCGTAGCCATCGGAGAGCTTCTTCTTCGTGTCGATAGCATCCTGTGAGGTGATTGCGACAACCTCATCGACAACAGAAGCGTCATAGGTCTTCGGAATGAAGCCTGTGCCGATGCCCGGAATCTTGTGCGGGCCAGCGGGCTCACCCTCAAGGACGCGGGACTCATACGGCTCAACAGCGATGCCCCTGACGGAAGGCTTCTCCTCTTTCAAGAATTTGGCGGTGCCGGAGATGGTGCCGCCGGTGCCGACGCCTGCGACAACCGCGTCGACGGTACCCTCAGTGTCTTTCCAGATCTCAGGACCGGTGGTCTGATAGTGAGCCTTCGGGTTAGCAGGATTCGTAAACTGACCTGCGATGATCGCACCCGGGGTCCGCGCCTTCAGCTCGTCTGCCTTAGCGATTGCGCCCTTCATACCACCCTCACCGGACGTCAAAACAATCTCTGCGCCATAGGCAGCAGCAAGCTTGCGGCGCTCGATGGACATAGTCTCAGGCATAACCAGAATCACATGGTAGCCGCGCGCCGCTCCGACCATTGCGAGACCGACGCCGGTGTTGCCGGAGGTTGGCTCGATGATCGTACCACCCGGCTTCAGGGATCCGTCTGCCTCAGCGGCATCGACCATCGCCTGAGCGATACGGTCCTTTATGGATCCACCGGGGTTGGTTGCTTCGTACTTACCGTAAATTGTCGCTTTGTTGTCTGCGAGGACGGAGAGATCCACCAGCGGGGTAGTACCGATAAGTCCCTCAATCTGTTGCGCAAATTTCATCAGTAAGACCTTTCTCATTCGTTGACTGGAAACGAGGGTGTCACCACAACCGATGCAGTGCATGCTTCTGTACCGGTGAGCGTGTGGCAAATGCAAGCTCGTTGTCAACTACTATGTCACTTATATTCCCACCATGCAAGTAGGAATTTAGATTAAAACAGAATGCCCTTCGTCTTCATGATCCGACCATAGAGCTGAGCTACTCAGATTTCTTGACCAAGAAGGGTTCCTTGGGAGGGGCAAACCCGATTCCTAAGACAAAGCCCATGACCAGCATAATGAGGGGATGGCAGGCTGCGAGAAAGAGTCCGGCGCCCAGCACCAGCTGTCCCATTGACGGAATCAGCGGCGCGATCCACGCGGAACCAACCACGAGACCAACGGCGACCCATCCGAATACCAGACAGATCAGCTTGATCACGTTGGGGGTGTACAGGTGTAGCGTGCGGGCGAGGACGATGCCTCCCGCGAACCCCATGGCCCACAAAAGCATCGGCAGGCTCACGATGTAGGCGTAGAGTCGCGGGCTTGAGGCGGTCAGCACCGCCTCATTGGAAGCGCCCACACTCTGTGACACAAAATACATGACAATGCTTGCCGCGCTTACGATCCCTGCCGCAAGCAGGCTTCCCATCAGTTTCTTTTTGCCCATAGGTCAACAAACCTCTGTCTGTATTGCTCAGGTTAAATATCCATATCCGTCATCTCAAGGAGGTCCGTCACGTCGTTGAGTGAAGGATAGATCCCATACGCAAGGTGGCGCATCTCGTCGGTTACCGGAGAAAGGTCGGGGATCATGATTGTCTTGAAGTTACCGGCAGCTCCGGCTTCGATACCCACATAGGAATCCTCCAACACGAGAGTGTTCTGAGGATCGATTCCCAGCTGTATGGCAGCAGCGAGGAAGATATCAGGAGCGGGTTTACTGTTCTTGATACTGGGGTCTCTCCCACTCACCAAGACATTGAATGCCTTCGTCAAATGCAGGTGATCCAAATTATTGCGTATGATGTCCATGCCGGAGGAAGAGGCGAGCGCACGAGGCACCTGTCTTCCACCCAAGAAATTGAGGAGCTCAACCGCCCCATCTTTCGCAGGTACCCCATGCTCAAAGCTATAGTCATCGACAATTTTCTGTAGCGTGCTCAGCACGGCATAGCCGTCGGTACCCGGATAGTCACTGTAGATCTCCTCAACGATGGGCCCTCCTTCTTCGTTGGTAACCCCACGGGTTCTATCGGCGACTTCCTCACGAAAGGGCAGGCCGAATCGTTTCAATGCCTCCGGCAAAAAATGCAGATAGAGACGTTCTGAGTCGACGAGCAGCCCATCCATATCAAAGATAACGGCTCCAATCATCGTTTAAACCTCCTGGCGGAAGAACCACCCATACAGTTTCAGCTCTTGATCAGTTTTAATTGAGGAGTCAAACACCACCTGTCCCGGCTCGGACGAGAAGGACAGAAGGCCGTGCTGGGCGAGCTTCCGCTTGAGCTCCCGGGCAGTACCCTTTCCCCCATCGAAGAACGGTACATCCCCCACAACCTCACGGATTGTCCCCTTGATAAAGGGATAGTGCGTGCACCCAAGCACTACGGAATCGACAGTACCCGCATAGGACCCCACGAGTTTCTCGACGAGCGCTTTCAGGTCCGGCGCGTCGAGGTTACCCTTCTCGATCCTGCCTGCAAGCCCCGGACAGGGCAGAGAGATTACGTGGGAGCGGGAGCCCCACCGCTGCGCTAGCTTGTGATACTTCACAAGCCTCAGCGTCACCGGTGTCGCCATCACCAAAATCCGATCGTGCTTCGGCGCCAAGGTCGCCGGTTTGAGTGCGGGCTCCACCGCTATGATCGGCACATCAGGGAATCGGTGGCGCAGGGGCGCCGCTGCGACCGCGCTGGCGGTGTTGCAGGCGATAATGATAGCTTTGCAGCCACGCTCCAGAAAGTTCTCCACGATGCGGGAGGAGAGCTGATAGACTTCCTCATCCGTCTTCTCCCCATAGGGGGCATTCGCAGAGTCCCCAAAGAAATAGAAGTTCTCATGCGGGAGCTCAGCCACCAGTGCTTTCAGCACCGATATCCCGCCGACGCCCGAATCAAAGACGCCGATCCAACCTTTGAGAGAACGCTGAGTCATGCTATCGCTTTCTACCCCGGTGGTATTGTCACTGCAACGTATCGTACCCAAACCTGACTGGGTACGTACACACTTTATCCATTGTAGGTGGCCACACACCTGAGCACCGGAGATCCTTACAAAACCCTGCGCTCAATCGGCTATCTGCCCCATTGACGTGTGGCGCGGCACTAACGGAAGAGTGTTGGAGTAAGGTGAGAGATGAAGGAATACCAGGAAGGGAGCCTCACATGCTTGCCGTCATTCACGCCTCAGTTGTGGATCAACCCGTCGATGCGATCGTCAATGCCGCTAACGCGGCGCTCGCCGGGGGCGGAGGTGTAGATGCCGCAATCCACGATGCTGCAGGCCCCGAACTCGATCTCGCCTGTCGGGCGATCGGCCACTGCAACACCAGCGAGGCTGTGATCACCCCTTCTTTCAACCTGCAGCGTACCACCGGCGCCCGCCACATTATCCACACTGTAGGCCCGATATATGCACGCTATAGCCGCAAGCGCAATGCGGAACTGCTGGAGGCCTGCTACCGCAATTCCTGTGAGATGGCGCTCGAATCAAACGATACAAGCCTCGCCTTCTGTTCCATCTCCACCGGAGTCTACGGATATCCGGCGGAGGATGCACTCCCCATCGCGATCAGCACCTTATTTGAGTATACGGACTCCTTCGATCCGCTGCTCTTCTGCCTCTACACGGCAAGCGAATACCGTCGCGGCGTTTCCATTATCAACTGCGTCGCAACCACCCACCAAGAGGGAGACCGCCTCATTATCGATGCAGTGAAGTGAGCTGCTCCTCCAGAAACGTGGTGAAGACTTCTGCCATGCGCGACAGGTGTGGCCGAACCAACAGGTAGATTTCACGATACTGCGGTTTTACCAGGTGTTTCGCTATAAGGTGGTAGGGATTGCGCTGCAGAATCAGGGACGGTAAGAGTGAGACCCCAAGCCCTGTTTCCACCATTGCCATGATCGCATAGTCATCCCAGGTGACGAATTTGACGTTGGGCTTGAGCCCTGCTGCAGCAAAGATGCCAGAGACCTCACTGTCCCCGCTCTGCTGCAGAAGCATAAAGGGGTCCTGACATAGGTCCTTAAGTGAAACGCAATCTACCTGTGCAAGCGGATGGTTTTGGGGCACTACCGCGAGCATCTCATCAGAGGCCAAGCGGCGCGAGCGCACAGAGTGCTTCGGTTTGTCAGCGATGAGCCCGAGATCGACCCTGCCCTCCTGGGTCCAGCGCTCAATCTCCTCAAAGTCCCCCATCATCAGCTCATAGTCGACGCTCGGATAGTGCGCCCTGAATTGCGCGATGATGCGGGGCATCCAGTGCGTCGCCACGCTCGAGAAGCACCCAATCCGGATGGTCCCCACCTTGAGTCCGCATACCTCATGGATTTTCGCCTGCAGCGTCCGGTCCTTTTCCACCACGTCCCGCACCAAAGGTACGATCCGCTCGCCCTCGGCGGTGAGCTTGACGCCGCGGCGGCTCCGCTCAACGATCCGCACGCCCCACCCCTGCTCCAAATCGGCAATCATGCGCGAGATACCCGACTGGGAGTACTGACACACCTCCGCCGCTCTTGAAAAACTCCCTTGGTCAACGACCTCGAGCAAGGCCCGATATTTCTGAATCGTAGGATCCATCGGCAAGTCCTTTATCTATGATGAATGTTCATACTACACATGCATTATATGCGCTTTTCAAGTAGCGCTACAGCGTGCACAATAGGGTCGCTCAAGCGAGGGGAAGGGGGCAATCAGGATGCGGAAGCCTCTGATTCGGTACGTATTGGCGCTGCTGTTATTCGGTTCGAACGGTATTGTCGCAACTCACATTTTCCTGCCTTCCGCACAGATCGTCCTGTGCCGCACCTTCCTCGGCAGTTCTCTTCTCGCGTTGATTCTGCTTCTACAGGCACACCGCAACGACACTGAGTTCGCCTCCCCCGCCCACCTCAAAGAAGCCCTCTTCCTGCTGCTTGGCGGAGCAGGCCTGGGTGGCGGTTGGATCTTCCTCTTTCAGGCCTATACCTTAGTCGGCGTCGGGATCGCCTCACTGGTCTACTACATAGGACCGGTGCTGGTCATGTCAGTCAGCCCGCTGCTCTTCCATTCCCACCTCGGCGCCAAGAAACTGTTAGGGTTTGCCGCAGTGGTCGCCGGCACCCTCTTGGTGATGGGCCAAAACGCCTCAGGCTCCCTCAATTCCTTCGGTCTCGCAAGGAGCTTCATGAGCGCCATCATGTATGCGACGATGGTGATCGCCGACAAGAAGGTCATCCACATCAAAGGATTGGAGAACGCCGCAATCCAGCTCTTCGGGGCCTTCTTCACCGCCCTGCTCTACGCTCTGGCAACCGGCCAAGCGGCTCCTCAGCTTGAGCTGAACGATATCGCCCCGATCCTGATCCTCGGCCTCGTGAACACTGGCCTCGGATGCTACCTCTACTTTTCCGCAATGAATGCACTGAGCGTCCAGACGGTTTCGGTCTGCGGCTACCTCGAACCGCTTTCCGCTGTCGTCCTCTCCGTGATCGCCCTACACGAGCCGATGTCGCTCTTGCAGGCCTTTGGCGCTGTGCTGATCCTTTCCGGAGCCGCCTTCCCAGAGCTCTCCGACCACCTGTCAGGCCACAAAATCCATCACAGAAGATTTTCTGCGCGGGCCCAGACCGTGCTCAAAGCCGGTAATACGCAGGCATTACCAAGAGCCCACATCGCTCAGTAACTGTTCGGTATAGCCCTGCCGTGCCAGCTCATGGGCTGCAGAAAGTATCGCCTCTGGGATCTCCACAGGATCCTGCCATCCCCAGCTCGGGTAGATGAGGTTACGTTGGGTGTCTCCTACCAATATCGAGATAAACTCATGCTTTGAAATCGGTGCTCGTCCGCTTTCATACCAGTGGGCATACTCCTCGTAGGTAAGAGGCAAAGACGAGATAATAAAGTCAAGCTTCGGCCACTGGCAGGTGAGGGTGACGCGGGTACGTAATGCGCGATAGGGGCGCTCGATTACCAGCAGTTTCTTCTCTTCGAGGCCCTCCTGCTTTAAAAGTTTCTGGGTATTTCGGATGTTCTCTGCGGTATTGCGGGACTTGTTTTCCCTGAGTATTGCCGAAGCTGGTACCTGCTCTTGCTCTGCAATTCGGGCAAACCGATCCGCTTCCGACTCATACCAGAGGCGCTTGGTGATGCGTCCCAAGCCTCCGGTGAAGACGATCTTCGATGACCAGCCCTGCCGGTAGAGCTTTGCAGCATAGTGTGCGACCCGCTCATCGTGGCTGCCGAACACCAGTATTGCGGCGCAGTGTTCAAGTTTGTTAGAGGAGATCTGATACTCAAAGAGCAGCCGCGCCAACCTATCGACCTCAGCGCTATCCATCGCGCATATCCTTTCCGCACCGATAAGATTCATGCAAACAAGGCTACTGCGTGCCGATATCGCAACGGTAAAAAATTATTGAATCCTCATGGCCTTTAAGCTTCACTTCCACGACAAGGGGATAATGGAGGCTCACCGAATGAAAGGATTATCCATGAGCGTCTGGCGCCTGTGCCTTATAACCATCTTGAGTTGTGCCCTTGCCCTCTTCGGACTGACTGCCTGCGGGCAGGAGGACGATACCGAAGATTCCTCGCTCGAAACACTGACGCTCAACATTCAACGCAACGAATCTTTGACTGTGACCCTCGACTCATCCTCGGGCCTTAACCTCCTGCAGCAAGGCGTCAACTTTATCGTCACTCGCGGCGACGACACCGTGGCACGGGGTACCCTGCAATCGGAAGCCACCTTTGAAGAGTTCAAGACTAACTTCCAGGATAGTGAGACGTATGAGGAACAGACCATTAACGACTACCAGGTGTGTGTGGTGCACGAGGACGACATCTACGAAACGCTGATCAGCGTGCCTGACGCATCAACGCATATCCGTCTGGTCGGCTACAACGGATCAGACACCATGCAGGAAGTGCTCAAAGCACTGCAGATTACCAAAGCTTCCTAAGCGGGCAGGTTATTCAAGGCGCCTTTAATTGAAGCGATCGCGGTATCCACCGAGCCCCGCGCCCGTTCAATCTTGGCCTGGACCAAGATATCTGCGACTGCACCATCCAGGAAGAAATCTGCAAACGTGAGGAATCCGTCCACATTCAGGTGGATTGAATCTACGCCCGGGAGATTGCCCAGCCTCTCCGAGAGAACCTGCACATCCAACTTGGCCTGCGCAATCTGTTTCTTCGCATCGTTGATGCGGGCATACTTCATTGCTCCAGAGATAATGTTGCCGCCGAAGAGATCGACCATTCCCCAGCCGCTCGCCTTTGCAAGGCTCTCTCGCGCCACCTGAAGGCTTGCAAGCGCCTGGTTTCCCGCCTCACGGGCTTCTGCTATCTGTACCTCATCAGGGTAGCTGTAGATACCGTCGTCCTCGCCGTAGCTATCGTCGTTTTGGTAGTTCTTATCGTCGTCCATGGTTCAGTCTCTCAATCGTTTGCAGCTTTCAGTTGTAACGATACCACTCATACCCATGTGCAGCTCTATTCTCTACAGGCACTGGTAGGGGTAGCGAAGTTCAATGTGCACAGTCTCCCCTGGCTTGAGGCGGTGTAACCGTTCTGGAAGCACCTCATCCATCCGCCGTATCTATTTCAATCAGCGTGGCATGACGGAAAGCGGGAGTAACCGGCGGCGCCACCAGCGTGCCCTCTTCATTTGCCAGACGGGCCAGCACAATCACAAAGGAATCGTCGGAAGTGACCTGCTTCTGATCTGCAGTGTGTGCCTAGCTGGCAGGCTCACGCTGTACAGGTGTGAGAAGAGATGCGGCGTGTGAGTGTACAGCGTCTAGTTCATGCGCCAGCACGCATGTGAGGCGATAGCGTTAAGGCTTAAGTTGTTGTACGCCGTCGGCAAACACTTCGCAAAGAGCCTAGCCGACCACCATGGGGCAGGCTCATTCGAGATGGTGTTCCCTCAAGCAGCGCAGTGCCCACAACATCTGTGTGCGGGGGCTCTTTAACCTGCAGATCTGAGTTGCCTACGGCGTAGACGAGCTCGGCGCAACTGTGAGAAGCGACGGTAAGGGCCACTATGCAAGCGGCCTGGCCAACCTCGGTGCAGTGCACATCGCAGGTCAACTCCATGCACTTGCGGCTTAAGCGCCTCATGGATCGCATCCGCAAGGTCTCGACCAAGTATCTCTAACACTACCCAAAAGTAGTTCTGCTACAAGGAGCAGCTCCGAAGATCGAACGGCGATAAGCGCGAGCAGATCTACAGGCACGAGTGAGACGGCGTCTACCACACCATCCAGAGAGGCTATATGGGTATGCCAATTGCGTTCCCTAAGTACTGGAAGCAGGCGACATGGTCTCATATCCACAGTGGTCTAACAGAGTCAAACGTTTTTCTCTCTGTTAGACCACTATTGACCTGAGAAGGATCCAATGTTGTCCGAACCTTTGCCTACAATGCATGTCGCCAAACAAAGACACCGAGAAACGGAAGGGCCGGACTCAATGATACTGCAGCAGATCGAGAAGATGAGCATCACAGAAAAAGCGCAAGCTCCTGAAGAGGCTCAAGACCCTCATCACTAAAAAGATGGCAGGATCTACCCTCACAGGTAAGCTCAAAAGATACCCGAGGTGTAGATCTGTAGACTCCTTCTGCAAAGGACACTTCGCGGGAAGGGAAGGCCCACCAATTCAAAGTTAAAGGTTGCCCTTTCAGGCATCGCCGACAGCTCTTGGGTCGCAACAGACAATCATGCAGGATATGGCGCACATCCTTTCCTTACTCAGCGTCGTTGAGCACGCACCAAGTGTGGTAAAGAAGTCCAGGGACAGCGAGAAGCGGTCTTGTCAATGCGATGCAGCGAAGGCTCAGGCAAGTTCTTGCTTTTCTTCTACAAGGTGGCAACAAAGTGGCTCGGCCACTGTCGCTCGTGCTTCCTTTGGACAAAGCAGGCAAAGCATTCGAAGCAGGACAGCAAAGAGATGCTCTCAGGACAGCTGGCAGAAGGCAGCTACATACACACGAGGCGCGCTTGTCGACATACCCAGTCTCCCTGGGACTGGTGGAAGGCGAGGGCCGAGGTCAATAGTGGTCTAACAGAGAGAAGTTTTTTTCTATGGGTAAGACGGCCTGAGCAGCTCTATTGCCGTTTACAGATTCAGCCTTGGCCACGCTCCATGTAGTTTCTATTCGATTGACCTCACAGGATACAAAAATTCCCGCCCGTGTCATCTCATCCAATCGTGAGAAAACACAGAGCGGGGCTTACTTGTGGCTGTTCAACAAGCGCGCATACGATGCCGAGCCATCATCCGCATACCGTCTCTCGGCAGCCAGCGTATTGCTGGACTACTCCTGATATACGGGACTACTCAACCGTGACGGACTTGGCCAGGTTACGCGGCTTATCCACATCGAGACCCTTGGCACGTGCTACATAGAGCGCGAGGATCTGCAGGTGCACGATGGAGACGATAGGAATGATGTATTCGCTCATCGGCGGGACCCACAGCACATGGTCAGCCAGGTTGGCAACCTCTTCATCACCGTCAGTTGCCACCGCAATAATGTAACCGCCACGGGACTTTGCTTCCATAATGTTGGAGAGAGTCTTGTCGTGCACGTGGTCCTGCGGCACAATCGCGACCACCGGGAACCCGGATTCAACCAGGGCGATCGGGCCATGCTTCATCTCACCTGCCGGATAGGCTTCTGCGTGAATGTAGGAGATCTCCTTCATCTTCAGGGCGCCTTCGTAGGCGGTCGCAGAACTGGAGCCACGGCCGAGGTAGAGCATGCTCTGCGCATGCTTCAATTTTTTGACTAGCTGCTTGTCCTGCCAGGTTCGCTTAAAGATCTTGCGGATCGCGTCAGGTACGGTCAGAAGCTCACAGTAGACCTTCTTGACCTCGTCGAGCGTCATATTACCATTCGCCTGTGCCAAGCGCAGCGCTACAAGCGTCGCAGCGACCATCTGTGCCGTGTAGGCTTTGGTTGAAGAGACGGAGACCTCAGGTCCTGCCTGGACGTAAATCGTACCGTCGGATTCACGCGCGGCAGAGCTGCCTAACACGTTGGTGATGGCAAAGATCCTGCAGCCCATGCTCTTAAGCCTGCGTGCTGCCGCAAGGGTATCGGCGGTCTCACCGGACTGAGTAATGATCAAGCAGAGGGTGTGGTCGGTGACCAGCGCATCAGAGTAAAGGAACTCAGAGGCATATTCGATGTCAACCGGAATCTTTGCCCAGTGCTGGATCATATTCCTTGCAATGAGTCCTACGTGGTAGGAGGTGCCGCAGCCAATAATGTAGACACGGTCGACCTGTGCGAGCTCCTCGTTACTCATATCAAGCTCGTCGAGCCTGATGCCCTTATCGGTAAGGCGTCCCTTGAGCAGACGCTCAATCGCCCCAGGCTGCTCGCTGATCTCCTTGCTCATAAAGTCAGGGTAGCCGCCCAGGGTTGCAGCAGAGGCATCCCAGTCGATATCAAGCGTTGCAGGATCCTTAACCTCGTCGCCGTTAGCGTCGTAGATCGTGATAGTACCGTCTTTCTGGAGCAAGGCGATATCGTCATCTGCGAGCTGGATTACGTGCTTGGTGATCGCAGCTAAGGGCATAACGTCAGAAGCGGCGTAGGCACCCTCCGGGGTAGAAGCGACAACCAGGGGGCTGCCATGACGAGTTACGACAACAGAGTCTGGCTCATCGGTGCACACAACCGCCAGGGCCCAGGATCCCTCGAGACGTGCCACGGCATTGCGCAGAGCCGCGATCAGGTTGCCCTTGGCAGGGCCGTTCCAGGCATCTTCAAACAGGTGTGCTACGACCTCACTGTCGGTGTCGCTCTTGAACTCGTGACCTGCCTCTTTAAGCTGTGCACGCAGATCCTCATAGTTCTCGATAATGCCATTGTGGACGACTGCGATCTTGCCGGAGCAGTCGGTATGGGGATGTGCGTTTCTGTCGGAGGGGACACCGTGGGTAGCCCAACGGGTGTGGCCGATACCGCAGGTACCGACAAGATTTGCGTTCTTTACACGATCACGAAGGGTTGCTACACGGCCCTGACACTTGACCACATGAAGATTGTGGTCAGGGGAAATCGTCGCAATGCCCGCCGAGTCATAACCACGATACTCAAGCGTTGCGAGACCATTCAAAAGGAAGTTAACAGCTTTGTCGGTTCCGGTACATCCTACAATTCCGCACATATAAGCGCCTCCGGCTTCAGTAGTCATTTACACCTGTTATGCTTAGACCTATCTTTGTGATATCTAAGAAGATTGTCATTGGTATTTTTCCGAAAATAAAAAAATACCACACTGTCTAATCCAGTCCTAATAGAGTGGCCCAGTTGATTGTACACTGAAATCAACCCCGAAAGAGTGCTCGCCTCCTTCGATCCGGGGGCTTAAGCCGCCATCAGCCCTA
>ERZ773013.188-NODE-188-length-38939-cov-6.540068_pt1 | contig 38939 bp, 35 predicted proteins | sample MGYA00511670_ERZ773013 | MGnify/ENA primary metagenome ERZ773013 (study PRJEB29015, sample SAMEA2738120) | human oral metagenome | biome: human oral; feature: human-associated habitat; material: saliva | place: China | collected 2257 ... | reverse complement strand
GCCACAACACACTCCAATCAATCAGACCGTGTTGCAACCACCACTAGAATCCAGCAGGTTAGTTATGCTTCTAGCTGGTTATGCGCGCGCCAAGCTTTGGGCTAGGGCGCGCCGGTCAACTTTACCGATGCCCTTATAGGGCAGCGCGTCAGCTAGCAGCACCTGCTTGGGGCATTGGGCGCCGCTTAGTTTTTGTTCCAGATAGACACGGATTTGGGCCACAATAGCGCCTTCATCTAACCGGCCCAGGCCAGGCATTGAGGCGGGCACCACCACTGCGGTCACTACCTGTCCCCACTGCAAATCGGGTAAACCCACCACCGCACATTCACTCACCAGCGGGTTTAGGGCCAGTAGGGCCTCAATCGGGCCGGGCTCTACCTTGATGCCGCCGCTAATAATTACGTCATCTAGGCGCCCAAGTACCTGTAGGCGCCCATCTACAATCTGGCCGCGATCAGAGGTAATGAACCAACGCTTATCCGTCTCTCCAGCGCCAGTGCTAGCTTCAACGCCTGCCTCAGCCCTACCAGTCTCAGCCCTACCAGTCTCAGCCCTACCAGCCTCAGCGTTTTCCCCGGCCGCGCTGGCAGTTTCACTCGTGCCAACTGTCTCCTGGTCTACCTGGGTTTGGGGGCGGCTAACAAAGCAGCGCCTAGTTAGCTCCTCATCACCCAGGTAGCCGGTGGCCAGCATCGGCCCAGACAACCAAATTGCCCCGGTGGCCTGATCTACATCCATACTCACCCCAGGCAGTGGCTGGCCGTCATAGACACACCCGCCACAAGTTTCGCTCATGCCATAGGTGGTAACCACCCTAATCCCGGCAGCTTTAGCCTGCTCCAACAGCTGTGCATCAGCTGCCGCTCCCCCAATCAGCACCGCATCTAGCCGCGCCAAGGCGCCGCGCAGCTGCTCATCATCCAAAGCCCGGCGCAACTGCGTGGGCACCAGCGAGGTATACACCGGGCAAGCCCTGCCAGAGTCGTCAGCAGCGAGCGTCCCCTCAGCCTCCCCGCCAGCGCCACCAGCGCAGGAACTAACGGCGTCGTCGTCAAAGGAAGAACCGGCGTCGCAATCAGCAGCAGCTGCGCAGGCGGCGTCGATAACCTGCGCCACATGCTGGGGGTCAAAACCACCCTCCTTATAGGCGTTAAACACGTGTGTGCCGGCCACCGCCGCCCGCACTAAAACCTGCACCCCAGCGGCATGATAGGCGGGCAAAGCCAGCACCCAAATTCCCGGCCCACCCAGGCGTTTATGGGTGGCCCGTGCCGACGCTACCAGCGCATCCATCGACACCCCCACCAGCTTGCCAGTGCCGGTAGTTGAGCCAGACGTACGCAGCACCATATCCACCCCCACACTGCGGCCACTCGCCCGGGCCGGGATCCGCCGCGCCAAATTCGCGGCCACCTCCCGTGTGTCCTCATGGGGTGCGATAGGCACAATAATTTCGCGGCTAGGGAGCAAATACTGTTTCGCCAGTGAACGGGCCTGGGCGTGGGTCACGTCGGCGGACCTCAAACTACTGCGGCTGACCAGCCCTGGAGCGGAGGTTTGCGGCTTACGTAAATGCCCGCCCCTACCGACGACGTCGGAAGCGTCCGCAGACATGCGCCTAGCTAACAGCTGGGCGAACTCCTCAATTTGCGCTGCACTCTGGGTGCGCTGGATGCGAAAAAGGCTCACGCTTTCAATGGTATGACTACCAAGTCACAAAAATATGGTTAAGCTGCACTTATGCGGCTTTTCCTAATGGTATTCGTGATCGCCTTGGCGCTGTATGCCCTCATTGACTGTGTACGCACACCCGAGGAGGACATGCCTGCGCGTATGCCTAAACACCTGTGGATTACGCTGATTTTAATGTTCTCCACCATCATGCTTGGCCCCCTGGCCTGGATCATTACCTCCCGGGTAAGCGCCGCTGAGAAACGCGGCGGGCAGCTCAGTGGCGGGCTTTGGTCTGCGGAAAAAGGCGTAGATCTGCATCTGTCGCGCCACGCTTCCGCCCCGGCAGCTCCCGACGACGACCCTGACTTCCTGCGTAAATTAGATGAGCAGGTGCAGGCCCAAAAGCGCCGTCGCCAACGCGACCAGCTACAGCAAAACCGCTCCCAGCACCCCCAGGCCAGCCCCAACCAGGCAGGCCACGAACAGGCCGGCCACGAACAGACCAACCAATCCGCTAAGAACCCCGCAGAGCCCACTAGCGGCCCCCAGGACAGCCCCCAAGGTGGCAGTTCCAGCAGCGCCCAAGGCAGCAACCCGAAATCTGGAGACTCTGCGCAGCCCTGCACCAAACCTGGCAGCGCCGCCCCGGGCAGCCGCGAAAAAAAGGACGAGCACCCCGAAAACTAAGGCCAATTACTGGAACTAGGGCCAGTTACTGGTGTCCACCTCACGGTTATAGGCACGCGCATGCAGCAACCAATCCCCCGGCAGCCAGCTACGGCCCACCAACTGGGGATGCTCAGGCAAAAACAAAGCCGCCCAAATAACCATCACTAGCTCAGCCCACTGCCCACGCACCTTCAAACGCACGTTGCCCTGCTCATTGGTGGCCGCCAGCATCACTTCACCCACACCAGTTACCTGGCACTCGCGGATCTGCTGGTAACCAATGAACATCACGCCGTCAGGCGTGCCCAGGTAGATGCCGTGGGTGGATACGCTCAGGCGGGCGTTGGCCAGGTGGCGCCATTTTTCAACCGCGTCACGCTCGGCGCGGCGTTTGCGGCGCGAATTAACTACCGCCTGTCCCCCAAAGAAGGCCGCCATCAGCGCCAACCCGGCAGCCCCGCCAGCTAAAAAGAAGCCGCGCATAGGCTGATAGTTGCTGTTGTCACCGCGTTTAAAAGCCAGGATTTCCCCGTCGCAAGAACCCAGAATCACTTCGCCGCTGTGAGTGGGGCGAATCGGGTCAACTACTGGAGAGACCGGGTTGGGTTTAAAACCTGCCCGCACAGCGGTGAGCACCTGCGCGGTATTCCACCAAACATAGTCTTGGCCGGTCCAGGGGCGTTGGGGTTGGGGGCGCGGCTGTAGGGTGCGGCTAGCAGCTGGCACTAACTCGCCGGGAGCCACTGCGCCGTGTCTGGGCTCGGTTGAGCCACTAGGCTCGCTCGCCCCAGCTGGCTGCGACGGCGTCGTAGCCCCCTGATCTTGGGGCTGCGGATGCGGCGCCGACTGGCTCACGCACGCCCCTCGCCGTCGCCAATTTTCAGCCCGGCCACGCCGCTGCCAGGCACCATATCTTCAGCTTCACGCAGCAGCGCATTAGCCGGCTCAGTGTAGGCCAATCCCACCAGGGTGTTGTCTTCAAAAGTTAAAGAGGTCAGGGACGCTAAAGAGCATTGGCGCCGGCGCGGATCGTGGGCCAGTGGGCGCCCATGCAGGTACAGGCTTAGTGACCAGATAGGTAGCTGGTGTGAAACCAGTAGGGCCTCATGGCCGCGCGCCTGCACCAGGGCGCTACGCACGGCGGCGCTCATGCGCGCCACCAGCTGGGTGTAGGGCTCACCCCAGGAGGGGCGTAGCGGGTTGATGTAGTAAGCCCAGTGTTCAGGGTGGGCTAGCACCCAACGGTTACGGTTTACGGCAACGCCCTCAAAGTGGTTTTCGGCCTCAAGTAGGCGCGCGTCAGTGCCGGCGTTAATGCCAAAAGCGGCGGCGGTGGGGGCTCCTGATTCCACGGCCCGCTCTAGGGGTGAAGTGGTTACCACGGTGATGTCTTTGCCGGTTTCCACTAGGTAATCTGCCACCATCTGGGCCATGGCATGGCCGCGAGGGGTTAGGTGGTAGCCGGGCATACGCCCATAAAGGACGCCCTGGGGGTTATCTACCTCGCCATGACGCATGACGTGAATTGTTGTGCGCACCATAGCGGCAATTCTATGTCAGGGTCAGAGCCTCAGCACGTTTTAGCGTGTTGAGTCTGCGTCGGTAGTGATCTTTTCCAGCAGCTCAGTTAGTGTGGCCAGCTCACTGGGGGTGAAACGGTTGATTAGGTGGCGACGCACCCCGTCGAGGTGGATAGGCGCAGTTTGAGCCAAAAACTCGTAGCCAGCCTGGGTTAGGTGGGCGTAGACGCCGCGTCGGTCGTTGGGGCATGAGGAGCGCAATACGTAGCCGGCACGTTCTAGCCGCCCTACCGTGTGGGTTAGGCGTGAGCGCGAGTAGGAGACTTGGTCAGCCAGTTGGCTCATGCGTACGCGCCCGGCTTCGCTTTCAAATAGGCGTACCAGGATCTCATACTCATACATGGAGATGGCGGCGGCCTCGTCTAGCTCGTGGTTTAGGCGTGCCGACACCAGTGTGCTGGCCCCTAAAAAAGCTCTCCAGGCCCGCATTTGCGACTCGGTTAGTAGGCGCTTGTCACCCTGGCCGCAGCTGCTGGCATTGCTTGCTTCTTGCCCGCACCCGGCAGATGCGACTTCTTGCCCACAACCGCTAGCTGGCTCGCTCACTGCCTTGGTGGCTTCTTGCCCACAGCCGACGACGGCGCCCGCAGCGGCCGTTTTAGGTGCAGCTCCCTGCCCACAGCCGCCTGCAACACTAGAGCTAGCGGAAGCGACGACGTCGTCGCCTATACCCATTGCACCCGAGATTGCACCAGTGCCGCAGCTGGAGGCCATGTTTAAAGCTCTCATTTCTTACTAGATTGTGCGGCCCAAGCAGCCAGCAAAACAAAGTAGTTCAATAATAAAGTAAATCTTAGCGCGAAGGTAGTTATCACACTTAGATAAACGAAATGGCTGCCACCCTAGGGATAGCAGCCATCCAAGCGCTCACGCGCCAGGCGTCACTTCTTGTTACGACGCTGGTGGCGAGTCTTACGAAGCAGCTTACGGTGCTTCTTCTTGGACATGCGCTTACGGCGCTTCTTAATAACAGATCCCATATGAGAACCTCACAGTCTTGCTAAGCGTGCCCAACGGCACCATGATCGGTTGCGGCCGGGCACACCGGCCACATACGTGACCAAATGAGTTTAACGCGTCTCAGGAGCCAAATGCAGCCGCGTCGCCGTGGCTCCAATCACCTAAGCCACTGGCCATGAACTCCTGGACAGCCGCCACGGGCACCCGGTAAGAACGTCCCACACGCATTGCGGGGAGCTCACCCGAGTGCACCAGGCGATACACGGTCATCTTGGACACCCGCATCATGGAGGCTACTTCCGCCACAGTCATGAAGGCGGGAGTCTGAGGCTGTGCCATCGCGCTGATTCCTGTCCTTGGGTTGGGCCCGCATTGGCGGGATCGATGTAACTATACCGGTTTAAGCTGGCAAATACAGCCGTTTTGAATCTCGTTTTAACTACAGTGACGGCGCCTATCAGCCAAATTGGAAACCTCCGCATAAATTAGGGCCAACTACCCAGATGCCAACTGGGCTAAGGTAAGTAAAGAAAGATACGTGTGGGTACCTACCGGCAGACCTGGCAAACTACCAAGCGCCCTGCTGCTAGCCCCCATGCTCCCTGCAAAACGTAAGGTGACCTTTTGTTTTCGCGTGCTGTGCGGGCGTTTACCGATATACGTACCTGGCTGGAGCGAGTTGGACGTCACTCCAGCGCCCGCCTAGCCACATGCCTATTCGCCGCAATTATCGTCATTATCACAGGCCTACTTGAGCTGCCTATTGCCACCGCCAGCGGCGAGCGTGCCCCCTTCGTTGACGCCCTATTCACTGCCACCAGCGCAGTTTGTGTAACCGGCCTAACCACTGTGGACACCGCCACCTACTGGTCTACTTTCGGCCAGGCCTGCATTATTTTGGCCACCGCCGTGGGCGGGCTGGGGGTTATGACTATCGCCTCACTGCTGTCCCTGGCAGTTTCGCGCCATGTGGGCCTGTTCCAGCGAATGCTTACCGCCGATGAGCACCAGTCCCGTTTAGGCGACGTCGGCTCACTGCTGCGCGCAGTAATTATCGCCTCCCTGGCGGTTGAGGCCACCCTAGCTCTAGTGCTGTTCCCGCGCTTTTTAACGCTAGGCTACCCGCTACTTAAAAGCGCTTGGTATGCCTTCTTCATGGCCTTATCTATCTTCAATAATGCGGGCTTTGTGATTATGCCCGATGGCCTAGCACCCCACGCTAGCGACTGGTGGATGTGTTTACCTATCGCCGTAGGTACTTTTGTGGGGGCCATTGGTTTCCCAGTGATTTTGGATGTGCATCGTAACTGGCGTATGCCGCGCAAGCTGTCTTTGCACTCTAAAATGACCATTTCCACCTACGTAATTATTTCGGTAATTAGCGCCATCTCTATCACCGCTTTTGAGTGGACCAACCCCTTCACCTACGGCCAGCTAGACACCAGCGGCAAGGTTCTTTCCGCCATCGTCAACTCCGTAAACGCCCGCTCTAGCGGCCTAGCCACCATTCCCACCTCGCTGATGCGCGAAACTACCTGGTTGCTGCAAGACATCCTAATGTTTATTGGGGGTGGCTCAGCCTCCACCGCTGGCGGCATTAAAGTCACCACCCTGGCTGTGCTAGTGCTGGCGATCGTGGCCGAAGCGCGCGGCGACAGCGACATTGAAGTGTTTGGTAGGCGTCTGCCCACCTCCACTGTGCGCGTCTCGGTGGCCGTGGCCTTCGTGGGCGCCTCCATCGTGCTGGTAGCTACCCTAATGCTGCTGTGGCTAACCAACCTCTCCCTTGACACTGTCTTATTTGAAGTGATCAGCGCTTTCGCCACCGTGGGCCTGTCTACCGGCATCACGCCGCTACTGCCCCTTGAAGCCAAGTATGTAGTGGTGGTGCTTATGTTTGTGGGACGTACCGGCACCATGACCGCCGCCAGTGCCCTGGCCATGCGTGATCGACGCCGCGTCATCCGCTTCCCTGAAGAGCGCCCCATGATCGGCTAGCGCCCCAAAACGACGACGCCGCTCCCCTGCAGCGCCCAGCCACCTTGGCAGCCCCGCGCCGTCGCCACCACCCGCCCCGCGCCGTCGCTGCTAGCGCCGCCCAGACCAAACAAGACAAAATCACAGCAAGACTTAAACTAGAACCATGCCCCAGGTGAACCATCAAGACTCCACACTCGTAATCGGCCTTGGCCGCTTCGGCACCGCCGTCGCCGCCACCCTTGACCGTCTAGGGCGCGAAGTGTTGGCAGTTGAGCACAACCCCAACACCGTACGCCAATGGTCCGGACGCATCCCCCTAATTGAAGCCGACGCCACCGACATGGAAGCCCTAGAACAGCTAGGCGCCACCGAATTTGGCACCGCCGTAGTGGGGGTGGCCTCCTCCCTGGAAGCCTCCGTGCTAATCACCTCCAACCTGGTAGAGCTAGGCATCGGCCAAATCTGGGCCAAAGCCATCAGCGCCACGCACGGACGCATTTTGCACCGCATCGGCGCCAATCACGTGGTCTACCCCGAATACGACGCCGGCCAACGCGCCGCCCACCTAGTGTCCGGACGCATGCTGGACTACATCGAAATGGAAAAGAACGGCTTTTCCATTATCAAAATGCGTCCGCCGCACGAATTACACGGCTTCACTATCGGCCAGTCCAAGGTGCGCTCGCGCTATGGGGTAACCATCATTGGTTTGATGAGCCCAGGTGAGCATTTTGAGTACGCCACCCCACAAACCATGGTGGGCGCTGAGGATATTTTGGTGGTAGGTGGCGACGCTAACCTACTAGAGCACTTCGCTAACCGGCCCTGAGCAGGGATTTTCTAAGCACTAGCAAATAACAGCAGCCTGTCCACGCCCGCGCAGGCAGTTGCACGCTCGTGCGCTGTTGCATTTACAAAGTGCCCACATTGCCGTCTTTTCCCCGTCTTTACAGCCCAGCGAGCAAAATTCTGAACTGTGATCTATAGATCACTAACTGCACAATGGGGTTTGGAGTTTGCATGAGCACGGTTGCAATTCTCGGGGCAGGCATTATGGCGTCGGCACTAACCTTCCCAGTGACTGACAATGGGCATCGGGTGAATCTGGTAGGCACCCACCTAGACCGAGACATTATTGACTCAATTCAGCGCACCGGCATCCACCCGGAGCTGGGGCTGAAAATGCCTGAGAATGTAACCGCCTTTCAGCTAGAAGAGGCTGAGGCCGCTTTTGCTGACGCAGATGTGGCCATGAGCGGCGTTAACTCTTTCGGGGTTGACTGGGCCGGGGCGCACCTGGCCACGCTACTAAAGCCGGGTATGAAAGTCCTATCCATCACCAAGGGTATGCAGGCTGATGAGAACGGCAAGCTGACCATGTTCCCTGACGTATTGCGCGCAGCCGTTGGTGAGCCTCTAGCCAGCCAGGTGACCTGGTCGGCAATTGTTGGCCCGTCAATCGCCGGCGAGCTGGCGGTAGGCCACGACACCTGCGTGGTGTTCTGTGGTGAGGATCAGGCCAGCCTGGATGAACTGCAGCAAATGTGGGCCACCGACTACTACCACATCTGGACTTCCACGGACTTCATTGGCCATGAGGTAGGCGCGGCCACCAAGAACATTTACGCTTTTGCCGCCGGTTTCGCCGACGGTCTGCTAGCCAAGGCCGGCAAGGAAAACGACCGCTACCGCATGTACAACTATGGGGCGGCCATCTTCGCCCAGGGACAAACTGAGCTCACCCAGTTCATTGAGCTGCTGGGCGGCGACGTAACCACCGCTAAGGGCCTAGGCGGCGTCGGCGACATGTTCGTCACCTCTATGGGTGGACGCAATGTGCGCGCCGGCAAGTTCGTGGGCCAGGGCATCCCCTTCTCTGAGGTGCGTGACACTCACATGAAGGGAGTAACCATGGAGGGTGTGGCCGCCATTCGGGTGATTGGTGGGGCTCTGGCGCCGCTGACAGAGCGTGGGGTTATCAGTGAAGATGACTTCCCGCTGCTGCGTGCGCTACACGCCATCATTGCCGACGACGCCCCGCTAGAGATCCCCTGGGACAAGTTCTTTGGTGGTCGCCACTAAAGAGCGCGGGGGTCTAACCAAAAATTTCGGTGGCCGCCACAATCTGCACACTTACCGCATTTAACTAGTTAACTTTCGAAGGAGAAAAGTCAATGACTGATTTAGCGGCCCTCTTGGATGAGGCACTCAAAGACGCCACCGACACCAAGGCCGTAGCTTTCGGGCGCGGCGCCGTGCACCGCACCGGTGAAGTATTCGCCTCCACTTTCCCCGGCAAACGCGCCGTGGTGGTGGGCGATGACAACACCTTCAACGCAGTAGGTGCCACCACCACCGCCGGCGAGCCGGTAGCAGCTGGCCCCGCCGTCGTCGACTCCCTAAAGCAAGCGGGCGTGGAGCTGGAAGAAAACATTATTTTCCCCGGCACCCCCACCCTCTACGGCGGCTACGACAATGTGGAAATTATCCGCGAAAAGCTACGCGGCCTAGACGCTATTGCCGTTGTAGTGGGCTCGGGTGTGCTCAACGACCTAACCAAGCTAGCCAGTGGCGAGCTGGGGCGCCCCTACATGGTGGTATGCACCGCTGCCTCCATGGATGGCTACGCCTCCTTTGGTGCCTCCATCTCTAAGGATGGCTTCAAGATCACCCGCAACTGCCCCGCCCCGGCCGCCGTCGTAGCGGACCTGGACATTATGGCCGCCGCCCCTAAGCGTCTAGTGGCCACCGGCGTGGGCGACCTGATCGAGAAGATCCCTGCCGGTGAGGACTGGATTATTGCCGACATGCTCGGTGTAGAAGCCATCAACCACCAGGTGTGGCCGCTAGTGCAGGGGCCGCTGCGTGAAGCTATCAGCCAGCCCGCCCAGCTGCGTGCCGGCGACGCCGACGCCACCGCCGGGCTGGCCGCCGGGCTGCTAATGAGTGGCCTAGCCATGCAGGCCGCCCAGTCCTCCCGCCCCGCCTCGGGCGCCGGACACCAGTTCTCGCACCTGTGGGAAATGGAGGGTCACGGCCTGGACTGGGAGCCGCCGCTAACCCACGGTTTCAAGGTGGGCCTGGGCACGGTAGCTATCTGCGCCCTGTACGACGTCGCCCTGCGTAAAGACATCAGCGACCTCGACGTCGAAGCCCGCATTGCCGCCTGGCCCAGCCGTGAAGGTATGGAAGCCCACGTGCGTCAGTGGAACCAAAGCGCCCCCAGCGGCCTGCTTGAGGCCGCCGTGGTGCAGACCGACGCCAAGTACCTGACCCCCCAGCAGCTGCGCGAGCGCATCCACACCCTGCAAAAGCTGTGGCCGCAAATCAAGGAAACCTCAGCCAAGCAGCTGCTTAGCGCTGAGGAAATCGCCGATGTACTCAAGACTGTAGGCGGCATCTACCACCCGGCCCAGATTGGTATCAGCCTGGAAAAGATGCGTGAAACCTACACCCGCGCCCAGATGATCCGCACCCGCTACACCATTTTGGATGTGCTGTGGGAGCTGGGCATTTTGGATGAGTGCGTAGACGAGCTCTTTGCCCCTGGTGGGTACTGGGCTAGCGCACCTGTACCCACCGACCGCGTCAGCGGTGCTGAAAACTGAAAACGCAAGCCCCTAACACAAGGAAGTAACATGGAAGAGACTTACGTTCTAGGTATTGACTTTGGCACGCTATCTGGGCGTGCGGCGATTGTGCGCGTGGCTGACGGTTTAGAAAAGGCCGCTGCTGTCTACGAGTACCCTAACGCCGTCATGGATGACGTACTGAGCGTGGCTGACGGCCAGAAGCTGCCGGCTGACTTTGCCCTGCAAAACCCGCGCGACTACATTGAGGTGCTAAAGCACGCCGTACCTGAGGCTATCGCCAAGTCCATGGTGGAACCCGGCCCAGATCAAGGGCATTGGTATTGACTTCACCTCCGCCACGGTAATTGCCGCTAAAGAGGACGGCACCCCGCTGTGTGACCTGGCTAAGTTCACCAACAACCCGCACGCCTACGTCAAGCTGTGGAAGCACCACGGTGCCCAGGAGCAGGCTGACCGTATTGTGTCCCTGGCTAAGGAGCGTGGTGAGTCTTGGCTGGCCCGCTATGGTGGCATCTTGTCTGCAGAGATGCTGCTGCCCAAGGTGCTGGAAACCTATGAGAAGGCCCCTGAGGTTTATGCAGACACTGACGTGTTTGTGGACGCTTTGGACTGGATCGTGTGGCGTATGACCGGCAACCTGGTTTACTCCGCTGGCGACTCTGGTTACAAGCGTAACTTCCAGGACGGCGCCTACCCCTCCGAGGAGTTCTTGGAGCTGCTCTCGCCTGGTTTTGGCAAGGTATTTAGCGAAAAGATGCCCGGGCAGGTGCTGGCGCTAGGTGCTGAGGCCGGTAAGCTTACCGCCCATGCCGCCGCCTGGATGGGCTTGGAGCCTGGCATTAGCGTGGCTACCGGTAACATTGACGCCCACGTAACCGCTGCGGCTGTGCAGGCTGTGGAGCCGGGGCAGCTAACCGCTATTTTGGGTACTTCTGCTTGCTACATCGTCTCTGGGCCGCAGTTCCGTGAGGTTCCGGGTATGTTCGGGTGTGTCGACGGCGGCGTGGTGGATGGGCTGTGGGGCTTTGAGGCCGGCCAGTCCAGCATGGGTGACGTGTTTGCCTGGTACCTGGACAATGCCCTGCCCCACTCCTACGTGGTTGCCGCTGAAAAGGCCGGCATCAGCATCTTTGAGTTGCTCGCCGAAAAGGCCCGCGCCCAGGAGATTGGTGAGCACGGCCTGGTGGCTCTGGACTGGTTCAGCGGTAACCGCTCGATCCTGGTTGACTCTGAGCTTTCTGGCGCCATTTTGGGTATCACCATGACCACCAAGCCTGAGGACATTTACCGGGCTCTGGTGGAGGCCACCTGCTTCGGGGCCCGCACTATTATCGAGTCTTTCACCAACGCCGGCGTCAAGATTGATGAGATTGTAGCTAGCGGTGGCCTAATCAAGGACCCGTTCTTCATGCAGACCCTGGCTGACATCACCTGCGTGCCGCTGAGCGTGGCCACCACCAAGCAGGGTGGGGCGCTAGGCGCTGCTGCTCACGGGGCAGTAGCTGCCGGCTTCTACCCCAGCATTAAGGAGGCCTCCCTGGCCATGGGTGGCAAGGTTTCAGCCGCCTACGTGCCCAACTATGACCGCACCGCCCGCTATGACGAGCTCTTCAACGAGTACCGTCAGCTGCACGACTACTTCGGTCGCGGCGAGAACGAGGTTATGCACCGTCTCAAGGACATTCGTCGCCGCGCGGTTGAACGCAAGCGCGCGGCCGCTAAGAAGCCGCAGGAATGAAACTCGCCGAGCTAAGCCAGTCCCAGCGCGCTCAAGTAGAGCGCACCAAGCAGGTAGTAGCCGAGCTACACGCGCTACTACCTCGCTGGGAGCTGGTGGTTTGGACTGCCGGTAACGTATCTGAACGTGTGCCTGGCACAGACCTGTTTGTGATTAAGGCTTCCGGTGTGCCCTATGAGGGTATGGAGGCTGCCCACATGGTGGTGTGTGACCTGCAAGGACAGATACTTGACGACGACGATAGCGGGCTTGCTCCTTCCTCAGATACGGCAGCTCACGCCTACGTCTACCGGCACATACCTGAAGTTGGCGGGGTGGTGCACACCCACTCCTCCTACGCCACAGCTTGGGCGGCAATTGGCGAACCTATCCCCTGCTGCCTGACCATGATGGCTGATGAGTTTGGTGGCGACATTCCACTGGGCCCGCTAGCGATTATCGGCGACGATTCGATCGGGCGCGGAATTGTTGAAACCTTACGCAACTGCCATTCACCGGCGGTGTTGATGGCCAACCACGGCCCCTTCACCGTAGGTAAGGATGGACGTAGCGCCGTAAAAGCTGCAGTAATGTGCGAAGAGGTAGCCCGCACCGCTTATCTGGCACGTACGCTAGGTGAAATTAAGCAGATACCTGATGACATGATCAAGCGGCTTAATGATCGCTACCAGAACGTCTACGGACAACATTAATACAGTCATATAGTCAAAACTATGACTCTGCCTAGCTAGTGTGACTAGTGAACATGACTAGCGTTGGGGCCGCGTATACCGAACGGCATACGCGGCCCCACGTTTTATTGGGCGTCGTTGTTTAGTTCTCGGCCCAGTAGGCGTGTAGAGCGCGAGCCAGGTAGGGGCCGTCCTCAACGCCGCACATCTCACGGGCAGAGTGCATGGATAGCAGCGCAATACCTACGTCAACAGTGGTGATGCCTAGACGTGAGGCAGTGATCGGACCAATGGTGGTGCCGCAAGGTACGGAGTTGTTGGAAACGAAATCCTGCGTGGGTACACCCGCCGCCCTGCAAGCACGCTTCCAGATAGCCCCGCCTACCGCATCGGTGGCGTAGCGCTGCCGGGCATTAATCTTCAGCAGCGGTCCGTGGTTGATAAGCGGACGCACCTGGGGGTCATGCAGCTGACCATAGTTGGGGTGAACACTGTGTCCGGCGTCGGCGCTAATGCAGCTAGAGCGAGCCAGCAAAGCCCGCTCACCGTCGCCCACAAAGCCCATAACCGCAGCCAGGCCATGCAAAACATCCTGCAGGAAGGGACCGCCCGCACCCGAGCGGGTGCCGCTACCCACCTCTTCATGGTCAAAGGCCACAAACACCGCAGCGTCAGTTTCTGTACCAGCCAGGTTCTCCAGGGCAACCAGGCCGGCGTGAACACTAGAGAGGTTGTCTAGGCGCGAGCTGGCCAAGAACTCCTGGTGCAAACCAAAGACACTGGGGGGCTGCACCAAGTAGGTGAACACATCGTGGAAAGCCAGCTGATCAGGGCTAATGCCAGCCTGCTCACACAGGTAGTTTTCAATGTCGTGGCAGCTTACCGCCTCGCCAGCCAGAGCGGTTAGCGGCAGCATGTGGGCCTGACGGTCTAGGTGCAGGTTTTCATGCGCACTACGGTCCAGGTGGGGAGCCACCTGCGCGGTGCGGGCAATGGGGCCAGTACGCACCAGGTGGACGGCGCCGTCGTAGGTGGTCAGACGTCCTGCCAAACCAACTTCACGGTCTAGCCAGGAGTTTTCTAGAGCGCCACCATAAATTTCTGCGTTGATCATTTCCCAGCCTTCGCGCACAATCGCACCCTGGGGCTTGAGCTTGAGCGCCGGAGAGTCAGTGTGGGCACCCACAATCCTGAAGCCAGTGCGCTCGCTAGGGGCGCTAGGCAGGCACCAGGCCGCAATGGCGCCGTCGCGAATCACATATCCGCGCGCCGGAATGGAACTATCCCAAGCCACAGTCTCATCTACGGCCTTAAACCCGCGCTTTTCTAGGCGGGCGGCCACAGCCTGGGCAGCGTGGTAGCTGGTGGGAGAATCAACAACAAACTGACTGATTGCCTGCGTATAGTCAGGCACCTCAAATCCACTCATAGTTCAATTGTTGCACTTTGAGCCAAGCTACCCAAGGCAAGCTTAAAAACTCCAAGGGCCGCACTCAGTGAGCGCGACCCCTGGGAACCGCCGTTTAGGTGAGGCAGCTAAGACCTTAGCGATAAACCTTAGCGACCGCCGGCCTTAACCACACCAGAAAGCGGGATGCGGTTGAGGACAGGCGAGTTGTTGGCGTTAGTGATGGCGTTCTGGCTACCGATTTCCCTCATGGTAACCACTGCACCCATAACGATTGGTAAGGAGGTTAGCGGGGTGTTGTTGGAGTGTACGTGCAGCACCGCAGCGAAGTGGGCGTTAGTCTTGGCACGCAGATCGTTCTTCTCATAGCGCCAGGTGCCCGAGAAAGTGGATACATAAGGCGTCCAGTTGCTGATATCCGCGCCCAGCTTGGCCTGAACCGCCTTGGCATGTTCGTTAAAGCGCGAGTCAGCCAGCAGCCCAGCCAGGGTCTTAGCCTCCGGCTTAGACCAGGAAGCAAAGTTCAGCGAGGTGGTGGGCCAGTTAATGCCATCGGTATTGCCGGTAACCGGCTGCCAGTCGACATTGGAGTATTCCGCAGTGTTAATCCAGAACACCTGGTACAGACCAGTTAGGTTGGCCGGCGTACCAGCATTGGGGCTAGCCAGACCAGTGTCCTTAGTGGGGTAAGTGGAGCCGTCAACGTTAGGCCAACCAACCGGAGAGAATTCTTCATTACCATCGGAGCCATTGTTATAGAACCCGAAGTAATAGGTCTGATCAGCATTGATGCGCGCGTCACGTTCCCGTCGAGGGTCGTAGCCATTAGGGATGTTGGCTGGAGCGCCCTGGTTCCAGCTATAACCGGAATATACCGGGTTTAGCTGAGAGGTATTGACGGCTGCGGCGCTAGCGCACACCGCAATTGCTGGGGCAGCCCATACTGCTCCACGCAGCACCTGCCGACGTTCTACACCGCTAGGCATGTCTGTCTCCTATTTTTGACATAGATATAGTTCTGCTTAAGGGAGGCCGACGACGGCGTCACACCGGTTTGGGGGGTGGGGGAGATATGACTTCCGTGGGACGGTTGGGAGGGGTACCACTAGTTTAAACCGGAGTCTAAGCAGGTGGGCACCATTGCTACGGGAATTTATCCCAAAACCAGGGGTTGGGCAATTAGTCCCTACTTACTTGACTATGTGACGAGCTGGTCAACAAGTGGAGCCTATAAAGGTGCTTAATGCATTTTGTTGCAAATTTGAGACCTTTCAGGGAGGCGATTTAGAGGGCTTACAACCCCACCACAACCCCAAAAGACTTAGATCACATAGCCTTTAACTAGTTGAACATGTAGAGTTTTGTTCCGGTCCCCTGGATGTAATCTCTACATATCTTCCCCTACCCATTTGAAGGATTTCTCTAATAATGACTGAAATCAAGCGTCGTACCCTTGTTAAGGGCTCCGCCTGGGCCGCTCCGGCTGTTCTAGTCGCCGAGGCTGCCGCTCAGGCCGCCACCTCCCCCAATGACATCATCCCCGTGGCCCAGATGTACATGAAGATGCGCGGCACCCCCGAAAACATCAACGCTGCGGGTGTTGCTGCCGGCCGTAAGGGCCTGACCTGCACGGAAATCGGCGGTTGGCCTTACGCCGTTAACGGTGTCATCAACTGGAATGACACCCTGGGTGGTGGCCGGGCCACTAACGACCCCAACATTTCCCGTGTTGGTACCGCTTACCTGAAGAAGCAGGGCGTCAAGTTCTACTTCGGCGCCAAGTCTGACGCCGGTGAGAACGGTCTGGACATCACCGTTGCCCCCGGTGGCGCTGAGCTGGACCCCTCCCGCATCGTTAGCACCAAGGTTATGTTCCTGCTGCCGAAGGCTGCTTACGGTGACACCCCGACTTTCACCAACATTTCCTCCAGCAACGAGGGTGGCCACCCCTGGGACTCTTGGGCCACCAACGGTTCCTGGACTCCGCTGACTCAGAAGGCCATGACCGCTCTGCGTAACAGCCCCGACACCGCTTCGGTGCTCAAGAAGGTTGACGCTGGTGACTTCACCACCCTGACCTCCCTGAACGGCACCGTTGAGAACACTCTAAACACCAAGTGGAACGCTTGGGTTGGTGAGTACCACGGCACCTGGACCAAGTCCGCTGACGGCCGGAAGCTGACCGCTAACAGCCCCTTCGCCATGGCCCTGACCCTGAACCAGACTGGTCTGTCTCAGACCCTGACCCGTCTGATCTTCATGCCGGTCTTCGTGATCACCTACCGTATGCCCAACGGCAAGCTGGTTTACTTGCACCGTTCCAGCGTACGTAACATGTACTGGCAGCTGACCGTGACCGGTAACCCCGGCCTGGACGACAGCCTGCCGGCCGAGGACGGCAAGCGTTGCCCGGTTAGCGCCCGTGCTAACGACCACATTTAATGCCCAGGCCTGCTGAGGCAGGCAAACTTTAAGGGGCGTATCAGTTTTAACTGGTACGCCCCTTTTTGCTACCTACAACACAGGCAAAGTCAGACAAAGTCAGACAAATACAGGCAAAATCATCCCTTCCCTATGATTTTTCCATGGGGTTTTATAGGGAACGGACGACTTCCCAGTAACGGACGGTTTTATAAGTAACCGCACCCTAGTAACTGCACCTGGCCACCACACCCCGGCAACCTCACCCTGGCAACCTCATCCTGGCAACCGTGGTGGCAGCCGTGGTGGTGGTGGCCGTGGCCTAGCACCTGGGCGGATATCAGTACGGCTCCCGCGCCTTGGTACAGTTCTTAGTGCAGTTCCAGCGCCACTATCCGGGTGCCCTTAACGACGACGTCGCCGCCACCCCCAGCTTCAACGTCACCTTCCGGCGTCGTCCCTAACTGCACCGAAGCGGGCCAGCGGCGCAAATGCACCACTACCGCCTGGCCTGGACGCAACCAGGGATCACTGTCAGGGAGTTTGGTGGCCAATTCAGGACCCATATATTCACGCAGAGTCTCAAAAAGCAGCGGCAAACAGGGCCGATGCACACACAGCGCCAGCGGATAGCTAGGTTCCGGCGGGTCCTGAGGGGTGCACACAGGTTCCGACTGGCCCGCAGCCCCAGGCCCGGCCTGGCCCGCAAGTGCAAGCCCAGGCTCGCGGCCCTGCGGCCCCACAGCCTCAGGTTCCGGCGGGCCCGCAAGTGCAGACCCGCGCTCCAGCAGATCCCGGAAACTAGCCTGCATCAGCTCAGGCGCCATCAATGCACTGACCTCGGTGAATGCCTCGTCACTGCGCAAATCCAGGCCGCAGCCATGCGCATAGGGCGCCAGGGTGTCAACGCAGCGTTTCCAGGGCGAAGAAACCAGCTCCCCTACCCCATAGGCGCTAAGCAGAGCCGCAACGTCCCGGGCCTGGGCTTGCCCCCGACCCATCACCAAAGGCCGGGTAATCTCGCTATTAATCCCATAACCCCAGGTGGCGCGGCTAACTGCCTTGGCGTGGCGCACCAGCACCAAGCTGTGCACCTGCAGCTGCCCGCTTTCATACCAGTCCACCAGGCGCGCTAGCAGGCGCTTGTCGTCAGCGTGGGTGAGCTTGCGGGCAGCCTTTTCCGCCTTCCACCAGCGCACCTTGTCGATTTCGCGCTTGGACGCGGGTTTTACTGCAGCTCGCAGCCCTTCCCCCGGGCCAGCTTCAGGCAATACCTGGGCCGCCCAGTACAGGGTGCGTTTTTTGCGTCCGCTTACTAGACGACGGCGGGCCTTGCCCAGGTAGCGCCCCAGCACAATCTGGCGGCCGGTTTCTTCGGCTACTTCTCGGATGGCGGTGAGCACCATGGACTCACCGGGTTCGGCTTTACCCTTGGGGAAAGACCAGTCGTCATAGCGCGGTCGGTGCACTACCAGCACTTGCAGCTTATCGTTTTTAAGGCGCCACACCAGCGCGCCGGCGGCTAGCACCGGCGGGCGGCGTGAGGCCTTGAGCCGCAAGCTTTTCTTGCGGCGCTTACCCCGTTCCTTGCGGCGCCTGGCTTGTTTCTTGGCCGACTGCCGGGCTTGCTGCTCGGCTTGTTTCTTAGCTTGCCGCCCGGCCTGCTGCTTGCTGCGCGCACCAGCCTTAGCTACAAGACTCATTTAACCCGGGCCCGGGCCTGGGACATCAGCACGTTTTGCACGTCCTCAAGCTCCTGTCCGTCGTCGTCATGAGTGCGCCGCTGCCAGGTGCCGTCAGGAAGTAGGTGCCAGGCGCTGATGCGGCCGGAGGTTTCCAGGTCAATCAGCCAATGCAGGCGCTCCACCAGATCCGGCTGGGTGATCTTAACCAGGGCCTCCACGCGGCGGTCCAGGTTGCGGTGCATCAGGTCAGCGCTACCAATGAAAATCTCGGGGTTGCCGTCGTTAGCAAAGGCGTAGATGCGCGAGTGCTCCAGGTAGCGGCCCAGGATTGAGGTGACGTGAATGTTTTCGCTTAGGTCTTTAACCCCAGAGCGGATCCCGCAAATGCCGCGAACCACCAGGTCAACGCGCACGCCCGCACGCGAGGCCCGGTAGAGGGCGTCAATAATGCGCTCATCAACAATGGAGTTAACCTTGATCTTGATCCAGGCTTCACGCCCAGCCAAGTGGTTGTCGATTTCGCGCTTGATACGTTCCAGCAGCCCGTTACGCAGGCCGCGCGGGGCTACCAGCAGGCGACGGAAGCGGGCACGCGGGGCATAACCTGAAAGCTGGTTGAACAGCGTGGTCAGATCTTGGGCGACGTCGCGGTCGCAGGTCAGCAGGCCCAGGTCCTCATAGCCACGGGCGGTCTTGGGGTGGTAGTTGCCCGTGCCCACATGGCAGTAGCGGCGCAGGCCGTCAGTTTCCTGGCGCACCACTAGTGACAGCTTGCAGTGGGTTTTAAGCCCGATCATGCCGTAAACCACGTGTACACCGGCCCGCTCAAGCTTGCGTGCCCACACGATATTGGCTTCTTCATCAAAGCGGGCCTTGATTTCCACAATGGCCACAACCTGTTTACCCAGTTCAGCAGCCTCAATCAGGGCGTCAACAATGGGTGAGTCGCCACTGGTGCGGTACAGGGTCTGCTTGATGGCCAGCACCTTGGGGTCGTGGGCGGCCTGGGAGATGAACTCCTGGACGCTGGTTGAGAAGGCGTCGTAGGGGTGGTGCAGCAAAATGTTGTGCTCACGGATGGCCGCGAAAATGCTGCGGGGCCGTGCCGATTCGCGCGGGTTGATCCCGGCCGGGGTGACTGGCACGTAGCGCTTGTATTTGAACTCGGGGATGTCCAGGTCGTGAATTTCGGACAGGTCAGACAAGTTCAGTGGCGCGGGCGAGACAAACACGTCTTCTTGCGTGATGTTTAGCTTGCGTACCAGGTAGGTGCGCACAAAGTCGCTGATAGAGTCTTCTACCTCCAGACGCACTACCCGCCCAAAACGACGGCGTCCCAGCTCTTTTTCCATGGCGGTGAGCAGGTTTTCGGCGTCGTCCTCTTCAACTTCGAGGTTTTCGTTGCGGGTGACGCGGAAGACGTGGTGCTCCACGATTTCCATGCCCGGGAAGAGATGGTCCAGGTGGTAGGCCACGACTTCCTCAAGCGGGATGAGCGCCAGGTTGCGCGGTTTAGCGTTGGTTAGCTCGCGCCCGGGCACCTGCACGAATCGTGGCAGGGAGTCGGGCAGTTTGATGCGGGCGAAGTGGTTTTTGCCGCTGCGCGGGTTGCGCAGCATAACCGCCAGGTTCAGCGACAGGCCGGAAATGTAGGGGAAGGGGTGCGAGGGGTCCACCGCTAGCGGGGTCAGCACCGGATAGACCCGGTAGCGGAAGTAGCGGGTGAGCTTGTCGCGTTCTTCCTGGCTCAGCGATTTCCAGTCGGTAATTTCGATGCCTGCCTGGGTCATGGCTGGGCGTACGTCATTTTGGAATAACTCGGCTTGGGCGGCGGTGAGTTTCTTGGCGCGCGAGGTGATTAGCTCTAGCACCTGCTTGGCGTCCAGCCCGGAAGCGCGTACGGGGGTGATCCCGGCGGCGATGCGTCGCTTTAGCCCGGCCACGCGCACCATGTAGAACTCGTCTAGGTTGGAGGAGAAGATAGATAGGAACCAGGCGCGAGTTAGTACTGGCAGGTTGCGGTCTTGGGCTTGTTCCAGCACGCGCTTGTTGAAATCTATCCAGGTCAGTTCCCGGTCTACGAAACGCTCGGGGAATTTGTCTAGCGCGGGCAGTTTTTCTTGCAGGCGGTCGATGTCCGCCCAGTACTCCTTACTTGAGGGGTCTACTACCTCTACAGCTTCTACTGGCTTGACACCGTCTAGTTGCGTGCTGCCTGCGGTTTTTGCGATGCCGACGACGGCGCCCGGCTTGGCATCTTTTGTCTCACCGGCACGCTTGGCTGCGTCAGCTTTAGCGTCATTGGCGGCGGTTTTACCGCTCGCCTTTACACTGTCTACCTTGGCGCCTTTAGCGCCAGTAGCACCCTTGGTTCCAGTAGCACTGGCGCCAGCGGCGGCGTCGACTTTGGCTCCCGCGCCAGCACCGTCGGCTTTGCCCCCAGCGCCACCAGCAGCACTAGTGCTACCAGCTTTAGCCGAACCAGCTTCATCAGCAGCCTTTGCGCTGTTGGAGGGCTTGGTGGTCTTGCCGCGCTTTGAGTTCTTCTTAGCGTTTTTAGCCGGCGGTACGTCAGCCCCGACACCGCCCTTAACGCTTTCTTCGGCACCAGTCTCGCCAGCTTCAAGCACTTCGATAGCAGCTTCGACGCCGCTAGCGTCAGTGCCGGAGCTTGCCTCCTCTTCGAAGTCCTCGTCCGCATAGGCGGGGCCAGCGTCATCCTCGAAATCTCGGGGGTCTGCGGTTTCAATAACGGCGGCTATGGCTGCGTCGGTGCGCTTGGCTTCTTCGACGTCGACATCCTGTGCAGCGTGATCTTGCATACTCGTATTCTGTCAGTGATAGAGGTTAATTGTTTCAGCAATATTGTACTGATATTTGGGTGTTAATGCCCCTGGGGATTAATCCAGTTTCCCGACGGCGGCTTTAGTGGCTGCTTCACGTAGCTCTGCGGCGGTGGCAGCCAGGGCGCGAGCACGGGAGGTGACCATGTCGTAAAGCGGGTCGTTTTCGTCAGTAATCCAGCTGTCTTGCTCACTAGCGCGGCTGAGGCGTTCTAGCAGGGCGGCGCTGGCTAGTAGCGTGGGGTACAGCTGGGATCGGCGCGACGGCGTCCGTTGACTGTCGGCAGACCCACCACCTAGCAGCAGCTCGTTTAGTTGGGCTTGCACCTGGGCCACACTGTCTACCCGCTGCCCCTGGGATAAAGCGGCTTCAAAGCGGGCCTGAGCGGCGTCGTCGTTAATAGTTACTACTGTGGCGTAACGCGACTCTACCAGGGCCGGGTCGCGCTCAATCCATTCGCGTAGCAGTAGTAGGCGCCAAAGCGCGCCAGGCAAGGTACCTGCTGGACTGGTGGCCCACAGCTCGCCAATCGCATCCACGCCATGGGAGGCCACAACTTTGCGCAGCCCAGCGGCGGTTAGCGTGGTGTCAGTGTCCGCACCAAGGTAGCCACCAATGAGCAGCTGGGCGCTTTGGTGAGCCAGAGCGGAGGTGGCGGCGGTGTCTTCAGCGCCGGTGTAACGCTCAGCTTCGGCGGGTTCCATGAGGACGGGGCGGTGGAATTGGCGGGTCATACATGTCTCCTTTTAGACGTAGGCTAACAAGTCCGCTATGATGGGGGCTGTCAGTTCGCTGCGGGCCGTTCCAAAAGCCCGTTAGGCGTTGCTCGCATCCGCAAGATGCTAGCCGTGCAGCAGTGAGCAGGCCTGCCCCCTTAGCTCAGTTGGTTAGAGCTACGGACTTTTAATCCGCAGGTCGAGGGTTCGAGTCCCTCAGGGGGTACTTTTCAGGCAGTGCACCCTCACCAAGGTTTGGTGAGGGTTTTGCTTTATTTCTACAGAACTCGTTATTTCCACAAACTCAGCAATTATAAAATGAAGTTCAGAAGGCTGATCATAGGCGTCATTGCTTTTTCTTGCTGACAGTAGGCGCATGCACAATAACTCCAACACCTACCCCGACTCCCACTCCCGAACCTGAAGCTGCACCCGCTCCCGCACCGGCACCAGAATCTGAATCTCAGTCGGAAGAAAACAGTGAGGAAGCCGAAGCACCCAGCCGACGAGTCCAGTTCTGTCTACTACAGCAACTGCACTGAAGCTTGGAATGCTGGAGCTGCCCCTATTTACCGTGGCGAGCCCGGTTACCAAATTGATTTAGACCGCGATAAGGACGGCATTGCTTACGAAAAGCGCCCCTCACGTCGTCGCTAGCTGGTAACTAGCTAACTGATCACTATTCACTAGCAGCCTATGAAAGGCTAGAGATTTTAGAGGCTCATGAGGCATAATGGAGGCAGCCAGCCCCCGCGAGGGGACTGACTACCTCCGACCACTGTTGTTTTAGTTCTTGAGCAGTGGCGTGAGGGCTACAATCAAAGCCGCTAGGGCCTGGATGAGAGCAGCGACAGTTGCGATGTCAACGCTCTTCTTCCGGGCCTTTCGCTTACCTTGACCAGTCTTGGACTTGCCAGACAATGAGCCCACCTCCTCTCAAACCCCCAATCGCTTCCCAGCCATAAGCCACTAGAAGATGTACCGGGAACGTTGGCCGCTTAAAAGAGGGCAAAATAAGCCTAGCAAGCCCTTGGCAAGTGGTGGTTCAAAATTAGAGCAGCGTTTTAAGCTCACAGCCCAGAAAAAAGGCTGGAGGCAGTAAATAAGCGTGAGGCATAATGGAGGCAGCCAATCCCCTATTTAAAGAGGACTGACTGCCTCAGCCACTGCTACTTAAGAGCGATGAGCAGTGACGCGAGGGCTCCAATCAAAGCCGCTAGGGCCTGGATGAGAGCAGTGACATTCGCGGTGTCAATGTTCTCCTTCCGGGCCTTTTGCTTACCTTGACTAGTCCTGGACTTGCCGGACATAAGCCCACCTCCCTTCTAACCCCAATCACTTGCCAGCCATAAGCCGCTAAAAGAGGTGAGCTGGTAGTGTTGGCCGCTTCAAAGAGGGGCAAGCTAAGCCTAGCTCAAGGTTGCGTGCGGTTCGAACAAATGTTGCTACCAAAATCAGCATGTTGCGACGGCGCAAATCTAGCAGCCACTAAGGCTACCCACTGTTTGGTGGTACTTACTCTTTATAGGTAGCAACCTGCAACCATCCAGGGCAAGCTGTCAACATCATCGACATGAGCACCTGGAACAGCAGCAAGACCGCTAGCAACAAATAGACTCATTATTAAAACAAATCCAACCGGTGCGCTACGTACTGCAACTATATGCAGTATCTGCCACTTTCGTTCGTGTTTACCCACAGGAAGTTGGGCAGCTGACTGCTTAGGTATAACAAAGTTTTTATCAAAATTAGCTACCATCTAATTCCCGATCAACCACTTTCGAAATTCTTATCTTTTGTAGTTACTACAAAATTAAGCCCCCTAAACCATACCAATATTTCAGTACAGCTTTTATTGCTTTAGACAAAGCATACCTTCATGATTGTAGATATAATTGGAGCTTTAATCTGTCGGTTCCGAGGAGTGCTTAGGTCAGGGCGTTCAAATATAGTACTAAATGTACCGAGATCTTTCAGATGAACGATATATGAATCCTCATCATCGAAAAACCTCAGTCCTTACCTAGTCACGATGTGCAGACCCCCGTACACCACCCCCACACCTTCGAGCGCGAAAAGCAACAAAATCAGCAACTATAAGAAATAAAAATCCAAAAGGTACCAACATAAAAAAAGATATTAAAAACATCAAGAGTGCCCAACCTACACCACTGCTATATTCTTCAGAAACAAGGAGAGTAACAATGAACACTATAAGTGGACTAACTATTAGAAACAGTCCAATTCTGACAAATACAGTTGAAAACGCTGTTAAGATTTCGCATTTCTGACGGCCTAATTCCCGCGAGCCCTTACCTATCTGAGCAACCTTTTCGGACCTAGCCAGTTTTTCATTAAACGCTTTTTCCGACCGATCATCAGGACTTGATGCATCATCAATCAGAGACAGCGTATAGAATTCGACATTAGTTTGATCATTATTCATTTTCTAACTTGCTTTGCCGTGAACAAGATGAACTATCACCCATTGTAGATACAACCCATACGCGAATAAAATCCTTGCCAACACTAATATCGAACCCAATCTACTTACACAGATTCTTGCCAAAATCAAACATAATTAGTGCAACAGCAGATAGCACAAGCCCTATTGGAAAAAAAGTTATAATCATAAAAAAAAGCCCCCAAGCTAAGCCATCTTCATTATTACCATGATACCCTGACAGAAGAGCAGCATAAATAAATGGGCTTAAGAGCATGATCACACCTGCAATACCAAGGTAGCGCGCTGCCGTAAAGTAATTCTTTCGCTCACGCTTACCCTTAGCAGAAAGCACCTTTTTTGGCGGCGGCACAAAGGGCATTGGTTGCTGCATAACTGGAGGCATTTGTCCGCTTATCTGCTGCGACCTATCAAGCTTTTCATTAAACGCTTTTTCTGACTGACTCTCACACATTTATTAGACCTCTTTAATACCGGTGCATACTCGAAACTAAATTACTCTTTGACCATGGCACCCAGACCCATCATAGCTACCGAAATATAAGATACAACAACCCCTATCGGCGTAATAGTTATGAACGCCCCGAAAGCCCTCAAATCCCAGCCATCACCATTAGTACTATGATCTCCCGGCACACCCGCAATAATGTAACCAAAAATAAATGGACTGAAGACCAGAGACACTGCCGGAATAGCAAAACAAAGCGCCAACATATAGAAAATCAGCCGCTTACGCTTACCCTTAGCAGAAAGCACCTTTTTTGGCGGCGGCACAAAAGGCACTGGTTGCTGCATAGCTGGAGGCACTTGCCCGCTTATCCGCTGCGACCTAGCCAGCATTTCCTTTAAGGCCTCCCCGGGCTGCTTCTCAGGTATTTCCTGTTCCATCAGCTACCACTCCGTCCGCTCAAGGCACTCGCAAGTGATTTGATTACGTTTGATTGCAACTGCCGCCAGGGCACCCTGCTTTGGGGGCCCTGGCGGCTAGTCTATCGCGCAAAGCTCATTCCACTTGGCGCATTAGCGCCGAGAGTAGCTCAGTGTGGGCCTGTGGCCAGCCCACCAGCACGCTGCCGGGGTAGCGCGCATCCAAAGGCGTGCCGTCCAGGCGAGTAAATGTCACGCCGCTTTCTACACAGATCAGGTACGCCGCCGCGATGTCCCAGGGAGATACCCACATGTGCACAAAGGCGCCAGCCCTGCCGGCGGCCACCTCCACACATTCAAGCGCCGCCGAGCCGTAGCGGCGGTGTCCGCGTGATTCCACCAGGCAGCGCGTCAATCGCGGCAAAGCCACGATTTCCTTAATGTCGGTGATGATCACAACCTCACGCCGCCCACGCGTCTCATTGACCCGCGCCAGTGGCTGCCCATCACAGTAAGCCCCCTGCCCAGCGATAGCCGTATAGGTGAGCCCAGCGACGACGTCGACCACTACCCCCAGCACCGGGCGCCCATCCTCGCACAGGGCCAAAGAAATGGCGTAGTCGCGGTGAGTGGTTACGTAGTTCATGGTGCCATCAATGGGGTCAAGCACCCACACCCGCCCCGCAAATGAGCTGACAGAATGGCCTTCCTCCCCCAGTAGCGGGTAGCCCGTGGCCGCCACCAGCTCCTCACTGATGTAGGCCTCAATGCGCTTATCCACCGCCGTAACCAGGTCATTGCGGTTGGATTTGGTTTCAACATCCAGCTCAAAACCGGGATCTAGGACAGTCTGGCGCACCCCAGCCAGCAAGTCGCAGACTAGCTCCAGCAAATCCTCTAAAGCCAGATCCTTAGCTTCACTCGCTTTATCAGCCGCCATTTTTAGCCTTCTTTCTCGCCTTGGATGTCTTCGCCGTCTTTGCCGTCAGCGCCAGCAAAAGCCCGGTCGGCACGGATCATGCGCTCCTCAAACAGCGCCACCAGCAGCAAGCAGGCCAAACCAACCGCCGCTGAAATAATCAGCACCGTAAAGGTAGAACCCCAACCGTGCAGGTTGTAGCCCAAAATGTTGAGCCCATCCTTCTCAGGGTCAGCGATATAGCCCAGCATCACCTTGGCCATGGAGTCACCAAAGATGTAACCAAAAGCGCGCGGCACAGCGTTAACCACCACCGTGGCAGTCTTAGGCGCAAAGCCAATCACGCAAATACCAATCAGAGTTACCGGCCCAAAGATCAAGAAACCGATAAAGAACAAAGACACGTAGACCGCCGTCGGCGTAGTGGCCTGGGAGTAGGTGAGAATCGGGATAATCACCAGGCCCAAACCAATTGCGGCGGTAAACGCGCGCCTACCACCCAAACGGTCAGAGAAGTAACCCCACAGTAGCGAGCCAGCCAAACCACCCAGCTCCAGGCCAACCGTAGAGTTAACCGCCCACTGCTTGCTAAAGTGCAGCGCCTCAGAGGTGTAAAGCACGTTCCAGTTATCAATACCGATACGCACCGAGTAAGCCGCCACGTTTGCAATGCATAGGAACCAGATAGCCGGGTTTTTAACCACGTAATTCCACACGATCGCACCCTTAGACATGGAGGTGGTGACAGTGTCTACCTTGGATTCAGGCTCACCAAAAATAGCCTCAGGCTTGTCCCAACCCAGCTCGCCGGGCTCATCTTTACCAAACCACATGCCCCACAAACCAATGGGGATACAGATCAGTGCGGGCACAATAAACATGCCGGCCACGCCGCCACCAAAGAAGGTGTTGGCACCCCACAGGGCCAGTGCACCGGCAATCATGGCACCAATGTTGTGCGAGGCGTTCCACCAGCCGATAAAGCGCCCACGGTATTTACGTGGAGTCCACCGGTTCATGGTGGAGTTACAGCAAGGCCCACCCGGCGCCTGCGCTAAACCGTTTAGGCTCCACAGCAGCACCATGATGCCCATCGGGTGGTTCACGCTCAGCAGCACCCCACCTACCAGCACGCTCACCACGCCGGCACTGACCAGCAGGAAGCCCAGAATGCGTTTAGTGTTTCGCCCATCGCACAGGAAGCCCAGGATCAGACCGCCAAAGCCGTAGGTGAGCGAAAATGCGAAACCGATCGTGCCCAGCTCGGCAGTGCTCAGCCCGGCTTGCTCTTTCAGCAGCGGCTGGGCGGCCTTGAAGTTAGTGCGCAGCAGGTAGAAACCGCCGTAAACCACAATGAGCACGGCGTAAGTCTTTAAAAATTCCCCTAGCCAAGCTTTCTTTTGCTGCTCCAAAGTTAGTTTGGTAGTTCCGGTGCGCAGCTCAAAAAATCGCGTCAGTGCGCCCATACGTAAACCTCCTTGCTTACAAGTTGCCACAGGCCACGACGCCTGCAGCGGAAGTTTCTCCACTATAGCGCAGCGAGGTTAACTTAGGTCACATTTGTTCTACTTATTTAGTGCCGACGCCGCCGCCTGCACATCCGTTAAGTTGCTCTTGCGCTGCGGCCGGCCCCAATGGCGACGACGCCGCTCTCCCCCGCCGCGTTCTAGCGGGCGGGACTGTGCTTGGCTGACGAGAGCACATCAGGGCGTCATCTGCGCCCGCTGCACGTTTCAGGCGGCAAGGGCAGGCCACCTTAGGCCTGCGGGCGCAGCTGCACCATTAGTGACTCCAGGGCTAGCAGCGGCGACACATAGGTTTTTAGGCGGGCGCGGCACTGCTCTATAGCGGCTACCCTAGCCAGTGTCTGCTCAGCTGTGGAACCGGCTGCAACCTGGGCGATTTCTTTCTCTAAGTCAAGGTTGACGCTGTCTAACTGACTGCCTAGTTGGCGTGAAAGCACGTCGCGATAGAAAGACAGCAGATCCACCATGGCCCGGTCTAACACGTCAGTTACAGCGCGTTTAGCGCGACGTTTCTGGTTGTCTTCCAGGGCTTTGATCTGGCCGCGCATGGCTGGGGGAATACGACTCTCCCCCTCTAAGCCAAGTGTGCGGATCAGGGCCGCTTTTTCTTGGGCGTCACGGGCAGTGGAGGCAGCTTCAGCTTCTTTTTCGGCCTGTTCTAGCAGGTCAGCTGCCGCAAAAACGGCGTCACCCACGCTGCGCAGCGAGATCGGGGCGGACATAAGCGCGCGCCGTCGCTCCCAGGCACCCTCATCTTTGGCCAGGTGACGGGCCAAACCGATATGGGACTGGCTGGCCCGGGCCGCCCGCAAAGCCAGCTGGGGTTCGGCGCCGTCGCGCTTAACTAAAAGATCAGCCACCGCCTGCGCGCTGGGCACACACAGGCGCACCAGACGGCAGCGCGAGCGGATGGTAGGTAAAACGTCCTCGCTGGAGGGGGTGCACAGCAGCCACACCGTATAGGGCGGCGGCTCCTCAATGCTTTTGAGCAGCACGTTTGTGGTGCGCTCATCCATGCGGTCGGCGTCTTCCACCAGGATTATCCGCCAGCGTCCCTGCCAGGGCATCCGCCCGGCCTGCTCGATCAGGCTTTTAACCTCATCGATGGTGATAATCATGCGGTCGGTGGCTAGGCGCACCACATCGGGGTGGGTGCCGGCCAGGGTTTGGCGGCAGCCTTCACACTGGCCGCAGCCCGGCTCAGCGCCGGTACATTCAAGGGCGGCAGCAAAAGCCAGTGCGGCAGTGGATCTACCAGATCCGGGCGGGCCGGTAACCAGCCAGGCGTGAGACATGGCGGCGGTGGGCACTTGCGGGCGCGCCCCAGCAGCGGCCGCCTGGAATGTGGCCACCACCTGCGCTTGCCCGACCAGCTCGTCCCATACGCTCATGCGTCAATAATTCCGCGTTCTTTCAGCAGTTCGCTAACCAACGCGCGCACCTGGGCAGCTATCTGCTCAATTTCGACGCTGGCGTCAATGATTTTTATGCGCGCTGGTTCCTGCGCAGCTAGGCGGTGGAACTGTTCGCGCAGGCGATACTGAAATTGCAGGCCTTCAGCTTCAATCGCATCGGCCTGGCCGCTGCGAGTGTGTACGCGCTTTGCGGCAAGCTGGGGATCCGCGTCTAGCAGCAAAGTTAAGTCTGGCAGCAGCTCATCGGTGGCCCACAGGGATAGGTAACGCACTTCCTCAGCCCCCAGGCACCTGGCGGCGCCTTGATAAGCCACAGACGAATCGATATAGCGATCAGTTACAACCACTTGACCAGCCGCTAAAGCCGGGTTGATCAGCTCATTTACGTGCTGAGCCCGGTCGGCTGCGAACAGTAGTGCCTCGGCTTTGGCGGTTATTTGCGTCCGCTGTGCATTTTCCGACGCCGTCCCCAGCAGCAGGGAGCGCAATTGGGCCCCCAGGGCGGTGGCGCCAGGCTCGCGGGTGCGGCGCACGCTTATCCCCTGGTCTTCAAGCCAGTTGGTAAGCAGCTCTACCTGGGTGGTTTTGCCAACCCCGTCGCCACCTTCGAAGCTGATGAAAACTCCGCGCCCCATTTAGGCCTCGCTAGCCTCAGCGGCCTTAGCAGCGCTGGTCTTGGAGCCAGCAGTCTTCTTAGCAGTAGTCGACTTTGTGGCAGTCTTCTTCTCGGCGGCCTTAGTGGCAGCCTTGGTAGTGGCCTTCTTAGTGGTGGTCTTTTTAGCTGTGGTCTTAGTTGCCGTCTTTTTGGTGGTGGTCTTCTTGGCGGCAGTCTTCTTAGCCGGTCCCTTGGCGCGCTTTTCAGCCAAACGCTCATAGGCCAGCTCCGGGGTAACGGTGGCTGGGTCGTCGTCGCGACGCAGAGTCACATTGGTTTTACCGTCAGTGAAGTAGGGGCCAAAACGCCCGTCCTTAATGACCACCGGTAGCCCAGAATTAGGGTCAGTGCCCAGTTCACGCAGCGGGCCCTTGGGAGCAGTCGCGCCACGCCTACGCTTGGGCTGGCTAAACAGCTCCAGCGCCTGCTCTAGGGTCACCGTGAACAGCTCCGCCTCGGTTTCTAGCGAACGCGAGTCCTTGCCCTTGGTTAGGTAGGGGCCGTAGCGACCGTTTTGGGCGGTGATTTCTAGGCCTTCAGCGTCCGTGCCCACCACGCGCGGCAAGCTCAGTAGCTTAAGGGCGTCGTCAAGAGTGACGCTGGACAGGTTCATGTCCTTAAACAGGCTGGCGGTGCGGGGCTTAGGCTTAGCAGCCTTACGGGTACGCTTTTTACCCTCAGTTTCTGCCTCCGGTTCCGGCTCTGGCAAAACCTCGGAAACATAGGGCCCAAAACGCCCACTCTTAGCCACAATCATGTGCCCGGTTTCTGGGTCAATACCCAGCTCACGGCCATCTTCAGCGGCTACCGCAAACAGCTCGTGGGCCTTAGCCACGCTGAGCTCGTCAGGGGCCAGGTCTGCGGGCACATTAGCCCGCTTGCCTTCAGCGTCCTCCAGGTAGGGGCCGTAGCGGCCCACACGCAGGGTGATACCGTCACCAATTTCCATGGAGTTAACCGCGCGAGCATCAATTTCACCCAGGTTATCCACCAAAGTTTTCAAGCCCGCACCGTGAATATTGGCTTGCGGATCAGCGGCCATGTCGCCGTTATAGAAGCGACGTAGCCAAGCCACGCGTTCTTCTTCACCCAACGCAATACGGTCCAGGTCAGCCTCCATGGAGGCGGTGAAGTCATAATCCACCATCTGCGCGAAGTTTTCTTCCAGCAGACGGGTGACGGCGAAAGCCAGCCACGTGGGCACCAGCGCCTGGCCCCGGTGATCCACATAGCCACGATCGCTAATTACGCTCATGATCGAGGCATAGGTGGAGGGGCGGCCAATTTCGCGCTCTTCCAGGGCCTTAACCAGTGAAGCTTCGGTGTAGCGCGGCGGCGGGGTGGTTTCGTGCCCAGAGGCCTGCACCTGGCGGGTTTCCAGCTCCTGGCCAGTGCTTACCTCCGGCAGACGCACATCTTTAGCGTCACCCTCGTAGCGGTCAGCGTCGCGGCCTTCCTCATAGGCGGCCAGGAATCCCTTAAAGGTAATTACTGTTCCCGACGCCGTCAGTTCAGCCTGCTTAAAGCTCGCGCCCCCGTTTAGAGGGGCCTGCACATGGATCACAGCGGTAGAGCCGGTGGCGTTAGCCATCTGTGAGGCCACTGTGCGCTTCCAAATCAGCTCATACAGCTTGAACTGCACCGGCTGCAGGGAGTCTTTAACTTCACTGGGGGTACGGAAGTGGTCACCGGCAGGGCGGATAGCTTCGTGCGCTTCCTGGGCCCCCTTGTTTTTGGTGGCGTAAACACGCGGTTTTTCGGCCACATACTGGCTACCGTAAAGCTCACCGATCTGGGTGCGGGCGGCAGATACAGCCTGGCTAGAAAGCGCGGTGGAGTCGGTACGCATATAGGTGATGTAACCGGACTCGTACAGGCCCTGGGCTACACGCATAGTGTCGCGCGAGTTCAGGCGCAGTTTACGCGAGGCCTCCTGCTGCAAGGTGGAGGTGGTGAATGGCGGGGCCGGACGGCGCGTGTAGGGGCGGGTTTCCACCTTGCCCACCTGGGCTTGGGCCTGCTCAATAGCCTGCGCTACGGCCTGCGCGTCAGTCTCATGCAGGTGCACCACCTTGGCGGCCTGGGCCTGGGAGGTTAGTGCGGCGTCGTCGGCAAAATCGCGGCCAGTAGCCACCCGGCGCCCATCCAGGGAGACCAGGCGGGTAGCAAACTCACTGTCGTCGGCGGCAAAAGTAGCCTCCACACCCCAGTAACTGGCAGGAATGAAAGCCATGCGCTCACGTTCACGCTCCACCACCAGGCGCGTGGCCACAGACTGCACGCGGCCAGCCGAAAGCCCCTGACGGATCTTGCGCCACAGCACCGGGGAAATTTCGTAACCCACCAGGCGGTCCAGGATACGGCGGGTTTCCTGGGCATCTACCCGGTGAATATCGATTTCGCGGGTGTTATTCAGGGCGCGGGTGATGGCTTCACGGGTGATTTCCGTGAAAGTCATGCGGCGTACGGGAACCTTAGGCTTGAGTACCTCTTTTAGGTGCCAAGCAATAGCTTCACCCTCGCGGTCATCATCAGTGGCCAGGTAAAGCTCGTCGGCTTCCTTCAGGTGGCGCTTAAGCTCAGCCACCACTTTCTTCTTATCCGGGTTAACCACATAGTAGGGGGTGAAGTTACCCTCCACATCCACGGCAAACTTCCCGAAGGGGCCCTTCTTCATATTGGCCGGCAGTTCGGAAGGCTGAGGCAAGTCACGGATATGACCAATGGAGGCCTGGACGTCGTAGTCCGCGCCTAAATAGTTTGAAATTGACTTAATTTTGTTCGGGGACTCGACAATCACGAGCTTGCGTGACACGACTTTCCTCCTACATCCCGGTTCTCTTGCCGCCGCTGAACTAGGCTAGCGAGGCAAGGGCGCGCAGGCTCGCGCCGACACACCTATATATCAGCGTAGCCTAGATTTTATGTAATTTACTTTAAGCCCAGCTTAACCAGGCGCGACATGCCCAGGGCACTGACTGCCCCAAAACCGCCCACTCCTACCAGGTAGGCAGTGAACTGCAGGGAGCCAAACAGGTAGAAATTACGGTAAGCAGCAGAGGCCAACATCACCACTAGCGCCAAACTCAGGTAACCACCTAGCGAAAGCAGGTAGCGTGCAAGTTTTGAGCCGGGCAGGCCGCGATACTCGTCTGTGCCCCAAGCCCCAGCCGCGAGCGCCACAAAGCCCCAGGTGAAGGCCACTGCGGCGGCGGCAATGATGTCTGAGGGACGGTGCCATTGGCATACCAGGGTGGACCAGCCCATGAAGAAGGTGAAGCCGGCTCCCACCCAGGCGGCAATTACGCGCCAGGCGGGCGGCACTACCAGCAGTAGGGCCACGGCAATGGAGGCGGCCACGCCGGTGTGTCCTGAAGGCAGGGTGTTGGCGGCGTCGACGCGCTGACTGTAGCCCCAGTCTGGGCGGGTGAAAACGAAGTGTTTAAGTGCCTGGATGGTTACGTTGGTGCCTACTACGACGGCGGTGGCCCACAGGGCGGCGCGGGGGCGGCGCCTGAGCAGGGCAATGGCTAGGGTGGCGATTATGGCCACCACGATTAGCGGCACGGATACGGCGTTTAGTAGCGCGCGGGCCTGGTCATCAATCCTGGCTGCACCCCAGTAGGAGCCTTTGAAGGCGGCGTCGTCGATAAACTGCCCCTCACGCGTGTTTACCAGCAACGCCCACGACCCCCACACCAGCAGGGTGAAAAGTAGGGCGTAGACGCAGGCTATGCGGCGAGCAAGTTTTGACATAACCTCAGACCTTACAGGTAACGAAACGATAAACAACTAATTGTGACCCCAAAGACGCTGTTAGCTAAGTCAGTTTGTGGCAAATTTGCACACAGGCTTAAGCCGCGCCTGGCGGGGGTAATTTTTGCGCTGCGCTGCTTTTAGACGATAGTAACCATCCCTGCGTGAGCAAAAGTCCTGGTGGCTGCCACCATGTCGGCTAGGACTGCAGCTTGGTCTTCACTGGTTAGTGAGGCTACGGCGGCCGCGATTTGAGCGACAGTGAGCAGTCCCTCATCTGAGGCGCTCAGTAGGGCCACCTCGGGCATCCCTACCGCAATTACGCGCCCGAACCCTTCGGCTTGGCGGATCACTGGCGCGGTGGGCACGGGCGTGGGGGTGAGGGCTTCTTCTTTGCTTAGGCCCGACGCTGTGCGTAGCTTAAGTGCGGCTACTTGCGCGTCATCTAGGCCGCGTAGGGCTTCGTGGGCGGCAATTACTTGGGCTACGTGTTCGCCTAGTGCTCCTTGGCCGCTGGTGGGGACTTCTTCCAGGACCCGCCAGGGCTCGACGACGGCGCCGGGGGCTGCGGTGTCGCTGGCAGGTTCTTCTGGGGCGGCTTGCCCTTCTAGAGCGGTGCCGCCGGGGCCGCTGGTAGCTGCGACGCTGGGGGCATGGAACACCAGGTAGCCCATGCCCACGCCGCTTACTTGGCGTGAGTCGAAGTCTTCTTGCCAGGCAGCCAGGGCATTTTCGAAGGCGACGCCACTGCGTTCAGGGGTGAGTCCGCCGTCGCGCAGCCACATGGCGGCATACTCCACCGGGTCTTGCACTTCGCGCTGAATAATCCAGGCATCTAGGCTCTTGCCGATCCACTGGTTTACGCTGGTGCGCCAGCTGGTGCCTTCGCGATGTTCCCAGTTGCCGAGCATGACGGCCACACCGTCGGGGTTTAGGTGATCCTCCAGACCACGCACCAGGGCAGGCAGGATGGGCCCACCGGCGTCGCGGTACTCCATTAGCGGCAATCCGGCCTGACGCACGCTGGGTGGGGTGATCACAAAGGGCGGGTTGGAGACGATCAGGTCAAAGCGTTGGCCGGCCACAGGTTCTAGCAGGTTGCCTTGGCGTAGCTGCACGCGGGCACTATCCACCCCGGCCAGGGCCACGTTGAAGGCGGTAAACTCCAGGGCGCGCACGGAAATGTCGGTGGCTACTACCTGGCGCACGTGGCGCAGCAGGTAGAGGGTTTGAATGCCGCAGCCTACCCCCAGGTCCAGGGCGGTTTCTACCGGTTTGCGTGGGGTTAGGGCGGCCAGGGTCAGCCCTGCGCGGCCGATTCCCAGCACATGATCGGGGGCAAGGGCTTGGCCGGTGACGAGTTCACCCAGGTCACTGGCTACCCACCAGCGCACGGATCCGTGGGCGTCTTCAGCTTCGTGGGGGCGCAGGTCGACGGCGGGGGCGTAGCGTTGCTCTCCGCTGGCGCTTTGCGTGGGCACCACCAGGCCAATAGCGAGGGCTCCGGCCACGCCAGTGCGCGGCAGGGCGGTTTCTAGGGCGGCGGCGCCAACTGGCTCGCCCAGCATGAACAGGGCGGTTAGTACTGCTACCTTGTAGCCCGCGACGTCGCCGTCTTGGGGCGCGTTGGCAGCTGAGCTGGTGCTAGCGGCGCCAGTGGCCAGGCTGGGCCTGTCTGAGCTGGTGCTAGCGGCGCCAGTGTCCAGGCTGGGCCTGTCTGAGCTGGTGCTAGCGGCGCCGGCCCCGGCAGCCAGGGCGCGGCGCACCACCCGCAAAGCTGGGGCCCGCAGCTCACGTTGCAAAGCAGCGGCAGCTACCGGCCCTAGTAAAGCCTCCACGTTTTCCACTCCCCAACCTGATTGGGCCAGGTCAGCGCGCAGTAGCGAAGCTTGCTTAGCGGTTAAGCGGGGGGCTTTCGGCATTGGGGCTCCTTAGAATTCCAGATCCACCCAGGTAACTAGATGATCAGAGATAGCTAGTTTAAACGTACCCGAATCAACCGCCTGCGCGCTCGGCCCGCCGGCTGGTGCGCCTGGCGCTACGGCGACTGGCTGGCCTTGAACTGCGGCAGCTGGTTGGCCCACCGCGCCCAGAGGCGGCAGGGCGTCGGTGAGGAAATGATCAATGCGTCGGCTTGGGGCAGCCGAGGGGAAAGTAACCCCCTGCCCAAGCTGACGGCCTACCCCAATACGGGCCAGGGCGACGTCATCCATGTTCATATCCCCACCCAAAATATGGGCCCCAGGCAAACCAGCCAGCTTCCACCAGGCGTGGGCCAGCTGGCGCCGGGCGGTGGTGGGGTGGGTGGCCAGGTGCACGCTAGCCACGTTAAGCGGCACCTGCCCGACGCCGTCGACCAAAGTAGCCGCCAGCATCAGGCGCGTTGAAGCGGTAAACAGCGCATAGGGCAGCTTGCCGCCCTCGCGGCGCACAATCGTGGGCACGCCCCGCCCCAGCCGCTCCACACGCCAAGTTTGCACCGGTAGGCGCGACAAAATGGCGTTACCAAAACCGCGCAGAGGGGCCAGTGGCTCCAACACTCGCAGCGGGTCGTCGCCAAAGGTGCGCACCTGGCTGCGGCGTGGGCGGTGACGCAGGCGGTCTACTCCCCCAGCATAGGTGGCGGCAAAACGCCAATGCGGGTAACCGGCCTGCTCAGCTAGCAAACCCGCCAAATCCACCCGGCCTGAGCGGTTTTGGTGCAAATCCACTTCCTGCAGCAAAACCACGTCAGCGTTCAGCTCACGCAGCTGCTGGGCCACCTGACTGTAAAGCTGGTGAGCAACTTGAGGGCTGTAGGGCTGACCAGAAGCCACCTCGGCTAGCGTGGTAGTGTCATTGGCCCGCCCGTACTGGAGGTTTGCGCTGGCCAGGCGTAGTTTTGTGATCACTCTTTAGGCTCGTTAGTTGCGAAACTTAGCGCCACCGAGTTCATGCAGTAACGCTGACCGGTGGGGGTGGCGGGGGCGTCGTCGAAAACGTGGCCCAGGTGGGAGCCGCAGTTAGCGCAGCGCACCTCGGTACGCTCATAACCCAGCTTGTAATCTGAGTGCAGCGTCACCGCATCGGTTTCCTTGGGGTCATAGAAGGACGGCCAGCCACAGCCCGACTCGAACTTGGTGGTGGATTTAAACAGCTGCGCCCCGCAGGCCCGGCAAGAGTAGATGCCTTCACGGTTTTCGCTCAGCAGCTCGCCGGTGAAAGGCATTTCGGTGCCAGCCTGACGCAGCACCTCATACTCAGCCGGGTTTAGGCGCTCACGCCACTGGGCCTCAGTGAGCTGCGCAAACTCTTGATTCTCACTCATGACTCATCCTTGGTTTTATCCGACACGGCAGGTAGTACAGCGGTTTTATCCACTTCATTTATTCCCGCCTCGGCGTCACTGGCTTGGGTGGAGATGGCGCCAGGGGCCTGGCTTGCCCTAGCGGAGCCAGTGCCCTGAGCGAAGCTGGCAGCCCCAGCTGAGCCAGCAGCGACGGCGTCGGGGGCCGCACCAGGGCGTCCTACCTCAGCCGTACCAGAGCGAAGGGCCTCCGCCTTGGCCTTAGCGCTACGGCTAGCCGCGCTGAGCACACCGCGTGCCTGCTCCGGGCGCAGCTGCCGCTTTGCCTCCTCAATCGCAGAAATCTGGGCTACCTGCGTGGGGTCAGAGAGCACCATGGTGGCCGGCTCAGGTGCGTTAGTTGCTTCCGACCCGGTTTGCACGCCCGGCAACAGTCCACGCCGCAAAATCCGACGCCGCCGCATCTTCTTGGAGCGCACTGCGGCCGCCTGCACCCGGGCTTCCTCAATGGGATCGCCCTGCTCAGCTTTAGTTACTGCCGGCTGGGACTTGGTGTCGCTTGATAGCTGCGCCAATTCCTGGGCTAGCTTAGCCACCTTTTCAGGGGTGGGATCTTGCATGACGGTAACGTTTTCCACCTCCACACGCTGACGCGGCAGGGCATAGGGGGCTTCTTTTTGCAGCCAAGTCACCATTTCTTCACGCACATGGCATTGCAGTTTGAAGGCATCAACACTGTTTGCTGCCGAAACAGTTAGGCGCACCCGGATCAAAGAGTTTTGGGCATCAATTACTGATAGCGCTGCGTCACGCCCATCCCAGGTGGATGAGGAGGCCACAAACTTAGCTAGCTGCGCCCGCATAGCGGCGATAGGTGCACGCCAATCCAGGTCAAAATTGATTTGTGCAGTCTGCCGTTCATCGCGACGCGACCAGTTAGTAAAGGGGTTCTCTGTGAAGTATTTGCTGGGCAGCAAGATACGGCGCCCGTCAGCGGCCAAAACCACCACATAGGTGAACGTGATTTCTTCGATTCGGCCAGAGTCAGTGGCATTAATAACCACCTGGTCATCCACACGGATAGCGTCAGTGATGGCCAGCTGCACACCTGCAAACAGGTTTCCCAGCACTGATTGTGCAGCCAAACCGGCTACCACCGAAACCAGACCGGCACTAGCAAGCAGCGACCCCATAGCCAGGCGTGCTTGTGGGAAAGTCATGACGATGGTGATTGCACCAATAATGATGACGATAACTTCAGCTACTCGCCGCAGAATCTGGGCCTGGGTGGTGATCTTATTGGCCCGGCGCACATTGGTGGGATCATTGCGCGATTCGGCATGGGCCACCACGGTAGCCGAAATGGCTTTAACCCAGCTTACGCACACCCAGGTCAGGGCCGCTTTAAACAGGATTACCAGCAACAAAATAGCGTAGCGATACCAGGCCGGGGAGGAAGTGCCCTCCATGGCCAGTTGGGCGCCGATTAGCGCGCCAACAATGGCAAACAGTGCGTAGAAAGAGTTACGCCCCTTGTCCCCCACGTGGTGCCACAGCAGGGAGCGGCGTCCGGCCACGTGCACCGCAATAACTACAGCTAAAGCCAGCACCAGGCCGATTGATAGGCCTAGCACCGTGCGCCACAGCAGACTGAAAGTGTCTAAGGTGACCGCTGCGGCAGATTCTGTGGGCGATGGCGTGGGGATAGGAGTCGCCACCGCGAGTATGTGCCCCTGATTTAACATGGCAGCCACACTAGTAGCGCAGGCTGTGTGCGAGCTGTGGTTTTACCCGCGCGTCCACACAGGTAAGACAGTCCACAAAGCTTGAGGTTGCAACATAAAACTCATTGTTCACAGGCGCCTCAGAGCCCCCAAAAGTAGGCGCCTTAAGTCCCAGCTCTCAACAGCGACGACGACGCGCCCCTCTCACTGGCGGCTGCAAGTCCCAGCGCAACACTCCAAGCCTTCCGACGCAGCGCCGTCGGCAAAGCTCCCAGAAACCCTGTAGAAACCAAAAAACCCCGCATCGCTTACGCAATACGAGGATTTAAGTGGTGGCTCCGACCGGCGTCGATCCGGTGACCTTTCGATTTTCAGTCGAACGCTC
>ERZ773013.185-NODE-185-length-39306-cov-16.422359_pt1 | contig 39306 bp, 51 predicted proteins | sample MGYA00511670_ERZ773013 | MGnify/ENA primary metagenome ERZ773013 (study PRJEB29015, sample SAMEA2738120) | human oral metagenome | biome: human oral; feature: human-associated habitat; material: saliva | place: China | collected 2257 ... | reverse complement strand
ACCAACCGTCCCCGGACGGAGTTCTTCACGTCAATCCTAATACCAAGGAGACGTATGCTGCGCTGACTACACCTACTGAAGACGTGTTGAGCAACGGGACCATGACTCTGCGAGTGCAGGAAAGTCCCGATATGTGATGCGCAAGAAAATCTAGGGGTATAATGAGATCTACAGAAAGGATATCTCATGACCGATGAAAACCTCACCCTCGACGACATCGAGCAGGACCTCATCAATCAAGTTTACAGCTTGGATGCCGACGATCCTAAGACGACCATCGCCATCGAAAACCTCAAGACGATCCACCAGATCAACGAAAAGCCCGACTCGGTTTCTCGTCGTCTGATCCCGTCTGGAGATTCGATCGTCGGTGCAGTCTGTTCGATCGCAGGCATCCTGACCGTGCTTAATTATGAGCAACTGCGTCCGCTTGCGTCTAAGGCTGTCGGATTCATCACCAAGATCCGCCTCTAGACCAAAAACTTAAGGACTCCTAAAAAACAGGGGTTCTTAAGTTTTTCGCATGAATTACATGGCGTATAATGAGACATATACCAACTCTGAAAGGAACCATCATGCACGCCATCGCCCTCATGCTGACCATGTTCTGCGCTTACCTGATTTTCAAGCTCCTCGTTAAGAAGGACGAACTCAAGAAGAAAGACATTGAAATTCGTTACCTCCGCGAAGAGCACAATCGGTACCGCGAAGAGCAGCTCTCTATGTACTCTACCGCGTACAAGAATTTCCTCAGTTCGTATAAGATCTGAAAACCTCTTAGCCCCCTAACAAGGGCTATAGGTTTTCGAGGTCGCATAGTTTACACGGGCTATAATGAGACATATACCAACTCTGAAAGGAACTCTCATGACCTTCAAGCCCTCCACCGTTGCCCTCATCGCTCTCGGTAGTGTACTCGCCTCCAACCTGCTTAACATCGCCCTCCGCAAGGCTATGGTAGCCACGTACGGCGATGTCTACACTGAGATCGAAGGTCTCGTCTGGAACCCGCCCAAGGTTCGCTGATCCACCAGACCAACACAACTCACTCCTATAACCCCTAACAAGGGTTATAGGTTTTTTACACATAGAAGGAGCACTACTCATGACCATCAAAGAAGGAGTAACAATGGCCATCATCGGTAAACCCATCCATCGCTACTGTAAGGTATTCTCATTTGAGAATCTCTGCGACGTTCTCGAGACACTTCGGCCTCTCGGTTGGGCTGTCTACGGAGACACGTTCACCAACGCGGAGCTTTCCGCTCTTGCTGACTACCTTGGCTCGAGGTTTTCCAGCACGGGTGGAAGCCTGAAGATCGAAACCGAAGTTGTCGGAGACCCGTTCGGTGATCCACTCCTTAAGGAATACAAGAGACGGTACAGCTATCGACGTGGGTCTCAGATCATTTCTGACACCATTCGTTCGGCAGATCCCGACTTCGAATTCCACGATCGTGAGGGGATCAATCGAGTTCTTTCTTGGGAGTCGTGGGATGTCCATGGACCTACCCATGTGGTCCTACCGCAATATCTTCTTTCGAGCACCGCGCCCGAGATGTTCGACGTGAACGTCCTATTCATCAAGGAGCCGAAGAAGCTCGAGATGGTCCGGACCCAGTCGCTGAAGGCACCAATCTTCGTGTGCTACGTGGGAGGTGCCTCTGATGCCGCGTGAGGTCGAAGGTCTCGATAACCTGAACAGGATCCTCGAACTACCACTCGGTAGTAAGTTTGGGATGTTTGTAGACGGCAGTATGAACGAACTCAACAACGCCAAACTCTGAAAGGAAACCTCATGCTCACCACCACTCTCCTGATCTGCATCATCGCCCTCCTCATCTTCCGCAAGTGATCCTCAATCAACTCTGAAAGGAAACCTCAAATGATCACTCTCATCTTCCTCTTCCTCGTCATGGTCGGCCTCATTATCTTCCTCACGATCTTCGACGCCATCACCTCCATCTTCAACGGTAAGGTCATCGCTGGAGGCGTCATTGGATACTTCCTCGCGAAGTGGCTAAACAAGCGCGAGGACAACAAGTGAGTAGCGATACTCTACTGTGGGTTGCGGTGGGGCTATGGGTCATGGTCCCCATCGTAACCATTTTCTACATACTGAATCGATAACCCAACTCAAGGAGAAGCACATGATCAACATCGATTTCAAGACCTACGGGCGTCTCGCTGGCGCCTTCATCCGCAACAACTCTCAGGTTATTCTCGCAGCGTCTGCGCTCGCTGGAGTTATCAGCACGGCCATTACCTCTGGCAAGGCACATGTCAAGGCGATGGATATTCTCCGAGAGGAGTATCCTGAGGGAGGGTACAAGTTCACAGATGCCCTTCGTCTGACCTGGACCTGCTACCTGCCGGCGGCCATTTCCATCACGGCTACCTCTGCCGCCATTATCGGTGGTACGGTCCTCAGCGAGCGTCGCTACGCGGCTATGGCTGCTGCCTACACCGTCTCTCAGGACGTCCTCGAGAAGTACGAGGATCGCGTAAAGGAGCTGACGGGTAAGAAGGGAACCGACACCCGCTCGGCAATCGCCAAGGATATTATCGAGGAGAACCTCGAGCGTCCGGAGAACAAGAGCGTGATCATCACGGGCGACAACGTCCTGATCTCGGATTCATATTCCGGCAGGGTCTTCCCTTCTACCATTACGAAGGTCCAGAAGGTCCTGAATCGGATCAACTCTGATCTGATCAACGGTATTTCCTCGGTCTCGCTGAACGAGGTCTACCAGTGCCTCGGACTCGAGCAGATTTCGATGGGTGATGAGCTCGGATGGTCTAACGGGACCACAATCGAGGCGGAATTCACGCCTACGATGCTTGCCGATGAGTCTCCGGCGCTCCTAATGGCGTTTAAGCCTGCTCCCGTGACGGACTGGTTCCGCCACCAGTACTGAGTCGCAAGAAAAACGTGTCCTATAATGAGACATATTCACCAACTCTGAAAGGAACTCTCATGTCTGCTGAAAAGAACCTCCCCATCGACAACGACACCCTCGTCGAAGACGATTCCCCGATCATCTCGGTCAACACCGCCAAGATCAAGAAGTTCTTCGTGAAGGCTCTGCCCTACGCAGTCGCCGGACTCGTGTCCGTTGCTGCCGGCGCAGTCGCCATCGCGTTGACTTCCGACTCTGACGATGATGTTGATCCGATCGTGATCGACGGAAACGCCCTCGAGGACGGCGTGATCGAAGAACTCGAAGACGGAACGGTCCTCCTCACCAAGATCATCGAGAAGCCCGAGACCACTGAAAACTGACCTCAAACCCCTAGCACCCCTAACCGGGTGTTAGGGGTTTTTATTTTCACCAATCAAGAAAGGCATACCCATGCAGAAGCTCACCGTCCAGTTCGAGAACTTCGATGGCGAAACTGTCACCGAAGACCTCTACTTCCACCTGAACATCAAGGAACTCCAGGACATGGAGAACTGGGATGTTCCTCTCACCCAGCGTATCGCCAAGCTCACCAAGACCGAGGACGGCAAGGAGGCTTTCGAGCTCATGCGCGACATCGTCGAGGCCGCTTATGGCGAGCGTTCGGAAGATGGTAAGCGCTTCGTTAAGAACCCCGAGGTTCTGAAGAACTTCACCGAAGGTCTTGCTTACGACGAGGTCATCATCAAGTTCATCGACGGTTCTACGGATCTCGGCAAGTTTGTTGAGGGTCTTCTCCCGAAGAAGGTCTTCGAGCTCGCCAAGAAGAACACCAAGGAGTCCGGCGAGGAGGTCAAGGAGTACCTCGTCAAGTATGATGTCGACCCTGAGCTCGCCGATGCCGCTGTCTCCAAGCTCACGGAGGGTTCCACGCAGGAATAACTGGGGCTATAATGAGACCCCATACTATCCGAAAGGAACCCTCGTGAAGAATCAAGAATTCACCCCTGCATCCGTCACTGGAATTACCGCGTCATTTTGTTCTGGCGTAGTGGTACGCACTATTCTTCGCTCAGCCCTCATGGCCTCTGCTCCCATCAATCCTATTGTTAGCTTTGTTGGGATCACGGCTCTGTCGCTGACCGTCGAAAACGGCGTTTCCCGCTACGTCACCAAAGAGACTCAGAATCTCATTGACAAGTGTAAGGAAGCTTGGAACGCTTCCGAAGACTCCAAGTAGTCTGACCTCAAGCCCTAGGCCCTCTGTAATATTACAGGGGGCTTAGGGTTTTTCTTCTGAAGGAGTATCATGAATGTACCCACGCGACCAGAAGGGTCGTATCCGGGCAACTCTGACCGAGCCAAGGAAAAGAAAGAGATCGTTTCCGTAGCCAAGGCTCGCGTCAAGCGTGAGTCGACAGCTAAGAAGGTCGTCGGCGAGATCATCCGTGAAGATGCTCGTAGCGTCGGCGAGACGGTTCTCTGGGATGTTATCATCCCTACGGTCAAGAACCTTATTTCCGACACCGTCACCCGCGGTATCGAATCGATGCTGTACGGTGGCGACTCTCGACCTCGATCGAGGAGCTCATATTCCGACTATTCGGGGTATTCTCGCCCAAAAGGCACACGAGATCGTCCAGCTGAAAGGCGCGAACGACGGTCTGCACGCCATGCGGAACCTGAGCGTAATGAGATCATTTTTGACACGCGCTCCGACGCCAACGACGTTATCGATCGTATGAGTGACCTCATCGATCAGTATGGTCAGGTCTCCCTGGCTGATCTGAACGCCCTTATTGGGGCGTCATCCAACTTCATCGACGACAACTGGGGCTGGACCGACATGGGCAGCTTCGACGTTCGTCAAGTCCGAGACGGGTTCATGCTCACCCACGATGAGCCCCAGTCTCTCAAGCAACGCTAATATTCAATCACAACTCTGAGAGGACATCATGTCTATTTTCCACAATGTTGCACGAGTCATCGTCAAACACGCTCCCACCATTCTCACGGGTGCCGGCACGGTTGGTCTCGTCGGCACTGCCGTCCTGGCAAGCCGAGCCACTCTGACTTACAAGGAGCTCATCGCAGACGAGGTCATGGTCATCACGGATGGTCCCAACCTCATGAAGCGTAACGAGCACTACACCGAAGAGGAATTCCGCAAGGACCGTATCGTCTGCTACAGCCGAATCGTGACCAAGACGGTCAAGCACTACGCTCCCACAATCGCTCTGGGTGTGGCTTCGATCGCCGCCTTCTGGTGGAGCCACTCGATTCAGTCGAAGCGTATTGCCGGCCTTGCTGCTGCGTACGCTGCTCTGGACACCTCCTACCGCAAGTACAAGAAGTCGGTCGCTTCTGTCATTGGCGAGGAGTCGATGAAGAAGGTCGAGGAGAAGATCCTTGACGACGTCGTGTTCACGGATGAGCCGTTCGAGTACGACAAGATGGCCGAGTCGGTTATTCCGGAGTACTCGCCTTACGCCCGCATCATCGATGAGACTTCCAGCGTCTGGGATCCCTCGGATGATATCACTGAACTGAACATCCACGCTCAGCTTCAGTACATGAACGATCTGCTGCGTACTCGTGGCTACCTCTTCCTGTCCGACGTCTACGACTCTCTCGGCATTCCTCGCACGCCCGCTTCTCAGGTTGTGGGCTGGCTCTGGAAGAAGGGTGATGGTGACCACTACGTCTCCTTCGGCGATATCGAGGGCCACCGCATCCGCTTCTGGGACGATTCCCGTCGTCGCGAAGTGGCGAACTACCTCCTCGATTTCAACGTGGATGGAGAGATCGTCAATGAAATCTAATCTTGTCATTTCCTTCGCCGCGGGTCTTGTCACGGGTGTGACGGTCGCGTATCTTCTGATCACTGACCGACTCCAGCGTCAGATGGATCAGGAGATTGAGGAGCGCGTCGACGAAGTCGAGAAGAGCGCCTTCCAGGAATACCGTGAGAACATCGACAAGATTACGGCGATGTACGAGAAGAAGGCCCTCGTGGCCGATCAGGAGAATCCGGAGAAGAAGATCTCTGATATTGAGATCCTCGATCCCGAAACGTTCCAGCAAGGAGCGCTCGGCTACGAGTTCTTCGAAGTCGACTGCTATGTCACCGACAACGTGGTGGCCGACGACAACGGGAACCGAATGAAGGAGACCGCTCGGGAGCTTATCGGCGCAGAAGCCATGATCAGTGGTGGTGCCTACGGTGCAGATCCTAATGAAGTGTATGTGCGGAACCACAAGTACCGCATGGACCTTCACGTCTATCTTCTGGATGTAGACTGGGTCGAAGATATCGATCTGGGGGATTACTACTACATCCCGGATGAAGAGGACGACGATTCAGAATGATGACTGGAGAGGGATATTTCGAATACCTTCTCCGACTTGTCGGCGCAGGTAACCTTCGCGATCAATGTGAGGTCCTTCATGAGATCGCATTCCAGTGGTGGATTCCGCTGGACGGTAATCTGGAGTCTGACGGCAAAGCACTCCGCGGTTACTACGAGTACGAGACTGGTTACGTATATGACGGTGACGACCCGATTTACGCAACCATGCTCGAGGTGCTCGTAGTTCTCGCTAGCAAAATGGATGCGACTATTGGTGGTAGGGACGACACTCCTGCCACCGCGTTCAGGGTTCTGATGAGGAACCTCGACATCGACTACAATACCGATGAAGAAACCATTAGCGCTACGGTTCGCGATATTGTAGAGCGGAATTACGACCGGTTTGGCCACGGTGGTATATTCCCGAATCGTCGAGGCCTCATCGACCCGGCGCAAACGTCGCTTCTTGACCAGCTATCCATGTGGTGCGTTCAGGAGAAGTATATTATCTAGGAGAAGCAGTGGATTTCGTTACCCCGCGCCAGCGGGCTTCGAAGAATGGGGTTGTGGAGATCTACCCCGACTTTAGGGTCGCAAGGTCTACCGATATCCTTGTTCAGGGAGGCTCGTTCGTAGCTGTGTGGGACGAGGAGAAGGGTCTATGGAACACGGATGAGTTCCGAGTAGTCGAGCTCATCGATCGAGAGCTTCGTGATTTCGCGAAGACTCTCGAGGGTTCCTATCAAGGCGGTACGCGGTTTCAGTTCCTGGGGGATTACTCCTCTAAGAGCTGGACCGCTTATCGCAACTGGATTTCCTCCATGCCGGACACAGTCAGGCCACTGGACAGGAAACTCACCTTCGCGAACACTGAAGTGCGGAAGGAGTCCTACGCGACTCGTCGTCTGCCCTACGCGCTCGCGGAAGGATCTCATGACAATTGGGATCGTCTTATTTCCACGCTGTATGACGAAGAAGAGCGCCGTAAGATCGAATGGTCTATCGGCGCCATTGTCACGGGTGCCTCACGCACTCTGGACAAGTTCGTCGTGCTGTACGGCAAACCTGGATCTGGCAAGTCGACGCTCATCAATATTCTGATGCAGCTCTTCGAGGGCTACTACACAGCGTTTGATGCAGCGTCCCTTGCCAAGTCCAACAACGCATTCGCAGCCGCAGCGTTTAAGACGAACCCGATTGTTGCATTCCAGCATGATGGCGATCTGAGTCGTATCGACGACAACACTCAGCTTAATTCGATCATTTCCCACGAGGAGATGCAGATTAACGAGAAGTTCAAGCCGACGTATACGACTCGGATCGACTCATTTCTGTACATGGCTACCAACAAGCCGGTACAGATCACAGATGCTCAGTCTGGCATCATCCGACGTCTGATCGATATTTCGCCCACGGGTAACAAGATCTCTCCTATAGAGTATCGCGAACTCATGGACGGAATCACGCGAGAGCTTGGAGCCATCGCATATCACTGTGCGGAGGTCTTCGAGAGTCTCGGTAAGACGTACTACAAGGACTACCGTCCTCTGCAGATGATGTACAAGACTGATGTTTTCTACAACTTCGTTGAGGACACATATTTCGAGTTCGAGAGTGCGGAGTTCGTTACTCTCAATTCGGCGTATGAGACCTACAAGCGATATTGTGAGCAAGCATCTGTTCAGTACGTGCTACCACGTCACCGGTTCCGTGAGGAACTGAAGAACTACTTCGTCGAGTTCCACGATCGGACTCGAATCGACGGCAAGCAGTTCAGGAACGTATATTCCGGATTCAAGAAAGACAAGTTCACACAGGCGAGTCTTGTTGAGAATCCGGAACAGCACTACACCATCGAGCTGAAGGAATGCCCAAGCGTCATCGACGAACTATACGCGGATTGCCCTGCGCAGTACGCGAAGGACGGCAAGCCGGCTAAGCGGTGGGATGACGTCACAACAACTCTGAAAGATCTAGACACAACCAAGGAACACTATGTTCAGATACCTGAGAACATGGTTGTTATTGACTTCGATCTTAAAGATCCAAGCGGTAACAAATCTCGTGAGCGAAATATGTCGGAAGCGTCCAAGTGGCCTCCGACATACGCCGAGACCTCCCGTTCCGGAGGAGGAATTCACCTCCATTACCTACTGGGAGACCCCGAGCTCGAATACGCTAAGGAGTATGCTCCCGGAATCGAGATCAAACGATTTACCGGAAAGACCGCCCTCAGACGTAAGTACCTGGTTTCGAATGGAATGTCTGTCAGAACTGCGCCGGATGATCTCCCTAGGAAGGCTCCGAAGGTGATCCGCGAAGACGTAGTCAAGACAGAGCAAGGTCTTCGAAACCTTATTGCTCGGAACCTCCGCAAGGAGATCCATCCCGGGACCAAGCCTTCGGTGGAGTTCATCAAGAAGATTCTCGATGACGCTGCGGAGAGCGGCCTGGTGTATGACGTCACGGATGCGAGGAATTCCATAATTGCATTCGCGATGCGATCGACACACCACGCTCAGTACTGCCTGAAGCTGGTCCAGCAGATGAAGTTCAAGAACGACTCGGAAGAACCAGTGGCTCCTGTCGCTGACGGAGACATCTATTTCTTCGACATCGAGGTGTTCCCGAACCTCTTCGTGATCTGTTACAAGAAGCGTGGTGATAAGAACAAGATGCGTCTGATCAACCCTACTCAGGAACAGGTCAAGACTCTGCTGGGCGCCAAGTTGGTTGGCTTCAACAACCGTCGCTATGACAATCATATTATCTACGCGGCAACGTTGGGGTACAACAACAAGGAACTCTACATGGTCTCGAAGAGGATCATCGAGAAGAGCCCGAACTCTTATTTCTCCGAGGCATACAACGTCTCGTACACAGACATCTATGACTTCTCCTCGAAGAAGCAGAGTCTGAAGAAGTGGGAGATCGAGCTTGGCCTGAAGCACCAGGAACTCGACCTTGACTGGGATCAGCCGGTCCCGGAAGAGCTGTGGGACACGGTGGCGGATTATTGCGACAACGACGTGGATGCCACGGAGGCAGTATTCGAGCACCTCCAGGATGACTGGACTGCTCGTCAGATGTTGGCCCGTATTTCCGGTCTCACAGAGAACCACTCCACGAACTCTCACACCTGTCGAATCATTTTCGGCACGGAGAAGAACCCTCAGAAGGATTTCGTCTACACAAATCTTTCGGAGATGTTCCCGGGATACCACTTCGACGGTTTCAAGTCCACATATCGTGGAGAGGTGACTGGCGAAGGCGGCTACGTCTACGCAGAGCCTGGAATTCACCACAACGTGGCTCTACTGGATGTCGCGTCGATGCATCCAACGTCTCTCGAGCAGCTGAACCTGTTTGGGCCCTACACCAAGCGATTCAGCGACATCAAGAAGGCGCGTATCCTGGTAAAGCATAATGAGCTCGACAAACTCGAAGGTCTCTTCGATGGAGCGCTCATGCCGCTTATTCAGGAAGGTGTCGACACGAATGCCTTGGCATTTGCTCTGAAGATCGTTATCAACTCTGTATACGGTCTGACGAGCGCTAAGTTCGACAACCCGTGCAAGGACCCTCGTAACGTCGACAACATTGTCGCGAAGCGTGGAGCCTTATTCATGATTGACCTCAAGCATTACGTGCAGGAGGAACTTGGTTACACCGTCGCGCATATTAAGACGGATTCAATCAAGATTCCGAACGCCTCGCCTGAGGTTATTCAGGCTGTCATCGACTTTGGTAAGAAGTACGGCTACGATTTCGAGCACGAAGCTACATACGATCGTATGGCGCTAGTGAACGATGCAGTCTATATTGCCAAGTACGATGAGGAGCACGGCGGTGGTTGGACAGCCACGGGTGCTCAGTTCGCGCATCCGGTGGTGTTCAAGTCCTTGTTCAGCAAGGAGGAGATCACGCCGAATGACTACGCTGAGACTCGAGCAGTTCAGACTGCCATCTACCTTGATTTCAATGAGGCGAACCCCGATGACCACTACCTGCATTTTGTTGGTAAGGTCGGGCAGTTCGTCCCTGTCAAGCCTGGCTGTGGAGGTGGTATCGCTTTGCGAAAGAGCGCAACTGGCGAGATCAAGGACGCAGTTAATGGCACAAAGGGATATCGTTGGAAGGAGGCGTCAGTCGTTCTGGGTCTCGACCATATCTCTGAGATCGACACTCGGTACTCCGAGGATCTTGTGGAGAAGGCTCGAGAACAGATCGAGCAGTTCGGTTCATATGAGGAGTTTGCGGCATGACCTCATTTCTGCTAATGGGTATGACGGCCGCCACCACGTGGGCTTTGACAAATGCTTATTGGTCCGACCGAAACCAAACGGAGATCACTAATCTCTGGACTGCATTTTACAAGGAGATGCAGCAAGTTCGCACGAAGGAGCGTACACGAATTGAATCACTACGAGCGTCAGAAGAAAGAGCTTCGGACTCTACACGATCAGGCTCTCGATATGTTAGACGAATTCACAAATGAGTACCATATTTCCGATGGTACCGTCTTCGCCCTGAAGGGTGATTTCGAACGCGCATTCCGGAAACTGTCCGAGATCCACCACAACAAGGGCGAAAACAATGGGAACTACGCACATCCAACAGTTGAGTGACGGATCTATATGGCTAAACTCGGGTTGGCATATCTACCCGATCGACTTCGAATCTCTCGGAGTCAAGCGCCAGGTCATCGCTGAGAAGAAGACCTGTAAGCACGCACGCTACGCCAAGGAGACGTACGAGCTGTCTACGGTCCGATCTCGCAAGGGTAACTCTTACCCCACTCTCATCCATCGACATAAGTCCTACAACACGCATGGCCGTCGCGATGAGCAAGAATCCATCAATCGCTGTATTTCAGCACCCAAGACTGAGGATGAAGTCCTCACTCGATTCCTGGACACGGCATTCCAGGTCACATTCGCACGATAATCTACAACTCACGGAAAGAGGCCTACTATCATGGCAAACCCCCGACTCGACAACATCGTTCTCTCTGACACCCGCATTTTCTTCCGCAACTTTTCGGGTCAGCCCGACAAGTACAACCGCACGGGTGCTCGCACCTTCGCGTGTGAGGTTCCGGCGGAGTTCGCAGCACAGATGGAGGCTGACGGTATCAACATCAAGTACTCCAAGGATGTCGACGGCAACCCAGACCCGGAGCGTCCTTACATCGCCGTTAAGGTGCGCTACGACGTCAAGCCTCCGAAGATCTACATGGTCGAGGATGGCGTCAAGACCCTGCTGTCTGAGGACACGGTTGGCGTCCTGGACTCCGCGGATATTGTCCGAGCGGATCTGGTGATCACCCCCGTCTTCTACGACGTGAATGGTAACACCGGCTTCAGCAACTATCTGAAGACCGGCTACATCACCATCGAGGCTGACGAATTCGCTGATCGTTACGCGGATCTGGAGACGCGTTGAAATACGTCGTTTGGTACGATGTCTGGCTGAAGGGCGAGGAGAAGGACACAAGTCTTCCTTCTCGCCCAACGGTCTGGACTACTTTCGATACCGCGAAGGAAGCCCAGCAACACGTCGCACGACTTGCTAATCGTGCATTTCTCGATGGTCGAACCATCTCAATTACTATTTCCCCCGAGGAGTAACCATGGATGGTATCCGATGGAATGCCCAAGTCTGTCATGGCAATGACGAAGACGGGTATACAGAAAGCGCGGTCACATTCGACACGCGCGATGAAGCCCTCCAGTTTGTCGAGGATTATCTGGATGAGCTGGATACCGCTTGTGAGACGCAGGCGGCCAACAATGGCGTTATTCGCATCTGGAGTAGCGCTGCCAACCAACTGATTGAACTGTAGGAGGTTCACATGGCAATCATGAATCAGGTCCGAGAACTCGAGGACGGCACTGTTACCGTTCCGCTCTTCAATCCGTCAACCGTCGACAACCTGTTCCGCCCGACTCTCATGGCTCCCGAAAAGGTCGGCTTCGAGGTCTCGTACCGTCGTGAAGCTGGCGAGTCTATGGGTGGCGACTACTGCCTGGTGATACTGGTCGGCGATCGTCGAGTCGAGACGACCAACCCGAACGACGTTGTCTTCGCTACCTGGTACCCGCGTGGCGGTAAGGGCTGGGCCGAGGCTCTCGCTAATCAGGGCAACAACGTCTCCGAGTCGGTCCTCACGGTTCTCGGTAACCCCGACTACCTGCAGACCGCTCAGGAGAACTCCAAGGCCTATAACGAGCTCATGAAGGGCTTCAAGGCCGACTCCCTGTCCGCTTCGCCTCTGGGACGGATATGATCTGAATGGCTCTGCATCTGCAAACCTGGATCAAGAAGTCTACTGGCATCGATGTTGTGGAGGTCTCGCTCGAGGACTTCACCGATATCGTGGGGTGGGTTGGTCAGGGCGGCCGGCTCACGATCCAGAAGTCTGGCCAGACACTCGTCGAGGTCTACGTCAACGGTGAGACCGCATCCGTTGGACACCTCATCGTCAAGGATGGTGAGAATTTCTACATCACCACCGAATCCAAACTCAAGGAATACTACAACAAGAAGTGACCAGAAAGGTCCGAAGAAGCATGTCTGTTCGTTACATTTTCCCCAATCATCCGTACGTAGGTTACAGTCTGCACGACGTCGACTGGATTGCCGAACACCTCGCGCTGGGATGGCATATCTCGGCTCTGTGGACAAGGTCCGGTAGTAAGGCCGTCGTTGAGCTCGTGAAGATCTACAACGAGGATGAGTGCTGGCACTTCTTCCACAACCCGGAGGAACAGTGGCTTATTCTCACGGAGGACGGTGTGCCGTTCGATTTCTTCGAATCGCAGACTGACATGGAGGTGGCGGCTCGAGAGATGGCCAACTTTCGTTCGGACGTGTTTCTGAAGATTTCACAGACCGTGATGTGATATTCCTTGGCCCTAGGCTCTCTGTCGTCGTGCAGGGGGTCTAGGGCACCCCAAACAACTCTGTTCTCAAGAAGCGAAAACTAAAAGGAGCAATTATGGAAACTGGAACCTACGTATTCCGATCTGGCAAATACATCGGATACCCTGTCAAGGATTTCATCAATCTCACAGCCAATCTGAATCCTGCTTGGTCTGTTAAGAGAGAGTACGAAACCGCCTGTCAAATGGTGGTTAAGAACACTTTCTCGATTTTCGACAACGCGGGACAGCTTTGGCATGAATTTTCTCATGTCGGAGACCAGTACGTGGCGATCGATCGAAACGGGATTCCCCACGACGCCTACGACTCTCATACGCAGATGACCCGAACAGATATCGGTATGCTGTCGTCGGTTCAATACTAGAATACTAGGTAGGCCTTGGGGGTCCTTCGGGATCTTCAAGGCCTACTTGGGTTCTCTTTTTTCGAAGGAGTTATGATGGGTTGGACTACCCACTACAAGTACACAAACCTCCAGGCGCATCCGGATGGTCGTGTTCGCCTGACCGATTCGCTGCGTGAGCTTCCGTATCATGATATCAAGGGGACGCGCTACGTCAAATTCCGTCACCAGGGTCGTGTGAAGACTAAGACAGTTGCATCGATAGTCTTCGAGACATTCCGTAAGCGTCCTGTGGGGGAGGGACTCTTTGTCTGCCATAAGAATGGAGATTGCGCAGACAATTCGTTCAATAATCTTGTCCCCGGAGATCGTACATATTCGAGAAAGTCGTATGCTCGTAGAGATGCACAAATCCTCATCGACTACAATGAGGAATTCGAAGTATTTTTCGACAGATTGGTTGACTGATGGTCAAATTACATCCACACCAGGAAGAAGCCTTAGAGCGCCTGAAAAGTGGCAAGGTGCTCGTTGGTGGTGTGGGATCGGGAAAGTCGCTTGTAGGCGCTTCCTGGGCCCTTAAACAGCCTAATTCCGGGGGTATTGTGGTGATCACTACCGCACGGAAGAGGGACAGCCTTGAATGGGTGGGGGAGTTTGCGATGGCAGGCTCCGGAATGGAAGGAATCACGGTTGATTCTTGGAATAATATTGCTAGATATTCTGATGCTCGTGATGCTGTGTTTATCTTCGACGAGCAACGAGTAGTCGGTAACGGTAAGTGGGTCAAGGCATTTCTCAAGATCACTAAGCACAACAAGTGGGTCTTGCTGAGTGCTACGCCCGGAGATACGTGGTTGGACTATGTGCCATTATTTCTCGCGAATGGGTTCTACAAGAACAAGACTGAATTCTACGAAGAGCACGTTGTGTGGGATCGCTTTGCACGATACCCTCGCGTCAAGCGCTTTGTGGCAGTTCACCGACTCGAGAAGTTGCGAAGGAGAATACTGGTGGACATGCCGGTGGCAAGACATACCGTGAGGAATCGTATTTACGTTCCTGTCAGGTATCGTGTGACTGAGTACAACGAGATCATGAAGAAGCGCTTCGATCCGTATAAGGGAGAGCCTATCGCTAGTGCGGGAGAGCTCTGCTATGTTTTGCGGAAGTGCGTGAATCAGGATCGAGATCGTCTAGAGGCAGTCCGTGGTATTCTGAAGAAGCGCTCGCGGATTATCGTGTTCTACAACTTCGACTACGAGTTGGAGGCTCTGCGCGAGCTGTCCGACACGTGTGTCGTGAAGGAGTGGAATGGGCACAAGCACGAGCCTGTGCCGGATGGCGAGCGGTGGGTGTACCTGGTGCAGTATGCGAGTGGAGCGGAGGCATGGAACTGTACGGTCACAGATACGATCGTGTTCTACTCGCTGAACTACTCGTGGAAGGTGATGGAGCAGAGTGAGGGGCGCATCGATCGGATGAATACGCCCTACACGAACCTCTGGTATTACTTCCTCGAGAGCGAATCTGCGATCGATCAGAGCATCAAAACGAGCCTCGCGAGGAAGAAGAAATTCAACGAAAAGGTGTTCGCAGACTCATTTTGGGCATGATTTGAACATACTACAGGTGTGACAAAAAAGTGTCACAAAACTGTCACAGAAAGGGTTTCTTTACCATTTCTTTACCTTTTAGGGCAATGTTGTGTACGACTTTTGGCCAAAGTGTGACAAAAAACTGTCACAGTGTGACAGTTTTGTGACAGTTTTGTCACAGGACTTTTCGTTGGAATTGCAAGGAAAAGTCGCTGTCTGTGACAGTTGTGACAGTTTTTTTCTAATTAAGTATAAGAAAAAAATTGTATTTTATAAAGGCTTGTGGACCCTAACTGTCACACAAAACTGTCACACCCAAGTTGAATGCCACTCCTCTGCAAATCTTTGGGGTCCGGGGAAGACTGTAGAGGTTCTATCCAGTTCGTAATAGATCATCATATTGCCCGGACCAAACATTTTTCTCGACCGCTTTTAGGTGTAGTATGTTCAAGACGCTCGCAAACTTGGGCTATAATAGGAGAGAAAGGCAAAATACGCCATTTTCACACACTACACCCCATACACCAGAAGGAGCAAACAGGTGTCATTAGTTTTGGAATCTCAGTACCAAGCCGAGCTCATCAAGAAGCTCAAGCGAATGTTCCCTGGGTGTATCGTTCTCAAGAACGACCCGAACTACATCCAAGGCTTCCCAGACCTCACCGTGATGTTCGAACGTCACTGGGCTGTCCTGGAAGTCAAGCGCTCCGCGAGCGCACCCCTACGACCGAATCAGGAACACTACGTGGAGCAAGCCTCCCGCATGTCCTTCGGCGCAGTCATATACCCGGAGAACGAACAGGAGGTACTTCGTGCGCTTTCACGAGTATTCTTCTCTTAGCGGAACACACGCTATCTTGTCGGCTAGCAAGTACAGCTGGCTGAACTACGACTCTGAAAAGATGGCCGCAACGTTCCGTACTGCTCAGACAGCAGCTCTAGGCACCCGCCTTCACGAGCTCGCTGCAGAGCATATTCGTCTGCGCATTCGAATGCCCCGAAACAACGCAACGTTCAACCGGTATGTCAATGACGCCATCGGTTACTGCATGACTCCCGAGCAAGTTCTCTTCTACTCGATGAACGCGTATGGTACAGCCGACGCAATCTTATTCGATGAGAAGAAAAACTTCCTCAGGATCCACGACCTTAAGACAGGCACCGGACGCGTAAAGATGGATCAGCTCATGATCTATCAAGCGTTCTTCTGTCTCGAATACCATATCTCGCCATTCGACATCGAGAGCGAGCTTCGCATCTATCAGAACGATGATGTGATGATTCTCAATCCCGAAGCCAGCGATATTCGCTCCATCATGGATCGAGTTGTGGAATTCGACAAACTTATCGAATCACTCAAGGAGGACAACATTGGCTGAGGAACTCGCCCACTACGGTATTCTCAGACGCTCTGGCCGTTATCCTTGGGGATCCGGCAAGGACAAGTATCAGCGCTCCGTATCCTTCCAGGGTATGGTAGCCGACCTCAAGAAGCAAGGCCTCTCAGAAACGGAGATCGCCAAGGCTTTCGACATGACTACTTCGCAGCTAAGAGCAACCAAGTCTATGGCGGCCAATGAGCGTAAGGCTGAAGAGGTGGCTCGCTGTCTCAAGCTGAAGGAGAAGGGTCTTTCGAATGTTGCGATCGGTAAGAAGCTCGGACTCCCCGAATCCACCGTTCGCAATTATCTGAAGCCCAATGCCGATGCCCGACAGGACGCAGCCCGAACGACTGCAGATCTCGTCAAGAATGCAGTCGACAAGCATAAGTATGTCGATTTCGGCTCAGGTGTTGAATCTATTCTTGGAGTCAGCACCACTCAGCTCAATACATCCGTCGCGATGCTTGAGTCTGAAGGCTACCGTATCGAACACGCTCATATTCGGCAGGTCGGCACTAAGGAGTCTACAAACATTAAGGTTCTGGTCGCTCCAGAGGTTACTCGTCGAGAGCTCATGGAGCATCTTGGCGATATTCACACTCTCGGTGTCGCTGTCAAGCCTGATGGTACGAAGCTCGGTATTCAGAAGCCAGTTTCGTTGGATTCCTCTAGACTGAAGGTCCGATACGCCGAAGACGGTGGTACGTCTATGGACGGTACCATTCAAATCCGTCGAGGGTGTAAGGATCTCAATCTTGGCGAAGCTAGCTACGCCCAGGTTCGAATCCCGGTGGATGGAACTCATTTCTTGAAGGGTATGGCTCACTATAGTGATAACATGCCTCCAGGTGTCGATGTCATATTCAACACCAACAAGACTCGGGACACCCCGAAGATGGATACCCTAAAGAAGCTGAAGGATGACCCCGATAATCCATTCGGCGCAGTCATCAAGCGTCAGGTATTTTACAATGAAGGTGGAAAAGATAAGCTCTCTCCACTTAACATTGTGAATGAGGAAGGCAACTGGAAGGATTGGAGTAAGACCCTCTCATCCCAATTCCTATCCAAGCAGTCCACCCACATGGCCAAGCAGCAGCTCGACAAGGCCGCCCAGAAGCGACACGACGAGTTCATGGATATCATGAAGCTCGACAACCCTGCGGTTCGGAAGCGACTCCTTGCCGATTTTGCGGATGGTTGTGATGCAGATTCAGTAAATCTGAAAGCCGCATCGCTACCCCGACAATCATCCAAGGTTATTCTTCCGGTTCCTTCACTGAAGCCAACCGAGATCTATGCTCCAGACTACCGTGACGGTGAGACCGTGTGTCTTGTCCGTTACCCTCATGGGGGGACGTTTGAAATCCCTACCGTGACTGTTAACAACAAGCATCAGGGCGGTCAAGCAATTCTCGGTAAGCACCCCAAGGACGCTATCGGTATCCATCCCAAGGTTGCGGAACGTCTTTCCGGAGCTGACTTCGACGGCGATACAGTAGTTGTTATTCCCGTCAACAGTCAGGTGAAGGTGAAAACATCCCCACCCCTTAAAGGCCTCCAAGGCTTCGACCCCAAGGCTGCATATCCTGGATACCCAGGTATGAAGAAGATGGGTGAGAAGGAGAAGGGTCGCCATATGGGTGTGGTGTCGAATCTTATTACGGACATGACCCTTGGCGGTGCGAGCGCCGAGGAACTTGCCCGTGCAGTTCGACACTCCATGGTGGTTATTGATGCCCCCAAGCATGGACTTGACTGGAAGACTTCTGAAGCGGACAACGATATTCGTGGTCTTAAGAAGAAGTACCAGGGTGGTCGTGGCGCAGCAACTCTTATTTCCAGAGCCCGTGGTCCTGTGTATGTGGACGAGATCCGCCTACGCAAGGCTTCGGAGGGTGGTCCAATTGACCCCGCCACTGGAAAGAAGGTCTACGTCAAAACTGGCCGCCAGTACCTCGACAAGAAGACTGGTCAAATTGTCAAGGCCCAGACCAAGACCCAGAGACTCAAGATTACGGATGATGCACAAGATCTCATTTCCGACGGCAACCGCCCCATGGAAAGAATCTATGCGGATTATTCGAATGACATGAAGTCCCTGGGTAACCGGGCTCGCCGGGAACTTATTTCTACAAAGATCCCCAGGAAGAACCCCGAGGCTGCCAAGAAGTATGCCACTGAGGTTGAGGAACTCAAGTCGGCTATTAAGCTGGCTTCCATGAACGCCCCCCGTGAAAGGCAGGCCCAGATCATTGCTAATGCGGTGATTAAGGCCAAGACCGCTGACCGAGAAGTGTCTTCTGAAGAATATAAGAAAATATCCAGACAGGCCATCTCAGCAGCCCGCCTCAGAACAGGGGCCTCTAGGAAAGAGTCCCTCATAGAGCTCACAGACCGCCAATGGGAGGCTATCCAGGCAGGCGCCCTATCAGCCTCTGCTATGGAGGCCGTGGTACGCTATAGTGACATGGAGAAGCTCTCAGATAGGGCCATACCTAGGGCTAAAGCCCCTGTCTCTGCTAGTGTAGCTAGTAGGGCTAAGGCTATGGCTCGTAATGGGGGCACTACTAGTGAGATAGCTGACGCCCTAGGCATCAGCACTAGCGCAGTGCTAGAGCTAGTGAGGTGAGGTGTCATGGCTCTCTACTTGACGACTGACGACAATCCGTTCAGTCCTGTTGACGACTACGAACAGTGGTCGAAGTTCGATCGTGATCATGGTTACAACACTGATGCATTAGTGGCAAGAATCGTTGGTCCAATTGACTTCGACCTACCTGAATCTGTGGTCAACGATGCGTTCAATGACGCTATTCGATGGATCGTGGAGTGGAATCCGACAGGAAACTACAAAATGATAAGCGATTAGCGACACCGGGGGGAGGGGGCTCGCATATTACCCTCCCCCCATGCATCGCCGCCCCCTTATATTTTTCCCCGCGGGGATATTTTCAAATCGAGCCCTGGGTTCTGAGATGTCCTAGAGAACCGGTTGCTTCTTCCCGGTAGGATTTTTCAGAGTTGGTCCTCCTCTAGGACGTCTCAGAACTCAGGGTAACTCTGTCGAAAGGAACAAAGACTCGTGGCGCGGACTCCAAAAGCCCCGCGCACTCCCGAAGAATCGGAGAATAGGCTGATCAATCTCGCAGTGGCATTAGCCGAGAAGCAGCTGCGAGACGGCACGGCTTCGCCGTCGACGATCAATCACTACCTCAAGCTGGCTGGCGAACGTGACAAGCTCGAAAGAGAGAAGCTTCGCCAGGAAACAGAGCTCGTCAAGGCCAAGGCAGAAAGCATTGCGTCTGCAGCACGCACCGAGGAGCTTGTTAAGGAAGCCGTCGACGCCATGAGGAGGTACTCCGGTGGATCCGAAGACGTATTCTGAATGCATTGAGCTACCATCCTTCGAGGAACGATACCGATACCTGCGTCTAACCGGCGTAGTTGGAGAACAGACGTTTGCACATCAGAGACATCTGAATCAAACGTTCTATACGTCCCGGGAGTGGCGCGATCTACGTAACCACATCATCACTCGAGATTTCGGAAGAGACCTCGCGTGCGAAGGTTATGAAATCTTCGATGCGATTTACATACATCACATCAACCCAATCACCCCCGACGACGTACTGCACCGAAGTAAGTCGCTCCTAGATCCAGAGAATCTTATCACGGTGTCACTTGACACTCATAACGCGATTCACTACGGGACCTTGGAGACCTCAAGGTTCGTCGGACACGTCCGAACGGAAGGAGACACCATCTTATGGTGACCCTACTTCAGAGTGTGAAGGACTATCTCGGTATCGAGGACGATGATACATCGTTTGATGACGCCATCGCCAGTCATATCGACGTCTCTGTATTCACCCTTGGCCAGATCTTGGACAAGACTCCGGATTACAACAAAGACATCGATGCTTACTCGATTCCGAGTTTTGTACTCACTTATATCAAGCTTAGTGTAAAGCTGCTCTTCGATCCGTCGGCCTCTGCCACGGTTCAGGACGCTCTTACTAAGGCCAAGAACGAACTCGAATGGAGGATGAGCGTTGACACCCCGATCCGATGACTCCCTCGCCCACTTTGGCGTTAAGGGTATGCGGTGGGGCGTTCGTAGGGATCCTGGACGAGGAGTCGTTGTACGACAGAACCCATATCAGAGCCGAAAGCAAGAGGCTCGGAGTATGTCGAATCAGGAACTCCAGAACAGGATCGCTCGAGCGAACCTAGAGCGTCAATATTTGTCGCTCGCACCGCAGTCGACATCTAAGCGAATCGCAAACAAGTTCAAGACGAGCTTCGAGGACCAACTTGTGAAGAAGGGCGCCACGATCGCTGTTAACAGCGCTTTCCTTGGTGCCGACTTCGCATTCAACAAGCTTAAGGACCCGTCGTCGTCGGTCTTCACAAAGAAGGGAGAATCGATCTACAATGTATGGTCACAGATCCGACCCAAGTGACTCCCTCGCCCATTTCGGCGTTAAGGGTATGCGTTGGGGCGTTCGGAAGGACCCAGTTCGCGAAGCAGCTCGAAAGGCTGGATACAAGGCGGCCAAGGAGCGCCATCATGCGGTCGACCCCCAGCGGATGACGTCCCACAAGAAGCGAATGCGAAAGATTCGTGAATCTAACGAGACAGTCGACTACTACAGGAAGCACCAGAACAATGAGGATTTCCTGGAGGGGTATCGGGATTACGCGGTAAATGCGGTTCGCGTCTACACCGGCACCGGTATCCGAATGCCTAAGAACGAACCTCGAACCCGAGAGTACGCTCAGCAGTTCCTGGACCAGGCTGTTAACAGCTACGAGCGTCAGTTCCAGACGGCGGTCGGAAACCTCCAGTAACCATGCTGTCCAACACAGAAACTCCGAAATACTACGCGGAGTTCCGTGACGCGGTGATCCGAGGCGACATTCCTGTCTGTCAGGAAGTCTCTAAGGAGATGAATAGGATCGATCAGCTAATTGAGAATCCTCGGTACTATTACGATAGCGCCGCCATTGATGGATTCATCGCCTACTGTGAAGCGGAACTAACACTGACCGATGGTTCCCCGGTTAAGATGCTCCCATCTTTCAAGCTGTGGGCGGAGTCGCTTCTGTCATGGTTCTACTTCGAAGAACTTTCAGTATACGAGCCTTACGAAGACGGGCATGGCGGACGCTATGTAACGAAACGTATCAAGAAGCGGCTTGTCAATAAGCAGTATCTGATCGTGGCTCGAGGTGCGGCTAAGTCGATGTACGCGGCGTTTCTGCACGCGTACTTTCTCAACATTGACTCGTCCTCGACCCACCAAATTGCAACAGCCCCGACAATGGCCCAGGCTGAAGAGACATTGTCACCGATCCGAACAGCTGTCGCGAGAACGCCGGGGCCTCTGTTCAAATTCCTCACAGTAGGTTCTCTGCAAAACACCACTGGTAACCGGGCAATGCGCCAGCAACTCGCATCTACCAAGAAGGGTGTTGAGAACTTTCTGAATGGATCTCTCATCGAGGTCCGTCCCATGAGGATCGACAAGCTTCAGGGCCTAAGAACAAAGATCAACACCGTCGACGAATGGCTTTCCGGCGACGTTCGAGAGGATGTCGTCGGTGCTCTAGAGCAGGGCGCATCCAAGATCGACGACTGGTTGATCGTTGCTATCTCATCCGAGGGTACCGTTCGTAACTCGGTTGGCGACAGCATCAAAATGGAACTTGCAAAGATCCTAAAGGGCGAGTACTACGACCCCCACACGTCTATCTGGCATTACCGTTTGGATGATGTGAGTGAAGTAGGTAATCCTGACATGTGGATGAAGGCTCAGCCAAACATCGGAAGGACCGTATCGTACGAGACATATCAGCGCGACGTGAATCGTGCCGAGAATGTTCCTGAAGCTAGGAACGACATCCTCGCTAAGCGATTTGGTATCCCGATGGAAGGCTACACATACTTCTTCACCTATCAGGAGACGCTCCCTCATCGCCAACGAGAGTTCTGGGGAATGCCGTGCGCTATGGGTCTCGACCTTTCACAGGGTGATGACTTCTGTGCATTCACATTCCTCTTCCCTCTAACTTCTGATAGCTTCGGTGTTAAGACTAGATGTTACATCTCGTCGAGAACCCACCTAAAACTGCCGGGTGCAGCTAGAGAGAAGTACGAGCACTTCATTCGCGAAGGATCTCTTCGAGTCCTTGATGGTACAATCCTGGACATGATGGAAGTCTATGACGACGTCGTTTCGTTCATCGAGGAGAACGAGTACGATGTTCGGGCTGTAGGCTTCGATCCGTACAACGCTAAAGACTTCATCATGCGATGGGGTACCGAACACGGCGAGTATGGCATCGTTAAGGTCATCCAGGGCGCCAAAACCGAGTCGGTTCCTCTTGGCGAGCTGAAAGCCCTTGCTCAAGACAGACATCTACATTTCGATCAAGAACTCATGTCCTACGCCATGGGTAATTCCATCGTCATGTCGGATACTAACGGTAACCGTAAGCTGTATAAGAAGCGCGCCGATCAAAAGATCGATGCGGTCGCGGCTATGATGGACGCTCTCGTGGCGTACAAACAGAATCGCGACGAATTCGAATAGAAAGGAGGTGACATGGGTCGTCTCGCACACGCATGGAATGCTTTCCTAAACCCCGAAGCTAAGCAATCACCGTTTAGCATGGAGTTGAGGTCTAGCGCGCCGATGGAGCGATCCCCGCTTCGCTATATTCCGCAATCCAACATCATCGACACGATTTTCAATCAGATTTCAGTCGATGTTGCTAAGATCGGGATACGGCATGTTAGGTGTGCTTTCGATAAGACGTATGTCGAGGATCTACAGACAGGTCTTAACGACTGCCTTACCGTGGCCCCGAACGTGGACCAAACTCCTCGGTCTTTCATGCAGGATCTATGCCTCACCATCCTCGAAGAGGGTGTCGCTGCAGTAGTCCCGACAGATTACTCGAAGACACCGGTGGGGTCGAACTCGTATGATGTCATCTCAATGCGAGTCGGTAGAATCGCACAGTTTAAGACCTCGTCACTCGTGGTTGATGTATACAACGAGCAAACAGGGCGTCGAGAACAAGTGGAGCTACCCAAGCGACTGGTTGCAGTGGTACAGAATCCTCTAGCGTCCATCACCTCTAGCCGGGGATCTTTGGCTTCTAGACTTAGTTCTAAGCTTCGGATTCTCGACAGCATCGATAATGCAGCTGCCGGAAAGAAACTGGATCTTATTGTCCAGCTCCCCTACACCGTTCGAACTGAACGGCGTAAGGAAGAAGCCGAAAAGCGCATGAGGGATGTGGAACGCCAGCTGTCTAACGGACAATTCGGTATCGCGTACATGGACGCGGCTGAAAAGTTCACGCAGTTGAACCGACCGGCCGAGAATAACCTGCTTGAGCAGATCAAGTATCTGACTCAGCAGTTATACAACACGCTCGGCATGCCTGAGACAGTGTTCAACGGTACCGCTGATGAGCAGACGATGCTTAATTACTACAACCGTACGATCGAACCGATCGTTGCGGAGATAACATTGAGCATGTCTAAGACGTTCATCACCAAGACAGCAAGGACACAGGGTCAAACGGTGGACTACTTCCGTGACCCATTCCAGAACGTGTCGATCACCAAGGTATCGGAGATCGCACAGGCCATGGTCACCACTCAGATCATGACCCCCAACGAGGTACGATCTTATTTGGGTCTGCCTCGAAGCGAAGAGCCAGTAGGCGACTCGCTAAGCAACCCGAACATCAACCCTATGGGTGATGCTTCTACGGCACCGCCCGAAGAACCAACCGAAGAGGAAGAAAATGACGGATTCGACGTTTGATTTCTCCGGGTGGGCAACCAAGAACGATATTCGGTGTAGTGACGGGCGAACTATTCGCCACAACGCATTCGCAGGCAACGACGGTGACGTGGTCCCTCTTGTCTGGCAGCACGGTCACAATGACACCAACAACGTTCTTGGCCACGTCCGACTGGAAAACCGAGCTGAGGGCGTTTACGCCTACGGCTACTTCAACGACACTCCCGCTGCAAACAATGCTCGGGAGCTGCTCAAGCACGGTGATGTCGACTCGATGTCGATCTACGCCAACAACCTCACCCAGAGCGGTGGAGATGTCAAGCACGGCAACATCGTTGAGGTTTCCCTGGTCCTGTCTGGCGCTAATCCCGGCGCAAAGATCGAAAACATTGCCCTCGCTCACGGCGACGGTACCTACGAAACCACTGACGAGGCATACATCATGACCGGTGAACATCTCGCACACGCTGAGACCCCAGAAAAGCCTGCTGAGAAGCCGGCCGAAAAGACCGAGGGGACTTCCGAAGGTAAGACGATCAAGGATATCGTCGACTCCATGAACAACGATCAGAAGGAAGTTCTCTATTTCCTCATCGCCAAGGCCGCTGAGGGAGAAATGAAGCCCGAAAACGATTCGGAGCCCGACAAGGAAGGAGCCCCCGTGGCACACAGCAACATCTTCGAGAACGATGGTACGCCCAACGAGGGCGATACCCTCTACCACTCCACTATCGACAACGCCTTCAAGGATGCTGTCCGCACCAAGGCCAACTCCATGCGTGACGTCTTCATGTCGATCGCCGAGTCCAACGGTCTCTCTCACGCAGACATCGCTCACGCCGAGAAGACCTACGGCATCGCCAACATTGACCTCCTGTTCCCCGACGCCAAGAACCTCGACGTCCCGCCGGCCTTCATCGACCGTGATCAGTCTTGGGTCAAGCCGGTCCTGAACGGCACGCACCACACGCCCTTCACCCGCATCAAGTCGATGCAGGCGGACATCACGGCGGATGAGGCCCGAGCCAAGGGTTACATCACCGGTTCGCGCAAGAAGGAAGAGGTCTTCAAGCTTCTGAAGCGCACCACATCCCCCACTACGATCTACAAGAAGCAGAAGTTCGATCGCGATGACCTCCTGGACATCACGGACTTCGACGTCATCGCCTGGGTCAAGCAGGAGATGCGTATGAAGCTGGATGAGGAACTCGCTCGTGCCATCCTGATCGGCGATGGTCGTTCGAACAGCGATCCCGACAAGATCAACGAGGAGAACATTCGTCCCATCCTCAAGGAGAACGACCTCTACTGCATCAAGAAGGATCTCGGCGCCGGTAAGTCTGTCGACCAGATCATCGATGAGCTCATCCGTGCTCAGGACGACCTGGAGGGTACCGGCACCCCGACGATGTTCTGCGCCAAGTCCTTCGTCACCGACATGCTCCTGCTCAAGGACAAGCAGGGTCACTACCTGTACCCGACGAAGCAGGCGCTCGCGGATCGTCTTGGTGTCACGGCCATCGTCGACGTCCCGCAGATGAAGGGACTGAAGACGGGCGCGGCGAACGACAAGGACGTTCTGGCCATCGTGGTCAACCTGTCCGACTACAATGTCGGTACGGACAAGGGTGGCGAGGTCACCATGTTCGACGACTTCGACATTGATTTTAACCAGCAGAAGTATCTGCTGGAAACCCGCGTGTCGGGTGCACTCACAAAGGTCAAGTCGGCCATGGTCATCACCGGTAAGCCGGCTCAGGCTGCCTGATGAAGTTCTCAGGACGTGTCGGCATCGCCACGGTGAGCGAGACGTCCCTCGGGGTCTTCGAGGAGACCATCGAGCCCAGGGGCTGCAGAGGAGATCTCATTCGTCTAACCAGGCGCATGAATACTTCTCCAGTGGTCCCTGGGCTCTCTATGGGCAATACGTTTTCGTTCATCGCGGACCCGTACACACTTGACAACTTCCTCAACATCCGATACATCGAATGGCGAGGGGTCAAGTGGGCTGCTACATCGGTAGAACTTCAGAGGCCTCGGATTCTAGTGACCGTCGGAGGCAGTTACAATGCGTGACGAATTCCACACTAGACTTCAGTCCATTGCGCCAGACTACCGAATCTACTTCCAACCCCCTAGCGACATCAAAATGGTATACCCCGCCATCGTTTACGAACTCGATAGGGTTGTGAAGAAACGCGCCGACAACAGGAGCTACCTCCAGAATCGGCGTTATCAGGTGAAACTAATCACCAAGAACCCGGATGACCCCGTCTTCGATGCCCTGGCGTCGTTGGTTCATTCTGAGTTCGAACGACACTATACTTCAGAATCGTTGAACCACTTCGTGTTCAACATCTACGACATTAAGGAGTGACCATGACGGCACTTATCTGGGACAAGACCGGCGAGCACGTCTACGAAACCGGTGTTAACAACGGCGTCCTGTACAAGTACGACAAGGCGACCAAGGCCTACAAGAACGGTGTGGCATGGAACGGTCTCACCACCGTGACAATGTCGCCTGAGGGTGCTGAGTCGAACGCGGTCTACGCGGACAACATTAAGTACCTCGACCTCATCAGTGCTGAGGAGATGAAGTTCACCATCGAAGCGGTGACGTACCCGGACGAGTTTGCCGAGTGCGACGGTACCGCGTCTATCGCCGAAGGTGTCTTCATCGGTCAGCAGGAGCGCGCCAAGTTCGCGTTCTCCTACAAGACCAAGGTCGGCAACGACCAGGATTCCGAGGCCGGCTACAAGCTTCACATCGTCTACAACGCGACGGCTGCTCCTTCCGAGCGTGCCTACGCGACTGTGTCTGACTCCCCTGAGGCAATCACGTTCTCGTGGGAGTGCAGCACGACCCCTGTCCCGGTCAAGGGCCACAAGCCCACCGCGGAGCTCATCATCGACTCCACCAAGGTCGACGCCGAGAAGCTCAAGAAGATCGAGGCCAAGCTCTACGGTGATGAGTCCGGGCAGCCCACGCTGCTCACCCCGGATGAGGTCCTCGCGCTGCTCGCGTGAGTAACCTCGTTCTGGTGCTCGACTTCCCCGAGCACGACCTGTTCGACCGAGAGACGGAGGAGTTCACGACTCTCCCGGCTGCCCAGCTAACACTTATGCACAGCCTCTTATCGGTTGTACGCTGGGAATCAAAATGGAAGAGATCCTTCGTCGATCGTCCTCCGTCCTCTGTCGAAGAGGTACTGGACTACGTGAAATGCATGGCCGAGGGTCAGCAAGACGTTCCCGCCATGTTGGATCGGCTTACTCGTCCGCAGGTAGAGTCAATTAAGGCGTATATCTCGGACCCGATGACTGCCTCGACCATGCTTTCACGTCCAGGTCAGGCTAAGTCTTCTGAAAAGATGACTTCCGACCTGATCTATTACTATATGGTGGCATTCCAGATCCCGTTCGAGGCTGAGGAGTGGCACCTTAACCGCTTGCTAATGTTGATCCGAATCTGTAATGCAAAGCAGAGCGCGGGTCAGAAGACAAACGCTAAGAGCGCTGCCTCGCAGCGTGCCGCCCTTAACAGAGCCCGACGAGCTCGGGCAGGAAGTAGTGGATAATGGGTACGAACAACCCCAACACTCCTGAAATTCCGGACGACGCACAGATCGCTCCCGGCCAAGATCCCCACGAGGATGCCGAACGCGAAATCTTCGAAGGGAAGGTGTCCTGATGAGTAAGATCGACGAGGTTCTCAACCACGCCGCCTACCGAATCGGCTACTACGCCCCTGACGACCCGGAACCGGGCTCGGAGGCAGGTCGCTACTGCGCCAACAAGATGGGTCAGCCCTGGCTTGCCGGGCCTTCCACATCCATCTATTGGTGCATGTGCTTCGTCTCGATGGTCTTCGATATGGCCGGTATGGTCGGTGCTATTGGAGGTTTCTCCTACAACACCGACGTCACTAAGGGTCGTATGCGCAAGGTGTCGATCGATGACGCACAGCGCGGCGACGTCGTCCTGTACGACTGGGACGAAGATGGCGTTACCGATCACGTCGGTATCGTCGAAGCCAATCTCGGTGGCGGATGGCTTCAGACCATCGAGGGCAACACCTCCTCGTCTAACGCAGGCTCTCAGTCCGCCGGTAACGGTGTCTGGCGTCGTCAGCGCTACTACGGCATCGACTGCGTCCTTCGTCCCGACTGGGGCGCCGAGGGCGGCACTGAGGAAGACACCCCCGCCAACGACGCGAATGCGATGACCGATGGTTACTGGGGTCGTGCGGTCACGTACGCACTTCAGGCATCCCTTGGAACTCCCGCCGACGGCATCGTTTCCGATCAGGACATCGAGAACGAGGATTACTTCCCAGCTGCCGGTACCGGTTGGGAATGGGTGCACGATCCCGAGGCGGGTTCCGCAGCCATCGAAGCTCTCCAGGAGAAGCTGAAGTGTGAGGTCGATGGCATCGCAGGTGTCGAGACTGTCGTCGCTCTGCAGTGGCACCTCCGTGGTCTGGGCTACGATCTCACGTGCGACGGCTACTTCGGTCTTCGCACAGGCATTGCCCTCCAGGATGCCCTCAAGGCTGGCACTCTCTGGGGCTGATGTCAAAATGGCATCATTTGTGGTCAGGGGCAGCTACTCCAAAACGGAACGGTGGTTGAACAAACTAGCCAAAGGCGATCTAGTGAGCTCACTTAACTCTCTAGGCCGTCGAGGAGTAGCTGCCCTGGCCGCAGCCACCCCCGTCGATAGCGGTTTGGCCGCTCAGTCATGGGATTACCGGATCACTAAGGGTTCTGGCTATCTCGAGATCGAGTGGTATAACACCGACATCGAAAACGGATACCCCGTTGCCATCGGTATTCAGTACGGTCATGGTACTGGAACCGGCGGCTATGTACGAGGTGTCGACTACATCAATCCGGCTATTAAGCCGATCTTCGAAGAGATTGAACAAGCCATTGAAAGGGCGGTGAAGTAATGTCGACCTCAATCGAGGACAAGGTCGTTAGCCTCAAGTTCGACAACGTCCAATTCTCGAAGGGCGTCGGCGAATCACAGAAGTCTCTCGAACAGCTCAACAAGGCTCTTCAGATGAAGGGTGGAACCAAGGGGCTTGACGATATCGAGTCTCGAGCTTCTCGGTTTAACCTTTCAGCTCTCGCAGAGGCCCCGAAGGCAGTCGCTGAGAAGTTCAGCTTCCTGGCGACAACCGCGGCTGTCGCACTCGGCAACATTGCCGCTCAGGCCATCTCTACCGGTGCAACGCTTCTCAACTCGTTCACGATGCAACCCATTATGGACGGTTTTGGGGAGTACGAGACCAAGATGGGTTCTATCCAGACCATCTTGGCGAACACGGCCTCGAAGGGCACCACTCTTTCTCAGGTAACAGACGCTCTGGACAACCTGAACACATACGCAGACAAGACCATCTACAACTTCGCGGAGATGACCCATAACATTGGTCTCTTCACGAATGCCGGTCTTGGCGTAGAAGAGTCAGCGTCGATGATTAAGGGCTTCTCGAATGCGGCAGCCGCATCGGGTACAAACTCGGCGGCAGCAGCTAACGCTGCATACCAGCTTTCCCAGGCTCTCTCGGCGGGTACAATCAAGCTCATGGACTGGCGCTCGCTTACGAACGCTGGCATGGGTAATAAGAACATGCAGGAAGGTCTCATTCAGCTCGCCGATGCAATGGGGGTTCTGAACGATACCGGCGTCTCAGCGTCTGAAATTCAAGAAAGCTTTAACGACAGTCTCAAGAAAAACTGGCTTACCGCCGATGTGATGTCGAAGTACCTTCAGATCATGGCCGGCGATATCGACGCCGCGACCATGGCTGAGATGGGACTTACAGATGCTCAGATCGAGCAGTTCCAGATTCAGCAGAAGAATGCCGAGGAAGCAGCCACGAAGGTTCGAACCTTCACGCAGCTTGTCGGAACCATTCAGGAGACTATTGGCTCCGGATGGGCGAAGACCTTCGAAATCCTCCTTGGTAACTTCGACGAGGCCACGGAGCTCTTCACGAACATCAATGATGTCATCGGTCCTATGATCGACGGAATGTCCGATGCTCGAAACGCCCTCCTTCAGGGATGGGCGGACCTTGGCGGTCGTAAGGACATCATTGATGGTCTCGCGTCAGCGTTCAATAGCGTCTCGAGCATCATCGGAACCATCGGTAATGCGTTCAAGGAGATCTTCCCACCGATCGCCGCTGAGAATCTTAAGACGATTTCCGAAGGCTTTAAGAACTTCATGGCGGCTCTCGAGCCTAGTGAAGAAAGTCTTAAGCGTCTCGGTATCGTTGCTAAGACAGTGTTCGCATTCCTGAAGGTGTTTGTCGACACGGTCTCTGCTGGATTCCGAGTCATGAGCGCGGGCGTCTCCAGAGCGATGCAGACGATCCGTAAGGCCCTTTCGATGCTTCCTATTGGGAGTGTTATCGATAGTCTGGATGGTGTTGGAGAGAAACTTTCCAGCTGGACAGGCATCGCCGATGTAGCTGCAAAGTCCATCGAGAACATCAACAAGTTCTTCGACTTCCTCGACAAGCAGCTCGAGAACCTGAAGCCCACAATCACCGAAGCGGCGAAGGAATTCATGGATTTCTTCAGCACATGGGCCGCAGCACTCTCGGGCGCCGACGGCGGAGAAGGGTTTGCGTCAAAATGGAAGGCAACTCTTGACAAGATCAAGAACTACCTGTCTGAGGCTAAGACCGCAATTGCGAACTTCTTCAAGGCGCACTACAATCCGAAGGCACTGACTAGTATTACCGACAGTATCAAGTCGGCATTTACTAAACTGTTCGATTGGCTTAAGACGCTATCTCTTGGAGATGTGCTTAAGAGTGTGTTTGCCACCGGCGGTATCAGTGCTATTGTAGTCGGACTTGTCAAAGGTTTCGGCGCGTTCATGGATGCGGCGCAATCCTTCACCCGTGTGGGTAATGGTTTCGCAGGTCTTCTGGATGGTGTACGAGACGTACTCAAGGGCTTTGAAGCAGACATTAAGGCCGAGGCAATCAAGAAGATCGCATTCTCGATCCTCATCCTTGCGGGTTCCCTGTTCGTCTTGTCGCTCCTACCGCTGGCAAGCCTTGCGACAGCCGTAGGGGCAATGGGTGTTTCCATGGCTGCTTTGGTCGGTGGACTTTACGCCATCGACAAGTACACCAAAGAACCGAAGAAGGTCATGGCGATGGCAACATCGATGGTGCTAATGGCAGCAGCCGTTGGGATCATGGCAATTGCCGCCAAACACTTGGCAGGCGTTCCCGTAGAAAGTATTGCTGCAGCTACGGGCGCAGTAACAGTATTGCTTATTGCAATGTCTGGTATGACCCGAGTGCTGTCCGGAGCCAGCAAGGGCACTACTAAGTATGTTCTCATTATGCTTGGCATGGCTGTAGCAGTGTACATCCTCGCAAAGGCTGTGGCACGGATCGCGAGTATTCCGATAAACCAAATGGCTGTAGCCGGAGGTGTTATCGTCGCCCTAACGGTCGCAATGGGACTAATGGGTCGAATCACCGGCAAGGCCAAGGCTAAGGCTAGCGCTCTACTGGCAATGGTTGGCGTGGCCGCAGCAGTTTATATCCTAGCTAAAGCAGTTGCTAAACTTGGAGATATTGAACAGAAGAAACTCGAGCAGGGCGTTCTCGCTACTTTGCTTATTCTGTTCGCTCTGGGTGTCTTCATGATGCTCTCGGAGTTCGGATCGGTCAAGATTAGTGACGTTCTCATGTTCGTTGCAGTCGCTCTTGCTGTGGCTGCAATCGGGTATGTGATTGCTAAGATGTCCGAACTCAGTGAGGACAAACTTGCTGCCGGCACAGCTGCGGTTCTACTTATCATGGTAGGCATGGGCGCACTGATGAAGGCTTCCAAAAAGGAAGACGGAGTCAAGTCCGCATTCAAGGCAGGTGCATTCCTAGCAATTGCTAAGGCAGTTAACGCCATTGCACAAAGCATCATCGAACTAGGGGCCCTCGACCAAGGTGCCCTGATTCAAGGTGGTATAGCGGTGTCGTTGATCATGCTCGCCATGGGTGTCATGATGTTTGCGATGTCTAATCTGGAGAATGCTAGCGAACTAGCGGTTACTGCGCTTTCGTTCCTCGGTTTGGCGGCAGCGGTTTACATCGTTGCGCTAGCGATTTCTCAGATCGCTACACTTCCTATGGAGGGTGTCATTACCGCGGTTGTAGCTCTCTTGGTCACGATGGGCGTACTTGCAACCATCGCATACCTAGCAGAGGGTTCGGTCGCTGGAGCAGCGGCTATGCTTCTGCTCTCGGTCGGCGTGATTGCGCTCGCTATCGGTCTGGGAATGCTGGCGGCAATCGGTTTGGTCGGATTGGTAGTTGGTCTGGTAGCCCTGGCGATCGGCCTAGGTGTCCTGATCATTGCTGGTTACCTAGCCGAAGGTGCTGCGTTGGGTCTTCTGATCCTAACAGCGGCGATTCTTGGCATTGGCCTAGCATGTCTTCTCGCGGGTGTTGGAGTTATGGCTCTCGGCATCGGCATGGGAATGCTAGTCGCGGCTCTAATCTCAGCAGGATCCGTGGCTTGGTCGTCAATCGGCAAAATGACAGTAGCCCTAATAGCATTCGCAGTCGCCGGTCTTCTGGCCGCACCAGCAGCACTTGCTCTGGGCGCTGGTCTACTCATGATGGGTGCTGGCCTGCTCATGGGTGGTATCGGTATGCGAATAATGACCGCTGCTATCAAACCGTTCATCCAAGCCATTAACCAAGCAGACCAAATCGGCGTTATCGCAACCGGTAAGCTAGCCACGGCGATTGGCACGATCGGTGGCGCGGCCACGCTGGCGGCTCCAGGCATGATGATGTTTGGTGTTGGTATCGCGCTGGTTGGTGTTGGCCTACTTGCGTTCGCGATTGGAGGTGCGGCAGCATCCGCTACTGCAGCTCTTATGGGTACGGCGTTCGGGTCTGGCGTTGACAAGGTCAATGCAGCACTCACTCGAATGACACCTGTCGTGACGCAATTCACAGCATCTGCGACTACGCTAATGACCTCGGCTTCGACGCTTGGCACCACGGTGTCTACAGCGTTTATGGGTATCTCCGCGGCTATTGCCTCGTGTATTCCTCTGATCCTGATGTCAACTGTGATGTTCCAGATGCTCGGTTCCGATGTCGTCACAAACATCGTAACTGGTCTTCAGACAGCAACGCCACAGATCAATGTCGCGCTAACGACTCTCGTCATGACTATGTTTACGACGTTTGTCAGCCGCATGTCTCTGGGTCAGCCTATGGTCTATGCGGGCATGTTGGCGCTGGCGGGTCATATTTCGCTCGCTCTCACGCGAGTCTCGAGTATGGTCCGATCGGCCATCAACATGCTCGTTATGGACATGTTGAGCGCGCTGTCTAGCGGCCTTTCCAACCTCAGCAATTCGGTATATGCATCTGCAATGCAGACCGGTTACTGGATGGCCGAGGGCCTTCGTAGGGGCTTCGCAAACCAGCGAGGTGCTCTCATGGAGGAAGCCCGTTCGACAGCGGCTGCGATGCTAGCGGCGGCCAACGCGGAGCTTAAGGTCAACTCTCCTTCCAAGAAGTTCAAGGAGACAGGTCACTGGGCCGCTAAGGGTCTGGAGATCGGCTGGACTGACACCGCGGTTAAGGCCGTGGATGCAGTCACTCGAACGGCTGAGGAGTTTGACGAAGCTTTCCGCGGCATCATCGAGTCCATTGACATGGATGAGATCTCCGATGACATCAACCCGGTCATCACTCCCGTCCTGGACCTCTCTGAGGCGAAGGCAGGCGCTGACGATCTCCGCTCGATGTTCGGTAACGAGGCCTTCCGTGGCGTTCAGAACGCTGCGTCGGGAATCGGTGCTCGATCTTCGGAGGAGAGTAGTCAAAATGGCAGTCAAAAGACTGTCATCTTCAACCAGTACAACAACTCGCCGAAGGCATTGTCCGAGGTAGAGATCTACCGACAGACAAAGTCTTCAATCTCTAGGATTGCAAGAGTATGATCTACACCATTGTCGCTACCAACGATAAAGGTGACTCGGTTGAGCTGGACCTGGCCAATCCCTGGGCCGGAGGCATCGCAGTAGTTGGTGCTTCCGGCTTGGGGCCGGCCGACGGTACGATCAACACAGTCGACTTTGCCACATCAGATGGAGCCCTCTTCAATTCTTCGAGGATCAAGTCTCGAGACATCGAGCTGAATCTCAAGTTCCTAGGCTCCGACATCGAAGAAGTTCGACATCGACTGCTTCGCTACTTCCGTGTCAAGCACCCCATTATGCTTGACTTCATTACAGACTATCGACATACCTACATTACGGGCCATATCGAGAAGAATGAGATCGACATCTTTTCCAACAGTGAAGGTGCAGATCTCACAATCGTGTGTCCCGATCCGTTCTTCAAGCTACGAGATCCTGCAAAGGGTAAGAACTCGGTTCGATTCACGACATCTACACCGTCGTTCCAATTCGAATTCGAGGACCCCAACGCTGATTCACCGACTCTTATTTTCGGCGACATTACGTCGACTGGTGAAACCGTGGTGGTCTACGACGGGGATGCTGATGCTTCCACAGTTGTGGATATTCAGTTCCTTGGGCCTGCGACTGGCATTAAGCTCTACAACACCACGACGCAAACACGTATTAACATCGACACTAACGAGATTGCCCGTCTTCTTGGCTCCGCCATCAAGGCCGGAGACCGCCTGAGTATTTCTTCAGGTGTTGGTAACAAGTACGTAAAGGCGTACCGTGATGGTAGGGTGTACAATGCGCTTAGCGCCTTGGATAAGGGATCTGATTGGATTTTCCTGACCCCGGGTGACAACCTTATTACCGTTCGAGCAGATACCGGGATTGACAACGTCTCGGCCATTATCTCGTTTGAAAACCTCTACGAAAGCATCTGATATGGAATTCCGTGTACTCGACGAAAACTTCAATCAGGTGCATATTCTGGATGTCTTCAAGAGCGCCATTTGGACCGATCGGTTCTTTGAGGCCGGGGACTTCACAATCAAGCTTCCCCTAACCCCACAGAACCACTTCGAGATCCATATCGGTAGGTACGTATGGAGCTCTATGTCGAACCGGATCATGATGATCGAGAAGATCGTCATCGAATCCTCGGCAGATGATGGCTCCATCATGACTATTTCCGGACGCAGTCTGGAGTATCTCATGACGCGACGAATCATCTGGGGTATGCGTAGGTACCGCACAAGTCTTCACGAAGCGGTTCGTCTGATGATCGTTGAGAACATGATCAACCCATCAGACCCCGAACGGGCAATGTCGTGGCTTACCTGGGAGGATAACAACGTCGGAAAGATGGCTCAGACGTGGGTGGATGTTCAGCATACTGGCGACAACCTATACACCGCAGTGACTGAGCTCATAACCAAGCATCATGTAGGAATTGCGTTCCTATACGATGGTCCTGGCCGAATCCGTGTACGCCTCGAAGAGGGTGTCGATCGATCCTACAATCAGAGCAATAATCCATTCGTGGTCTTCTCCCCGAAGTTCGACAACCTGATCTCAGGCCGATACGCTTCTGACATCTCCTCTCTCAAGACAGTGGCGTTGGTCGGCGGGCCTGGGGAAGGTTCTGCTCGTAAGTACGAAACGGTGTCTAGCGGAGCTACCTCCGGGTGGGCTCGTCGTGAAGTCTTCATTAATGCGTCATCCGTGCGCGATAAGGACGAAGACAACAACGATATCCCGGAAGCGACCGTACGTGCGAACCTTCGAGAAGAGGGCACCAACAAACTCAATAAGTCTGAGAATCAGCACTTGATAGAGTTTGACGGTGAGACCTCTGAGCAGACCATGTACGTCTACGGTCGGGATTACAAGATCGGTGATCTTATCCAGATTCAGGACGCGAATGGGTTTAATGTGCCCACTCGCCTCGTCGAATTCATCCAATCGCAGGATGATTCAGAGGTAAAGTTCTACCCCACCTTCAAGCAAGACAGTACGAAGTCTTAGGAGTCAAAATGGCAGTAACTTCAGGCTTTTTTAACTCCATCAACGGTGACCGTAAGTATAGCGCTGAACAGTTCGGTGCGATTTTCGACGGCGTTATCGTGGATGGGGTATTCGCCTCTATTGGCGATAAGTTCAAGGTCGTTCCTGCAGGCGGAAACGCAGTGGAGGTCGGCTCTGGACGCGCATGGTTCCATCATGTGTGGATCTGGAATGATGCACCGATCCGTCTGGATCTCACTCCGGCCGATGTCCTCACAAATCGCATCGATACCATCGTCATCGAGGTGGATACGAGGACTCAGAACCGCCGAGCAACCATCAAGGTTGTCGAGGGTGAGCGAGCGTCCACACCTCGCCGTAAGACCATGGCCCGTGAGAATGGTGTGTTCCAATACCCCATTGTCGACATCCGCCGTAATTCCGGAGATCAGCAGATCCAGACCCGTAACATCACATACCTTATCGGCACGGGTGATACTCCTTGGGTCACGGGACCACTGAAGACGATCGACGCGACGGAAATCTTCAATCGCTGGGATCGTACCATGAACGAGCAGAAGAGTGATGCCCAAGCGGCATACAATGCGGCCGTTACCGACATGCGTAACGAGGCCTACGCTCTTCTCAACGATATTCAGGGTATGATCGGTGGCGATGCGCTTAGTGCTATGGCCGCTCAGATCATCGAGCTGAAGCAGCGCCTTGGCGATGACTCAAGCGGCACTACCCGCTTCGACACTATCGAAGACCGCATCGGATCGTCGATCCAGGATTCTAATGGACAGCCGATCCTCGGCAAGATCATCTACAGGAGGGCTTAATGGCACGCGTACGAGACCTGCCGAAGGCTACCACGGCCTCGGCTGGTGACTATCTACTCATCGACGGACCTTCGGGCACCCGTGCTATTCAGGTGACCTCGTTCTCGGGCTCGTCCAACACGGGTGCTAATCGAGCATTTTCTTGGACGGATCTTGTTCGTCCCGGGGGCCTTACCCAGCGAAACTCCATCGTTCGTATGGAGAACAAGGGCGCGTTTGATTCTCGAGCGGTTCAGATGCTCAACAACCACGCATATTCTGACCTGTTCCTGGGCGATTATTGGGAGCTGTCAGGCGCGGGAAAGATCGTTGTTGGCGGGTTCGGAATTGCTCCGGAGGTTTCTTCGGATCACGTTGTGCTCGTGGTTATCCCATACTCGAACCTCGCGGCTACCTCTCAGCAGGTGGTTACAGAATCGGTTCGAGTCGGACAGCGTATCACGAATGACCCCAATCTCAGAGGTCTCCGTACAAAGCAGTCCACTATTCGCCGACCTAACGGAGTGGTGTGTACGAATGCTCCGTTCTTCCCGCTCACCCTGGCGGAGGTCGGCTATCCGAGTCCGCTCGAAGAGAATGTCTCGTATATTCCTCTCCCTGGGGTTGCGTGTCACACACCGTCGAGCATCACCACCGCTTCAGTCATCGACTCGAAGCTGGTCTCCATTGGGGCCGATCGAGTCCTGAATACCACAACTCTCCAGCCGGTCGTCACCGGCATTATCGCAGGATGATATTATGGCAAAGTTCGATTCATACCCCGTGGCAGACTCGGTGCTGCCCGATGACCTCCTGATCACGGATGGTACCCGAGGTACCAAGACTATCCGTGCTTCCGAAGCCATCTACAAGCTGCTCGAGCCGGTTCCGCAGATGCACAAGGTCATCTGGCGCGGAAAGAACCTTGGTAGTCGCTACACGACGGCTCAGCAGGCGGCGGTGGCCAACGGCACGCTGACCGATATTTGGCTCGGTGACTACTGGATGGCAGATGGCATCAAGTGGACGATCGTCGACTTCGAGGCCGCCAACCAGTCCATGCAGGATCTCCCTGCCACTTACCTGACCATTATGCCCGACCAGAGCATCGGTCGCGCCGAGATGCTTACGAGCTCCGCCTCCGTCGCTATGCAGGATACTCATATTTACAAGCATCTCGACGGATGGCAGCTCTACAAGTTCGAGGCGATCTTCGGTGCTTCGCATATTCTCGAGCATCCCGTCTCGTTCGAGGGTGAATGGCAGGCTGGCAGCTGGGAGTCGATGCGCGCCAACGGTCCTACCGGCTATCAGAGGATCAATAAGAAGATCGCTCTTCCGACCGAGATCGATTGGTTCGGGTCGCGCATCGTCACAGCAAAGGTCAATGAGCAGTGGTCTGTCCAGACTACCTCGACGTGCCAGTTCGCAGCGTTCCGTATGGGATGGACTCCGAAGCTCCCGGCGGATCACGGCATTTGGCTTCACGGGCAGGCTTCCCCCAACTACTACGCGGCCATCAAGAAGAACGAGGGCGCCGTTATGACTATCTACTCAGTACAGAACGGCGTGTGTCCGTACGTCTTCGTTCGGTGATGTAGTTCGCGAAAGGAGCTATATTTATGGATCCATGGCTGCAAGTCTTGATCTCCGTCGCCGTAGCTCTCATTTCTTCAAATGGACTCTGGGTCTACTTCAGCAAGAAGTCAGACAAGAACGACGCCACAACTAAGCTGATGCTGGGCCTTGCTCATAACCAGATTATTGAGCAGGGTATGCAGTATCTCGACCGTGGATATGTCACCAAGGACGAGTATGAGGACTTCATCAAGTACCTATATTCGCCCTATGCAGTCTTCGGGGGCAATGGTCTCGCGGAGAAGATTTTCAAGGAGGTCACGAACCTCCCGATTCGTCGAAAGGAAGACGATGACTGACAAGGTATACAACATTCTCAAGTATTGCGCGCTGATTGCAATTCCCGCAATCGGCACGTTCTACACGACCATCGCGTCGCTGTGGGGCTGGTCCTACATCACGGAGGTCAGTGGAACGATCCTGGCGTTCGACACCCTTCTGGGTGCGTTCATCGGGATTTCCTCGGCGAGGTACCAACCGTCCCCGGACGGAGTTCTTCACGTCAATCCTAATACCAAGGAGACGTA
>ERZ773013.179-NODE-179-length-39532-cov-16.383160_pt1 | contig 39532 bp, 18 predicted proteins | sample MGYA00511670_ERZ773013 | MGnify/ENA primary metagenome ERZ773013 (study PRJEB29015, sample SAMEA2738120) | human oral metagenome | biome: human oral; feature: human-associated habitat; material: saliva | place: China | collected 2257 ... | reverse complement strand
CCATCACAAGTGATAAACTTCTTTTCTTTAGCCATTTTGAAATTTATTAAATGAATATTGTTATAATGTTTTTGGTCTTGCCTAATATAGGAAACCTATTAGCCAAAGTGGTACTTGATTGTCTTTTCCCACCTCAGTATTGTATATAGTATAGGTTGTGTCTGTGCTAAATCGCTTTTTAGTCTTTCCAGTATCACATACCTTAAACTTTTCTTTTTGATTGATAATATATGTGCCTTGTTTATTACCTTCATTTACCGAGCATACTTCTTGTAACGCATTTACAAAGAATGTCTCCATAAGCTGCTGTTCATCAAGTTGGATGGGGTAGATGGCATATATCAAGTTAGAGTTCTGTAACATAACCTTTGCAGGCTTTTTAGGAAACTCTTGTCCTACTGGATATACAAGGTTGATAAGTCGCGCATCAGCAAGATTCTTGATATAATTCATTACCGTAGCACGGCTTGTGTTGATATCTTTAGCAAGGTTGCTGATGTTTGGAGCCTTAGGACCTTCCAAGGCAAGAAGGTAAAATAACTTTTTAATCTTGGTCAGATATTTCAAGTCTATTTGTTTGATGAAAAGGATATCTACCTCTGTCATCATATTCATCGTCTTCAGTAGATTCTCTGAGAAGTTACGATGTTCTAAGAAGAAGGGATAAAAGCCGTGGTGAATATAGTCTGCAAAGTACTTCATCGGGCTAACCTTTGAGAGAATATGTCTTGTTATCTCCTCGTGGTTATTTATAATATCCTTTAATGTGTAAGGCTCAAACTGTTGGTTTGTTTGTAAATTCAAGTATTCGCGAAAAGAGAAACCTCTCAGGTTATAGCTCTTTACAATGCCATTAAGCTCTGGGTTCTCTTCTTTCAGTCTCATGACACTTGAGCCTGTGAAAACTATCTTCAACTCAGGATAATTGTCATAGCATTGACGGAGTTCATGACTCCAATCAGGCTGTTTGAATACTTGATCAATCAGCAAGACTTTTCCGCCATTACGATAAAACTCGCCAGCGAAGTCTGCTATACCTCTGCCTTGGAAGTAAAAGTTATTCATATTTACATAAAGGCATTGGCGATCAGTAGCGGCATAGCGCTCTTTGGCATATTGTAGGAGAAAAGTGGTTTTACCTACGCCTCGCGTACCCTTGATGCCGATAAGGCGGTCGTCCCAATTAATCTCATCCATGAGACGACGACGCACTGGGGCATTTACATGCTCCACCAAGTAAGTATGCGTGCGAAAGAATGCGTCCATCTTGTTCCCGTTATATATATTATCCACATGCAAAGTTACTATTAATTTCTTTAATTTGCAAACTATAGATAGCAAAAAATGATTTTTTTGTTTTTATTTTGTGTTATATTTGGTTTGATGTACCTTTGCACAGCATTAACAAAGGATTTCAATGACATTACACGTATTTAACCCCGAACATGATATAGCGTTAGCTTATGATAACAAGTACTTTACGGCTCCGCACGCAGGTAGGCAGCTTCGCAATGATTTAGATTACCTACCTGTTCTGTGGGCAGCAGAAGGTGACTATGTACTTGTGGAAAACGTGAATTCTGCTCAGCAGCATGCCTCTCGCCTTCAGCGTTATGGTAAGCAGGTGAATTTTGTTGATAAGAAAGGTGTAGATCGTCTATTAGAACAGATTGATACGGTTGTGCCATGGGGATGGGATTCTTCTATTAAGTTTCAGTTGGGCCAAATGGGGATTAAGCCATCTGTACTTCCTGATAATGAGGTGCTTGCAAATGTACGTAGACTTAGTAATCGTCAGTTCTCTTCTACTGTATTAAAGGAACTACAAGAGAAATTTATTCATCCTATTTTACTTGGTAAGTCGTCCTATGTTGATAGTATTATAGAATTAGAACGTATTCTTCAGAGTTGGGGTAAGGCTGTGATAAAGGCTCCGTGGAGTAGCAGTGGGAGAGGAGTGCGCTATGTTGATACTGTCTTGGATGCTGCCTTGGCTAATTGGTCTAAGAATGTGATAAAGACACAAGGCGGTATAATGATAGAGCCTTATTACAATAAGGTGAAGGATTTTGGTGTAGAATTTTATGCGGATGCGGATGGAGTCCATTACTCAGGACTGTCTGTATTCCATACTGTTAACGGCGCATATGTAGGTAATAGCCTTGCAGACGAAGCTGAGAAACATTCGACTCTGTCTACTTATGTATCGAATGAACTGTTACATGAAGTTATTTCAGCTTTAGAGCAGTTGCTAACCAATCATTTGCGAGGTGTTTATAGTGGTCCGTTAGGCGTTGATATGATGATTGTTGCTGCAGAAGATAGTTTTATGCTTCACCCTGTAGTAGAGATTAACTTGAGACGCACGATGGGGCATGTAGCCTTGTCTTTATCTGCTTGGGAAGAACTCCATAATAGAATGATGCGAATAGATTATGATGGTTCTCATTATCATCTTCATATAGTTCACAAAGATAGATAATATTTGTACTTGAATAATTGCTTATAGTAGATTATGTGAAGCAGTATCAGGTTTCTATTTGTGATGTGTTAGCCTGCAACACAACTTGTGTTTACCCTCCGCACGAATAGTGTTAGCGCTTCGCACGATATGTGTTGGGCTACAGATATCATTAAATAAAGAGGGGTAGAAGACCTCAATTGTCATAAATTACACTATAGTAAGCTGTAAATGACAATCTTATATAAGAAATGTTTACCAAGAAATAGTGTTTAAAAATAACATTCCCATGAGGTTGTGAGCTTGTATTTACTTACAAATTCGGACTTATTCAGCTATAAATAGCTGAATAAGACGTAGATGTTTGAACTTTTGTTCGTTAAAGAATTAATAGGCTTAGTTGTGATACATCCAATAAGCCAAGCCAACAACCGCTAAGGCAAAGAATGTCATAACAATCTTCATTACCTTATTAAAAACCTTACGACGGCGTGCCGCTGATGAAGAAGGAGGTTTGATTCCTCCTGTCTGATAGTCGATGTGCTGATGTCTTGTCATGTTTTAGAGTTTGTACGAGGATGTTTTATCGTGAATACTTACAACCTTCGTTTGTTAATATTTGTTTATCATAACTTCGGCAAAGATACAAAAAAACACGGATACAACCTAATGTATCCGTGATTTTCTTTAAATTTTATTTATTTTAAAAGCGGAAACTTAATTCTAAGTCAAACATTGAATAGTTTGGTTTACCCGTACTATTCATAGAACGATCATGTACATAAGAATAAATACCACTCAATGCAAGGTTTTTGGTGAACTCGTAGTCAAGTCCTAAGTCGTATTGTGTACGCTGCTTTTCAGCACCATCAGATGGCTGATACATATCGTAACGTGCCTTGGCATGTAGCTTCTTAGGAATGATAGGTGCAATGACTAAAGCATAAACACCCTGAGCTTTGTCTCCATCTGCACTAAGACTGCAGTCTGTAGCTGCCGAAGCATCTGTGTTGCTCAGTGCTTTAGCGAAGGCATTACCAGTAGAATGTACGTATTCAGAGCGTATGGTCCAATCGTTAACTTTGTATTCAGCAGAGAAGGCATAGCGTCGTTGTTGCAGACTACGTACACCTGAGTGTGTGGCGCCAGCTGCGTCTGTCCATGTTCCCTTGCGAGCATACGAACCAGTCCATCCGAACCAGCCTAAGCGCATGCCTTCAACAGGCATTACCCATACACCACCAATAATATTCTTCTGTTGGTCAACATCTCTTACGTTGATACCTTGACCATCGAATACACCAACCTGATAGTGAACAAGATTTCTACCTGCGGCTGTCTTTAGGAAATCGCCTTGTATCTGTACACCGATGTCACGTCCGTTAGATGGATGTGCACCAGCTCGGTCTGAGAAACTTGCTAATTTCTGAACACCTTGTGCTACACTCATAAATCCCTGATCGATAGGATGGATAGGGTTGTCAAAAGTGAATGGATTCTTGAACTGTCCTGCTTTAACACGGAAGAAATCATACTTCTGCCATTCAATAAAGAGGTCGACCAATCGTGGTGATGCGCCCAATGTAGATGTGTTTCCGTTGAACTGTAACTGTGCTTTCCAAGCCCAATCTTCAAGGATACGACCATCAAGTGATACGCGGCCTAAGCGGAGGTTGAAACTATTTGACTTGTTGTTGTTCATACCATTGTATTGGTACTGAACGATACCGAAGCCAGACAATTTTACGTTATTAATCCACTTTGGTGCTTCCTGTGCTTTACCGAGAAGTGAGCATAGCATCATTGCTGATAGGATAATTGTTTTTCTCATAACTCTATGAATTTAGGTAATGATAATATTTTAGGTTGATAACTCGGCTATTGATGATGCAAAGATAGTATTTTATCAAATAATAACAAAATATTATGCTGCTTTTGTCGTGTCTTTTTCTTGGTTAGAGTTTGAAGATAAGGGTTTTCTATATATATTAAGGTGAAATTACCCACTATGTCAGTCGCTGTAAAGGATAATTCCTTTGGCTGGAATAGTGGGCAATCTTTAAATATGTAGTTTACTGTCTTTTATCGTTTCTCCAATAAGACAACGTTCTCAACGTGTGGTGTATGTGGGAACATGTCTACAGGTTGGACGGCAGAAACTTTATAGTCTGCATCGAGCAGAGCAAGGTCGCGTGCTTGTGTTGCAGGGTTGCAACTGACGTAAACAATTCGCTTTGGACTTGCTCCGAGTATAACGTTCACAACGTCTGGATGCATACCTGCACGGGGAGGGTCTGTGATGATAACGTCTGGGCGTCCATGCTCGTGGATGAAGTCTTCGGTCAGAATGTCTTTCATGTCACCTGCATAGAAAAGCGTGTTATCAATCTTATTAACCTCAGAGTTTACTTTTGCATCCTCTATTGCCTCTGGAACATATTCAATACCAATTACTTTCTGAGCTTTCTTTGCTACGAAATTAGCAATTGTACCCGTACCTGTGTAGAGGTCATATACAAGTTCGTTACCTGTAAGATTGGCAAATTCGCGTGCAACAGAATAGAGGTGATATGCCTGTTCGGTATTGGTCTGGTAGAAACTCTTTGGTCCCACCTTGAATCTTAAGTCTTCCATCGTTTCAAAGATATGGTCATTACCTTTGAAAAGTGTTAGTTCAAGGTCGTTGAATGTATCATTACCTTTCTGATTATCAACGTAGAAGAGCGAAGAAATTTGTGGAAAACGGTCTGCAATATGCTGCATTAATGCCTTTGCACGCTCATCGTCTCCCTCCTCATCATAGTGGAATTGTACAAGTACCATCCATTCGCCAGTATTAGAGTTGCGCACCATAATATCTCGCAATAAACCATGTTGTGCACGAATATCGTAAAATTTCATTCCAGTAGAGAGTGCATAGTCCCGGATATCCTTGCGAATCTCGTTGCAGAGGTCGTCCATCAACCAGCATTTCTCTATAGGATATACCTTGTCAAAGGCACCTGTAATATGGAAGCCGATGGCTCCTTCAGCCAAGCCAACGCCTTCTGGTAGAGCTTTTAACTCCTCTTCTGTATACCAACGCTTATTAGCACAACCAAATTCGAGCTTGTTACGATACTCCTTGGTGTGTACTGAACCCATGATTGGGCGAAACTCAGGGAGCTCAACCTTGCCAATACGACTCAGTTGATCATATACTTGTTGTTGCTTTGCTTTCAACTGTTCTTCGTAAGGAAGGTTTTGCCACTTACATCCACCACAGATACCAAAGTGTTCACACATAGGTTCCTGACGTACAGCACTTTTACTGATGAAGCGTATGACTGTAGCTTCACAATAACTACGTTTCTTCTTACGCACCTGAAGGTCAACTACGTCTCCTGGTACAACAAAAGGAACAAAAATAACTTTATCATCAACATGTGCAACACATTTACCTTCGGCCGCCACAGCTTCTATTGTGACATTCTCCAGAATGGGTAATGGCTTTTTTTTTCTACTCATAATCTGTTTTGTATTTCGCTGCAAAGTTACTAAATTTTTCCCATTTGTAGTCTGCTTGATAGTTTTTATCAAGTCTGTGTTCGCTAACAAAGCAAAAATGTAAGGTGAAGATAGCAATTTTTATAGAAAAGTTTGTTACTTTACCTATTTATTGGTATATTTGCACTATAGAAATAACTAAAATTCATTATCATTTTTAACTTATGAGCGAAAAGAGAGTTTATACCTTTGGTAATGGTAAGGCTGAGGGTAAGGCTGATATGAGAAATCTCCTTGGTGGCAAGGGTGCCAATCTGGCTGAGATGAACCTCATCGGTGTACCTGTTCCTCCAGGTTTCACAATTACCACTGATGTATGTACTGAGTATTATGAGAAAGGTAAAGAGACTGTAGTAGGCTTGCTGAAGGCAGAAGTAGAGAATAGTGTTAAGCATGTAGAAAGCTTGATGAATTCAACCTTCGGTGATCCAGCTAATCCTCTCCTGATGAGTGTGCGTTCTGGTGCACGTGCTTCTATGCCAGGTATGATGGATACAATCCTTAACCTTGGTCTTAATGACGCAGTGGTTGCCGGATTAATTGAAAAGACGGGTAACGAGCGTTTTGCTTACGATAGTTACCGTCGTTTTGTACAGATGTATGGTGATGTTGTTTTGGGTATGAAGCCTGTAAACAAGGAAGATATTGATCCATTTGAGGCAATTATTCAGCAGGTTAAGGCTGAGCGTGGCATTAAGCTCGATAGCGAGATGACTGTTGAAGACTTGAAGCAACTTGTTGCTCTCTTCAAGAAGGCTATCAAGGAGCAGACAGGTAAGGACTTCCCTGATGATCCAATGGAGCAGTTGTGGGGTGCTATTTGTGCTGTGTTTGATTCATGGATGAACGAGCGTGCTATCCTTTACCGTAAGATGGAGGGCATTCCACAAGAGTGGGGTACAGCAGTAACAGTTCAGGCAATGGTATTCGGTAATATGGGAGAATCATCTGCAACAGGTGTTTGCTTCTCTCGTGATGCTGGTACTGGTGAGAATCTCTTCAACGGTGAGTATCTTATCAATGCACAGGGTGAGGATGTTGTTGCAGGTATCCGTACTCCACAGCAGATTACAAAAGAAGGCTCACTCCGTTGGGCTGCACAGCAAAATATTGATGAAGAGACTCGTGCAACTAAATATCCTTCAATGGAAGAGGCTATGCCTGAGTTGTACAAGCAGCTCTATGCACTCCAAGATAAGTTGGAGAAGCACTACCATGATATGCAGGATATGGAGTTTACAGTACAAGAAGGTAAGCTTTGGTTCCTCCAGACTCGTAATGGTAAGCGTACAGGTACTGCAATGGTTAAGATTGCTATGGACCTGCTTCATGAAGGTGAGATTGATGAGAAGACAGCGCTTATGCGTTGTGAACCAAACAAACTCGACGAACTCCTCCACCCAGTCTTCGATAAGGAGGCATTGGCTCAGGCACATGTGTTGACACGTGGTTTGCCAGCTTCTCCAGGTGCTGCAAGTGGTCAGGTTGTATTCTTCGCTGACGATGCTACAAGGTGGCATGAGGATGGTCGTCAGGTTATCATGGTTCGTATTGAAACATCTCCAGAGGACCTCGCTGGTATGTCTGCTGCTGAGGGTATCTTGACAGCTCGTGGTGGTATGACTTCACACGCAGCCGTTGTTGCTCGTGGTATGGGTAAGTGCTGTGTCAGTGGTGCTGGTGCAATCATGGTCGACTATAAGGCGCGTACCTTAGAGATTGATGGAACTATTATCCGTGAGGGTGACTATATCTCTTTGAATGGTTCAACAGGTGAAGTTTATCTCGGAGAGGTTAAGACTCGTCCAGCTGAGGTAACAGGTGACTTCGCTGAGCTGATGGATCTTTGTAAGAAGTATAGCAAGTTGGTTGTTCGTACCAACGCAGATACTCCACACGATGCAGAAGTAGCAAGCAACTTCGGTGCTGTTGGTATCGGTCTTTGCCGTACAGAGCACATGTTCTTTGAGAACGAGAAGATTAAGGCTATGCGTGAGATGATTCTCGCAAACACTACTGAGGAGCGTGAAAGAGCACTTGACAAGCTCTTGCCTTATCAGAAGCAGGACTTCTATGGTATCTTGAAGTGTATGGACGGTTTACCAGTTAACATCCGTCTGCTCGATCCTCCTTTGCATGAGTTTGTTCCACATGACCTTAAGGGACAGGAAGTCATGGCTGAAGAGATGGGCGTTAGCGTTCAGTTTATTCAGAGTCGTGTAAGTGCACTCTCTGAGAGCAACCCAATGTTGGGTCTTCGTGGTTGCCGTTTGGGTAACACATTCCCAGAGATTACTGCAATGCAGACTAAGGCTATCCTCGGTGCTGCTGTTCAATTGAAGAAGGAAGGCTTCAATCCTAAGCCAGAGATTATGGTACCATTGGTTGGTATTGTTAATGAGCTTGACATTCAAGAGAACATCATTCGCAAAACTGCAAATAAACTCTTCAAGAAGGAGGGTGTTGAGGTTGAATTCAAGGTGGGTACGATGATTGAGATTCCTCGTGCTGCTTTGACAGCTGATGTTATTGCACAGAAGGCAGAATACTTTAGCTTCGGTACAAATGACTTGACTCAGATGACCTTCGGTTATAGCCGTGACGATATCGCAAGCTTCTTGCCAAGCTACTTGGAGAAGAAGATTCTCGATGTTGACCCATTCCAGGTTCTCGACCAGAAGGGTGTTGGTCAGTTAATTCAAATGGGTGTTGAGAAGGGCCGCAAGACTCGCAAGAACCTCAAGTGTGGTATCTGTGGTGAGCATGGTGGTGAGCCAAGTTCTGTTAAATTCTGCCATCGTGTTGGTCTTAACTACGTTAGCTGTTCTCCATTCCGCGTGCCTATCGCAAGACTTGCTGCGGCACAAGCAGTTTTTGAAGAGTAAAGCGCAATAAGCTAATATACAAGCAATTAGGCTGTAACTCCTTGGTAAAACAGGGGTTGCAGCCTAATTTCATAAAGGGACGGATGTACATTTGTACACACTTTCTGTGTACTTTTGATGCGATTTGTTTACCATTTCTCTCACCATTTACAGCAAATGTGTTTACCAGATGTTTACAAATAGAAATTGAAAAATAGAATATGGCACTATTCAAGGCAGTAGTCAGAAGACAGAGGAAAGATGGCTTCTGGCAAGTTTATATCCGTGTTTGTGTTGACAGGCGGTTGGGTTATGTCACGACCGACAAGTGTGTAACGAGTAAAGGATTGGGTAAGGGAAATGAGATAATAGACCCTTATGTCCTGCAATATTGCTCAAGCCTCATCATTGAGTACAACGATAGGCTCAACAGAAAAGACACATCGAGGTGGACTGTTAGACAGGTAGTGGAATATCTCCGCACAGCTGACACAGATTTATGTTTTAGCGAATATGCACGGCTTCACATCGACCGTATGATTGACCGTGGACAGCAGCGCAATGCACGCAATTACCAGTTAGCACTCCAGCATTTGGAACGTTTTTGTGGGACAACGAAGGTAATGTTTGATGAATTGACCTCTCCCACCGTGAACAGATGGATACAGACGTTAGAGCTTACGAAGCGAGCCAAGGAGATGTACCCTGTGTGTATGAGGCAAGTATTTAAGGCTGCCATCATGGAATACAACGATTATGACAATGGACTTATCCGTATCAAGACTAATCTATGGGCAAAAGTGAAGATACCAGCTGCAGACAGAACGGAAAAGCTTGCCATCAGCCCAGAAATGTGTCGTGAGTTTTTCTCTGCTCCACTCCCTGAAAGCAAAATGAAAAGCCCATTGCCAGAGTTAGGACGTGATGTAGCAATGATGATGTTGTGTCTTGCAGGCATCAATACCGTGGACCTCTACGAGTTGAGGAAAGAAGACTATCAGGATGGACGCATCTGTTACCGCAGAGCGAAGACACGCAAGATAAGACGTGATGAGGCTTACATTGAAATACGTGTTGAGCCGATTCTTCTGCCGTTGTTTGAGAAATACAAAGCTGACGAAAACGACCCATACCTGTTCAACTTTCATTCTCGCATGACAACAAGTGACAGTTTCAATGCGAATGTTAATACGGGACTTCGCAAAGTGTGTGAGAGTATGGGCATGCCGAAAGATGAGTGGTTTTCTGCTTATACTTTTCGACATACATGGGGCACTGTGGCACAGAATGACTGTGGAGCAACCATTGACGAGGTGGCATTTGCTATGAACCACAGCAATGGGCATGCTGTAACGAGAGGATATATCAAGTTGGATTTCTCTCCAGCCTGGGAACTTAACAGAAAAGTGATTGATTTTATTTTCTTTTCTACTGCTAAGAGCAAGCAAGGATGTGCGCATGGTGTTGATGAGGCGAAGACCGATACATTCAGAATTGCACCCAAATACATGATATACGCAAGAGCATATTTCAGAGGGCAGATGCTTGCAGAGGTTTCAGATATTGGGTTTTCAAATATTGACGAGGTGATATCTCGCCTCGTGCCACAGCTGCCTGACACTATCCCATTGCGTTGTGCAGTACAGTTTCGACTAAAAAACGTGGATACCGACCGTGAAGCAGTGTACGAACGCACAAAAGGAAAAGGCTTCTGATTTTTTCTCATAACCGATTTGCAAATAGCAGGTCGGTTTTTTCATACCATCTCGCTAAATGTTAATGAATTGAAAAATAAAAAATTCTCTCACGCACATGTACACACGTGTCTTCGTCGAATATATTCCATTATTATGTTATTTATGAGTGTAACGAATAAATAATATAATATTCCTTATTCCATTACGCGCGCGCGCGAGCTTGACTTTTGCTTCCCCGAAAAATACACCTTGGTTGGCGTTTGGTTGGCGTTTGGTTGGCGTTTGGTTGGCGTTTGGTTGGCGTTTGCTACCCTTTTGGTTGAACTTTGGTACACAAAAAAAGGCGTCCCATACTCACGTACAGAACGCCTCAAACAATCTTCTAACCTTAATTTAACTATGAAACCCTAAGCGAAAATTAAATTATAGCACTTCTACAAGTAGAAGAATTAGACGTTACTCACCATCTTCTTCTTCCTCGCAAAGTTCACGCAGCTTGTCCTCAATAGTGAGCGATACATTATGCGTGTTGATATTTGCATCGACGGCTTTAAGTTTCGCTTGATGAAATTCAAGCAGTCGAAGTTCAGCACTCACACGGTCATCAGCAGTTAAACTCATCTGGTCGAGTTCAAACTGCGTCAGACCATTCTCAATAGGCTCCGTGAAATACTTCTCGGAGTGAGCTCTTATGAAGCCTTTTAGTGGATTATCTTTATTTGGCGTGCCTTTTACACGCCCTCCTGTCTTCTTTCCCTTCATGTGCGACAATACTTAAAATATGAGTGCAAATATAGTATAATAACTTAGCACGCAAATTATAAGTATTGTAACATAAACTTTTCAGATATGATAGGAAGTATTATTGGAGCAGGCGTTGGAGCAGCAGCCTCTATTTTTGGCGGCATCAGTGCTTCAAAAGCTATCAAGAAGATGAAAGCTAACCTCGAAGCACAGAGAAAGAAGAATCAGGATTGGTATGACCAACGATATAATGAGGATGCAACACAGCGTGCAGACGCACAGCGTATCCTTACAAAAACAGAGGAGGCTTTTCGAAACCGCAACAGAGCAGCACAGGGAGCAGCTGCCGTGATGGGTGGTACAGAGGAAAGTGTAGCGGCAACTAAAGCTGCGAACTCGCAGGCTTTAGCAGATGCTACAAGTCAGATAGCTGTTAATGCTGATGCACGTAAAGACCAGATTGAGCAAACCTACCAGCAAAACGACACTAATATTCAGAACCAACTGAATGCCTTAGAACAGAAGAAAGCAGACGCAATCAGTCAAGCTGCACAGGGTGTAGCATCTGCGGCATCCAACATTGGAAGCTCAATGTAAAATATACGAAAAGTTATGACGAAAATAGGATATGACCAGGTAAAACCTAATATTGCCACAGAGGGAAGTGCAATCAGTCAATCAAGCAATGAAGAAGAAAAGCAGAAGATTGACACAGCAATAGGTGCTGCCAATATAGCAAGTCAACGTGCTGAGAATGTGCATATGCGTCAAAATGGGGCTGTGCCAACCTTTCAGAATAGCACCGCCGTGGTATCACCTGTTTCTTCTATACTCCCAAACATAGAACAGACTCCAACACCTTCTGTATCATCAACAACTCCAGATAATCATAAGGCGGACCTCATTGGCTATGATAATCAGATAGACATCTTGAAGAAAGCACAGGCGGACTATGCCAGTGCAAACGAAACCGAGGAACAGCGCAAGAAAAGGGAGAAGAGAGAGAAATCGAAGCGTGTTATAGCTGCTGTAGGTGATGGCATAAGAGCACTGTCTAATCTCTACTTTACTTCACAGTACGCTCCTAACATGTATAACCCCGATGATACTCAATTGGCGAAAGTGGATGCACGGCAGGAAAAACTGAAAGCTGAGCGAGAGGCGAACAGGGATAAGTACCTCAATTACTCATTGAGAATTGGCGACCTTGAGAATGACAGAGCCAAGACTGTTAGAGAAATGGAGGCGCAGGCTGAAAGACTTAGGCTTGCACGAGAGAAAGCTGATAGAGAGCAAGAGGAGCATAAATGGCTTGCAGACCTGCAGCCAGATAAAAAGCGTGAACAGACTGCTAAAGCGGACGCAGCTGATAGTGTTGCTAAAACAAAAAAGGTTGAGGCTGATAATGCAGATGCAATACAAAAAGCGAAACTCAATACAGAGAAAGAGCGAGGGAAGACAGAGCGGACAAAGCAGGCTGTTAACAACGCTACAGCTAATTTGAGGGGTGCACAGGTAGTTGAAAGTGGTGCTAAGGCAGCAAATGAACGTGCAGGAGCAGCCGCACATTATGCAGCTGCAAGAGCAAGTGACCGTAGTAACGTCAGCGAGTTCTCTGCGTATGACTCTAAAGGAAGAGAACATAAGTTTCGAACGAAAGATGCTGCAGATGCTTACGCTAAGCAGCATGGAACATTTAAGGAGGAAAATAAGACCGAAAAGACAACGACAACGTCAAAGGTGCGTGGCCGTACATCGAGTCGAGTCTCTACAAAGAGTTCAAGTGGTGGTGGGTATTCACAAAAGCCACCACAGAAAAAGAGTACAGGAGTGAAGTGGAAGTAACAATAATATAACATACTATCTATATGGAAATGCAAGATAAGCCTTTACGCAAACTATATATTTCATTAAAGAGTAACAACTATGATGTGCCTGATAACTATGAAAGTTTTGAACGCACGCTGACACAGGTAGGGCAAGCTGGTGCTCAAAGTCGACGTGCCCTACATGAGTCTCTGAAAAAAGATAATTATGATGTACCAGATAATTACGACAGCTTCTATAAGTCACTTTTTACTCCTGTAAATAGTACGACTTCAATGGCTATTGGTAGTGAGCCTGCAAAAGCAGCACCACAGAAGCCTACTACTACTGCCACTCCACAGCATACGGTACCACCTACAAAACCCGCACCAGCGCAGCCTGTAAGACCACAACAGGTTCAGAAGCCACAGGGCAAGCCTATGACAGCAGCACAAAAAGCGGCTGCAATTGGATGGGCACAAGGCTTGACAGCACAGACAAAGGCTAACACGCAGCGTGCCATGCAAAAGATTAAGAATATAGGCAAATATCAGAAGGCGCAGGGTGTGTATGGTCAGACAAAGAAAGGAAATATTGAGTATAACCCACAGACAGGTAAGATGGAGCAAACATATCTTACCCCACAGGGTGAGCAGACTACTCATAAGGCAACAGCGGACTTGGCAAGTCATGAGTTCCGTGTGCAGCAAGGTTTTCTTTCTCGAATGTCAGACAACGAATTGAACCCAGATAACCCAGAAGATGTTGCTAAGCAGCGTCAATTGGATAAGGAGCATCCTATCCGTGATGTGCTGGATAGTGTATGGAAAGAAGCTGAAGGTATAGACAAGCAGGCACAGGAGGAACTACGAAGTAAAGCCTCATCAGGTTTCAACCTTTCTACACTTGCAGAAGCCTCAAACTCTGCAGGTGCACCACTTGCAGGGCATGATAGGAATTTCAACGACGAGCTATCTTATCAAGAAAAGCGTCACAAGGCTTTTGACTTTGACAAGATAGCTAATACAATATACAACAGATTGCCAAAGGACTATCGCAACGATAGATTGAGAGAATACACAGCATATTTTTCTAAGCACCCAAAGGAGGCTAAAGGCAAGAGTGCTGTTGCAGCTGCTAAGGATGCACTGATGGGGCAGATATACAATAATGTATATAGTCATGCTGTGCAGGAACGCCTACCGAAGTCTAATTTAGAGTTCTTACTGCGTAAAGTAGCAGACCAGCCCCTTATCTCAAGTAAAGCAGCTGCAGAGTTTGCTGCTTCATCAAGGACAGGCTCACATGGTCTTGAGGTTGCTGAACGTGATGCAATGGCGCAATTCGGCAGTCAGCATAAGGCAATGAATATTATGGGTACAGTGGCTAACATGGCACTCGACCCTATTACATACGTTTCAGGAGGTGTTGGCGGTTTTGTAGGCAAGAAAGCCCTTGGACTTGCAGGCAAAGCAATGTTAGGTAAGGTTGCTGAAAAAGCCACAGAGAAAGCAGTGGGTAAGGTTGCCACAGATGTTGCAAGTAGATATGCAGCAGGGACGCTTGCTGGACGTGTAGTGCAGGGAGTTGCAGGCGGTGCCGCTAACTTTGCTACATTCAATACGCTGAAAGGAATTGAGGAGCAAGTTGCAACAGGGGGTGTTGTAAACCCTGAAACAGGAAAATCCGAGGGTTTCTCTGTTGGTGAGATATTGAAATCAACAGGACATGGATTGTTACTCGGTGCAGCAACTGGTACATTGTCGCCTATCATTGGCAACTTCGCAGACAAAGCAGTAAAAGCAACGACAAGCACAGTTGGTAAGGTTGCATTACGTGCAGGTGAAACTGCTGTCAGTACGCTTGCAGAGGGTACAGTGTTCTCTATCCCAGAATGGATTAGCGGTCAAGGTGACGCATTCGATGTCTGGACAGACAATATGGCAATGATGCTTGGTTTCAAGGCAAGCCATGCCATTAAGAGTGCGCCACGTGTGTTAGACGCATTACGCACAGATGGTAAGAGATATGGTTTTAGCTTTAAGGAACGTCTGAATAAACAGATGGAAGCATCACCTTCTGATGCTGGATTTACGAGTGAAGAGTTTTACGAGTTACGTAACAATGGTTATATGGACTTGTTTATGCTATTTCGTAATGCACAGAAACGGAAGTATACCAACCCTAAGAGTCATGAGGTCAGCAAAGAGGTTGTAGATGATTACGAAAATCTTACCCCCGACACATTCGACGGCTACGAAGCCATGAAGCGATTGATGAATGATAAGGGGGTGAGCGAAGCTACTCGTGCTAAGGCATACTATATCCTTACAGGTCGCATGTTACCTATGTCAACCATTACGGGATACACTACAGATAAGACAGAGGATGGAGACATCGTAGTAAAGAGTATGAGTGCACAAGGAGACGTTGTGACCTCTCGTCTATTCTCCAATGAAAAAGCGGCACAAGGTGAGATTGATAAAATTATGCGTCAGTCAGAACTTAACTCTGTGGATGTCGGTGAGAAATATAAGGAAACAGCTTCAAATATGCTTGTTGTTGAGACAGCTATCAAGGAAGTTGCACCTGATGCAGACATGGAGACTGTCTTACAGAATTACCGAAAGGTGAAGAGTGGGGAGGATATGCCTCAAGAGCTCATAGACCAAGCAAAAGCTATTGATGCAGCTATAGAGCGTAATCGTGATATTGCAGATGCTAACCGTCCAGAAGCAATTCGTGCAAAACTCAATAAAGAAACAGGGCTTGATGTAGACGCAACTCTTCGTAAGATGCCTCAAGACCGCACAGAAGAGGAGAAAGGACTTGTTGATACCTATTAAGTCTTTATTCCCAGAGCAGGAGAAGACTGAAGACGGACAGACCGCAGACGTGCAAGCTGATACAGAATACAAGCAGCGTATAGAAGAGCGTCAGCAAGCATACGATGAGGGTAAAGAAGCCTTTAATGTTGCAGACACGGAGGGTGATAATTCCGATACTGATGCTATCGTACTTCGTTATCGTGAAGCATACGATGAAATCGAACGAGTGTTTGCTGATGATGCAGAAATGCGCATTGCCCAGCTTGAAGAAGACCCTTGGGAAGTGATGAATGACCAGTCGCTTACACCAGAGCAACAGGACGCTGTAGCATACTTCGTCAACTCCAAGGCTGCGATGGATGGACTTACAGAGGCTGCCAATGAAAACAGCGAGAATAAACGTGCAGAAGCCGAGCACAAGATTGCTCAACGTACCAACAAGCAGAGTGGCATGATACACCCTGCCACGCTGAAAGTTGATGATAAGCAGGTTTATATCGTCAGTGGAAATGTAACTATGTTCCCCGATGGTTCTACGGTAGATATTCATCATTCGTCGGAGAGTGTCGTTGTATGTGATGCTGAAACTGGTGAATTGAAATTCATTTCTCCTGAGCAAATCTATAAGGTAGATGAACCTGTAGACCCAAGTATGGAGTTGAAAGCTGTAGACGAGGCTATCAGTGCAGAGCAACAGGCGATATTAGGTAATGAGGCTGAGACAGAAGTTTCAGAATCAGAAGAAATACCTGAACAGGAAGAAAATGAACAGCCACAACCTATACAGCAAGATGATGACGTTGAGGAAATGAACCTTGATGTACAGAATGAAGGTGAGGTAAATTTACTACAACAACCTGAAACCGCACTACAGCGTATTCCTAAGGGCGAGAATGGAGAACCATTGCTTGAGCAAACTGACCCTGAAACCGCATGGGATGGTGTTGTAGAGTACATGGAAGACGCTGACGACGCACAGGAATATGTAGAAAGCATGGTGGCACAGCTTACCAAGGATGTTGACAATGCGAAGAAAGCTGTCAGCAAGGTAAAGCCAAGTGCAGATATGGCAAAGTTCAAAGCTGATAAGGCTGCTGCAAGGCAGATACAGGCAGATGCAGAAGCACGACTTGATAAGTGGTTGCAGATTTCCAACGTGAATAAAGCACGCAAGCAGGCAGAACTCAATCGTATCAATGCAGAGCGTGCAGAGGCTGACCGCATTGCACGTGAAAAGGCTGTGGCAGAACTTGCAGAACAGAAGCGTGTTGAGGCTGAGAAGAAAGCCGAACAAGAGGCTATCGGTGCACATGCCGTTAATCCGAAGATAAAGGAGAAATGGGACGCTGCTCCTAAGGTTGTAGGAAATGCTGATATTATAACTCTACCTGATGGTAGTAAGCTACGTGGCCATTATGTGCTTACAGAAGCTGGTGCAGCTACAGCAAGTCATGATGTAAACAACGCATACAAACCAACAGAGGGATTCCCTATCGATGAAAATGGACAGAGTGTGAACGATAGAGATTACGAGCGTGATGAAGATGCACGTAAGATTTCACGTAGCATAGCTGATAACTACGATAGTAGAGCGTTGCAGTCTGTTACTGTTGTTGATAATAATGGTATTACGCTAAGTGGTAACGGACGCAATATAGCTGGTGAGCTTGCCGCACAGCAAGGAACAGACGGTGCATATATTGACTATCTGCGTGAGTTCCCACAGAAGTACGGACTTACAGCAGAGCAGGTTCAAAGTATGCAGCACCCTCGTGTACATTTCGTTCCTGACGAAGTATTACCATACGATGCTGCTACATTCGCACGCTTCAATGCACAGGAAATGAAGTCACAGAGTAAGCCAGAAGCTGCGGTAAAACTCGGCAAGGTTGTTCCAGACAATACATTCGGCAATATTGTACGCTCACTCGCACAGTATGACCGTCTGTCTGATTTCTATGCAAATGAGAAAGACGCTAACGGAGCTATCATGGAACTTGTCAAGGCTGGTGTTGTTAACGATAAGCAGCTGCCAGAACTACGTACAGGTGATGCTCTTAGTGCTGTAGGGCGTGAGTTATTGGAAAACACCCTCATTGGTAAGGTATTCCAGAGTAACCCTGATGCAGTACGACAGATTATCGCACAGCCAGGAATTAAGCAGTCTATTGTGATGGCTCTCAGTGAGATTGCACACAACCGTACTCTTGCTAATGGTTACGACCTTAGCGAGGAACTCTCAAATGCTGTAGACCTTGTAGCAAGAGCCAAGCAGGCAGACCCCGACACTTACAAGGAGGGTATGCCTGTATCACCATTCGGTCGCCAGCAAGGATTGTTTGACGACGAACTTGGAGATAAGCGTGTAACGGATGCAACCACTCTGTTGCTTGCTGACATTCTCAACAGCACAAAGCCGAGCGACCTGCGTAAGGTACTTGCAACTTATAATGCCGAGGCAGAGTCCGCAGCAAACGGACAGATTGACATATTCAGCGGCGAACTTAGAAGCAAGGAAGAAATTCTTAAAGACATCAATCAACATTTTATCAATGCAACACCAAAAGAACAACAAGCCCTTGTCGATGCAGCCATCGCAGAGCGTAAGCGGAGAGCTGCCGAAGCAGCAGCTACCGAACAAAGTGGAGGAAACGATACAGCTGAACAAGCTGCGTCTGTTGAAACGAGCAGTGGACAGCCTCAACCAGTACCAGTAGAAACTACTCCTATTGGCACAACGTCTACACCTACTGAAATTCAGGCACAGCGTGAACAGACGGAAACTAATCCAACCGAAGCACAGAAAGAAGCAGGTAACTATCGTAAGGGTCATATCAAAGTAGATGGTTACGACATCGTACTTGAGAACCCCAAAGGGACCACACGCAGTGGTAAGGATGCAAACGGCAAAGAATGGAGTATTACCATGAAGCACGACTATGGTTATATCCGTGGTACGAAAGGTACAGATGGAGACCATATTGATGTGTATTTGTCAGATAATCCAACGGCAGGTAATGTATATGTCGTAGACCAAGTCAATCAATGGACAGGTGATTTCGACGAACATAAGGTAATGTATGGCTTTAACTCAATGGAAGAAGCTGTACAAGCATACCGTGACCAATACGAAGATGGTTGGAAAGTTGGTACAGTCACCGAGGTAAGCCGTGAGGAGTTCAAGAAATGGGTTGATAGTTCTGTGCGCAAAACGAAACCATTTGCAGATTATAAGACTGTCAAACCCCTTGAAACAGAACACACACAATCAGGTGAAAATTATGCGCATAATTCAGAAGAAATTATGCACGAGGACATGAAGCCTGCTGAAAGTTCCGAGAAATACACAATTACTCCTACCCAATATACTAACAAGAAGGGTAAGACGAGTGATATGTATCTCGTCAAGTTCAATCATGAGTTGAGCAAAGAAGAGAAAGCTGCTGCAAAGACTTTCATTAGCGAACCATTGGCAGAGGGCAAACGTACCCCAAGAGGTTGGTATGACCGTGAACAAGAGGGGTATATGGTGCGTAGTGAGGACGCTGCAAAACAATTAGGCGATATGATGTCTGATGAGGTTGCAGTAGCTGATGAACAGCCACTCACAGTGCAGGATTACCGCAATGCAGTAGCACCAGCTGCTCATAAAGAACAGGAGAAGAAACCAGCTAATACAGTTTCCGTAGAAGATACTGCTATCCAAGATGTAGATACTAAGGTGTACAATCCTAAAGATAGTGGGCTTGACTTTAACGGAGATGTCAGTAAGGAGGATTTCAACGATGCACTTAAAGACTTACGTAGCTTATTGGGCGTATCAGACGACGAGGGGGATGTTGGTATTCTCTTCCGTGATGATGACGTACTTACCAAGGAGCAGCGTAAGAAGATTAAAGCTGCAGGCCTTAGTGTAACGCAGGTACTCGTCGATAATGGTATGGTTAAGTTCTCTGACTACGCCAATAAGATGGTTAGCCTCATCGGAGATAAAATTCGTCCATGGTTGAAATCTTTCTATGAGGGTATTCGTTGGGAGCCAGGCTATGAGAGTGTGGAGTTCACGCCAAGCGATGAAGTAGCAAGGTTTGATGTACAAAATTTCGACAAACCTACTCCAGACGTATTGAAGCAAGCTGAAATGGTTGTTGCCGAACAGAAAGCAGCAAAGATTGCCAAGCAGACAGAGCAAGAAGTTAAAACAGAGCGTAACGAAAAGAGAAAAGAAGATGAGAAACGAACAGAAGCAAATACAGCAGCTATTACAGAAGAAGCAGGAGCTGTTGCAAGCAAAGCAAGAACTGTTGCAAAAAGAGCAACAACTGACACAGAAGTAAGGAATGCCACCGAAAAAGTAGATGCTTCACTTGAAAAGGTTAATAACCAGTTGGCACTTCTTGGCTACTATGAAGCTGATAAGGTAGAGAAAGACTTCAACGAAGCATACGGCTATATGCGTAATGCAGAGAAGAAAGCCGTTAAGGATGCTACCGCTTTGGCAAAGCGCATAGCCGACGACCTTGGTGTAGATATATATGAGGCAACTCATACAGCACCAGGTAAGAATGGTAAACGTAAGAGTAAACCATTGGCTGTTGCAAACATTGCACCTATTGGTGGTGAGATTACTATTCATCTACCACTGGAAGATGGGAAGAACTTGAGTATCTATATCATCTTAAAGGCTAATGATACAAAGGGTAGCCTTGTCCCAGGAGATAATCTCGAAGTCGGAGACATCATGTATCGTCTTGAAAAGCCTAATGCGAGCGGTCAAGAGAGATATGGTAGAAACAACTTTGTAAGTTCTGATGTAGCATACAATGAACTACTTGATGGTATAAGGCGAATAACAGACAGTACAGAAGTACGTGATAAGTCAAATCCTGATATAAAATCCTATTTAGCAGAGCATCTAAACTCTATTGCCAAGGACAAGAGTATACAACAAATCATAAATCCTGTTACAGGAAATTCAGAAGAGCTTATTAGAGATTATCTTGCCAATGAGTTGCCTGGATATGTCATAGACCATTTCACTAACTATGCAGATCCAAAGGTGAAAACCTTATTGGAGTATGTGACAGGAGATAAGTCTTTGAGTAAAGAGGAAAACAAGAAGAATCTCGACTTAATTATAGATGCTCTAATTGACCGTGCTCGTTCTATCTTAAAGGATGGTGAAGATGTGGAAGAGTTTCATGGTGGTGAGCAAGTCTATTCTGTTAAACATGGTGCTTATAAGCATATATTAGCGGCATTCCATGGTTCAGATGGAAAGACGGAATACTATACGTTCTCTGATGGTACAAAGGCAAATGCTAATGAGGTACAGAAGACAGAACCCCAAAGGGATTTGACTGAGGAGAATTCTCAGCCTGTTATAGGACAACCAACCAATAACAAGCTGCTTGCCCAATATAATGCTTTAAAAGAGAAGCACCCAGATACAAAAATCTTGCTTCGTGTTGGGGATTTCTACGAGACGTATCAAGATGATGCAAAAGACTTGTCTAAGACACTTGGTATTGTTCTTACCAAAAGGAATGATGGTGTTAATATGGTTGGTTTCCCATACCATGCACTTGATACCTATCTTCCAAAATTGATACGTGCTGGTTACAGAGTAGCTATTAATGAGCAGTTAGAATTGCCTAAAACTAACGAGGACGTTGTTCCCAATGGTACGCCTCAGCCCAAGAAAGTAAATGTAGAGAGCCTTGTTCGTGAACTTCAAGATAAGGGCAAAGCCAGGTTGAGCGAGCATACCGAAGATGAGAAAGCAACTACACAAAAAGAAAAGCCAACAAAAAAGAACAATTCAAAGAAAAAAAGTGTATCTTTGAAGCGAGAGCCGACAGTCGGTGATTTGTTTGGCGATTTGTTTGATAACAATGATTTAGACAGCAAAGACAATGACACAGCAAGAACTCGACAGGCTGAAAGTAGCAGCCGAGAAAATGGGACGGTGGGCAGTATATCTACTGAGCGAGACGGAGTACTGGACACCCGAAGCACTGGAACAGCTGACGGAGGAGAAGCTGCAAGAGTTTCAGACACGGCAGGCACAGTGGCTGATGGAGAACGAAAAGAATTACTCGGACAGCGGAGCAGCAGAAGCACTTCGGGAGGAAATCACGGAGATGGTGAAGCAGAACGACCGATGCCTGAACGAGGACAACGCATCGGAGATAGAGATGATGCGAATGGACGAAGTGCCATTGCCAGAACTACTGACGAAAGCCAAAGAACTTCTCGACCAGCAGCAGGAAGCAGTGAGCAGCTGGTACACGGTGAAGCCAGACGAGGAGGACGAGGAAGAAATGTAGCCTCAGCCAAACAGCCTGAACCAAAATTCAAGCGCAACTATCTATATCCTGAAGACTCTTCGGAGGTAGATAATATGACACCTCAACAGCGACTACGGTCGAATGTTGAGGCTTTGGAGGTTGTGCGTACCTTAATGAAAGAGGGACGTGAGGCTACTGCGGATGAGCGTGATGTACTTGGTCGCTATCGTGGATGGGGAGGTGTAGACTTAGGCAGAGCCTATTCTACCGACATGATGCGTGGAAGTTCTAATGGAAGATGGGGGACGCAGACAGAAAATGATAAACTGCTTTCACGTCTTGCGGATATTATTGATGAACTCGACCCAGACGGGAAACGTGGTGTTTTATCTGCCATCAACCGTGCAGCCCTAACATCATACTATACCCCTACAGCTGTAGCAAAAACCTTAAACGACTTTGTAGAACTTGCAGGTTTCAAGGGTGGTAATATGCTTGACCCATCTATGGGTAGTGGTATTTTTGAAGGTACGATGTCAAAGGCTGTGCAGCAGAGCACAATGATACATGGTATCGAACTTGACTGGCTGACAGGTCAGATTGCAAGAAATCTTTACCCAGATGCAAATGTGCTTGTTACAGGCTATGAGCAGGCTGGCACAGCAGACAATGCCTATGATGTGGTAATGAGCAATATCCCATTCGGAGACCTTAGTGTTACAGACAAGACATGGAAGCATGATAGTAGTCCTGTACGCAAGGCTGCGCAAAACCGTATCCACAACTACTTTGCTGTGAAGATGCTTGACAACACTCGCCCAGGTGGTTTGTGTGTCATCATGACCAGCAATGCTATTCTTGATACTAAGAGTAATCAGATAATTAGAGAACATCTTGCAGACAAAGCAGAGGTGTTAGGAGTTGTACGTCTACCTGATAATACATTTAAGGGTGCAGGTACATCAGTTGTTACGGATGTCATCTTGTTACGTAAATACAAGAACGAAGCAGACCGCATTGCAACTCGTGGCAACGAAACCTATACTACTAATATTGAGAAGCCTTTCCTTTCATCTGGTGAGTTACAACTAAAGAACCCTACCGATGGAAAAACTTACAATGTATCCGTGAACGGTTATTTCACCAAGAACAAGGATATGATGATTGGTGATGGAAAGGCAGGAGGTCAATACAGGGCCGATGAATTTGGTCTTAGTAGTACTATGAGTACAGATGAGATAGCCAAGTCTATACGTAATTTGGTAGAAAAGAAAATAGTCGCAGACCGTAAGGGTAAACTATTTGATACTCATAAGACCGAGCGAGAGGTTAAGCAAGCTGTTTCAGAAGCCTATAAGGGTGACGGCAACTATATCAGCAGCGGAAATATCGTAGAGCAAGACGGTATGATAGGTGTCGTAACCAGCACCAAGAATAAGTATGGTGATGTAACTACGACCTTTAATGAAATACCATCATTGAAAGGTAAAGCAGAACGCATTCAGGCTATGTTGCCTATTCGTAAGGCGATGAAGCAACTTATTGATATGCAGATACAAGGTGTGGATAACAACCATCTTGAAGAAGCACGAACAGAGTTGCAGAATACGTATGACGCTTTCGTGAAGAAATATGGCCGCTTGAACGATAAGGCTAATGACTTCCTTACAGAAGATATTGACGGTTATACCCTACGTTCTTTGGAGAAATATAAAGATAGTAAGTTTATTGGTCTATCGGACATTTTCACAAAGAACACTATCAAGCCTGCACTTGATATGACAACTGCCAAGACACCACAGGACGCAATTAGCCTTTCTCTTGCTGAATATGGAGAAATTAAGCCATCATTCATGAAAGATGTGTTAGGTGAAAACTGGGCGGAGCAATGTGATGATATACTGTTTAAGACACCGTTTACTGAAGATGAGTACGAGACTGTAGATGCTTATCTAAGTGGTGATGTTAAAACCAAATTAGAGCAGGCACGAGCAGCAGCAAAGGAAGATGCAACCTTACAGCGTAATGTAGACGCACTTGAAGCGGTACAGCCAAAAGATATACCATTTGAGGATATTAGCATACGAATGGGTGCAAGATGGATACCTGCAGAGGTATATACAGACTTTATGTTTGAGCAATTTGGTATTCCCAAATATACATATAAAGACAACAAGAGTGGAGTTGAATACTTGCCGGAGGTTGACCAGTATGTTGTAAACGTTGATAAGAATGAACTTGGAGGTGAAGCAGATGCATGGCGAACCAGTCGAAGAAGTGCATCAGAGGTGTTTACCGCAGCTCTACAAGATAAGAGCTTATCAGTATTCGACACCGTTAAAGAAGGTGGTAAGGAAACAAAAGTCCTCAATAAGGAGGAGACCGAACTACTGAACAACAAGATACAGGACTTGCGCACAGCCTTTGAGGACTGGATTGGTCAGAACCCAGAGCGTGAGGAAATGCTGATGCGATTGTACAATGATAAGTTCAATCGTACTGTATTGCGTAAGTTTGATGGCTCTCATCTCAATGTTGCTGGACTTATGGCTAAAGAACTGAGGCCTCATCAGAAAGATGCCGTTTGGATGCTTGTCAACAACCGTGGTGGTATTGTTGACCATATTGTGGGTGCAGGTAAAACCCTTGTAATGCAAAGTGCTATCATGGAAATGCGACGTATGGGTATTGCCAAGAAACCTATGATTATCGCCTTGAAGTCTACCGTTGCACAGATTGCTAAAGAGTTTAGAGAAGCTTACCCAGCAGCACGCATACTGGCACCGACCGAAAAGGACTTTGCTGCAAACAACCGCAAGAAGTTTATGGCCCAAATCGCACTTAACGACTACGATTGCGTGATATTGAGCCACGACCAGTACAATATGCTGCCACATACGGAGGAAGTGGAGCGCAGTGTCATCGATGAACAGATGGCACAACTTGACAATGCAATTGAGTTCCTGTATGGACAGGAAGATAAATCCCAGCTTACCAAGAAGCAGATAAAGGGCTTGGAGAAGAGAAAGAACAATCTTGAAACCAAACTCACCAATCTGCTTGACAGAAAGATAGACCGAGAGTTTACATTTGAGGGACTTGGTGTTGATTACCTTTTTGTAGATGAATGTCAGCATTTCAAGAGTCTACCTTATGTAAGTACATACGACCGTGTAGCTGGCCTTGGTGATAAGAAAGGTAGCCAGAAATCTATTGCCTTACTTAATGGCGTGCGTTATCTACAGAAAATGCACCAAGGCGACCAAGGTACAATATTCCTTTCTGGTACGACTATCAGCAATAGTCTTAGCGAGATTTACCACTTACTTAATTACTTGCGCCCTTCTGAAATGGAGCGGTTGGGTATGACAACCTTTGATGCTTGGGCAGGTAACTTTGCTATACACACAGCAGAATTGGAGTATGGAGTAACCAGTGAACTGAAAGAGAAAGACCGTTTCCGCTCACTGACCAATATTCCAGAGTTGGCTAAGATGTATGCGGAGATTGCCGATGTACGTAACGACTTGAACCTCAAGCTGCCGAAACCGAAGATGCGCAGTCATATCGTTACCGTCCCACAGACAGAACTCATGCAGGAAATAAATCGTGAGATAGTGAACATGGTGAAGGGTAAAGATGGCAGTTACTTCAATATCATCAGTAACGATAATACTCCGTGGGGTTTACTCGCCAGCACCCTTTCCGCAAAAGCTGCTATCAATCCTCGTCTGATAGACGAAAGTTGGGAGACAGAGGGAGGAAAGATACCTGCTGTCTGTGAAAATGTCAAGAAGATATACGACCAGTTTGCAGAACAGAAAGGCACTCAACTCATCTTCTGTGATACAGGCGTGCCTGGCAAGGGAAAGAAATACGATGCCTATTCCGATATTATCAATCGTCTTGTAAATGACTATGGTATACCTCGTAAGGAAATTGCCGATATTCACGAGGCAAACACCGATGAGAAACGTAAGGAGTTGTTTGCCAAGGTGAATGATGGTAGTGTGCGTATTCTCATTGGTGGTACAAAGAATATGGGTACAGGTGTGAATGTGCAGAAGCGCATTGTTGCCATGCACCATGTAGATGTACCTTGGACACCAGCCGACCGTGAACAACGAGAGGGACGTGGAGTTCGTCAAGGTAACGAAATTGCACGAGACTTCAATGATGATAATGTAGATGTTTACTTCTATGCTACCGAGGGTAGTCTTGACATGTACAAGTATCAGTTACAGGAAACCAAAGGTAAATTATTCGCACAGTTTAAGAGTGGAACTATCGGTGACCGTACATTTGATGAGGGCGATGCGGAGGAGAATTTCGACCCTGCAGAGGTTGTTGCCATGCTTTCAGGTAATCCTGTCATCTTTGAGAAGTCAAAGCAAGACAAAAAGGTGGAAAAACTACGTCGTGCCAAGAGAGCTTATGAAAGCGATTGGCAGCGTAGGCACGCTCGTTATGAGGAGTTACAAACAAAGAAGAGGAATTATGAACGTCTATTATCTTTGAACGCCAGCGATGTGCGAGGATTGGAACGTGGTGGCTTTACAGCAGATGCAGAAGGTAAATATCCATCAACGGTTACGGTCTCTGTTAAGGATGATTACAGTTCTCGTAAGACCTTTGAGAAGCCGAAAGAGGCTGGTGCTTACATTCATGAACTGCTGAAACAGAATAAGAGAGTACAGTTGTCAGGTTTCCAACAAACTGCTAATATCAGTATTCCTATTACTGATGCTGGTCTGTTTGGAAAGCCTGTTGCAGAGTTGGAAAGTTACGGAGGTATTAAGTATGCCGTTGAAGTAAGCGACGATGATACTGCAGCAGGTGTGGCATTCCGTAATCTGTTGCAAAAGGTTTACAGTAACAAAAAGGTTTATGAGCGTAATATCGAGGATGTGAATAACCAACTCAAGGGCGCAAACCCTGGAGAGAATGTATATCCTAAGCAAGCAGAACTTGATGAGGCATTGAAAGAAAAGAGACGTCTTGATGAGGAGTACAAAAAGTTGTCAGATGAGGAAGACAAACCAGCTGCCAACGATGATACCAGGTATCGTGATTTCGACGAAGAAGTAAATGAACAGTTCAATAGAGAACTGGCAGGGCTGACGGAGGAAAATGCGGATACTAAGATTTTCAATCTTGGTAGTCCGTCATCAATTCTTCTGTCGGCAGGTGTCGAAGATAAGCCGATGAAGCTGTATGGTAATAAGGTTATCAAAAAGATGAAGAAGCATGGCTTTGCGCTTGAGGAGTTACAAGACTTGCCAAAGGCTGTTTCCAATCCTATTGCGGTGTTCGATAATATTGGGCGTGTAGGCAACCGTTCTATACTTACAGAACTTGGGACTCAAAAAGGCAATTTCCTTGTAACAATAGATTTGGGAAAGGGAGGAGAGGATATTGATTTCAATATCGTCTCATCTGTATTTGGGAAAGACGGTGGCAATGTCGTGGACTGGATAGAACGTTCCCTTGCAACATATATAAACAAAGAGAAAGCCTTGCGCTATCTGCACCACCCCGCACTCAGTGCGGAAGCCCTCAGCAGCTCAAGACTTTCTTCTGCTGCAAAGATAGTGAAAGATTTTGTAAATCCAAATATTGGAGAAGAAAAAACTTCACTACAGAGCAAAATTGACCCACAAGACACTACACCACAGGCAAAAGCATTGCAAGCTAAGGTGTTATCTGAAAAGTTGAATACACCTATTCGTGTAGTAAGCGACCCAGAAGAAATCGCAGGGTTACCGAGCCGCAGACAGCAAAGAGCTAAGGGTTGGTGGAGTGCCAAGAATGATGAGGTGGTCATACTGTTACCAAATAATGCGGATGTTGCGGATGTTGCAAATACAGCTGTACATGAGGTTGTAGGGCATAATGGACTACGAAAACTTATAGGTGTGGAGCGATTTGATGATTTCCTCGGTGAGGTGTATGAACATGCCTCAAAGCCTATTCGTGCAGCTATCGACAAAGCAGAACGCAAGTTATTTGAAGCCGAGGTGGACAAGCTCACCCAGCAAAAGAATGCAGAAGCTGACCGCATGGAAAGTCATAAGGGAGTATTCTCACGTGCAGAGGCAACGGTGGAAGCCAATAAGAAGCGTGAGCAGATGCGAAGAGAAGCCACAGAAGAGTACATGGCAGACATGGCTGGTCGCATAGGTTATGAAGGCTTTGAGAAGATGAGCGCAGAGGAACTCACATTCTGGGGAAAGGTGAAAGCCAAAGTACAGCAGTTCCTTGATAAGTTCCTGCGTGGCTTGAAGATAGCAAAGAGTGTCAGACTTACCGATAAGGATGTAGCTTATATCCTTTACAAGTCATGGAAGAATCTACGTAATGGTGGCAAGCCAACCATAATGGATGCTGCCGAAGATGCACTGATGCGCAGTAAGGCTCATTACGATGAGACGGATGTAAATCGTTTCCGTGATGGTGATATGGGATTAGAAGAAACCATCACCAACATGAAAGCAGAAATTAGTGCAGCTAATAAAGATGACTTCAATGCAAAGGTTGAGGCTATGAAAGCTATTGGTGGCAATCTGCAAAAGTTGCGAAGTGCCATGAGTCGACAGCGTTCATACGACATCAGTACAGCAAAAGCAATGACCGACCTTGCACAGGTATTACTCGATAAAGGTTTACTTGATAATTTGAGTGTTTACGAAACCAAGCGAGTACTTAGTGCTGTTAGGAATGGCGTTGGTAAGGAAGACATCAGCGGACATGTACAGAAGCTCATGGATATTATGGTGGATAACCAATTACATAGCGGTGCAAATATGCTGGGTAAACTTTTCACAATGCGTGGTACAAGATTAAATGATAGAGGGATTGAGGTGCAGGGTAACCTTGACCCACAAGGTCAGATTCTTGTTAAGACAGCACGTAAGTATACATCATTCCCTAAAGAGGAAATAGATAACACTCTTATTCCTGACCTTATGAGCCGTATGGGAAGTGACGACCAAACAATTGCAGATAATGCAGCTATAGAGTATGCAGGTGCTCAGATAGCAAGACGCTATGTAGAAGAAATCACCGAGAGCAAAGTCGAGGAGAAAGCATTACGTGAGAGTATCAAGACTGCCAAAGAAGATAAAGATGCAGGCAAGCTTGATACAGAAGCCTATAAGCAATATGTTAATGCAACCGAAGAAGCTATTCGTCAAAATAAAATAGACCGAGCAGAAGCCTATTCTTCAATAGCAGCGGAGTTTGGAGGCATGCTTGGTGAAAGTGCTAAGCGTGCAAAAGAGTGGCGTGAGGCTGAGCAAAAGCGTATCAATGATATTCATCATAACTGCAATAGCGATATGGAAGGTCGTGTCACTGATGAACATCATAAAGATAACAAGGTTCAAAAGCTGATGAACAACGATATAGTTAGATTCTTCCTTGCTCCACTTGGCACTTTTGACCAAATGCTTAGGATGTTTGGTAAGAAGAATGTCAATGGTGAGGGCTACTTGTGGAATAGATTTATGCGTAGCTGGGTAGACGCAACAGAAAACGAGTATACAGGTTATCGTGATGATTTGAAAGAACTCGATGCAAAGGTCAGTGAAGTCTATGGAAAGAAAATGAAGTGGGCAGATTTGTTTACTTTAGAGCGTAAGATGGGAAAAGTCCCTGTTGAGTTCTGGGATGGCGGAGAACGTAAGCTGCACGAACTGACACAAGGAAACTTGTTGTATATCTATATGGTTGACAAGATGAGTGATGGTAGGATGAAGTTGCGTTATATGGGTATAACAGAACAAGATGTACAACAAATAACAGAAATACTTGACCCTAAATTCAAAGAACTTGCCGACTGGTTGCAGGAGGAATATCTTGTTAATAAGAGAAATAAATACAACGAAGTTCATAAGCGAATGTTTGGCGCACCTATGGCAGCAATAGACAATTATTTCCCATTGAAGATACTAAAGAATGCTCTTGATAAAGAAGAAGATGTTGCAGAGGATGATAATGCTGGTATAGTTTTACCAGGCACTACAACCAATGGTATCATCAAACGAACACGTAATAACAAGCCATTAGATGTCACAGGTGCTGATGCTTTCAATGTAATAGCTGACCATCTACAGGAGATGGAGCATTGGGCAGCTTTTGCAGAACTAACACGTGATATCAATACGATGTTAAGTTACAAACGTTTTCGAAATCAAGTGATGAACATGTCAAGTGCATACGGTGCTGGTGCTGTATTGTGGAAGAACTTCCGCAATGTATGTAAGATGGCAGTAGGCGCATACCGTCCACCATCTGTAACGTTGGATAAGTCAGCCGTGAATATTGCAAAGGGCGTTACGGCTGCCAAGGTGAGCTTCCGTGTCTTTACAGCCTTGAAGCAATTCCTTTCATTCCCAGCTTATCTGCCAGATAGTAATCCTGTTTATCTTGCGCAGAGCGTTGTCAATCCTGCTGCTGCATGGAAATGGTCAATGAGCAACCTGCCAATCTTTGAGAAACGATGGAAGAGTCGTATGGCAGGTGACCCTCGTCTGATGAAGAGCGATATGGACTGGAAGGCGTGGCGTAGTCGGATAGTAGAGATTGCTTCGATGATAGGTATGTCTCCTAATGCTTTTGTTGATGCACTCACTGTGTCAATGGGAGCACATGCTATGTATAAGACACGCTATGACAAGTATAAGCGTTGGGGATTTGACGAAGCAACAGCTGATAAGCATGCAAAACAGGATGCAACAATCCTTTACAATTCTACACAGCAATCAAGCGAGGGAGCATTCCTAAGCCCAATGCAGGTAGACCGCTCATGGTTTACGGTTCTTCTTTCTATATTCAGAAACTCGTCAATGTCGTACGAAAGACAGGAATATGACGCATTCCGAAATGAGGTAAAGCTGTTCACACCAGGTTATCGTCAGCGAGCAGAAGAATTTATGATTAAGCAATTGCAACGTGAAGGTCTGACAGAGGAACAGGCTAAAAAGGCGGCACGCTCTGAACTTCGCAAGGGTCCTCTTCATAATCTTGCACGAATCTTTGTGTTTGGTTTCGCAATTCAGGCAATATGGAACTTAGGAGCTTATCTTCCTTATCTTATTCTTGGTGACGATGATGATGAGAAGAAAAAGATGACAGATGATGCCTTAACGCATGCCTTGTTTGGTAGCCTTGAGGGGTTAACGGGTGGTGATGGTCTTAGTCAAGCTGGTAATATGGCACTTCAAGGTGAAGGGAATTGGGCACAGGTTGTTAAGGATATGCCTGCAGCAAGTGATTTTATACACATTCTAAAGACATACTCTAAGGATAATGTGGAAGCTTTGAACGATTGTATAAATCTCCTTACTCAGTCTGCTGTTGGTGTAAACCCACAAAGTATCACAGATGCTATGGTAGCTATCATGGATTATTGTGGTGATGATGCGCAGACCTCAAGGGAATGTGCATTACTGATGGCTCGTATTCTTAACTGTCCGCAAAGTCAATTGGATAAGATTTACTTTGACGAGTTAAGTGCGAGTGGTGTTGAAGCAAGTAAGATGACACCAAGTCAAATTGCAGAACGCTTTGCACGGTACAAGCGACACCGCAGTGCACCACTCACAGGGTGGATGTATAGCGATGCAGCCATAGCAGATAAAGACGGTAAACGAAAAGAGACCGTGTACAAGAAAGCGAGAGAAAACTTTAAGGCTGCTGCGAGCAAGTCTAATAAGGAAGAGTTAGAACAGTGGAAAGCAGAATACAAAGAGACTGCTGCAAAACTAAGTGCTATAAAGAAACTCAGAGAGCAAGACGAGGATGAAGCTGACGAACAAATGAATGCGTTAGAGAATACTCCTGAATACGACCGCTACCTGATAATGAAAGACTATAACAGTGATATGAATGATATTACAAAAGCTTGGTTAAACTCAAAGTCTCCAACAGAAAGGGAGCAGCTTACCAAGGCAATGTTTAAGGTACAACAGAAAATGGTCAATGAACTCAAGACCTCTAAGTAGCAATAGATAAACAATGAGGGATGATGTGAAGAATTATCTTTGCATCATCCCAATATCTAATTAAATGGCAAAGAAAAGATTACATCGGGCAAGTAAGGTAATGCCAATATCTGAAACAGACACTGTACTCCGTTCCAATATAATGGATGGGCATACTCGTGCTTATAATATTCTGTATGAAGCACAACAGTATTGGAGTGCTATGGATACATTCCGCAGAGACCGTGAGCGCAACAAAAAGTATACATACGGCAAACAGTGGGATGACTATGTATGCGTAGATGGTGTGCGCATGAGCGAGGAAGAATATATTAAGAAACAAGGTAACGTACCTCTTAAAAACAACCTCATCAAGCGTATGGTGAATGCTGTGCTTGGCGTATATCGTAGTCAGGCAAGCGAACCGACTTGTACTGCCAGAGACCGTGACGAACAGAAATACGGAGAAACTATGTCAACGGTATTACAATGTAATATGCAACTAAACCGTATGACAGAGATAAATGCTCGCTGTATGGAGGAGTTTCTTATCTCAGGTTTTGTTGTGCAGCGCAAATGGTATGGCTGGCGTGAAAACAAACTTGATTGTTGGACGGACTATGTACAGCCTAACAACTTCTTTATAGATAACAACATGCGTGATTTCCGAGGTTGGGATGTTAGTTGTTTAGGTGAGATACACGATATTAGTTTTGAGCAATTGTGTGAACGCTTTGCCAAAAATTCTGCGGATGTTGCACAGTTAGGAAAGATATACGAATCTGCACGAGACAAAGGTGCGCTCGGTATGGCGTATGAAAGTTTTGGTTACCCATTGAACAGTTACTATGATTTCCTTGTGCCGAACGATGCAACACGATGTAGGGTAATAGAAATATGGAGAAAGGAAAGCAAACCTCGTTATCGTTGTCACGATGTGAACAACGGTGATGTATTCAAGATTGACATTGAAGACTTCGAGGAGTTTGTAGGCAGTGTAAATCGTGAGCGTATAGAACAGGCACATCAACTTGGAATGGCTGATGAAGATGTGCCACTCATCAAATACGAATGGTTTATGGATAACTATTGGTATTATTATTTCCTCTCCCCATTTGGAGATATCCTTGATGAGGGGGAAACCCCCTACGAACATAAGAGTCATCCCTATGTCTTTAAGGCATACCCATTTATTGATGGAGAGATACACTCGTTTGTTAGTAATGTAATAGACCAGCAGCGTTATACTAACCGCCTTATCACTATGTACGACTGGATAATGCGAGCCAGCGCAAAGGGTGTACTACTATTCCCAGAAGAGTGTTTGCCTAAGGGTATGAGCATGGAGAATGTTGCAAATGAGTGGGCACGCTTCGATGGTGTCATTATGATTAAGCAACCTAAAACTGGTACGGCACTACCTCAGCAGATTGCAAACAACTGTACACAGATTGGTATTTCCGAACTCTTGAATATGCAGTTGAAGTTCTTTGAGGATATATCAGGTGTAAATGGGGCTTTACAGGGCAAGCCTGGTTATTCTGGTATGTCGGCAAGTCTGTATAACCAACAGACACAAAACGCGACTACATCACTTCTTGATTTGCTTGATACATTCTCATCATTTGTAAGAGATGGAGCAAGTAAAGACGTTAAGAATATCCAACAGTTCTATGACACTCCAAGAGTATTTAACATTGCTGGTAGGAATGCGACTATTGTAGAATACGACCCAAAGAAAATACGTGATGTTGAGTTTGACCTTTCTATTGTAGAGAGTACCGCTACACCAGCTTATCGTGCTATGTCTAATGATTTGCTCATGCAGATGTGGTCAGCAGGTGCTATTAGTGTACAGCAATTGCTTGAAAATGGAGATTTCCCATTTGCAGACCAGCTATTGCAGAGCATTAAGGCGCAGCAGGAGCAGATAGAAAACGGACAGACTCCAGATGGCTTATCACCACAACTTGCAGAACAAGTACAACGAGAAGCTAACATGGAGGCAGTACAGCAAGGACAGCAGATGTTGCAGGGATAGTATGTCAGATAAGGAACAGGTAAATAAAATCATCAAAGAAAACGACCGACGAAACGAAGCAATCTATGCTAAGTTCAACCCTGTAACGGGTGAGGGTTCTATCGGAGAACGTACAAGAGTATGTATCTCCGATTTCGTTGTGCCAGTTCAATGGTTTCCAAACACGATGATGAAGATACCTTTCGTGAAGAAACTCATTCATCATGGTTCTATTGACAAGTTCCTGACAAACGTTCTACATGTATTCCCCAACGATACAGACCGCCAAAAGGTTTCTAAGAAACTTATCCGATTACGTTATAAGCACGACTTTGCTTTCTGGGCAGCCACACTTATATACATCAAACCTAAAGGAGGTGGTGATGATGTTCTTTTTAGGCTGACACGCCCTCAAAGAAAACTTTTAGAGAAGTTTGAGAGCAAGAGAACAGCAGATATGCCTATCCGTCTTATACTGTTAAAGGCTCGTCAGTGGGGTGGTTCGACAACAACACAGATGTATTTTGCATGGTTGCAGTTCATACATAAGGTTGGCTTGAATTCTCTTATCATTGCTCACCAAGGCTCAACATCAGATGATATTATGGATATGTTCAATAAAATGATAAAGGAATACCCTGTTGAACTGCTCCATAACATGGGTGAAGCATATTCAGACAATGAGGCAAAGATAGTAGGTGTCGGCAAGAGTGGTTCTATCCACCGAGTACCACAGCGTAACTGCAAAATCAAGATTGGTACGGCAGAGCGACCAGATGGTTGCCGTGGTGGTGATTACAATCTCGTGCATCTTTCGGAGGTAGGTATATGGAAAGCCACAGAGGGTAAGACGCCAGAAGATATTGTGCGTTCAGCCTGTTCTGGTATCTTGTATAAACCTTATACTATGATTGTGATGGAGAGCACTGCAAATGGTACAGGAAACTTTTTCCATCGTGAATATGAAGCAGCATCAGACGCACATATCCCCTCACAATTTGATGCGTTGTTTATAGCATGGTTTGATATAGAACAGTACTCCTTACCTTTTAATTCTCATATAGAACTTAAAGCCTTTGCTGAAAACCTCTATCTCAACAGAGAAAACGCCAATGTGATGTCTCCTCGTGAAGAAAGTGGGAAATACTTATGGTGGTTATGGAATAAAGGCGCAACTCTTGAAGCTATACACTGGTATATAGAAGAACGCACTGGCAAGAACGACCACGGTGTTATGGCAAGTGAATATCCATCAGATGATATAGAGGCGTTCGTACACTCTGGTTCTATGGTTTTCGACAGGTACCAAGTGGAGGAGTTCAAGCCAGCATGTCGTCCTCCTCGTTTTATAGGCGATGTCTATGGGAAACAGTCTGAGGGTGAAGAAGCACTTACAGGACTTCGTTTCCATGAAGATGCGCAAGGCTTATTGTGGGTGTGGGCATTGCCAGAAGAAGATGAAGAGGTAGAAGTAACAGACCGTTATCTTACTGTTGTCGATGTCGGAGGTAGAACAGAAAAAGCCGACTGGTCAGATATAGTTGTTTTTGACCGTATCAATCTTGTGGATGGTGGTCGCCCTGCTGTAGTGGCAGAATGGTACGGACATTGTGATATGGATATATTAGCATGGAAGTCAGCACAGATTGCAGGTTTCTATAACAACTCCTTGTTAGTTATAGAAAGTAACACTATGGACAGTAGAGACAAAGAACGTCATGTTGAGGGTGGAGACCAATCACTGTACATTCTCAATCAGATAGGAAGTGTATATCCTAATATGTATGCACGCAGACAGAGCGAGGACGAGATACGGCAGGGGCTGCCCAAGAAGTATGGCTTTAACACCAACCCCGCTACAAAACCAATGATTATATCAACTCTTATTAAGTGTGTTCGTGAACGCTTATACACCGAGCGAGATATGCGTGCACTTGATGAATTGCTTGTGTATGAGAAGAAACAGAACGGCTCATACGGTGCTATATCTGGTAGACATGATGACAAGGTTATGACGAGAGCTATAGGTATGCATATCTGTTTTTATGAAATGGATATGCCAACGATAGTTGAGAGGAAAGAACGAGGGTTACATTATCATCGTGGTCCAATGACTGCTGCCACAATTTAGAGTTCCTCTTTGTCTACTTGTGAATAATCCTTATACCTATTGAACTGCTTTTCATACCAACCATTTTTAATTCGGTAGATTAATTCTCCTACAGTACGAGGTGTCATGTAAAACTTAGGTGCAGGTTGGTTTACTACCATAATAGCGAGCGCATAGATAGACTTTTCAGGATATTGTTCACGTGCAATAAGAAAACGACGAAAAATCTCATCAAACATTTCACGTTTATTTTTTCGCATATTGGGAATTACTTTGCCAGCTAACAAAGTGGAAATCACAATAGCCGCACGTTCCTCACTCACCCAAAACCGTGAGCATGGCGAGTTTGCTACTTGCTCAAAGATTTTAGGCATAACGATGTAACCAGCTTTAGATAGTTCCTCTTGATAGACCCGCATAAGTTCTTGGTTACGTTCTTGGGTAAAGTCGAGTATGCTTCCGTAATATTTCACCAGTCTTAGTCAATTTGCTTGTAAAGATACTAAAAATATCTCACAATAGATAAAAGAGAAAGGAATAATTACCACATTATATTTGCAGGTAAATAAATCAGTAACTCTACGAGTATCAACGACATGGCTACAACTGAAAATAATGAAATCAGCAAAAGAGACCGACAACTCGGTCGATTACGTGAGAAGTACCCCGACAAGAAATTCGAGGATGACGAAGAAATATACGGTCAGATAGGTGAAGACTATGACAATTACGAAAAACAACTCGGTGGCTACAGAGAGCGTGAAAAAGCACTTTCTGACATGTTTGCTTCCGACCCTCGCAGTGCAGAGTTTCTTACCGAGATGAGCAAAGGTGGCAATCCTGTGCTTAGTCTGTTGAAGAATTTCGGTCCTGACATTAAGGAAACGCTCGATGACCCTGATAAGATGCAGGAACTTGCAGACGTATGGGCAGAGGAGCAACAGCGTATTGCAAAGAGCAAGCAGCTTGATGATGAGTATGCCGAGAACTTACCAAAATCTCTTGATGCACTCAAGCAGTTCCAAGAGGAGCGTGGTCTTACTGATGAGCAGGCAGATGAAATTATCTTCCACCTTATCAACATTGTGCGTGATGGTGTGATGGGTAAATTCTCACCAGAGATGTTTGACCTCATAACAAAAGCAATTAACCATGACAAAGATGTTGCAGATGCACAAGAAGAAGGTGAGGTTGCAGGACGCAATCAAAAGGTCACCGAAAAATTACGCAAGAATAAGAACGGTGATGGACTTGCACCTTTGAATGGTAAGAACAACCAGCAGGGAAGTGGCAAGCAAGGTATGGACATCTTTGACATCGCAAATATGGCATGATAGAACAAGTGGTAAAAATAGTCGGCAATCCCAAAATAGAAAGAGCTAAAGGGAGTGCTGGATACAAGACCCAAGTATATGGGGCAGCAGCGACGGTAAGCAATTTAGCCAATGCTACAGGTGGTATCAAAGCAGAAAACCTCGTTAAGCCCAGCATGTAAAAAAATAGATTATTCATTTTAAATCTTTATTCAAATGGCAACAGAACAAACAGTACAACAGCATGCAGGTGGCTATCAGCAGCCTACAGCAGGTACAGCAGGAGCCCAGACACAGGTTGGTGGACAGGCTACAACTGTCAGTGCAACTGCTGGTGCTACAGGTGGCGTTGGCGCAGGTAACCTTATTACACCTGACATTGACCAGAAGCTGTACAAGTTTAAGAGTGATGACACGCCTATGATGCAGATTATGCTGCATTCTAAGCGAGTGAATGTTAAGAGTCCAGTCGTTAGACACTACATCATCGATGAACCCAAGAGTTTCGTAACAACCAAAGATGCTGTAGCGAAGAGCACGGACAATCAGTTCATTCTTCCTCTACTCAGTCAAGACCAGAAACTGCCTCGACCTTATACCACACTCCTTGTTAAGGGTGTTGATGGTTACGACGCAACAGGTCAGAAAGCTACTCCAGGTAAAGACCTGATGATTTTTATTGTCGGCAAGGACACAACTACTGGTAACCCTGTAGCCATTGCAGTCAACGGTCCTCGTGCCGTATCAGGTGATGAGAGTTGTACAACTCCTGCTATTCCTGCAGGTTCTGTATGTGTGCTTATGGCTAATGCTTGTTACGAGACACAGAAAGAAGTAGAACCAGACCTTGTAGTGCCACAGCCTATTGACTTGCACCTGCAGAAACGTATCATGAACAGCGTTGTTTCAGACTACTTTGATGCACAAGACAAGCAGATTCCATTCGACCATGCAATCATTGCAGAGGCACAGATTACTAATTTCAAGGTAAAAGGCAACCGCACCCTGTATGCAGGTCGAAAAGGTAAGATATCTGTTGACACCAAGCTGGGTCCGCAGAATGTTTACTTCACAGAGGGTGTACGCTATCAGGTGAAGAAAGAGATTAAGGACGATGGCAAATGGAATTTCAAGAAATTTATTGCTCTTGCCAAACTCATCTTTACAGGCGAAGATGTCCCTAACACTATCCTCGGATTGTGTGGTAAGAACTTCTTAGAGAAGATCCAGACTATTGACTTCTCTGAACATCCAGAGGTACGCTTCGAGGTGAAGATGAATGACCTTGGTTGGGAGGTAACACGCATCCATACTATCTTCGGAAATTTGGAGTTCAAGCATGACCCAACACTTGACCGTCTACGTTGGAGCAATTCATGTTTCATGATTGCTTACGACCGCTGCGTACACTACGTGTATAGTGCAGAACATACAGACAAAGACCGTGTAGAGGGTGAAGAGGCAACCCGCAATGCTACTATTGTGTGGGATGGTCTCGGCTTGAAGGGCACGTGTCACGTCTGGATTGACGGTGAGGGAACTGATGACAGTTACGGAACAGACGTTCTACACATGCACTTGTGGAATAGCGACAAGGCACCAGCCTCTCCTAAGGAGAATTGCGTTTACTACCTCATGGTGGATTGTCCTGCTATCAACAGTAAGGCTGTAAGTGGTACAGTATGGTTGTATAAGAACTCCGCATGGGAACCTTATACAGGTGAACTACCATTAGGTAACTAAATTTCAAACACCAATAAAAAACTATAGGCGGATAGGTTTATAACCGTCCGCCTATTTTATTTAATACACAATGAAGAAAAGAAAAATTTCCTAGAAATAATGGTAAATTTTATGGGGCTACACGGTA
>ERZ773013.178-NODE-178-length-39546-cov-4.349751_pt1 | contig 39546 bp, 45 predicted proteins | sample MGYA00511670_ERZ773013 | MGnify/ENA primary metagenome ERZ773013 (study PRJEB29015, sample SAMEA2738120) | human oral metagenome | biome: human oral; feature: human-associated habitat; material: saliva | place: China | collected 2257 ... | reverse complement strand
GCCCCGTGATAAGCGAGCCGGCGATGCCGCTTCCCAGACCGTAGCCGATGTCGTAGCCGCAGAGGAACGTCGAGTTGGCTGAGCCGCGCGTCTCCTCGGTGGAGGTGTGCACAGCCATCGACTGCAGCGACGGCTCGAGGCCACCAAAGGCATAGCCGGCGAGCACGGCCGAGAGGATATACGTCACGGTGTTGGGGACAAACGCCAGCAGCAGGAACGCAACGAGCATGGCCGCGTTGCACGAGTAGACGAAGAACGCCTCGCCGCGCTGGTCGACAAGCTTGCCCAAGGTGATGCGCACCAGGAGCAGCATCGCGGACATCACGAGGAAGTAGATGGAGCCCGAGGGGAGCGAGGCCTCGGATGCGAAGATGGCCACGAAGTTCTCAAGCGCGCCAAAGGTGAACATGAAGATGAGCATGGTCACCGTGGCGGGCAGCGAGTCACGGTTGATGATGGTGCGCAGGTCGAGCTTCTTCTTGGGCACGTCGACCTTGGGCGCACGCACAAAGGCAAAGAGCACCAGGCCCAGGCCAGCGATGGCAGCGGCCACAGCGTACAGCACGTTGAAGCCAAAGCCCTCCATGAGCGAGAGGCCCAGCGCCGGCGCAATGGCAGAGGCCAGCGCCGTCGCCATGCCAAAGTAGCCCATGCCCTCGGCAAAGCGCGGACGGCAAATGACGTCGGACGCCACAGTGGCCGTGGTGGAGTTGGAGAACGACAGACCAACACCGTGCAGCATGCGGACGGCAATCGCCACGGAGAGCACGGGGACAAACACGTAGCCCAGGGGTGCCAGCCCCATGAGAATAAGGCCCGCGATGAGCGCCGCCCTACGGATGCCGTTGTCGAGCCACCAGCCCACGAACGGCCTGATAATCACGGCCACAAACGAGAACGCCGCAGCGCAGATACCCGCCACGGCCTCGGTGCCGCCAAGGCTCTGGATGTAGAACGGGAAGGTCGAGAGGCTCATGATGTGGTTTGTGAAGACGCACAGGTTCACCAGGATGATAAGAACCAGATCGCGCGTCCACAGCTTGGGCTCGCCCTTGCCCTTGGCGGCAGCAGATGTTGCTTCTGACAAAAAGATCCCTCCTAGACGGGTTGAAGTGACCGTCCAGCAGGAATCGATCGTGCATAGCGCGCGGATACGTCACGGCTGGACGGCGTAGCCATCAATTGGACTTACGCCGTGCGGCAGCTCATTGACGTAGTGCAGTATAGCCGAGAAGCGCGCCGATGCGAGCGGGGACAAACGCGTTAGCCCTGCCCCACCGCCTGCCTGTGGTGGCCATGCGGCAAGGCGACGTCTATGCTCCCCTCGTCTGCAGACCAGTAGCCAAGCTTCACGCCGCGCTGGTAGACAGCAACTGCCTTGGCAAAGTATCCGTGCGCGTTAAGGTGCGTCCAATCCGAGCGCAGCTGCTTCGAGATGCAGCCCAGGCGCGCGTTGGCCACGTCCTCGGCGGTAGGCGTGAGGCCAGATATCTCAAGCCCATGCTTGATGAGAAAGACGCGCATGTTGATGAAGTGATCGCCAAAGGCCTCGCGGAGGGCAGCCTCCCAGCTGGTCTCCTTTGGCGCGTAGTCCTCCGTGAATGGCACCTGGCTCGTGTCGCCTACTGAGGTGCCGGGGTCATCGGTGTCACCCAGGATGAGGTAGTCCTCGCAGCCGGAGCGGTCAATCATCGCACGATACTGGCTGATGAGGACCTGGTAGTCGTCATCCCAGCCTCCGTTGCTGCCAATCTCGAGCACGAGGATGTCACCTGTACGTTCCTCGCCCTCCTCGGCAACCTCTGGATCTATGTGGCTGATGACCTGCTCGCCTTGTTCGTCTGCCTCGTCGTCTCCACCCTCGTCATCAGCCGCGGCCGCGGCCTCGGCTTCAGACTCGTTTCCGTCATCCGGAGCGAGGTCGTCGTTCTCGGCCGTGGCATCTTCTGCGGGTCTTCGGGCTCGTCGCCGTCATCGGCAACCTCTATCTCGGTCCACGGCAGACCTCCCTGCATGACGGCAATTTCCTCAGAGGTCGCACCGGCCACACCAAAGTTATAGGTATCAAGACCCGTGAGCTGCGAAAGAACCTGGGGATACGACTGCGCGCTAGTGTCATACAGCTCGCCGTCCGCGAGCGAGACAAGCGCATCCGCATCGGTGTCTGCACCTACGCCCTGGGTCATCGAGTCACCCCAGCAGACTATCTCGCGCGTGTCATCTCCGCCGCTACCAGAATAGAAACGCCAGGCGATTCCATCCTCGTACGAGTCGGCCTGCTGGGTGCCTTCGTCACCTGCCTGCGCCTGAGAGTCTCCGCTCACGGGGAGCTGGCTGCAACCAACAAGCGACGCAGCGAGCACGGCAGTCGCCACAACTACGCCAAACTTCTTCACAGCGCACCCCCCTTCTCGAGACGGTCTCGGACAACGCATTAGAAGGATACCCGCGTGCGGAGGGACTCGAGAAAAACAACACGCTACGAACCCGTAGCCAAAAGCCCCGGCACAAGAAGGCATCCGGCAGCCTGAACACGCTGCCGAAACCCTCGCGCTAGAGCAAATGGCAAATCCGCGTTCGGAATCGGACTATTGTGTAAGTCGGTTCCCGCGACCGTGGCAAAAACGCGATAACTCGTGGCGGCCCCGAGCCTCAGAAGCGGTTGCCGCCAGCGAAATGGCGAGAAAGATACCTCTCGGAGAGCACGCGGGAGCTCTGGCGACGCCTCGCCGCAAGAAAATAACCCACATATCTCGGCTTTTGCACGTAAAATCAGCGAAGTTGGTTGCGCGAAGGGGGGGCGGAGAGAGCGCCCGCCCCTTCGTAGCCCCTATTTCCCCAAAGCTCCCCGCGCCTCGGCGCGCCGGCGCACGTCCTCCGCGACGCTCTCGAGCGAGACCGCAGCGAGCTGACCCTCCAGCGCACGCTGCGCGTCTTCGAGATGCCCGTCGAGGGCAGCATGGATGTTGCCACCCACGGGACACTGCGGGCAGGGGTTCTCGTGGAAGTGGAAGAGCGAATCGGCATCGCTCTGGTCGACTGCGTGCCAAAGGTCCAGCAGCGATATCTCCGAAAGAGGTCGGGCAAGCGTAATGCCAGACTTCCCCTTGCTTGACGAGATGATGCCCGCCTGCTTGAGCATGCCCATAATCGTTCTGACCATGACGGGGCTCGTGCCAATGCTTCCCGCAAGAAACGTGCTGGTCACAGGCATCGTGCGCCCAAAGTAGTCAATTGCGCACACCATGTGGGCGGCCATGGTGAGCCTGCTGGTTATCTGCATGTTCTTCCCTTAAGACATCTATCGCAAAGGTCGGCATCCACACGGCGCCCCCATGGCCCAGACGCCTATTCCGTTACGACAATCTTACCAAAGCAGTGCGGTCCCTCAAGAAAGCGATGCGCATCTTCCATCCGATCCAGCGTAAACACCTTCTCTGGCCAAACGTCAATGTCGTTCTTCTCGATGCGCGAGACAAGCTCGGCAAGCCTTTCTCCCCGAACGTTACCGGAATAGAAGCTCGTGAGACAGCCATCCGGCGGAAGGTCGACAATGGGGTCGAAACCGTCCATGTACCATTTGCCCCCAAGCTGCCCGGCGCTGCACACAATGCCACCCTCGCGCACGTGGGCACACGTGTCCTTGAGCGTGGCCGGGCCAACAAGCTCTAGAACGCGGTCGAAGGGACGCCCCTTCACCTGCAGACTTCCGTCTAAATCGAGTACCGCCTCGTCGAAGCCATTGCGGATGAGAAGGTCCTCTCGGGCCATGCTGCGCGTACTTCCCAGAAGGCACACGCCTGGAACCATTGCGCGAGCCAATCGCGCAAATGCAATGCCCACACCACTCGTTGCCCCGCGAACGAGGATGCTCTGCCCGGAAGTCAACCTCATGTTGAGCATCGACCCATATGCCGTGTAGCACGTCTCGGGAATGGCAGCAAGGGCCTCCCATGGGAGGCCAGACTCAACAGGATGAATTTGATCGTTGGGGAGAAGCACGTAGTCCGCATGGCTGCCATCAAAGTCGCGACCCATCTCGCCCATGATGGAGATGACCTTCTCCCCAATCGGCAGACGAGAGGGGTCTGTCGTGGATGCAACCTCCCCCACGCACTCGATTCCCAGAACCCGCGGGAACTTCACCGAGGGAGAGAGCCCCTTTCGCGTGAACACCTCCGAATGATTGAGACCACGGGCGCGAACGCGCACGAGCGACCATCCCTCGCGCACCGGAGGGACGGGCCTGCGTTCCAGGCGCAGGACCTCCGGCCCTCCGGGCTCGTAAACCACGACAGCACGCATCTCATCAGGCAAGGTCACCATTGCAACACCCTTCGCGCTCGTGCGCTATCTTGCGAGCGCCGCCTCGGCGCGGGCCGCGCCGCTATGCTCACATTCGCACAGAAGGCTGTCGTCTAGGTCGCAGGCATGACGCTGACGGGCAACCAAGCGCGCCACAAAGTCGTTCACCGGCCGCGCCAGAATCTCAGCCGGAGTAGCGTACTGCTGAATCGCCCCGGCATCCATCACGAGCACCCGCGTGCCCAGCCGCAGCGCCTCGCCGATGTCGTGCGTCACAAAGAGCACGGTGATGCCGCACTCACGGTGAATGCGGGCAATCTCCACCTGCAGCTGACCTCGGGTTATCTCGTCCACGGCGCCAAAGGGCTCGTCCATGAGAAGGATGTCCGGCGAGGCCGCAAGGGCGCGCGCGATGCCAACGCGCTGCTGCTGGCCTCCCGAAAGCTCGGCCGGATAACGCTCGAGAAGGTCGTCCGGCAGGTTCACGATGCCCATCCACTTGCTCACGGCCTGCTCGGTGCGGCGCTGGTCGCCCTTGTTGAGCAGGTTGGGAACGTACGAGACGTTCTCCTCCACCGTCATGTGCGGAAAGAGGACGCTCCCCTGGATGGCATAGCCAATGTTGCGACGCAGCGCGATTGGGTCGGTGTCGCGCACGTTCGTGCCGTTAACCAGCACGTCGCCGGATGTGGGCTCGATAAGGCGGTTCACCATCTTGAGCGCGGTGGTCTTGCCGCAACCGGAGGAGCCGACGATGGTGAGAAACTCCCCGCGGCGCACGCTCAGGTTGAAGTCCGAAAGCACGACCTTCTCGCCGTAGGCCTTCGTGACGTGCCGGTACTCGATTGCAATGTCTGTAGATTCACTCATTTGAGCAGCCCCCTCTCGCGCAGGTACTCCGCAGCCACGTCCTCGGGGTCCTTCCCCTCTTCCTCGACCTCGTAGTTCATCTGCGCCATGTCGCTCTCGGTGATGGTCCCGTCCAGCTTCTCCAGCACGCCGCGCAGCTCGGGGTGCTCGTCGAGGATCTGGTTGCGCACAACGTTTCCGCACTCGTAGGACGGGAAGAAGTGCTTGTCGTCCTCGAGGACCGTCGCGTCTGCCTGGCTGAGCTTGCCGTCGGTGGTGAAGATCACGAGCGCGTCAACGCTTCCCTGCCCAAGCGCATCGTACTTGAGGCCAATATCCAGCTGCATCGTGCTGCCAAACTCCATGCCGTACGCCTGGCACAGGGCGTCGTAGCCATCCTCACGCTCGAAGAAGTCCGCCTCGGCGCCAAGTCGAAGCTGGCCCGCCACCTTCGCAAGGTCCGAGTAGGTCTTGAGGCCGTACTTCTCAGCAACGTCGCGCCGCACCGCGATACCATACGTGTTGCCAAACCCGTACATGCCCACCCAGGAGAGGCCCTTCTCGGCATAGCCCGCCTGCAGCTGGCCGAACTGGTCCTCGGTGTAGGCGCCCTCGTTCTTGAGGACCATCGCCCAGCCGGTCCCGGTGTACTCCGGGTACAGGTCAAAGTCTCCGGACTCCATGGCGGGCTCGATGTTGGAGGTGCCACCGCCCACGCCCTGCGTGATGTCGACCTTGAGGTTGGTGTCCTGCTCGATAAGGTCCTTGAGCATGTTGCCCATGATGTATTGCTCGGTCATGGGCTTGGTGGCCACGTGGATGGTCGCGGACGGCGCGGCGAGAAGTCCGGGCACCACGGCGCACGCAACGGCAACGCCGCAGACAGCAAGGCCACCGATGGCAAGCCTACGATTGGTCCTCTTGGCGGCGTGGCTGCGCATCTGCATGCGCTTCTCGATGAAGCCAAGAATGAAATCGACAAGCAGCGCAAGCACGGCAATGAGGAGGCTGCCCGCCACGGTCATCGCGGCGTTGTTGGTGGTGATGCCGCGGTAGATCGCCACGCCCAGGCCGCCCGCACCGATGAACGAGGCAATGCCGGCAAGCGCTATGGTCATGACCGCCATGTTCCGAATGCCGCTCATGATGACCGGCATCGCCAGCGGGAGCCTTACGCGAAAGAGTGTCTGCTTTCGCGTGCCTCCCATGCCGGTTGCCGCCTCGAGGATGGCCGGGTCGACGTTGGTCATGCCCGTGTGCGTGGCGCGCACCATGGGGAGCAGCGCGTAGATGGTGAGCGCAATGATGGCCGTGGCATCGCCCACCCCGCTGAAGGGGATGAGAAAGCCGAGCATGCTGATCGAGGGGATGGTGTAGAGAAAGTTCACCACCGCCAGCGTGGGCTTGGCGGCGCGCTGGTACTCGCTGATGAGCACACCGGCGATGCCGCCCACGACGATGGCGATGACGATCGAGACGAACGAGATCTGCAGGTGCTCGTGGAGGAGCCCCACGAAGAAGTCCCACCGTGTGGTGAGAAGGTTCCAAACATCCGCCAGCATGGGTTAGCTCCTTCGCTTGATGGCAGACACAGGGCAGTTCTCAAAGCAGAGGCCGCAGTGCAGGCAGTGCTCCTGCGCAATGACGAACGGCTTGCCCGGAGTGATGCACTTCTGCGGACAGCTGCGCGCGCACTTGCCGCAGCCGATGCAGGCATCCGTAATTACGAAGCCCCGCACATGCGTGGCGGCACCGCCAAGCGAGAACGTCTGGCGGAAGATGGGAGAGACACCCAGGTCGAACAGCTCGACGCAACCGGTGTCGATACGGAACGGATCGAGCACATAGCGGGAGTCGCCGGGGTACACGTCGTTCATTGAGGGGTTCTCGTCAAAGATGCGGTCGATGAGCGCATGGGCGTCCTTCTCGACCAGGCGAGCCTCGCCGGTGAGACGAACCATCTTGTAGTCGCGAGTCATGCCCACGATGGCCACGTGCGGGTCACGAAGGAGCTGAGCGTGGAAGTCCTTGCCGCGCGAGGTGCAGAAGAAGAGCGCACCATCGTCCACGAGCATCACGTCGATGATGCGGATCTGGGGGTAGCCCTCTTCGTCCACCGTCGCAAACGATACGTCCTTGATCTGTCGAAGGGTGTTCAGGCAGTCCTGCGCGTCCATGGCGCCTCCCTGGTCGCTATGCGTTACGTGTAATATATTCGCTTATACGTTAGGTGTCAATATAAATGTGACATGTTAACGGCTTGGGAAACGCCCTAGCCCTCTACCAGCGTAGAATTGGTGACGGAAAGCTGGATGAGGCGCTCTTGACCTACATGGGCAAAACGTACGCACGGCTGGCGTAGGCGCAGGCGGTGTCGGGCCGTGCGAGTCGCCGGAAGCACGGTTTCCGCAGAAAAACCCGCAAAAATGGCCCCTCCGGAGACGATTTGTCGCCGGAGGGGCCAAACTGGATGCATCTCTCGCCAAAAGCGCGCTTCCGGCGACAACCCGCCGGGCAGCCTGCCTCGCTACCAGGACAGCAGCTCGTAGCCGTCCTCGGTGACCACCAGCTGGACCTCCCACTGCGCGGAGTCCGAGCCGTCTGCCGTCCGCACGATCCACCCGTTGTCCTTGTCGGTCGTGATGTCCGGCGCACCGGCGTTGACCATGGGCTCGATGGTGAAGCACATGCCCGGTACCAGGATGGGACCGGTACCCTTCTTAGAGACAAAGCTCACGAAGGGGTCCTCGTGAAACTCGCGGCCAATGCCGTGGCCTCCATACTCAACGACGGTCGAGAAGCCCGCAGCCACGTTGACCGCGTTCACCGCTGCACCCACGTCGCCCAGGTGGCCCCAGGGGCGCACGGCGGCAAGGCCCGCCTCGACGGACTTCTTGCACGTCTCGACCAGGCGGCGGCGCTCATCAGAGACCTCACCGATGCAGTACATGCGGCTAGAGTCCGAGAAGTACCTACCCTTGATGGTGGACATGTCGACGTTGATGATGTCGCCGTCCTTGAGGACGTCCTTCTCGTTGGGGAAGCCGTGGCAGATAACATCGTTGATTGAGGTGCACACGCTGTAGGGATAGCCCTCGAAGTTGAGGTCGGCCGAGACCGCGTCGTGCGCCGAGAGGTACTCCTCTACCCAGCGGTTGATGTCCATGGTCGAGACGCCTGCGGCGATGTGCTCGCCAACGTAGTCGAGAACGCCCATGTTGACGGCCGCCGACGCCTTGATGCCCTCGATGTCCGCCGCGGTTTTGAGGAGCGAGCGGGGCAGGACCTCCTCGCCATCGAGGTACAGGCGCTCCATGCGCTCGTCCGCCGGGCCGTGGCACTTCTTGTACTTGCGGCCGCTCCCGCACCAGCAGGGGTCGTTGCGCCCGGGAACGGGCAGCTTGTCAAACATGGCGATACTCCCATCGGGTCGAACTTGCTCAGCATGTCAACGATACCCTCGCAGGGCGCCCATCGACGCCGGGATTGCGAGTTAGACGAATCTAATCACAGGCGGGGGATTGCCAGCCATGCCGGACAAGCAGCTCTTGGTGAGGCCAAGCTGCACCAACGTAACTATAATGAACTATAAATACGTATGAGAACTATAAAGGGCTATAAATTGATTCGAGAACTATAAAGGACTTCGAAAATGATGAGAAACCCATACTCCCTGCTCTTTGGCAAGGCCCCATCGCAGCTCATCGACCGAGTTTCTCAGCGCAGGCTGGTTGTCGAGGACTTCACGTCTCCCGGCCCCTCTCAACAGATTTACGTTGTCACTGGTGTATGCGGTATAGGCAAGACTGTTTTTCTCACCGAAGTCGAGAGGGAATTTGGGGAGGTCGACGGGTGGATTGTGGTGGAGCTTAACCCCAATCGCGACATGCTCACGTCCCTGGCAGCAAAGCTCGCAAGCCAAGATGCACTTGCAAGAGTATTCCAGAGGGCAAAAATCAATCTGTCTTTCTTTGGATTTGGACTCGAGGTAAGCGGCTCTGCCCCCATCACTGACATCGAGACTGCCCTCGCAAAGATGCTCCAAAGCCTTGCCAGGGATAACAAACGGGTGCTCATCGCCATCGACGAAGTTTCTCGCACACAGGCAATGCAGGAATTTGCCAGTTCCTTCCGGATATTTGTCCGTCAGGACCTCCCTGTGTTCCTACTGGCAACCGGCCTATACGAGAACATCAGTGACCTGCAGAATGCGGATAACCTCACATTTTTGTATCGTGCACCAAAAATCGAACTGGCGCCGCTCAACGCAGGTGCAATTGCAACCAACTACGAGCGGACCTTTAAAATCACTCGGGATGAAGCTCGGAAGATGGCAGCTCTCACCATGGGATATTCGTTCGCGTTCCAAGTTCTTGGTTATCTCACTTGGAACGCAGGTGGAAACTGGCGTGGCGTAGTCGATGACTATCGCCAATACCTGGACGAATATTCTTACGAGAAGATATGGTCGGAGCTTTCAGAGCGAGACCGCGAAGTTTCTCGCGCCATTGCAAACTCGACCGATGGCAGAATTCAGGGCATTCGAGCATTGCTTGATATGGCTTCTAATCAATTCAGTCCATATCGCGACCGGCTCATTCGAAAGGGCATTGTCGACGGCAGTACGCACGGATACCTCAGCTTCACGCTGCCGCTGTTCAATGAGTTCGTTCTTGATCAGCCGCGTTAAGCAGCAAGGGGGAATGCCTTAAGGCACCAAGAAGGTGGCGACAGCACATGAGGCGCTGCCCTGCAGTATGATATGAACTTAGCTTTAGGTTCATATCTATCCCGGAAGGACGAGATGTACACCATAGGCCAGGTATCGCAGATGTTCGACCTGCCCGTGTCCACACTGCGCTACTACGACAAGATGGGGCTCTTCCCCGGACTTGCGCGCACGTCGGGCACCCGTCGCTTTGACGAAGAGCAGCTGGAAGCGCTGCGCGTAATCGAGTGTCTCAAGCGCTCCGGGCTAGAGATTCGCGACATCAAGAAGTTCATGGACTGGTGCCAGGAGGGCCCGAGCACGTACGCCGACCGGCTGGAGCTATTCCGCGAGCAGCGGCGCGAGGTGGACGAGAAGATCGCCGAGCTAGAGCGCACGCGCGCGATGCTCAGCTGGAAGTGCTGGTACTACGGCAAGGCCTGCGAGCAGGGCAACGAGGACTTTGCGGCCAATCTGCCAGATGGCCTTCCCGAGGATGGTCGCCGCCTGTGGGACGAATCGCACGACGAGACAGGCAAGATGGCCTAGCGGCAATGCGATTGCTGCCCTGCTGCAGAATTCGATCGGTTATGGCCACTTAACCGATCGAATTCTGCAGGGTCGCCACCAACTTGCACATTCCGATTGATTACGGGCATCTAACCAATCGGAATCTGCAGGTAGCGAGAAGGTCGCCCAGCAAGCACCCACAGCCGCCCGCGCGTGGTAACCTGCCATAGCGTTATCACCAGCGAGAAGCGCGCCTCAGGACTGCGCGCTCGAAGCCCCGCGCTTCCACATAGGAGGAACCATGGAACTCACCGGCCGTCAGATTCGCCAGCTCCGCAGCATGGCCAACCGACTCGAGGCGACCATCGGCGTTGGCAAGGCCGGCATCACGGACGCCGTCGTGCGCCAGACCGACTCTGCGCTCGAAGCAAACGAACTCGTCAAGTGCTCGGTCCAGGGTACCTCGGGCATGGACATCCGCGAGGCCGCCATTGCACTCGCGCGCCCCACGCATGCCGAGGTCGTCCAGGTGATTGGCCACAAGTTTGTGCTCTACCGCATGTCTCAGCGAGAGGACATCGAGCACATCCAGCTGGTGTAGAGCCCGGTCCCGTATCCTGGGGGGCAGCTCCAACGAGAAATGTGACAAAACTCGACGTTTGATCGTCGCATATGCGACAACCCTCAAACCGAGCTTCTCGTTCCCCACAGAAGGCGTTTTGTTCAATGGACGCTGAGGGGAAATGCGCCTGCGGGCGCACCTTCATGAGCATTCGAGAGGACCGCGCAACTGATATCGCGAGAATTACGTTCGGAAGCCGAGTTGTGAGTAATCCAGAAGGCCCGAAACGGTCATACCCAAGGACCTCAGGCACTTCCCGTGCTTGGCACTGTGGAAGTAAGGCCCTCGTAACTCGACAACAACAGGCGGAACATTGTTATTGTATTGCATTAATCGACGGATTCTCCTCTCGCTGAGGCCCTCGGCCAAAGGGACTCTTACACACAACTTGACTTTTGCGTGCCATTCTTGACTTTCATCTTGCGCGAGATGGCAAAACGGCGGGGCCACCGCCCGTTGTCGGGCAGTGACCCCGCCGATTGCCGCGCTTGAAGCGACGCTACATCGTGTACGCGGCTACAACCTCGCCGTAGTAGGCGATGTGCACGTCGCGGTTGCCAAGGCAGTTGGTGCTGGGCACGTCCTGCGGATAGAAGCGGTCAATGAAGTCCGCCGGCAGGGCGTTGCGGTCCTGGGGCTGACGGTACACCACGCGGCACTCAAGGGTGACAGCGGCCTCGGCGATGGCGGGCACAGACACCACCTGGGACTTTACCGTGTGCAGTCCCAGCTCGGAAATCTTGTCGACATCGCGGCCGGTGACGCTGCCTGCGCGGCCCAGGACCTTGCGGTCGAACCCCTCCCCTGGAATGCCAATGGTGAACTCGCCCGTCTCGTCTAGAAGCGTACGGGTAAAGCGACCCTCGCGCACAAAGGTCACGAACACCGGTCGCGCCCACTCCACGCCCAGCATGCCCCACGAGATGGTCATGGTGTTGACCTTCCCGTTTGCCGCGCTGGTAAGCAGCACGCCCTTGTCGACGGCAGTCAGGATTTCGCCCGCGTGCTCGAGCACATCGATCTTCTCGCCCATGCAATCACTCCACTTCAAAAGGCCCCGCGCCAAGGCGCCTGGGACAGCTCGGAACTGTCACGGTTGTACCCAGGCGCCTGCGACGCGTGTCGGGAAATGAAGAATCGGGGAGTGGTTCTCGGCGTCAGTTGGGCGCCGGAGGGCACGTTATAGCAGCAAGTGCGTACAAGGTGCGCCCTCGGGCGTCAGGCGGGCGCCGGAGGGCACGTTACCGCAGCGATTACGTACAAAACCACCCTTCCGGCGTCGTTTTCTCGCCGGAAGGGCGGTTCTTGCAGCCATCATGTACGAGAAGCGCCTTCGGGCGCCACCCGCTCCTACTTGCTCACAACAGAGATGCGCTCGCGGATGTGCTCGCCGGGCTCGACCTCGTCCACCAGCGCAATGGCGTAGTCGGCATAGGAGATGGTCGACTCGCCCTTTGCGTTCGGCGTAAGCTCCTCGCCGGCGAGGGTGTACTCACCGGTGCACTCGCCCTCGGCCTGGAAGTCCGCCGCAGGCGAGACGTACGTCCAGCGCACGTCGTCACGGCCGCGCAGCGCGTCGAGCGCCTGCTGGTGAGCGCCGGCCACGCCCTTGAAGGCGTCCGGGAACTCTGGCGTCTGCGCCAGGGTCACGGTGTGCTCGGGGTCCACGAAGAGCGACCCTGCGCCGCCAACGACCACCAGTCGAACCTCGGTACCCGCGAGCGCGTCGGCAAGGTGCTTCGCGGCGTCGGGGATGAGGTGCAGCGTGTCCTCGCTCCAGCCGCCCACGGCGTCGACCACGGCGTCAAAGCCCTCGAGCTGGTCGCGGCCAATCGTCAGCGCGTCGCCCTTGAGGAAGTGCTGCGCCTGGGTGCGGCTCTCCTCGCGAGCGATGGCGGTGACGTCAAACCCGCGGCGCACGGACTCCGCCACAACGAGGCTGCCCACGCGACCGTTGGCAGCAACGACGGCAATCTTCTTGGTGTTGTTCTGGCTCATGGCGTTTCCCTTCTCAACTGGCGACGGCCCAGCGCCACCGCCCTTCTGACGCTTGCAACAATACGGAGATTGGTGCATATTTGGAAGTAAGCACAACAAAGTGTTGTAAGTACCTATAAGTAACTATTGGAGATTACCAGCAATGTCTCAAAACGAAGATCTTCTCGGCAAGTTACCGGCATGCCCGGTGGAGACCACACTCACGCTCATCGGCAACAAGTGGGAGGTCCTCATCCTTCGCGACCTCATGGAGGAAACCAAGCGCTTTGGCGAGCTGCGGCGCTCGGTGGGCAACATCTCGCAGAAGGTGCTCACCAGCCAGCTGCGCACCATGGAGGAGGCGGGACTCGTGCATCGCGAGGTGTTCGCCGAGGTGCCGCCGCGCGTGGAGTACTCGCTCACGCCGCTGGGCAAGAGCCTCCAGCCCGTACTGGATTCGCTGCGGGACTGGGGCACCGAGTACAAGCGCCACCTGTCGGACGGCACGCCCATGGAGGCACAGGCGGTCGAAGGGTAGGTGCCGAGAAAACCCGACGCCCCCTTTCGCCGGGGCCGTCCTCTCCCCCACCGCTACAGATTCGCACACGAATGTGTGGCGCTTCTCGTCCACAAAGGTGCCTCGAGGCTCGAATGTGCGACGCCTCACGCGTACCGTCAAGCGATGGACAGGAGCACGGCGACGACAATCATGGTGACCATCATGAGCGACACCTCACGCGTACCGTCGAGCGATGGACAGTGCCAGCCCCACGTAACTCTCGCCAAAGAGCATGCAGTGCAACAGCACCGGCACCAGCTGATGGATGCCTACGCGCTCGCGCCAGCCGTCAGCCAGCGGCGAGACCTCGTTGTACGCAGCGAGAAGGTCATCCAGGTACGCGCAGCCAAAGAGCTGAAGCATCGCAAGGTCGGTTTCGGCGTGGCCACCCGACGCCATGGGGTCGATAAGTGCTGCGCCCGTTGTGGCGGCACGGGTGCCGTCCGCCGCCCAGAGGAGGTTCCCAGCCCAGAGATCGCCGTGGACGCGCGAGCAGGCATGCCCGCCGGCACGGACAAGCGCCGGCTCTGGGGAGTCGAAAACGCCAGCGGCCATGCGGTCTGCCACGTGGGCGAGAAGACGAGCCTCCGAGGCGTCTACCAAGCCGTCATTGCGAATCGTGCGCAGATGGGGCATCACGCGCCACTCGGCGCAGGCGGCTCCCCAGCCCCGGCCATCGTCGGAAGGTTCACTGGGCACAACCCGCGTGGTCGAGCAACCAATAACGTAGCCGGAACCATCCCAACCCGGCGGTGGACAGCCGTACCATGCGGCCCCAGCCGCATGCGTACGTGCGAGCGCCGCACCCGCAAGGCGCGCCTTCTCGCGCGTGGGCGCGCCCTCCTCGATGCGTTCCTCCAGCAGTCGGTGAGCCTCCGCCTGCACAACGCGCGAGCAGACAATGCCGCCGCCCTTCTCAGCCTCGCCAAGCCAGCGCAGGCCGGCCGCCTCGCCCACAAGGTCTACCTGCGGGTTACTGTCTCTCTTCTCGTGTGTGGCAAACGTCTCTACCACCTCCGTTGCGTGGCGGGAGCCTCTCCCCACGTGCAGCCAACAATACACCCGTCCCCAAGAAGGCAGTCAGGCGACCCCGACCGTTCGGCCACGCGCAAGCAGTTGCCACGGACAAGGGCACCTCACGATATCGAAAGCGGTAGCGACTTCCTGCAGACAATCTCCGAGACCCATTCTGATTGACGACTCAACAAGCTTGATGGCACCGGACTTCTCAGTAAGACACTATCGAGTAACTCACTTGAGGGTATCTTAGTGAGGAATCGTTTTATCAACGCATCGAATTCACGCCCGAATAGCCGCCAGACGGGAGGCGCTCGTGACAAGACTCTACATAGACGCAGACGCCTGCCCCGTCACGCGCGAGGCGCTCACAGTCGCCAGGGCGCAGGGAGTTCCCTGCATCATTGCCGGCAACTCTACCCAGAACCTGGAGAGATGCATCCGCGCGACCGACCCACGCGAGCCGCGGGACCCGCGCATCCCGATCACGGATTCTGGGTGGACACAATCCAGGTGGGCGTTGGCGCCGATTCCGCGGACTTCGCGATTGTCTCTGCAATCACCCCTGCCGACGTAGTGGTGACCCAGGACATTGGCCTTGCAGACATCGTCCTCGGCCGGGGCGCGCGAGCCATCGGCGTGCGCGGCCGCGTGTACAACCCGTTCACCATCGACTCGATGATGTTCATCCGTCACGAGGAGAAGAAGGACAGGCGCGCAGGCGGGAGAACCAAAGGACCCGCCGCATTCACCCAAGAGGACAGGGAGCGCTTCTCTCGCAACCTCTCCCAGCTTCTGCGCGAGGCGCGACAGGGGCAATAGCTGCCTTCGTGCGAGAAAAGCGGCGCCGCCGGCAGGAAGCCGACGGTGCCGCTTGCAACCAAGATTGGGTGTCTGCTTACTGCTCGTTCTCGATTGCCGAGATCTTCGCGATGCGGCGCACGTGGCGCTCGTCTCTGCTGAACGGCGTGCCTAGGAACGTGTCGACGATCTTGAGCGCAAGGCCGGGGCCGGTCACGCGCGCGCCCATCGTGAGGATGTTGGCATCGTTGTGCTGGCGCGTGGCCTCGGCCGAGAAGCAATCGCCGCACAGGGCAGCGCGGATGCCCTTGAACTTGTTGGCGACGATGGAGACGCCGATGCCGGTACCACAGATGATGATGCCGCGCTCGCACTCGCCGCTCTGGATCGCACGCGCGACCTTGGAGGCGTAGTCCGGATAGTCGACAGAATCGGTGCTGTAGGTGCCAAAGTCCTTGTACTCGAGGCCACACTTGTCCAAGTGCGCCTTGACCTCCTGGAGAAGCTCGTATCCGCCGTGGTCACAGCCCAAAGCAATCATGTCTCATCCTTCCCTCAGTATCGGAGCCTCGCCAGACGAGAAGTGCCGGCTAGGCGACATCCCATGGTACGACCTCTTGGCCACTCAGAGGTAGTGAATGATCAGCATTGCCCTTGCCGCGCCTTCGCCTTCGTTGATGTGCGTATGCGGCGTGTAAGCCCAGACATCTGCGCGACCTGGCCAATCGTATATATGCGATTCCCTCTACACATTTCTGTGATAACTCTTGACATAAAGTCAGGTTTAGGTTCTACGGTACGCATTGCACGCGCACGAAGCAAACACGGCAGGAGAAGCCCATGTACAACAAGACCGTGACACTTTCCAACGGCGTCGTCGTTCCCCAGCTTGCGCTGGGAACGTGGCTCATCGATGACGGCAAGGCCGCTGAGGCTGTCCGCCAGGCCGTTGACCTTGGGTACCGCCACGTTGACACCGCACAGGCCTATGCGAACGAGCGCGGGGTCGGTGAGGGCATCCGCACCTGCGGCGTCCCCCGCGAGGAGCTGTTCGTGACCACCAAGCTCGCCGCCGAGCACAAGGACTACCAGTCCGCCGCGAAGGCAATCGACGGCTCCCTCGAGGCGCTCGGCCTGGACTGCATCGACCTGATGATCATCCACAGCCCGCAGCCCTGGATCGAGGTCAACCAGTCCGAGGACAGGCACTTTGAGGGCAACCTCGAGGCATGGCGCGCGCTGACCGACGCCTACAAGGCGGGCAAGCTCCGCGCGATTGGCGTGTCGAACTTCCTTCAGGAGGACATCGACAGCCTCTGGAACAACGCCGAGGTCAAGCCCATGGTGAACCAGGTGCTCTGCCACATCTCCAACACGCCGCTCGACATCATCGAGTACTGCCAGGGCAAGGGCATCGTGATGGAGGCGTACAGCCCCGTCGCCCACGGTGAGGCCCTCAAGAACCCTGCAATAGCAAGGATGGCCGAGAAGTACGGCGTGACCGTGCCGCAGCTCTGCATCCGCTACGCCCTGCAGCTTGGGATGATCACGCTGCCCAAGACCGCAAACCCCGAACACATGAGGGCCAACGCCGACGTCGACTTCGAGATCTCCGCAGATGACATGGATGCCCTCAAGCACGTCGAGAATATCGCGAGCTACGGGGATTCCAGCTACTTCCCCGTGTACGGCGGCAAGCTCAAGGGATACTCCGGCAAGCCGGGTACCGAAGAGGTCTAGGCAACGCGCACTGCGGCGGCGTCGAGCGGCACATCGAGGCGAATTAATGAGAGGAAGGGTACTTACGGCGCGGTGCTGTACTTGGGAACGAAGAAGCCGCCGCAATCGACGCCTTCGTGCTCAAGCAGCTTGATTTTCATCGCGATTCCTCCCCTGAAGCCGGTAAGGCTACCGTTCGAACCCACAACGCGATGGCAAGGCACGATGAGGCACAGTGAGTTGTGCCCGACCGCACCGCCGACCGCCCGTGCCGACTGGCCGCGCCCCGTCTCATGCTCGAGACGCTTGGCAATGTCGCCGTATGTGGTTGTGGAGCCGTAAGGGATGTCGAGCATGGCCTCTCGCACACGCAGCTGGAAGTCGGTTGCACGAGCCCCAATCGGAAGTTCGCGGGGGTTTGGCGCCTCCCCTGCGAAGTAGCGGTCTAGCCATTCCCGCGCCTGATCGAATACAGGAAGGCAGTCAAAGCGTTCCATCGTGCCGTCGACCCCGTTCCCAAAATACCGGTCGTTGTCGAACCGGCAACCCGTGATTGCCCTTCCATCGCTCGCAAGCGTGAGCGAGCCGATAAGCTCTGTCTCATATTGCGTGAAGTACGTCATTGTTTTCACCTTTTATGTAATTACGCATTTTCATCGCTGTTTGCAAGGCTGTTCCACAGGGAAACGACGGCATAGCTCCTCCAGGGACGCCATCCCTCGGCTGCCTTCAATCTCCGCTTGGGCGTCATGTTGGGAAGGGCATGCGCCACTCCGGTATCATCCTCGAGAAATGCGTCCGGATAGGAGAGGGCTCTCATCGCGATGTAGTTGGCAGTCCAGGGGCCGATTCCTTTTATAGAAAGCAGCGTTTCGATCTGCTTTGCTGCCAATGCGCCGGGGCCGAAATCGAGTGCCCCTGTTTCGAGCATTCGCGCAATCTGAGCGATGGCGCGCGAACGCGTGCGAAGCACCCCCAGCTCTCCGAAAACGCCCTCGATCCGCTCAAGGGCGATCATATCGGCTGGTGTGGGAAATGCACGCGTCAGTCCATCAACACCCGTCTCTACCGGTGCTCCATAACGTTTCACGATGCGCGCTGCGAGCTTGTTGGCAGCAGTAATCGAGACCTGCTGACCGAGGACGGCCCTGCAAGACGTCTCGAAGGGGTCGAAGCAGCCGGGAAGCCGCGTCCCCTCGCGCACAGCGCCCGGCACGATGTCATCGAGGGATGCCAGTCCGCGGGCGATTGCCTGAGGGTCGCAGTCGACATCGAACATGCTCCTCACGCGAGCGACCACCTGGGGCACGCACGGTGCGAGTGACTCCGACATCGTAACTACGAGCCGATTGCGTTTGGAGTCGTTCTCGATGCGCAGCCAGCCGCAGGCGACGTTTCCTCCTGGTTCCTCCATGTGAACGGTTCGCACATACTCCGTCTCGTTGACCAGTTCAACTTCCTCCATCTGACGCTCGCGGAAGAACGAAAGCAACTCGAGAAAGCGATACGGGGGTCGGTATCCCAGATGCACGGTTATAGTGCCTGAGGGCGCAGCTCCATTGCCCGCGCGCTTTCGAAGGTCTGTGGGCGTCAGCCGATAGCGCTCCATGAACACGTCGTTGAAGCGCCTCGCGCTGCCAAACCCAGACGCTTCGGCGACGAGCGCGACGGGCAGGTCGGAATCAGTCAGGAGCGACTTCGCCAACAGAAGCCGACAGGTCTGGGCGTATTGCGATGGCGTCACTCCATACTCCGACGCGAACGCACGGCGCAGATGGCGCCCCGTATATCCGAGCTTGGCGGCGATGGCCTCAACGCCGCCCGGAACCGCGCACTGCGCGCGAATCACGCTCGCCGCGCGTCGCGCGAGGCTCGCTCTGGCATCCACGGCAGAGACCCCCGGCGCAACCTCGGGTCGACACGTCATGCAGGGGCGATAACCAGCAGCCTCGGCCTCGGCGGCAGTACGGAAGAACGTGCAGTTCTCGTACCTGGGCATCTTGGCAGTGCAGACAGTGCGGCAGTAGATACCCGTGGACGAGACCCCCACAAATAATTTACCGTCGAAGCGAGGGTCACCCGAGGCGAAAACATCGTACAAGGCACGCTTGCGCTCTTCTGGAAAGTTGAGCTCTTTCGGTCCCGCCGTATCCAAGCATGCTTTGGTCACCGCCCAATCCCCTCCACTGCTCTATGCACACGGTCTTGCACCTCGCCAGCATCGCGAAACCCTCGTTCTTGTCAAGGGCCTCCCTGTCCCTGCACTCCGATAACCTTTTTGCTGGCACGATTGATTCTAGATTGCGGTCGATGGTTTGATTAGCTGAAATCGGACATGGAAGCGCCGACGCAATAGCGAGTGAAGCCCAAGAATGGGGGCCTGCTTGAAAAGGCCCACACGGCCTCAAGAAGCCCCCTGCTTAACGCAAGCGAGCAGAGGGGGTCAAACGTATTTCGTTAGACGCTTTTAACTTCCACCTCGCGCACCAGGGGCTCCATCAGAGGCTACCTCCACTTCCCGAAGTGGAGCTGCTTCTCCAGGTTGGCATGGTTCTGCTCGAGCTCGTGCTCTGCGGGGTCGGCGTATCCGATGCCGATGAACGCGGGCATCATGCAGGTGGGCGGCACCTTGAGGCGCCTCTTCACCGCATCGTGCTCCCCGCCGAGAGGAATCCCCATGGAGCAGGCCAGACCCTCGGCGGTCGCCACAAGAAAGATGTTCTCCACCACACACCAAATGGTGGAGAAGGGATTGAGGTTTGAGACGCATCCCCCTTTCAACTCCTTGCACTTGAAGACCGGGATGATCACGTAGGGCGCGTCCTTGAGCATGGAGTACTGGCGCGGCACCGCGTAGGCGTACATCTTCTGAGCAAGCGTCGTGGGATACGGCCTCGGCACGTTCAGGTACTTCTCCGCATCGAACTTTTGCGCCATCTCCTTGGCCTCCGGAAAGGCGAACTCCTTCTCCTCGTCCGTGCGCAGCACGATGTAGGACCAGTTGCGGTTGTGGTTCCATGTGGGGGCAGCGTTTCCCGCCTCCAGTATGCGCTCGATGGCCGCAAAGTCGACGTCCTTGTCCAGGAACTCGCGGGTCGTCCTCCTCCTGCGCACCGCCTCGTAGAACTCCATGCGTCAGCCCCCTCCTTCCTGGTCAAGCCCCTCGTCGTCGATGAGCGACAAGAGGTTATCCGTGAATCGCTGCGTGAGCCGCACGAGCTGTGCCTGCTCCTCTGGTGCGAGCATCGCCATGGCCTCGTCCTCGGCGCGCGTGATGCGACGCACCATGTCGTGCGCCCAGATACGTCCCTCCTCGGTCATGCTCACGATGGAGCTGCGCCGGTCGCCCGGAACGGGCTGCGCGACGGCATATCCGTCCGCGACGAGCCGCTTCACCACGAGGCTCACCGTCTGACGGGAGTTGAAGGTTCGCCTGCACAGCTCCGCCTGCGTCATGCCGCCCTGCGCGTAATAGAGCGCGTTCACCACGAGAAAGGCCTGCATGGACAGGCCATTGGCGTGGGCGTGACGATCATAGCGAGCCTGCCTCCTGTCCTGGAGCATACAGTAGGCGTATGCGTTCCTGCGGGCCTCTTTCGATGCCATCGACCATCCTCTCTGTCAATACATTGACATTCTATAGGTCAAAAGATTCGATTGTCAATTGATTGATGTAATTGCAGCGCGAGCGGATGCGCGCCGACTTTCGCGCGGCGAGAAGAACCGGCACGCTCACCGTGCTGCCCACGACAACGTTGCTCAGCCTTTGAATGCGCGTTGCCTTGAGGATGGCCGAAGGTCAATGGGAAGGTTGGTGAACATGAGAGTCCGCCTATTAGGAGCCTCACTCAAGACCCACAGTCAAGGCGCTCGCATCTGCGTCAATCCGTCTCAGAGCAGCGTTACAACATCTCGCTAAGAATGAAGAGCTTCGGCGATTTCAAAATGCAGGGAACAGACCCGGGACGGGGGCACTGGAGCATCCTTTCTGGACAGCGTCCAGGATGCGAATTTTCATTTGAGGTGATGGCCCAGTGAAGCAGTATATCGTCGATACTTTTACAGACAACGTGTTCGGCGGAAACCAGGCGGCCGTCTGCGTCCTCGACGAATGGCCCACCGACAGCCTGATGCAAAACATAGCGAAGGAGAACAATTTCTCCGAGACTGCGTTTGCCGTCAGAGAAGAAAACGGTTACCGCCTGCGTCGGTTTACGCCGGGCGGCGAAATTGACTTCTGCGGTCACGCCATGCTCGGGGCATCCTTCGTCATTCTCAACTATTACGAGAAGGGCAAGTCGGAAGTCACCTTCGTTACGCAGTTTGGCAAGCTGACGGTGAAGCGTCAGGGCGACGTGTACGAGATGGATTTCCCCGCATACTCCCTTCAGAGGACCAACGTCACGGACCAGATGGAGGGCGCGCTTGGGGTTCGACCTCTGGAAGCGTACATCGACAGGGATTTGCTGGTCGTTCTCCCAGATGCGGCGTCGGTGGAGGGGCTGGACCCGGATTAGGACAAAATGAAAGACCTGCCGGGCTTGCTTGTGGCCGTCACGGCGCCAGCCGACCGGGATGGCTACGATTGCGTCAGCCGCGTTTTTACACCGAAGTTGAGCGTGCCTGAAGATCCGGTCACCGGAAGCACGCATTGCATGATCACGCCATACTAGTGCGACAGGCTGGGCAAGAACAAGTTGACATGCTATCAGGCCTCAGAAAGAAGCAAGGTCTTTATACACGAGCCTTCGCGGAGACAGGGTGACGGTGGCCGGCAAGGGCGCACTCTATTCGAGGGGGACGATTCTCGAGGGTTAGCGCGTCAAGATATAGAGAGCCGTTTTGTCGATGCGCTCGCTCGCCTCAGCGCGTCTCCGGTCAGGTCGCTGCACTACGGCTGAAGCAAGCAAAGCGCGATTCGAGCGCAGGACGCTCGACGCGAACTGTAGCCACACCCAGACGCATGTCCGCCGCAAGACCGGCAGGGGGGTGAGCGCACCTCTAGCGCGAGGGAATGTGCAGCACCCCCTCGCGCTATACTGCGTTCCCCGCGCGGATACCCCTGTCCCCACCAATCAAAAAGGAAAGCGGCGCGGCCCCTCCGAAAAGCCACGCCACCGTCTCTGTACCATTATGTTCTAGAGGCGTTTCAGGCCGTCCGCTCTAGCCCTGCCACGAATTCCGCCACTCATAATTCCGAATCAGGCGTCTTGGAGCGTTACTTCTGCAAAAACTCTTCTCAACCCATCTGATTTGCATAAATATTGTCTTTTGTAGAAAGACATTTCAGACTAAAAAGGCCGAAAGCAACTCACACTCAATGGTTAGAGACTACCCTAGAATTCCCGCCCATCAGCGAGGAAGTCCACTATGTTCACGTGCTGGATACCACTCCGTCTCTGCAGGAGTCGATCCATCGTAACGACGTACTTGGGGTAGTTGTCGCGTATCTGCTCGAGCGGTCGGTACTCCCTGTCCTCGGTAGCGCGGTCGTTCATGATCGTCATGGCGACTTGAGCGTACGAGTAGGCATCCGCATGCTTCCTCAGCACGAAATCGCACTCCAGCTTGCCGATGCGCCCGACGCTCACGTCGTAACCTCCGGTGCGAGCGTAGTGGTAGACGACGTTCTCCAGCGCCGGCCCGTAGTTGATGCGGTTGTCCGTGTTGGTGGCAAAGTAGAAGCCGAGGTCGGCGAGGTAGTACTTTTCCTCGCGCTGCAGCGACCGGCGCGATTTCATGTCGAAGCGCCGGCAGCGGTAGAGAATCTTGGCGTCGACGAGTATCTGGATGTAGCGATTGAGCGTCTCGCGCTTGATAGGGATGCCCTCCACTCGGTTGAAGTGGTCGAGCAGGTTCTTGATGCTCGTGGTGCTCCCGAAGTTGTTGATGAGGTAGTCGCGCACCGCATTGAACGCCGTCACATGCCGCACCTTGGCGCGTCCCCTGATGTCCTTCTCGAAGATCTCCGACACGATACCGCGCACGTAGGTCTGCTTCTCCTCGTCGCCGTCGTAGGCGACGGCCCTCGGGAACCCGCCCTCCCGCAGGTAGCGGGCGAACTCCTCGTCGCGGTTGGGACTCACCTGCTTGCCGAGCATTTCCTTCATGCCGAGGTACTCGGCGAGGTCGAGCGTGAATACCTCGAACTCGAGGTAGCGGCCCGTAAGCTTGGTGACGAGCTCTCCGGAGAGCAGATACGAGTTCGAGCCGGTGATGAAGATGGACCAGCCGCCATCCGTGCGATACCCGTTGATGAGCGGCTCGAAGCCCCTCACGTTCTGTATCTCGTCGACGAAGAGGTACTTCATGCCCATGGCATCTTTAGTCGCGGCATCAATCAGCTCCTCGAGTTGGTCGGGAGTGGCAACCTTGCGGTTCTCCCTCGCGTCGAGATCAATGTAGATAAGGTTGTCCTCGGGGACGCCCTCCTCGCGCAGCTCGTCGGCGATGCTCTGCATGATGCACGACTTGCCGCAGCGGCGGACGCCAGTGATGACCTTGATAATGTCATTGTCGTGGTAGAGGGGACGGATTCTCGCCAAATACTTCTCACGCCTATAGAGCCGCACCATGACCTCCTTTGCATTCGAATGGCCATACTTTAGAATTTAACGGGGTAGTTTATATAAATACCATTGTAAACTACCCCGTTAAATTCTCATTCCCACTCAATCGCATGCAAATGAAACCCCAACATACGGATTGCAGGTGCATTCCCCACTCCCTGCCGGTGACGGCAATGTCAACAACAATCCTGGTTCAGCTCATCGTTGCCACCGAAAGCGGAGGCAAGAAATACACAGCAAGAACAACCATTGCGACAACAATCACCAGCGTGCTTGTCGTTTGTAACTGCGGCCATTGCCCTTTAATCGCGCGTTTCCAACCCGCCGCAAGGTTGCCACGAGGCAGCCCGGTATCTGCGACAACGAAACGTTCAGCTTCGGTGACAAAGGCCCGCCCTCATATGAATTCCGATTAAAACTCATGGTCAAGACTTTCGCATCCGCATTGATTCGTTCCAAGCTCCCCTTGAGAGAATTCAAGTGTGACGCTCAGTATTGGTCAAATATAGGAGTACTATTCTTGACTATCGCTCTATCGCAATCCTCCTCTCTCGCCCTCGCGCTGCCCGCGCTCCTGGCGCGGCTCGTGGCGGGACGCGGCTCGAGACCGTAGGCGGACGCATCGGACACGAGAGCGGCGCGGCCTTTGGAAAGGTCGCGCCGCTCACTCTGTGTCTCATAAGTTTTTTAACAGCCCCCCCGAAGGTGGTACGAATTCCGGTACGAACAATCCCGATTGGAGTGTTTTGAACCGTTGCGAAGCGTAACTTCTCAAAACTCTTCGCAACCTATTCTACCTGCGAAAGCAGTACTTTTTGGGAGGTAGTGTTGCGAACCGTTCTGCCCCGCGATTTACTCCCACTCGATTGTTGCAGAGCCCGTTTAGATGTAACCAGCGGTGCGGGTGAGCTGTGACTTCCCCTACTCTCCCATCGCGAGAACCGCGTAGTCACCATGTAGTCAGAGATGACTACATGCCGTGTAGTCACCTGCGGAGAGTATTTTCGCGAGACCGAGGAGTGACATGTCTGAACTGCGAAAACGAGATTCGGTCGCATGCAACTGACTACATGGGTGGAAGCGGTACCAGCGAAGTGAGGTGCTCCACAACCCAAGAGTGACGATTTCCGAATGAAGAGTGGCAGCGTTGAACTGGGGGAATGACTTTCTGCTGCGTGCTACTGACTACACAGCCGTTCAAGTTGCGTCACAGTTCAGGTCTGCACGGCTGCGCGGTATATCACCGCGCAGCCGCAGATGGTAACCTCATTGCGTTGTGTTGTCGTCGAACCCTACTTTGCGCTGTTTGCAATCGCCTGATCGATCAGCTTGTCCAGTGCCTCTCGCTGCGCAGCAGACGTGATTGCGCCTACGATTGGCTCTCCCACGATGTTGCCTTTGCTATCAACAACGTAGGTAGTCGGGAAGGAAAAGAGTCCCGAGACAAGCTTGCCTGCATCGCTATCCGTCTTGAACCAGACGTTTTTGTATGTAATACCCTTCTTCGATAGGACATCCTTAGCGTCCGATATCTCACCCTGGTTGCCGTCGAGCGTAAAAGAGTTAACACCTACTACCTGGCCGCCCTTTTCGGCAAGCTTCTTGTGAAGCGCCTCCAGCTCTCCAAGCTCTTCCACGCACGGCTTGCAGCTGGTAAACCAGAAGTTCATCACAGTCACCTTGCTCTTTGAGAAAAGCTCATCGCTGCTTACGTCGTTGCCATCGAGATCTTTGCCCTTAAAGCTGGGGAACTTGGTGGGCTTACTTGTATCGCCTGTCATTCCCGCGCTCGACGCATCAACACTATCGCCTGATTCAGGTGCTTTTACGCAGTCGGGGAACTTCTTTTTGAGCGCCGTAAGTTTATCCTCAATCTTTTTGATCTGCTCGGCCCCTGTCTTAAGTACGTTGAGCTCGTCAGTCGAGAACTTATCCTTGGCACTTTCCACGGTAGAAAGCAGGAACTCACCGTAATTTGAGCCGTTCCCTATCATCGAGGAATCCTTGTTTGCCTCAGCAAATACCTTTTCCCACAGCTCCTTGTCGCTTGAGAAAATGTCGTTTTCCTTTTGCATGAGCCTGTTGTACAGATCGGTCGCTTCCTCGGCGTTCTTTGGCTCCTCTGCAATAAAGGCCTCGATGTCCGCATCGCTTCCTGCTGGCTTTCCCTTATCAGCTCCGGGCGTCGAGCAGGCTGCAAGACATAACACCAGCGCAGACATCACCAGTGCGATTGCAATCTTTGGCAGCTTCATAACACTCATAACTTTCCTCCGTTTTCTTAAAACCTAAATCTTTGCTTTTACGTGCTGCTTCTCCTCGCGTGGTTGAGAAGACTGCTTGTCCGGCAGGCTTAAGCCGTAGCGAAACTTAACGGCACCAACGGGACAGGCGCTTACGCACTTGCCGCAGCGAATACACTCGGCATGGTCGGGCGACCGCGTGACATCAACGTCCATCTTGCACACCCTTGCGCACCTGCCGCACGAGACGCACTTGTGCTGGTCAACGCGCATCCCTAGCAGGGATACCTTATTCATGAGCGCGTACAATGCGCCAAGTGGACAGATCCATTTGCAAAAAGGACGATAGAAGAGCACGCTTAGCACAACCACCATCACCAAGATGATGAGCTTCCAAGTAAACAGCCGGCCTAAAGCAGAGCGTATGCCGGCGTTAACGATAGACAGCGGGATTGCGCCCTCAAGCACCCCCTGCGGACAAACGTACTTGCAAAAGAAGGGGTCGCCCATTCCCATATCGTTTACGACCAGCGCGGGAAGCAAAACTACAGCAAGCAGCAGCACGGCGTACTTCACATACCTGAGCGGCTTGAGCTTTTTTGTCGATAGCTTCTTGCCGGGAATCTTATGCAGCAGCTCCTGCAACCAGCCAAACGGACACAAAAACCCACATACGAAGCGTCCCAGCAGCACGCCAATTAAAATCAGCGTTCCCGTCACGTAATAGGAAAAGTTGAACTTTGAGGAACCCACCACCGCCTGAAACGAGCCTATGGGACACGCGCCCGAGGCCGCCGGACACGAATAGCAGTTGAGGCCAGGCACGCAGACCGTTTTGCCCGCACCCTGATAGATGCCGCCCCTAACGAAATTGGGCAGGTGGACATTGGTGAGCAACGTCGCCGCCGCTTGCACCCAAGCGCGAAAACGGCCCAAAAGATGTGAGGCGGAGTTTTTTTTCTTATCCAATTCCGATACACTCCAAGCACAATCTGATAGCCTTAGCCAACACGGCGTCTGCCTCGCCGCGCATAACGCCAAAGCACACCATGGTTATCCCGATGACCAGCAAGGCAAGCTGAGCTACGGGTTTTATTGCTTTGAACAATTTGGTTGCTCCTTTCATCTCGCGTACCATTAGACCATGCTGGCCATAAAATCTTTGTTAAGCGTGAAAAGACCTGCACGAGGAGAGTGTCATGCGTATTTTGGTTGTCGAAGACGAGCGGGCGCTGTGCGACGCAATTGCGCGCAGCCTGCGAAATCTTGCCTATAGCGTTGATTGCAGCTACGACGGGCACCAGGCCTTAGAAATGCTTGCTGTCGAGAGCTTTGACCTTGTCGTACTCGACCTCAACCTTCCCCATGCCGACGGCATGACCGTGCTCAAAACCCTTAGGAAAGATGACCGAGAGACCAAGGTGCTCATCTTGTCAGCCCGCTGCGAGGTTGCTGACAAGGTGGCGGGCCTAGACGCTGGAGCCAACGACTATCTGACCAAGCCATTTCATTTAGATGAGCTCGCGGCGCGGATTCGCAGCCTGACGCTCAGACGCTTTACACAAGACAATGTCGTGCTGACCTGCGGAAGTCTTTACTTTGACACCAGGTTGCGCACAGCGGCCGTTGGTAATGAAGTCCTGTCTCTGACTCGCAAGGAGACAGGAATCCTAGAATACCTCATGCTCAATCAGGGGCGCCCCATAAGTCAAGAGGAGCTCATCGAGCATGTGTGGGATAGCAGCGTGAACAGCTTTAGCAATTCGGTGAGGGTACACGTCTCGTCGCTCAGGAAAAAGCTGCGCTGCGCCCTGGGGCACGACCCCATCTGCAACCGCATTGGAGAGGGCTATGTAATGGAGGAGGCCTAAGTGAAACGACTCTCGCTGCAATGGCGCATTACGCTGATGACGGCGCTGCTTTTGTGTCTGACCTGCGTGCTCCTCAATTGCCTGATTGGCTACTTAGGCATGCGCTCCATGGAGTCGATCGGCATTGGCCTAGCGGCTCGCGATGACATCAATGGGGCTGGCCCCACCTCGTTTGACCCGACGAGCGAGGAGATGGACCACGATCTCACGATCGTCGTGAGCGATGCGCAGGAGTCTTTTGGTACAGCCAGTTGGTGTATAACGGTAGCCATAACGCTGCTCGGAGGTGTGCTGGCGTATTTCGTGAGTGGATGTGCGCTCAAGCCACTGAGGTCCTTTGCGGCTCAGGTCGAAAACGTGTGCCCCGACAACCTGGCTGACATGAAGATTAGCGAAGACGTGCCATTGGAGCTTGCACGTTGCAGCGCGTCGTTCAATGACATGATCGACCGCCTTGACGAGGGCTTTGCCGCGCAACGACAGTTCACGGGCAACGCTGCGCACGAGCTACGGACACCGCTGGCGCTGATGCAGGCCCAAATAGAGCTGTTTTGCTCCGAGCACCCCGACGCGCAGCCCAACACAGCCAGCCTGCTTGGCTTGTTGCAGGAGCAGACCGAACGCATGTCTCAGATGACATGGACGCTGCTGGAGATGAGCGAACTTCACAGCATCCCCTGCAACGACATCATCGAACTTGCCCCAATGGTCGAGGAGGTTCTTGCCGACCTCGCTCCCCTTGCCGAGCAAAGGGGCATCACCCTTGCGTGTGAGGGAGAGGCCCAGGTGCTTGGCAGTGACACCCTGCTGTATCGCATGCTGTTCAACCTGACCGAAAACGCCATACGATACAGCCGCCCTGATTCCACCGTCAGCGTCTCTGTCCACACAGAAAACGACCGCACTCTCGTGCGGGTGGAAGATAGCGGACCTGGGATACCCAGCCAGTACCAAAAGAGCGTCTTTCAGCCCTTCTTCCGTATCGACACGTCGCGTAGCAGGGCATATGGCGGAGTTGGCCTCGGCCTTTCTCTGGTCTGGGAAATCGTTGCTCTCCACGGCGGCACGATAGAGGTGGAAAAGAGCTCCGAGAACGGGACCACCATGCTTGTAACACTTCCACGTAGGTAAGTGCTGCTACATGGCAATCGCACCCGATGGTTGCCGAAGCAGGTAGACGCTTGGCATGTGCCAACAGCGTGCAAATTCCGCTTTGTCAAGATAACGGAAGCATTTTAATGTCTACTTCCGTAAAAGAATAGGAATTAGCATCAAATCCTCTGGGAGGAACCATGTGGCCGAGCATTACATATGGGTAGTGCGCATGGGACAGGGACTACGACGAGCTCGCACTCATACCCAAGAGTCGTAGGCGCAAAATCCTGCCAACCTACGAAGCGGCAGTCCCGGCAACAATTGCCCAACAGAGGGTCAGTCTGTCTCCCGAGCTCGAACGACGAATCGCTGGTTGACCTGTGTCAAGATTTCGGACACGGGAAAGTGGGGGATTTCACGCTGCTATGGGCAGCTTCCCCCAGCCCGGGGCGGTCCTTGCGAAGAAGGTGTCCATGAGCTCGCCGGGTACCTGGTAGCCCATAGTCGAATGGGGCCTTCTGCGGTTGTAGAAAACCTCGATGTAGTTGAAAACCGCCCGCCTAGCATCGGCCCTGGTCTTGAAGCTGCGTCTGCAATACATCTCGTTCTTCGACGTCGCAAAGAAGGATTCTGCCACCGCGTTGTCGTAGCAGTTGCCGATCCTAGAGCATGAGAGCCCTACGTTGTTTTCTTCGGCCCAGTCCAAAAGCATTCGGCTGGTGTACTGGGAACCCCTGTCGGAGCGGAATGCGGCGTTTTTGGTCACATATCCGCGCCCCTTGGCGTTTCCCAAGGCGGCAACGACGATGTCGGCCGTCATGCGCTCGGACATCGACCAGCCCACGACCATGCGGGTGGCAAGGTCGATCACGGTTGCCAGGTAGAGCCAGCCCTCGCCCGTGCGCAGGCAGGTGATGTCCCCGCAGAGCTTGACGGTAGGCACCGGGGCCGTGAAGTCGCGCCTGATGAGGTCCTTTTTGTCCTTCGCTCTGGGGTCCTGGATAGTTGTCCTCTTGCCTGTGTTTGGGGTGCAGCCACGTATGCCCAGCTCGCGCATGAGCTTGCGCACCCTGCAGGGTGTCAGGTGTGAGAATTTATCGGGAAGGCAGGCATGCACGAAGCGGAAACCGAAGCGGCCATCAGACTCGATCCAGATGCGCCTTACAGCCTCGCGGACCCCTGCCCACAGATCCTCCCAGCCACGTCTCCTCTCCCATTCGTAGAAGCCAGACCTGCTCGCCTCTAGAAGTCTTGCCATCATATTCACCTTGAAGTTCGCCTTCTCCGCATGCATGAGCCGGTATTTGTTGCTTAGGCCTGGTCTTTCGCGAAGAAGGCGGCGGCTTTTTTCAAGAAGGCATTCTCCTGCTCGAGTTCGTATATGCGTTTTCTGGCCTCACGCAGCTCGCGGGCCTCCTGTTTTGGGTCGGTCTTGCCGGCAAGCTGCCTCTTGCGCTTGGCTACCCACTTGCCCACGGTCTTGTCGGAAAGCCCGAGTTCTTTACGACACTCGGCAATCGACTTGCCAGAGGAGATCACGTAGTCGGCGGTCTCGCGCCTGAACTCCTCGGTGTACTTGTTTGGGTTTCTATCTACCATTGCATCGTCCTTTCGGCTGGTGTCATACGCAGTCTATATGAGGAAACACACCCTCACTTCTGCGTGTCCGAAATAACGATACAGGCCAAACGGCGTTGTCCGGCACACCGAAAGGTGCCTCCGCCTCCGGCATTGCGCCCACGCAGTAGTCCGTCTTCAGGGAATCCGTCCTGCAGTCAAAAACTATGGTGCCGCCCCTCATAAGGAGAATGCGGTCCGCAAAGTCCTCCAACTCGTTGACGATGTGCGAGGAGAACAGCACCGTCTTGCCGCCTGACTCACCAAAATCCCGAATCATCCGGTTCACGTCAAATCGCATCACGGGGTCGAGGCTGTTGGTAGGCTCATCCAGGACGAGCGGGTCCGGCGCATGGCAGACGGCGCTTAGGATGCCAAGCTTTGCCTTCATGCCCGAGGAGTACTCAGCGATCTTCTGCTTCGCCCCCAGGCCGAGCCTATCAGCCAGTGCGAAGAACATTTCCGTGTTCCAGGCGCGCGGATAGAGGCCGCGCAAGATCGCCTCGACGTCACGAAGATTGAGAGCGTCTGAGAACCAGCACTGGTCAAACGCAACACCAATGCGTTCGCGCAGACGCGGTGTCAGTGCCTCCTGCCCGAAAACCCTAATCTCCCCACCGTCGCTGGGGTAACGCCCAGCAGCAGCTTTATGAGGGTGCTCTTACCGGCACCATTCTCGCCGATAAGCCCCACCACCCCCCCCGATCTCGAGGGATGGTATGTCAAGCACAAAGTGGTCGAGGCGCTTCCTCAGGCCGCGAATGCGTACCACCGGTTCCTGTCCCGACTGCATGGACTCTCAGCCCCCTTGGCCTTGCAACTATACTCAGTCTCTGGGGAAGAAAATCTCCTCCACGGGCGTCCGGAACACCCTCGCGATCCTTATCGCGAGGCCTAGGGACGGGTCGTACCTGTCGTTCTCGATCGCGATGACCGTCTGGCGGCTGACCCCCAGCATCCCCGCGAGGTCCTCCTGGCGGTAGCCGGCCAACTTGCGGAGCCTCCTCACGTCGTTCCTCATGCCGGCCGTGCCCCGGAGGAGAGGCAAGACCCCGCCATGACCAGTATCGCAGTCACCGCAACCGCTTCCAGGAGCATGGTGAGGAGACGGTTCGGCTCGCCGGCCCCCTCGCCCCCGGAGGCCAGCCTCCGCCCGATGGCGAGCCTCGAGACCCCCTGCGCGAGGACCCCCGAGAGCAGCAGGAGCCCGGGGACGGGGTCGGGGCCGACCCCGGACATGGCCGCCCTGGCGCACCCGTAGAGGGTCCAGGCGGACATGGCCGCAAGCAGCGCCCTGTAGCCCCACTCTTCCGACCTCAGGAGGACCGCCCGCTCCATCTCGTCCATTGGCTTCATCCCTACCACCCCTCCTGCCGAATGTAAAACGCTCTTTACATGCAAAGGATATCCAACATCGCAAGAATGTCAAGGGATCTTTACATCATGATCTGTCCTGTGGCGCGCGCCTCACGGCGGTCTCCAGGGACGGGCAGCGTCACGGTGCATGGCGGGGCGGCGGCCCTCCCGAAAGACGCGGGCGGCGGACGCCCCTGCCGCCCACTCCCTGCGCACGGCGCCCCATCGGTTCCGCAGGTGCCGGGAGAGCCTCACGGAGACGGCGAGGCTGGTGGTCTGCAGCCCGTGGACCTCAAGCCGGAGCCAAGCTGTCAGTGGCGCTCCGGGGGATGGGACGCACCGCACCGCAAGGGAGGCTCGTCGGCGCTATTCGCAAGGGGCGATGGCAGGAATCCCATCGCAGCCGTGGCGGCGGCGGGAGCCGCCGCGCTCGCCGCGGGACTGCGACTTCGCCTTTTCCGGAAATAAGGGACAGGATCCGCCCGCAGGGTGCACTGGACTCCAGCCCCGGCAGCCGGACTCCCACGGGGGCGACGGACCATGACGGCCGGCGTGTCGCAATCGAAATGCTCTGAATGAGTCAAGGTTCGAGCTCCGCGTCCCGAAGCGCTACAACCTGTTCGGATTAGCTCTCCCCGGAGGGCGGTCGTCGGAGGCCGGTGCCGACCGCACTCCGGGAAGGTCCCGAGACCGCACGGCGATGCAATCGCCGGGGTCCCCGGAGGGCCGGGGCGCCCGGGCTAAGGTCCGCTACGCCTCGCTCAGGCAGTTGCGGTGGTGCCTGAGGAACGCCCGGCTGTCGCCGATGACGATCATGCTCACGAAGTCGAAGCGGACCGCGCAGTCGGCGCTGCCGGCCGCCTGCGCCAGGTAGGCCGCCGCGACCCTCTCGAGCGGAGCGCGGTCGACCTTCTCCTCGGGGAACCCGCCGCCGCGGTCCTCGACGACCTCCGTGACCACGAACACCAGGTCGTCCTCCTCCCGGGCGATGAAGTCGACGCCGTCGGTGCCGTGCGCCCAGCCGCTCTCGAGGATCTCGAAGCCCCTGCGCTCCAGGTAGGCGCCGATCGCCTTCATCGCCTTCTCGTTGATGGTTGCCTCCATGGTGATGACCTCCTCGGGTTGTCGGCCCGCCCCTTTGGCGCGCCTTGCGGCTCCGAGTCCGCCGGGGTTCGCGGAGGGCGCAGGGGTTCGAGCGAAAACCCGGAGGGCTCGAGTTTTCCGGCCATCAGCATGGGAACCCGGACGGAAAAGTTTTTCGCGGCCCTTGCGCCCGGAGCGGTTCCCGGCGAGCGTGGGGAGCCTGGAGGGACGCCATGGGGAGGGCGCGCGTTCCGGGGAGGCCTCCCCTTGGAGCGCTCCCACGAGGCGGCATGCGGGATCCGGCCGCCCTCCGCGCGCAAGGCCATCGAGGCCCGAGAACTCGAGCCTCACGGTGCCTGGCGCCGCCTGGTAGCTCGGAAGGAGGACTTCCGGGATTCGTCCGTCGGAATCGAATCAGGGGCCCTAGCGGCGGCTCGTCCCGAGGATGTCGAGGCGCTCGGCGTTGACGGCGGCCGCGGCGGTCTCCCATAGCGGGCAGACGATTTCGCGCACGAAGCGTCCTGCCCCCCTCGGCAGGCGGCGTCCGTCGGTGGCGCCCGCACAGGTTCGTCTGCCTGCGCTAGGCCAGCCGCTCGCGCGCGGCGTCCGGCACCTGATCGGGCTGGACCTCCTCCCACGAGACCACCTCGCGCACGGGCATGTACCCGAGCTCGAGGTAGGCGCCGTCCCTGAGCCGCTTGCCGGCGGTGAAGGTGAGCTGGCGGTGCCCGCCTCCCTCGTCGTAGGCGTCGAGCGTGTACTCCCAGGCCTCCGCGCCGCCGCGGCCCGTGCTCTGCGCGGCTGCGTCGTCCACCCGGACGTACCACGTGGACGCGTTGTCCGTGTTCGTGAGGTAGAACACGCCCGCCATGGCCGCGAGCACCAGGGCGGTCATGACGATTGTCGTTATCCTTCGTGCCATCGTTGGGTCCTTTCCTTTCGCTTTGATAATTCGGTCCCGCACCTGACGGGCTCACGATGAGGGCGCCCCGGCATTCGCCACGACCCGGGCGCAGGCGCAGAGCGCCGCGCAGGTGAAGATGGCGGACATGGCGAGGAACGCGGGGAGGTCCGAGGCCGCGAGAGCGCCTCCTCCGCTGCTATTCGCCCCCATCTGCATAAGTGCCCAGGGCCACCACATGCCCCAGCCCTTTGCCGTGAGCACGAGGCCCGCGATGCCGCCCGCGAGAGCCACGCCCACCGGCGCGGCGAAGCTGCGCACAATTGCCGAGACGAGCAGCTGCACCGCCACTACGGACACGCCGCCGGCCCATGCGAGCAGCAGGCTGATGACGCAGCCCCCGGACGGGAGGCCCGGGAGGCCCACCACCTTGCCGAGGGCCACGAACAGAGCCCCCGTCGCGGCGAGCACGACGCCCAGCATGCCCGTGCCCACGACGAGCTTCGCGGCGACGACGCGCCACGGCGCGACGGGGCTCGCGAGCACCTGGTTCCAGTTGGTGCCCGCATGCTCGAGGCCCATGAGCCAGGAGCATCCCGCGCCGACGAGCGCCGGCAGGAAAAAGCAGAGCTCGAACAGGGTGTGCTGAGTCCAGAGGTTCGCCCACCCAGGGGTCAGCAGGCCCAGGTTCTGCTGGTAGTTGAAGGTGCCGATGACGGAGGCAATGAGGGGCAGCACCGCGTAGGCGATCCAGATGGGCGCGCGGCGCAGTTTGACGGCCTCCGCGCGCAGGGCTTGCGCTCTCATGCTAGAGCTCCTTTCTCGAGAACCACCACGCCGAGACGGCGACGAGCGCGGCGCACATCGCGGCCAGCAGCGCCGCGTCGCCCCAGGGGAAGGGGACGCTGTAAAAGGACGTCGTCCTCGCGACCGGGTCCCAGTCCATGCGCACGCACGACAGCAGCCCGAAGTAGCCGCTGGGGACCAGGCGCTGGACGGCGGGAGGGAAGAACAGGCTGAACAGGCCGGTGAGCGAGAGGCCGAGGCCCACCGCCAGCGAGGCGAACTGGTTCTCCCAGCGGAGGGCGACCGCCTGCACGAGCGCGGCGACCGCGAACGCCGGCCCTATCTGGCAGGCGGCGAATGCCGCCAGCCCGACGGCCCCCGGCCGGTCTGCGAAGCCCTTGTACGATGCCAGTGCGTCGAGGCCTACGGTCTCCAGCGCCACCGCGGCCGCGATGAGGACGAGGCTGCAGGCGAGCTTGGCGGCGAACACCGTTCCCGCCCGCTGCAGGCACAGGAGCTCCTTCAGGGCCTGGGCCTCGTGGTCGACCTCGCACGCGCGCGACGAGACGACGGCGGCGAACAGGGTCATGACGATGGAGTTGACAATCGGGGCCATGTAGAGCAGGGCCGACGTCCCGTCCGCCGCCCCCTGGGCTGCGCGCGCGGCGTCGGACGCCATCCACGCGACGCACAGCGCGGCGGCGCCGAGGCAGAGGGACCACACGTTCCTGCGCCTGAGCTTCGCGAACTCGAGGGCGACCGCGACCATCACAGCCCCCTTCCCTCGGTGAGGGCGAGGAAGATGTCCTCGAGGCCCTCGCTGCGCTCCTCGATACGCACGACGCCGATGCCCTCCCGAGCGAGCGCGAGGGAGGAGCTCGCGACGGCCTCGTCGTCCGCGAAGGGCGCGAGCAGCCATCCGCCCTGGTCGGAGGCCCCCAGCAGCGCGGCCGCGCGGCGGTCGTCCGTCGTACGGAACGCGAGCTGGCGGCGCGCGCGGGCCCGTAGGGCCTCGAGCGTCCCCTGCCACGCCATCCGCCCCTGGCTGATAATGCCCACGTGGTCGGCCATCTGCTCGACCTCCGAGAGCAGGTGGCTCGAGACCAGGACGGTGGTGCCGTGCGTCCGGGGCAGCCCGCGGATGAGCTCCCTCATCTCGTGGATGCCCTCGGGGTCGAGCCCGTTGGTGGGCTCGTCGAGCAGCACGAGGCGGGGGTTGCCGAGCAGCGCGGCGGCCAGCCCCAGGCGCTGCCTCATGCCGAGCGAGAACTGCCCGGCGAGCTTCCTGCCCGTGCCTGCCAGGCCCACCGTCTCGAGCGCCTCGTCGATCGACTCGTCGGGCAGCCCCTTGAGCCTGCGGACGATGTCGAGGTTCTCGCGCGCGGTCAGGTGCCTGTAGCAGCTGGGGCTCTCGATGAGTGAGCCCACGTGCGCGAGGACAGCGAGCCGGTTCCGCCGGTCCATCCTCTCTCCCAGCACCTCCACCTCGCCGGCCGTGGGCCGCACCAGGCCGAGGACCATCTTCATCGTGGTGGACTTGCCCGCCCCGTTGGGGCCGAGGAAGCCGTACACCGCGCCCTCGGGCACCTCGAGCTCGATGCCGTCCACGGCGCGCGCCCCGCCATATGACTTGGTGAGCTCGCTCGTGGCGATAGCCAGAGTTGCCATGCTCGCTCCTTTCGTTCGTCTGCTTCAGCGACAGCTCGGATTCTGGGGGATGCGCCTTTCTCTCGCCTGTCCCCAACCTTTCGCGAGCCTTTCGTTTCGGGTGGGGCGAGGGCGCTCCGGGCCTGGGAAACCCCGTCCCGGGATACAATGGGGGCCGGAGTTGGGAGGCGGCATGAGAGACATACACGAGGCGCGGGTGCTGGTGGTCGAGGACGACCCGACCCTGCTCGGGCAGCTGACCGAGCTGCTCGAGCGCGAGGGCTACCGGGCCGTTCGCGGCGCTGGGACCGTGGCCGACGCCCTGCTCACGGTCGCGACCTGGCAGCCCCAGCTGCTCCTGCTCGACGTGATGCTGCCCGACGGCAACGGCTTCGACCTGCTGCGCCGGGTGCGCGAGACGAGCGACGCCCCGGCGCTGTTCCTCTCCGCGCGCGACGAGGACGCGAGCCGCCTGCGGGGCCTGGGCCTGGGGGCGGACGACTACGTGGCCAAGCCGTTCCTGCCCGCCGAGCTGCTGCTGCGCCTGGCGGCCGTCCTGCGCCGCAGCTACAACCTGCCAGACGCGCCGCCCGTCATCGTGCTCGGAGAGGTGGAGGTGGACCTGGCCACGGGCGAGGTGAGGCGCCTCGGCGCCGTCGAGTCGACGCTAACCGCGAAGGAGCACGCGCTCGTCAAGAGGCTGAACGAGAGCCGCGGCTCCATCGTGACGACGGACGAGCTCTGCTGCAGCGTCTACGGGGACGAGTTCGGCCACGCCAACGCGCTCGCGATCCTCGTGCGGCGCCTGCGCGAGAAGGTCGAGGACGACCCCTCCCACCCGCGCTGGGTCGTCACGGTGCGAGGGCTGGGCTACCGCCTCATGCGCGAGGAGGCGCGATGAGGGGGCCGCTGCGCGCACGGCTGAGGGGAGTCGCGGGCTTGGCCGCATCCTGCGTCCTCGGTGCCGTTGCCATCCTCGCGGTCAACATGGCCGTCGTGGGGGCCGCCATGTACGCCGAGGGCCTCGCGGGCGGCGGCACCGCCCCGGAGGCCTCGAAGGTGTCCGAGTCGATCGTCGAGCGGGACGGGGCGTATGCCGTCCCGCCGGACATGGAGCAGGCGCTTCGCGACAATGACAGCTGGGCCCTGCTCATCGACGAGGGAGGAAACGTGGTCTGGGGCCTCGGCGTGCCAGACGACGTGCCCACGCGCTACACCCCGGCGGACGTGGCTTCCTTCGCGCGCTGGTACCTCAACGACTACCCCGTGTCCTGCTGGCGGCGCGATGGGAAGCTCGTCGTGGTGGGGTCCCCCAGGGGCTCTGCCTGGAAGTACAGCTTCTCGCAGGGCTTCGACGAGTTCAGCGGCGGCGTGCTGCTCCTGATCGCGCTCTTCTGCGTGAACCTGGTCTCGCTCGTCGTATTCGTGAGCGCGCTCTCCCGGCGCTCGTGGAAGCGGCGCGACGACGCGCGCAACGAGTGGGTCGCCGCCGTGTCCCACGACGTGCGGACGCCGCTCTCCGCGGTCGTTGCCGACGCCGCGCGCCTGATGGAGGATCCCGGGCTCGATGCCGGCGCGCGCGAACGGGCTGCCCGCATCGTGGCGAAGTCGAGGGAGGCGGCAGGCCTGCTCGCCGACCTCAACGCGGTGAACCGGCTGCGCTACGCCATGGAGCCCATCGACGCCGGGGACGTGCGCCTGGCGGCGGTGCTGCGGTCGGTGGTGGCGGGCTTCCTGGACGAGGGGACGGGCGCCTGCGAGCTGGAGCTTGACGTGGCGCCTGCCGCCGAGGGCGTCTGCGTGCGCGGGAGCGAGTCGCTGCTGCGTCGCATGGCGGTAAACCTCGTGGGGAACAGCTTCCGGCACAACCTGCAGGGCTGCCGCGTGACGGTTTCCCTTGATGTCCGAGGCGGGCTTCTCGGCACCCCGTTCGGCCGGCGGCTAGTGCTCGTCGTGAGCGACGACGGCCGGGGCCTTGGGGCCGATGCGCTCGCGGCGCTCGGGAGGAGGCCGGGCTCCGACCTTCCCGAGCATGGTCTTGGCCTCGTGATTGTGCGGCGCATCGCCGCGGCGCACGGCGGGGATGCGCGCTTCTCGAACAACGCGGGAGGGGGGTGCCGCTGCGCCGTGACCCTGCCCGCCGGAGGCCGCCATATGAAACGCAATCTCAAAGCGAGTCCCTCCCGGTGAAGCGCGCCCCGGCTCTTCGATACGGGAACCGGGAGGCGGTTTTCGGAAGCGGCAGGGGCTCTAGCGGCGCCTCATCCTGAGGATGTCGAGACGCTCGGTGTTGACGGTAGATGTGCCGGTCCCTCCGCGCAGGTCGACGAACTCTCGCTCAAGCCGCTCGATCTCCTCGTACAAGCGCTCATCGACGGCGCCTCCTGCGCCGATCCGCTTCAGCTCCCGGAGCAGTTCCACCATATGCTCCCGCAGCGCCCGGTAAACCCGGACGTTCGGCCGACGGTAATCGCCTCGTCGTGCAGCCTCGCCATGATGAAGTCCTGCTTGGACATCCCGCTCTCCTCGGCGACGCGGTCGAGCCAGCGCTTCTGCTCCGGCGTCATCCCGAAGCCGACGGTGACGCTGCGCTCCCTGCGGTCGTTCGGGCAGGGCATCAGAAGCCCTCCTTCGAGGCGTTGAGGGCGCGCGCCATCTCGTTCTGCTTGTCCGGGAAGAGGTGGGCGTACCTGAAGGTGATGTCGGAGCTCTCGTGCCCCATGCGCTCCGCAATGGCGACCGCCGAGAAGCCCATCTCTATCAGCAGCGAGACGTGGCTGTGGCGCAGGTCGTGGACGCGGATCCTCTTGACGTGCGACGCTTTGCAGCCGCGGTCGAGCTCGTGGTGGAGCTTGGCCTTCGTGAACGTGAAGGTTCGCGCGTCGGGATCCAAGAAGAGGGATCCGACCCACTGCTCCAGCTCCTCTCCGAGGAACTTCGGCATGACGACGTCCCTGACGGATTTGGGCGTCTTGGGGAGGGGTGACCACGTCGCGTCCCCGGAGGCGCTGGCAGGACTTCGTCGCCTTCAGCTCCGAGCGGGCGAGGTCGAGGTCCGAAGGGGTGAGCGCGAGCAGCTCCCCGAGTCGGAGGCCGCACCAGTACAGGGCCTCGAAGGCGTAGTAGCTCTCCGGCTTGTCCGCCACGGCGTCGGAGAACCTCAGGTACTCGTCGCGCGTCCAGAAGAGCATCTCCCCGCCCTCCGACGAGCCCATCCTCGTGGTGCGCGCGCACGGGTTGGAGGCGAGGCCGTAGTAGCGCACGGCGTGGTTGAAGATGGCGGACAGCTGGTTGTTTATGGTCCTGAGGTA
>ERZ773013.176-NODE-176-length-39835-cov-11.377929_pt1 | contig 39835 bp, 33 predicted proteins | sample MGYA00511670_ERZ773013 | MGnify/ENA primary metagenome ERZ773013 (study PRJEB29015, sample SAMEA2738120) | human oral metagenome | biome: human oral; feature: human-associated habitat; material: saliva | place: China | collected 2257 ... | reverse complement strand
GCGCCTCCGTTGAAGCAATAACCGCACTGTCTGAAGCATTAAGTACTTCAACCTTACTGCCAGGAACATCCACATGTGTAACAAAATCTTTTATTCTTCCTTGTAATGTAAGAACATTATTATATTGAGACTGGGCATGACCTGATATAACCATACATAATAACACAAAAGCAATATAGACTTTTTTAAGAACAGATTGACTGACAGGAATGACCGTCAAATGGTTTTTATTCATATTAGATAGATTAATTTTCAACTGTTTTTGCTCATGATATAACATTAACTACAGGTATAAGTAGCTTTCTGTTTCTTTTTGCAAAGCTATTTTTTTTTTTGATATTGAAGAACATTTGAGCATTATTTAACTTTATTTAGCAGACTATCTTCTTATATTTCCCTATCAAAGAATATCCATATACACGTTTGCAACTTATTAAATTGCCCAAAGTTGATACCTTCAAAACCGCCTTCGAGACAAAGGAAGAACACCATTCCAAAAATTACAAAGGGCTTGTAGAAAGATTACAGACGCCTTGTAGAAAGATTACAAGCGCCTTGTAGAAGTATTACAAAGGGCTTGTAATTTTCTGTAATACGAAAGATTGAAAATGATTAAGGTGTACTTTAGTCTTTACAAGAGGGTTACAGGAAGAGAATAAGACTAAAAAAAGGATTCCTTATTCGTCTGATTACGCTCAAGTAGCGATAAGTACATAAAAACAAAGGATACCTTATCAAGGTGAAAGTATGAGCCTTTCTCCTTGATAAGGTACCCTTTTATTCTTTAAAAGCTCGCTTTTACAAACGTTTCATCACGTCCTCAACAATCTGTTCGTCAAGCAAACGATTGTCGGACAACAGCTGCTGGAGATCGAAACGGTCATAAAGATCCTTCTTCACACCGCCCACAAGCACCTTCATTTCAGTAGGTCCGTAGTAAGAAGCGATACGCTCTCCGAAGCCACCATCCTTACATCCGTCCTCTAATGTTACTACTAACTGATGGTCAGTCATCAACGAATCAAGCGTATCAGCATCCACTGCATTCAAGTAGCGTGGGTTGATGAGTGTGGCATCAATACCCTTATCAGCCAATAGGCGTACTACATTCTCACCCTTCTGATAGAAAGAGCCGGCAGCAATGACGGCAACCTTTGAACCACGATGCACCATCTTATATTTCGGTTCATATCCATACGTTGTATCAACAGCCTCCTTAGTATGGTTTACACCATTAGTTGGGATACGAATCGCGATAGGTTTCTTATCCTGAAGAATAGCCCAACGAAGCATAGCAAAGTACTCCTCACATGTGGTTGGGGCAAGATAGATAAGATTAGGGATACTACATAGCATCGGAATATCAAAGAGACAGATATGCGTAATGTCATTCATCCATAGCACACCACCGCCCGTCACGTTGATCACTGCAGGGTTAGAGTTGATACAAAGGTCTTGTGCTATCTGGTCATAAGCACGCTGCAAGAACGTACTGACAACCGTCCACACGGGTCGAAGACCACCTTTTGCCATACCAGACACCATTGCTGCTGCCTGTTCCTCAGCAATTCCCACATCAACATGCTGCTTACCAGCTTGCTTACGCTTCTCAGCTGTGAAGCCGGCAGCCGTCGGTGTACCGGACGTTACGGCAATAAGTGTCTTGTCTTTCTTCATCTCTTGCAGCATCCAGTCACTGAGAAGCTGATCATAAGACTCATGTTCAGGACCTTCAAGGCTGCTACCATTCTCTACATTGAATGGCATACTGTAATGCCATGCCTCTTTATTTTCTATGGCAGGAGCAAACCCATGTCCCTTCTCTGTGTGTATATGAACAACCGTTGGCTTGTCAGTATCCTTCACACTACGGAACACTTCGATAAGTTTTTCAACATCATTGCCTTCCTCAAGATACTTATATTCAAAGCCCCAAGCCTTGAACCAGTTGTGCTCACACGTTCCTTTGCTCTCACGCAAGGCTCGCAGATTCTTATAGATACCACCATGATTCTCGGCAATAGACATCTCATTGTCGTTCACAATGATAATGATTCCCGTACCAAGTTCTGATGCCTCATCCAACCCTTCGAATGCTTCGCCACCAGAAAGGGAGCCATCACCAATAACAACAACGATGTTTTCTTTCGTACCTCTTATGTCTCGTGCCTTCTGAAGACCCGTAGCAAGACTCACCGAAGTGGATGTATGTCCTACCTCAAAGTTGTCATATTCTGGGCACTCCGTTGGTGAAGAATAACCGCTGACAGCATCCATTGCCTCCATATCACCCAAGAAACCAGAGACACGCCCCGTCAAAACCTTATGTGGATAGCTCTGGTGACTGACATCAAACACCAGTTTGTCCGTTGGAGTATTAAACACATAATGCAGTGCTACGGTAGCCTCAACAAAGCCAAGGTTCGGTCCTACGTGTCCACCATGCTTGCTAACACGATTCAAAACAGCCTTACGCGTCTCGTCAGCAACGACTTTTAACGCCTTGAGATCTAATTGTTTTAAGTCGGCTGGTGACTGAATTTTCTCTATGTACATTGTTATTTTGTTTTTAAAGGGTTGTTATCCTCTATCTATGGATGCAAAGTTAACCAAAAGTCTTGTTAACTTCCCACCTTTAATATATATTATATTACCATCACATTGCTTCTCTGTCAGTATTTTGATTGAGCTTATTCAATCTGTGTTTTCGGCCAGTTTACAAGGTAAAGATGCTCCGTAGCACGTGTGAAAGCCGTGTAAAGCCAATGGATATAATCAGGTGTAAGCATCTCATCAGTCATATATCCTTGGTCAAGATAGATATGCGACCACTGCCCACCCTGTGCTTTATGACACGTAATGGCATATCCAAACTTTACTTGTAGAGCATTGTAATAATCATCTTCACGTAGCTTCTTCATACGATCAGCCTTCAAAGGGATATCTGCATAGTCCTCCATCACACGCTGAAAGAGTTGCTCATTCTGCTCATGTGTTAGTGCCGGTGCCTCCGTTTTAAGCGTATCAAGAATCACAACCATATCTTCTTCAGTATTGTCGTAATCGGGAAATGACAAGGTAACATCAGCAAATCGGAATCCATATAACTCTCGAACGTTTCGCACGCGACGCACTGTTGCACGGTCACCATTGGCTATGAAGCCTCCAGCTATTCCTCCGAAAGAGGAGATATTTCTATGGGATGGATCCTTACCAGTCATCTCCCCTACAGCAGCTTGGGTTTTTCCTTGCTCGGAAGGGTTATGTGGGGCTTTATACTTATTCTTCACTACCATCAACATGTCACCCGTTGTCAACTCCTCTTCACGCCCGAGTACCATGTTACGAATCCCCTGATTAAAGATATTAGCCCGTTTATTGGAACGTGTTATGACCATTGTCTCGTCCATTCCTACCTCCGAATAGCTGGAAGCAAGACTCTCTATCAGTTCGTCACCAGGGACAACAGAGATATCAGCAAAGCCATTGAAGCGTATCTTTGGTAGTTGTGTTGCCTCATTATGGGTTATCATCTGACGAATAACAGTGGCATTATACAGGATTCCTGAGTCCTGACTTTGTCGCAACACCTCATTCAAGTCGCATTCATAAACCGTCAGTCCGTATGCTCTCATCACATCTGCACGCAGAGCAGGACTCTCTTCTTCGCCCACAGGGGGCAACTGTGCCTTATCACCTATGAGTAACATACGACAGTTACGGTCGTTATAAACATACTGAACAAGGTCATCCAACAGGCAACCACTGCCGAAAGTACTGTTATTTGACGACAAACTAATCATGGAAGCCTCATCAACCATAAACAAACGGTCGCGGAAAAGATTGACATTCAGATTGAATTTACCATCCAATCCCGTGAAGGCTTTCTCACGATAGATACAACGATGGACTGTTGCTGCAGGTTGTCCGGAATTCTGCGAGAACACTTTTGCTGCCCTTCCTGTGGGCGCAAGGAGTGTGACCTTCTGCTTTAAATCCGTCATTGTACGGACAATGGCACCAGCCAAGGATGTCTTACCAGTACCGGCACTACCACGAAGAATCATCACACAACGCTCATCACGATCCGTCATGAAACGTGAAAAGATATCGGCAGCAAACATTTGGTCATCCGTAGGATTGAAAGCAAAATGCCTCAATACGTCATACATCAGTTCTTCGGTGAGCATTCTTTCTAAGAAATTAGGGAGTTAAAGGGATAAAAGGACTTAAATGAGTGGAGGATTATTGGGAAAATGAAAAGATAAAAGAGTAGAAAATCAAGCTTCAAAGTTTGAACCACAAAGTTCATTTCCATTCGGAATAATCAGCATAACGTTCCACACGCTGCTCTATATCATCAGGTAGTTTTGGGAAGAAGTCGATGCCTGTAATACGCTCCACCTCATCAACAGAGTTGACATAGTCGGTCTTCTTATGCCCCTTTGCCGACACATTACGACAGATAAAACCTATCGCCTTCGGTTCTCCATCCATACAAAGTACCACTTTAAAGAATGCTTCAGGAACCTGAACCTTATTCATTCCAATCGTTTTATGCTTCTGATTGAAATAGATTGGCCCACAAACGATATATACATCACCGTAACGCTTTGCCCATTCACGGCACTGAACCTCTATAGTATTCCATAGTCCACTGTTCAATGCAGGGTTCTGTGGACACACATTCGTCATCAGAAAGCTCTGTTCCATAGCCAACTGACTCCAGCGGTTGTCCCCTGCAGGACACATATGACCACGGTCGAAACCCGAACGCATATAGTCATAAGTATCAACTCGTGGTTCTGGAACATCCTCATCGGCATGAAAAGTAATACCACTGCGCTTTACTTTCCCCCCAGTATGGCTGTCTATCAAATGCCATGCCACCCAGTTGGGTGTCTTTGTATCAATATTATAAGAGGCAGTATAGCCCTCACGATGTAGCAGAAGAGACGGCACACCAGCTTTCCCCACCGGGATTTCAAGCTGACCCGCAGCTTTCTCATCAGCTGAAGAACTATCTAAAGACTCAGCTTCTTCAGACAACTGCGTTTCTGTACTGCCAGAAAACGGGATATCTAAGGTCTTAACGTGTGTCTTTCCCCTATCTCCTTGGCATGCTATTGACAGTAAGGAGAACAAGAGAAAGAACACTTTCCATATATTCTTTCGCATTAATCAGTTATTATATCGCTTATCATTAAAAAGAATTCATAAACATTAGTAACATCTTGAACACGCCCGATAACCTTCATTCTGTGCAGAACTTAAAGATATTCGAGAGTAATTTCCACGCCATAAAGCAGGACAAGAAGTTCTTGAATGATAGCATGAACCTGTCGGAGTGATGTATACTGTCTGTCCGACGTTGGTAGAACGAGTGTATCCACGTCTACGATTCTCAAGCTTATGTGTCTTTGCACGTTGACGGGTTCTCCTACTTTTATGCTTCTTATGTTTCTTTATGCTGACATATTCTGTACTGTTTGTAACTACAGTTTCATAAGTAAAACTACTTGTTCCTAACAGCATTGCTACCAGAAAGAGAAGAGAAAAATAATTCTTCATACGTTGTTTATATTCGTTAATAACAGGGATCACGTTTACAAAGTTAACGTTTTTCTCGAGTATCAATAACGTTTTCATAAAAAAAGATAAGTCTATCACTTATCGCTTAGGGGATAACCGAGAACTTAATTCAGACACTCTATGATATATCTAATGACCTACAGACAATTGACCAAGTCCAAAGAAAAATAAAAAAGACACCCTTCTGCAACGCAAAAGAATGTCTTTTCTATCTTCAAATAAAGCGCTTCTAAATCTGCAAAGAACTGCTTTACAGGTTAAAAATTTAGAAATAAGAATCAAATGATACCCATCAGGCGAAGCACTGTAGGTGTAAGCAGAGCCGTAAAGATACCATTCAATGTGATACCAAGGCTGGCAAAAGCTCCGTATTTACTGCTATATGCCATGGCTGTAGAAGCTCCTACGGCATGAGAAGCAGCTCCCATAGACAGTCCTTGGGCTATCGGACTGTTGACATGTCCCAAGGATAAAGCCTTGAAACCAACCAGTGCACCAATAATACCAGTAATGACAACGACAGCAGCCGTGAGAGAAGGGATACCTCCGAGGCTCTGTGTGACCTCCATTGCGATAGGCGTTGTGACAGACTTACTAGCCATTGAAAGAATAATAACATCTGATGCGCCACAGAGTTTCGCCACTGTTACAACACTGACGATACCTACTAAACAACCGACAAGTTGTGACAAGACGATTGGAAGCCACAGACGTTTGATGGCATCAAGCTGCAAATAGAGAGGAACGCCCAATGCTACGACAGCTGGTTTGAGCCAAAAATCAATGAGTTGTGCATCTGTTTTATAGATTTCAAACGATACTCCAGTTATCTTCAGATAAATAATGATGAGCACAATAGCTATCAAGATGGGGTTGAGAAGCATCCATCCTGTACGGCGTTGCAGACGTTTTATAAAGAAAAACACCGCAAATGTCAATGCTAAGATTACGTATTGGTTGGAAAAGATGTCCCTTCCCTGCTCAAATAAGTCAATATCCATCATGATTTTTCCTCCTCTTCATCTGTCAAATCCTCACCTCGCAAGGCCTTCACCTTCTGTAATTCTTCCTCTTCTACCAAGGTATCAAACTCATCTAAAGTCTCCTTCATCTCCTTTACCTTCGCCGCATGCGCACGATGATGCAGCAAGTCAAGTGCTGTCAACTGGCGTTCAAGCTTAATAATCATCTGGTGCATCTGTCCCGTAACAACCAAAACGAGTACCGTACTAACCACTGTTGCCATAAGAATGGGGAACCATTCACGTTGAATAACATCCAAATAAAGAATCAATGCCACCCCAGGTGGAACAAAAAAGAAGCCCAGATTGGCTATGAGAAGCTGTGAAAGCTTCTCTATCCACGACAGTTTCACCCATCCCACCTTAAGGAAAAAGGTTAGAAACAGCATACCAATGATACTGGACGGCAGCTTTATTCCTGTCGCCCATACAACAAATTCTCCCAATGCCAAGCACCCGAAGATGACGAAAAATTGTATTGCCATGTAAAATAGTTCTTATTCTCAACGACCTTTCAGTGGTTAAAAGAATAGTTTCGACTGCAAAATCATCTGCAAAGTTATTGCTTTTTTATGATAAACTCACACCATTAAAACTCTTTTTTACACTTTAGGGGAATCCATAAGAAGACATTTATCAAGAATTTAGCAAGGATAACTGAAAAAAAATGAGTAAGTTTGCAGACACATAAACAGTATGTTACACACATAATGGCAGACACAACAAACAATATCTCTGATAAGAAACTCCGCCTTACAATAAGGATTTGTAAGGACAACATGGCGTTCTCTGTGGGTGATCCACAAGAGAGTGGACAACTCGTCTATGAGCCTTACCACATGAATGCTGGTATTTCAATAGCGGCTAACCTACGAGAAGCCTTTCATGTATCGGAGTTATTGCAGAGTGGATACAAACGTGTGCTGATTGAACTGGATGCTCCTGTGATGCTTGTGCCGACAGATGAGTATGCAGGGCAGGACATCGAGGCACTTTATCATCATACTTATCACCAGAATGGGAGCGAAGAAATCCTTTCCAGTGTACTACCCGATCTGAACGCTGTTGCGGTCTTCTCCATCAATAAAGACTTGAAACTAGTTATTGATGATCACTTTCAGGACATACGCATCCAGCCGCTCATGCAATCAGTATGGACCCATTGCTACCGGCGTTCTTTCTCTGGAACACGGCGAAAGCTGTATGCTTACTTCCATGAAAAGCAACTGGAGGTCTTTTGTTTCCAACAGAACCGTTTCCGATTCAGCAACTCTTTTGTTACGACACACGCTCATGACATACTCTATTATCTACTTTACATCTGGAAACTGACGGGGATGGAGGCTGAAAAGGACGAGCTTTATCTCCTTGGAAGTATGCCTCATGAAGACTGGTTGACCACACAGATAAAGCAACATCTGCAGTATTGCAGGGTAATCAGCCCTGAAGCTGACTTCAATAATAATTCTATTGCAAAGCAAAAGAATATTCCTTACGACATGAAAGCAATCTATTTGGATTGATAAAGACAAGAAGAAATGAGAATCATCACAGGAAAATATAAAGGCAGACACTTTGATATTCCACGTACTTTCAAAGCTCGACCAACGACAGACTTCGCCAAAGAGAACATCTTTAACGTGATTAACGGGTACATTGATTGGGAGGATACAACGGCATTAGACCTATTTTCAGGTACGGGGAGCATATCATTAGAGCTTCTTTCACGTGGTTGTAAGCAAGTGGTAAGCGTTGAAAAGGACCGAGACCACGCTCGTTTCATCAGCCAATGTATGGAGAAAATAGGTGCAGAAGAGCATATATTAATAAAAGGTGACGTATTCCGATTCCTCAAAAGCTGCCATCAGAAGTTCGATCTCATCTTTGCCGATCCTCCTTATGCATTGCCAGAGTTGGAGACTATTCCTGACCTCATCTTCCAATATGACTTATTAAAAGAAGATGGTCTACTTGTCTTTGAACATGGTAAGAACAATGATTTCTCCGCTCACCCGCACTTTCTTGAACATAGAAGCTATGGTAGTGTGAACTTCACTTTGTTTAGATAAACACAGGCGAAATGCTTTAATATATTTGAGTTCAGTTCTACACCCGGCGTAAACGTTACACGTGGCTTAATCGTCTCGGTCTTAAAAGCCTTTTCCGTTGCAGCTCCTTCGCTTGAAAGTGTCAGGCGCATTGTGCCAAACTCGCCCAACTGCACGCTAAAGCCGTCGCGAAGATAATGAGGCAGACAATCCATAAAGTTTGCCAGCACGTTCTCAATGTCGCCACGGGTCAGCGAAGAACGCCCCGCAATGTCATGCGCAATGTCTCGCAGGTTCTTCTTCCCCACGTTCACAGGACTTGCATAAAACTTTCCAGGACCTGTCTTGGTGCCTGGTTTTCTTCTTTCAATCAATTTGATTTTCATTGTGTTTAAGATTTTATTAGTTATTACTTAATAGTGCTGCACTTTGCAGCAACACGTTTTTCATTAGTTTCTTTTTTACCCAGTTTGATAAGCTCAACCAAAGCGTGTTTGTTCATTATTCAAAAGAAATAAAAACCTCCGCAAAGCTTTGGAAATCCGCACGATGCGGAGGTTTAAAACGCATATTAGGTCAGAGTAAAATTTCTAACGGGTCGGAAGAAAATTTCTAACCTGTTAGAAATTTACGGGGAACGTGTTAGCGAGAAAATTCTAACGGGTTAGAAATTTTCTTGCAACGGGTTGGATATTTCAATGTCTCTCACCCTCCTTTATCCTGTTAGGCTCCCTCCCTTTTACTTCCCTTCGGTCAGTGACCGTTGGGTCGGGGTGGGACTTTTAGGACTACTCGAACCCACCGACCCTGTACCCGGCGTCGCACCCGTAGACGCCCACGTCGATGCCATCACTGTAGAAGTCCAGGACGTACGCGGACCCGCTGTTCCATAAGGAAGCACTTGACGACCAATAGACGCCTTCGTCGCCAACGTAGTTCAGACCACCATAGGCGTAGGTACCCAAGGCGGGCAGGTAGAAATAGTTGCCTGCGTCAGCAGCGGAAGGAAGAGACGGAGAAACAGGCCAGGTTTGTTCGGCGCGTGCTGTAGTTGCGCGCCAATCTGTGCCGTCGGCAGCGGTGTTGCTGTTGTAATGACCTTCGCCTTGCAATACAGCCTTCTTCTTAAACCACATACCACCTTTATATAAATGACCCATAGTTGTCCATAACTCGTCTGCGTCCCAACGAGGTTCGCCATAGGCAGCGTACCACGTCATCTCGTTCACGTTGGGAAGAGTTGCACAACTCTGAGTAGCATTGAGAGATGAACCGCTGCCCTCGTTATACCAACGAGAGTCGTTGTTGTCCTTGGGGTCGTTGCCGTTATCGTTACCGTTCAACACTGGCTGGTCTTTATTTGCTGACCACCATTCGTGACCCTTCCAATATTGTTCCTTGGCGTCCCACATGTAATAATGGTCGCCATCGTAGTCGCGTATGTTAAGGTTGCCATCTATATCATAATAGTTATTCACGTCATAGTTAAAAGCTTTAAAAGCCTTTGTAACAGTACCTTCGATTCCTGTTGAAACATCCTTTAACCAATAACGTACCTTCAAGGTATGAGTGCCTGGTTTAATAACCATATAGGCTCCATTAACTGCTACATTATCGGAAGCTGTATTCAAAGGGAAACCGTTAGCATAAGTTCCACTGCCTTTGGTACTAAGAATTATCTCCTTGTCAGCCTCTGCACCTGTATTGACACTTTGCAACGTACCTGTACTTGCGCTCAAGGTATAGGTGCTTGCAATGTCATTATCTGAACTTACTTCTATCTTAGTTAAATAGCAGTTCTGCAACAATGTGTTGCTTACATAAGGGTGAAATACGAGGTAAGCCGCCTGATGCTCTAACTCGAACACAAACTGATTCTTGCCTGTCACCTTTTTAGCGGTAGCAGTACCGTAATCGCCAGAAACGCCAAAATGCTCAGTGTTATTTGGTGTTGACTGACTTTGAGCAGATGGAATAACAACTTGGTTATTGCTACTGTTCTTACCAAAATAATAAATCTTATAACTGCTACTTGCAGTAAACTTGCCTGGAACTTTATAATTAAAAGATGCTACCTTCTGGTCTGGAGCGTTCGTACTCTTCTGCAATACACCGTCGTCATCCTTTACGTAGATATAGTCGCCTGCTTCCCAATAGAAGTCACCGCTGTTGTAATCCATTGACGTACGCGTCTTGTTCTCGCCACCTGCCACGAAGGTCGTTAAGTTCTTATTCTCTTCCTCGTTTGGCGTTGCTGGGTTCTGAGCCACGTCGTCCTTTGTACATGAGGCCAAAGCCAAGCCTAAGCTCAGCATGATGCCCAAAGACTTTATCCCTGATAAAAGGGACTGATGTTTCATTGTCTGTTTCATCTTTCTTTTTTCTTTGTTCGTTTTCTGTTTTTTTGTTAATTAATCGCTTTAGAAATTAGTCATCCCATGATGAAGAGCTGTCATCGTTAGCTCCTTCGCTACTGCCTCCCTCAAAGGGTTCATCACTCCATAAGCCGGAGGACTTGGCTGAAGCCGTTGGACCAGTACCGTGATTTGCCTTCTTGTGCTGGTTCAGAGTACCATGATCTGCCTTCACGTGCTGGCTCAGAAAAGACGTCTCCATGAGATAACTCGTTTCGCTCACTTGGATTATCATGCAACGTGGTACAGAATAATCCTTCTTTTCTTGTTTCTTTCTCATTGCTTTTTGATTTGATTAAAATAGTTATTATCTACTCTCTATGTGGCTTCGTTGCTCACCTTATTATTATATACATCCTGATTATTATATACATCCTGACGAACGCATTATTTATCCTTTATGGTTGCCTATCCTCTCCCCTCTCTACAGGCAGACAGCATTTCACTGCTACCTGCCCAAGAAATCAACGAGAAGAAACAAACTATTATCAGAGAATTACAATTATTTGTTACGGTAATTTCAGTGCTTAAAACGTTCTTATTTTGCTTTCTTGACAGCTCGCAAATGTGCACAAAAAGCGAACAAAGGAAACTCCGTGAAGTCCTTTGTTTACAAGCGTTACGGCACGCTTCACGCGCGTGTAGGATGAAAGAAATATAGAAGAAAATGCCAAGAGAGAGAGTGTTAGCAAAATATCTAAAACAACCAAATATAAAGCACTAAAAAAAACAAAGAAATCAAAGTCTCTTTGCTGCGCTATAGGCGTTTGATATGTCATTGCTAATTCGTTCACGGCTGCAAAGGTAAGACATCTTTTTAGAATTGACAAAAAAGCCTAAAGAAATATATAAATTAAATACAAAAATGAATTAAATACAAAAAGGACAGGAGAACAAAAGACAGGGTAAGAGAAAGACAGAGTAACAAAAGGACAAAAGACAGGAAATAAGAAAGATAAAGTAACAGGAAAGCAAGAGAGAGGAGTAAAGACACTGTTTCTAAAAAGGGAGAATTATAAGGCATAAACTCTTTCCCTCTTTTACAACAGTGGACTCAAGAGTCTTACTATCGACTCCCAGAGCCGCTGTAGGAATGGTCTATCAGTAAGACTCCTCACATCTTCCAATGCAATACTCTCACTCTGATCACGCAGGAAGATATCTTTTACCTCCTTAGCAATACTTTCATCATAGAAGAAAGCATTCGATTCAAAGGCATTTTCAAAGCTACGGAAGTCCACATTCGTTGATCCTATTGTGGCAACAGCATCATCTGATACCAACAACTTTGAATGATTAAAACCTGCTTTATACAGGAAAACCTTCACACCAGCCTTAACTGTTTCCATGACATACGAACGTGAAGCCCACTCAACAATCTTTGTATCTGTCTTATAAGGTATCATCAACCGCACATCAACTCCCGACAAAGCAGCCGTTCGCATAGCAAAGAGAATAGGATCAGTAGGCAAGAAATAGGGGGTTTCCATATATACATAATGCTTTGCACTACACAGTACACTTACATAACCTTGCTCTATTTCAGGCCAAAGACTCGTCGGACTGCTCGTGACAATCTGAGCCAGACAGTCGTTTTCCTCGGTTATTATCTCTGGATAATAGCTGCGGTCAGTTATCAAAGCCCTACATACGAAGAACCAATCCACCAAGAAAGCCCTTTGCAAACCATACACTGCCGCCCCCTTTATCTTCACATGTGTATCACGCCAAGCCTGCTTTCCTGTTCCTTTCACGTAGCGTTTCGCAATATTCATACCACCAATAAAGCCCACTTTACCATCAATGACGCAGATCTTACGGTGGTTTCGATAGTTCATCCTACTTGTCAGCACCGGAAAACGTACAGCCATGAAAGGGTGAGCCTCAATACCTTCAGCACGCATCTTGTCTATAAAACGCTCCTTCATACGCCATGAGCCCACGTCATCATAGATAATACGCACTTCAACTCCCTGTCGTGCCTTGTCTATTAGGGCGTCAGCGATGATGCGACCCAAGGGATCATTCTCAAATATAAACGTAATAAGATGGATGTGATGTTCTGCCTTTCCAATCTCCATCAACAAGGCTGGGAAGAACTCATAACCCGAAGTATAGATTTCCACCTTATTGTTTTTAAAAGGTAATGCCCAATTCTGGTTCATGAAAAGACTGATAAGTGACCGATACTTACCAGGCAATTGCAAACGTTTCTGCTCTGCAAACTCCAGCATAGAACGCTTTGTTAACTGGTCCATACTGTGCTGCCAGATCTTGCGTTCCTTACGTGTATTCTGTCCAAAGAAGAAGTAAAGCACAATTCCAAGCATTGGTATAAACGTCAGCACCAGCATCCATGCCATCGTTTTGGCTGGCTGCCGGTTGTCCATCAGCACACGTATCATCGCTACAATGATGATAGTCGTGTAGAAGACGAGGGATATCCAATGGATGTAAATCATCTCTTTTCGTTCCTTCTCACTTATATAAGAATATCACTTCCTAACTTCTTAGCCAGCACGTTGCGTACGTCCTGCAGCTTCTTTATTTCCTCCATGATCTTCATCAGTTCTGCCATGTCCTTTGTTGTGCCCATCAGTGTCATCAGTTCCTTCAAATGATGGTCTATATAATCAAGTCGGAAATCCCCGATAAGATGCATCACCCGATCACGCAAGGTTGCCTCTGTCTCTTTCACCTGCAGACTTTCAGAGAGCTGGAACCTGTCAACACTCAGCTTTACAGCCACCGACGCAATGTTCATATCAGCATGCTGAGTAAAGTATTCCTCTGCCTTAAACCCTTCTTCACCGCTATGTTCAACTGCTTCATTCAGCATTTGAGTAAAGATTGGATTTGAAAAACACAGATTATCAAGTCCAAGGTCATAAGCAATATACTGTGCTACAGTCAGATTATACATCTGTCCTGTGGATTCATCCTTAGCATTTCGAATGATAATCTTATCTCCATCACGCACCACAGCCTGCATCAACATCTGCTCAACATGTGACACCATGTGGACAGGAGTAGACAGAGAAGAAGGCTTCTTCGCCTGTTCTTCCGCACGTTGTTGCTGCTGTTCACGCGTCTGTTGCTCTCGATTGCTATGAATATTACGGTTCATCTGCTCCATCAGTGTACGTTCTGGAACACCAGTTCTATTGGAACACTCACGAATATACGTATCACGGAGTATGGGATCTTTAATGACTGAGATGCTTTGTACAATAGAACCCACGGCTTCCGACCGCTTAACAGGATCTGTAACACCTTGTAACAAGACATTAATCTTAAAGACAATGAAGTCCGTCTGGTTATCTTCAATGTACTGCCTGAAGCTTTCAGCACTATGACTGCGTGCGAATTCATCCGGGTCTTTACCGTCTGGAAGCAACAGAACCTTTACGTTCATCCCCTCAGACAGTAGCATATCCGTTCCACGTAAGGCAGCATGTTTACCTGCTTCATCACCATCATAGAGCAAAACGATGTTTGATGTGAAGCGATGAAGCATGCGAATCTGATAAACAGAGAGTGCTGTTCCACTATTGGCAACAACATTCTCTATGCCACACTGGTGCATAGAGATAACATCCGTATAACCTTCCACCATATAAACAAGGTCATGTTTGGCTATAGCTTTCTTGGCTTGGAAGATTCCATACAGCTCTCTTTCCTTGTGATAGATAACACTATCGGGGGAATTGACGTACTTCTGACTGACACCCTTCGTACGAGAATCCAGTAAACGACCACCGAAGGCGGTCACCTTTCCACTCACACCGATCCACGGGAACATCACTCTACCATTGAATCGGTCAATCAATTCGCCATTCTCACGTTCAAAGCAGAGTCCTGTCTTCACCAAAAAGTCTCGCTGATAACCACTTTTTAAGGCTGCATCAGCAAAGCTGTGACGTCCCGAAAGGCAGAAACCCAACTGGAACTTACGGATTATATCATCCCGGAAACCACGACTGCGAAAATATTGCATTCCTATCGCCATACCATCAACATCGTTGTGAAGGATATTCTCAAAGTACTTTGCAGCCCATTCGTTGACCAAGAACATAGATTCTCGCTCACTTTCCTGCTGCTTCTCCTCCGTTGACAGTTCCCGTTCATGCACTTCTATATGGTATTTGTTCGCAAGCCACTTCAAAGCCTCGGGATAAGTCATCTGCTCATGTTCCATTATGAACTTCACAACATTCCCTGCTGCACCACATGAAAAGCACTTATAAACACCTTTCACCGGACTAACAGAGAATGAAGGGGTACGGTCATCGTGAAAAGGACACAAGCCTTTATAGCTCGTTCCAGCCTTACGCAAAGAGACAAAATCGCTGACAACATCAACGATATTCGCCGCATCTAAAATCCTGTCTACTGTTGGTCTGTCAATCATTGTGCTACAAAGATAGCATAAACAACGGATATGACAAAACAAGAACAGGAAAAAGATAAGAGCGAAAGGATATGGGCAACAAGGAGAAAGTTGTCAAATAAGGAATCACCATTACATAGCAAAGGATTTAAATAAGCTTACGTTATCATATAAAGTGAGATGAATTAGGAGTAATGAAATAATATTACAGTTTAAAGAACACAGAAAACTCTAAAACAAAAGAAAACCATCTTTTTCGTCATTTGTAACTTATACGTTATCAGACAGTTACAGATGGGCTTACAAAAGGGCGTCTTTTACGTTGTAAAAGGGCACCTTTTACACATCAAAAGGGCATCTTTTACCACGCAAAAGGGCACCTTTTAGAATGCAAAAGACACCCTTTTAAAATTCAACAAGGAATTCTTTTTACAAAAAGAGTATCTAAACCTTTATATCATCGTTGAACAAGAGCTTCTTTTTCTTATATGATTTATCCTGTATCCACATGTATAATGCGGTATTTTCTCCCATTACCAGCAGTAGAGTTCCTTAGCATATAGGCATCAATGCCCCATTCATAAAACATTCCAGAACAATTAAGCGAGGGGCTATTGGGTGGGACGTTTTTGTTTGTTTTATTTGTTCATGTTGCAAAAAAACAGTACTTTTGCCACCAATCACGTGACAGAGATTTCTAAATAACACATTATTATATTTATGAGTTTGAACATTGTTGTACTTGCCAAGCAGGTACCTGACACAAGAAACGTGGGAAAAGATGCCATGACAGCTGAGGGAACGGTGAACCGTGCTGCGCTGCCAGCTATCTTTAATCCCGAAGACCTAAACGCTTTGGAGCAGGCTCTGAGACTGAAAGAGCAGAATCCTGGCTCCACCGTAGGAATACTTACCATGGGACCTCCACGTGCTGGAGAGATCATTCGACAAGGACTTTATCGCGGTGCAGACACTGGTTGGTTGCTGACTGACCGTAAGTTTGCAGGTGCTGATACACTCGCCACTTCTTATGCATTGGCTACTGCCGTGAAGAAGATCGGTAATGTGGATATTATCATTGGTGGTCGACAGGCTATTGATGGTGATACAGCACAGGTAGGACCACAGGTAGCACAGAAATTAGGGTTAAATCAGGTAACATACGCTGAAGAAATTCTGAAGATTGAGGACGGTAAGGCTACTATCCGTCGGCATATTGATGGCGGTGTTGAGACCGTTGTCGCTCCACTTCCAGTACTTATCACCGTAAATGGTACTGCTGCTCCAGCTCGTCCTTGCAATGCTAAGCTCGTAATGAAGTACAAGTACGCTACTTGTCCTATGGAACGTAAAGGCGATGAGCCATGGTCGAACCTCTACGAGGAACGTCCTTACCTTACATTGAACCAATGGTCAGTTGCCGATGTGGATGGTGACGAGGTTCAATGTGGTCTATCTGGTTCACCAACCAAGGTTAAATCAGTTCAGAACATAGTCTTCCAAGCCAAAGAGAGCAAGACACTCACAGGCTCAGATGAGGATGTAGAAGGACTTGTTAAGGAACTGTTAGGAGAGAAGATTATTGGTTAAAAGCCGCTCCCCCAACTCTTCTCTGCATAGAGAGGAAGTATAAGATGTTCTGTTAACGATTAACAAACATCATGGGAAGGCATCATATTAAAAAATAAATCCCCCAACAAGTGAGCATATCACACCGCTCTCCATGCGGAGAAGGGATGGGGGTGAAATCTATGAATAACGTATTTGTATATTGCGAAATAGAAGGAACCACCGTACAGGAGGTTTCACAAGAGCTGCTGACCAAAGGTCGTAAGCTCGCTAATGAGCTGGGTGTAGAACTCCATGCCATCGCTGCCGGTACTGGCATTAAGGGTAAGGTGGAAGATCAGATCCTACCTTACGGCGTTGACAAGCTCTTCGTTTTTGATGGTAAGGGGCTCTTCCCTTACACCTCAGCACCTCATACAGACATCTTAGTGAACCTCTTCCAAGAGGAAAAGCCACAGATTTGTCTCATGGGTGCTACGGTTATCGGTCGTGATCTCGGCCCTCGTGTATCATCATCTCTGACCAGTGGTCTGACAGCTGATTGTACTCAACTTGAGATAGGAGACTATGATGACAAGAAAGCAGGCAAACATTATGAGAATCTTCTCTATCAGATTCGTCCTGCTTTCGGTGGTAACATTGTTGCAACGATCGTCAATCCAGACCATCGTCCACAGATGGCTACAGTTCGTTCGGGCGTGATGCAGAAAGCAATCTATGATGGTAAAGCCAAAGAAGAGGTTGTTTATCCTGATGTAACGAAGTATGTTCCAGAGATTGATTACGTGGTAAAGGTCATCGATCGTCACGTTGAAGCAGCACAGAACAACCTGAAAGGTGCACCAATCGTTGTTGCCGGAGGTTACGGTGTTGGTTCAAAAGAAGGGTTCGACTTGCTCTTCAAGCTCGCAAAGGAGCTTCACGGAGAAGTAGGAGCCAGCCGTGCTGCTGTTGATGCAGGCTGGGTTGACCATGATCGTCAGATTGGTCAGACTGGTGTTACTGTACATCCTAAGGTATACATAGCCTGTGGTATCTCTGGTCAGATACAACATATAGCTGGTATGCAGGACAGTGGTATCATCATTTCTATCAACAATGACCCTGATGCACCTATCAATGCCATTGCTGATTACGTCATCAATGGCACTGTAGAGGAAGTAGTTCCAAAGCTGATAAAGTATTATAAGCAAAACAGTAAGTAAAGAAAATGGCAAATTATTATACTGACCACCCAGAAATTGCGTTCCACTTGGAGCATCCATTGATGAAACGCATTGTAGAATTAAAGGAAAGAAACTACGCTGATGCAAAGCAATATGACGATGCACCAGTAAACTATGAGGATGCTATAGAGAACTATAAGCGTATCCTTGACATAGCAGGTGACATAACAGCAAACATCATTGCACCAAACTCTGAGGCTGTTGACCAGGAAGGACCACACCTCATTGATAACCGTATGCACTATGCAAGCAAGACATTGGAGAACATTGAGGCTACACGTCAGGCTGGATTATGGGGTATTTCTATGCCTCGCCGTTATGGTGGACTAAATCTTCCGAACGTTGTTTTCTCTATGTTATCTGAACTTATTGCCGCTGCTGATGCTGGCTTCCAGAACATATGGTCACTACAATCATGTATTGACACACTCTATGAGTTCGGTAATGAGGAACAAAGACAGAAGTATATCCCACGTATCTGTGCTGGTGAGACAATGTCAATGGACCTTACTGAGCCTGATGCAGGTTCCGATCTCCAGCGCGTTATGCTGAAAGCTACCTTCGATGAGAAGGAGAACTGCTGGCGACTGAACGGTGTGAAGCGTTTCATTACCAATGGAGATTCAGACATCCACCTCGTCCTTGCACGTTCAGAAGAGGGTACACGTGATGGGCGTGGATTATCAATGTTTATCTATGACAAACGAAATGGAGGTGTTGACGTACGTCATATAGAGAATAAACTCGGTATACATGGCTCTCCAACCTGCGAGCTTGTCTACAAGAATGCAAAGGCTGAACTGTGTGGTAACACCCGGATGGGTCTTATCAAATACGTCATGGCATTGATGAATGGTGCTCGTTTGGGTATTGCTGCCCAGTCAGTAGGTGTTGAACAAGAAGCATATAACGAAGGATTGGCTTACGCTAAGGAGCGTGCACAGTTCGGAAAGAAGATCATTACCTTCCCTGCTGTCTATGATATGCTCTCTCGTATGAAGGCAAAACTTGATGCTGGTAGATCACTTCTGTATCAGACAGCACGCTATGTAGACCTATACAAGGCATTGGAAGATATCTCTCGTGACCAGAAGCTGACGCCAGAGGAACGCCAGGAGATGAAGAAGTACACCCGATTGGCTGATGCTTTCACACCACTTGCCAAGGGTATCAACTCTGAATATGCCAACCAGACTGCTTACGATGCCATCTCTATTCACGGCGGTTCAGGCTTTATCATGGAGTATAAGAGCCAGCGTTTGTTCCGCGATGCACGTATCTTCTCTATCTATGAGGGTACTACACAGCTGCAAGTTGTTGCTGCAATACGCTACATTACCAACGGAACTTACCTTTCAATTATGAAGGAGATGCTCGAAGGTGAACTTGCTTGTGACTGTATGAAGGGGCTGCGTGACCGTGTTGCACGTCTTGTTCAACTCTATGAAGAGTCTGTTGAGAAGGTAAATGCAGAAGAGAATCAGGATGTTCACGACTTCCTTGCACGCCGTCTTTATAACATGACTGCTGACATCATTGGCTCTCTTCTCCTCATTGAAGACGCTGCAAAGGCACCAGAACTCTTCAAGAAGTCAGCTAATGTGTTCGTTCGTATGGCTGAGGAAGAGGTAACAGGTAGCGCTACTTACATCAAGGACTTCACTCCAGAGGACCTCGATAACTTCAAAGCTGTAGATGATGAACCTGTTGAAGCGTAAGGAATAATACGCAAGATATTGACAAGGGAGGATGTGTGTTGATAGGTTACAGCACATTCTCCCTTTCTTCCTTTGAATAGCTAAACAACACTATGACCCAAGAGGAATATAACCAATTAGATTACGACTACGCCCACTGTGCTGGTGCCAACTGCCAGAAAGCAGGTCAATGCCTGCATCATACGGTCTATACCATGCTTCAGACGAACAAACACGACTATTATACAGTAGTAAATCCGAATGTAACTACAGGCAAACAGCCCTGTCCTATCTATGAAGCTGACCGCAAAGAACGGTTTGCATGGGGCATCTCCAGCATCTATGATAACGTGCGGACCAGCGACCTTCGTGGCGTAAAGATCAATGTTATGTCGTGCTTCGGTGCTTCTGTATACTACAAAGTAAAGCAACTGAGACGTGCAATAACTGAAGAAGAGCAACAAGATATTCGATCAGCATTCACGGAAATGGGGTACGATGGCAATGCCATTGAGTTCGATCGGTATGAAGAACAATACCCTGCTGTCATGCGAATAGCAAAGTACTAACATCTATAAACCTATATAAACTTAATAAAGAGTATAGAAGCGAACTATCCATAAAGAGTATGAATAAGTCAACCTTACACACAGTCAATAGGGTTAAAGCAAACAAGATAAAGTCAACCCTAATGCTGTTTCTTCTTATCCTTGTCCCTATGTGTAGTCGTGCCTGCGCGACTGACACGCTTTCGGCTGTATGCAACGACAGTCTGCTGACCGAACAAGACTCCATTATACCATCTAAACTTCAGACAAAGATGGACAACATCGGGCAGAAACGCCTGTTCCAAGCCACCTATCTGGGACTTCCACTGATTGCCAGTGGACTACTTGAGAAGCACTTCGATGATAAGTTCAGACGCCTACGAAACGGTGTTATGCCGGAGTTTGACTATAGATTAGACAATTACACACAGATGGCACCAGCTGCTATCTTACTCGGATTGAAGGCTGCGGGAGTACCAAGCAGGTCATCATGGGGAAGGATGTTGGTGAGCGATGCCATCTCCATTGCCCTGATGACAGGAGTGGTACAGGGACTAAAACACACCACGGATGTAGCCCGACCCGATGGAACCAACAAGCAAAGCTTCCCTTCAGGACATACAGCAACAGCTTTTATGACAGCAACCATGCTCTCAAAGGAGTACGGGCACATCTCTCCATGGGTGAGTGTTGGCGCCTATTCCGTAGCAACTGCAACAGGACTGATGCGTATGGCAAACAATAAACACTGGTTGAGTGACGTCATGGTGGGAGCAGGAATAGGTATTCTGTCAACTGAATTCGGATATTGGATAGCCGATGCTTTCATGAAAGACAAGGGCTTGAACATCCGAGAACTGCAAGAAGAGGAACGATTAGGACGTAACAATCCGTCATTCTTAGGACTCTATATGGGCTTTAATGTCCCTCTAAGCAAGTTCCATACAGATGGAGGAACGACTTATCAAGCAGCTACGGGCACCGTACTTGGTGTAGAAGGAGCCTACTTCTTCAATCGGAATCTCGGCTTCGGAGGGCGTACAACATTCTCCAACATACAGGTTATTGTGAACGGCACGGCATCACCTGACAATACAGTTAACTTCTATACCTTCTGTTTCGGACCATATTTTTCGCTTCCTCTAACGCTTCGCTGGACGATTGACACGAAGCTATTGGCAACAATAACCCAATATAACATGACGAAGATTGAAAATAAATACGTTCAATGTGATACTGGATGGGGCATTGGGACAGGCTTTAGTATCAACTATCGTGTGAAGAAACACTTCGGATTCGGACTGTTTTCCGATTACAACATACAGCCAGCACACAGTCAGAACTGCAGAGCGTATGTTCATACACTCACACTTGGAACCAAAGCTGCCATAAGATTCTAAGCCATTATAGGGTAAAGTCCTTATCTCAACAAGGTCATTTCTTCTTCTCGAAACGTTTATCCAGCCCGTTAGACTCGTTGGTCTAACCCGTTGTATACGTTAGTCCGCCCCATCATCAGCGTTTATCTGTCCTTTTGGACACGTTTGTCCAGCCCTTTGGACACGTTTGTCCAATCAATTAGACACATCTGTCCAACCCTTTGGACACGTTTGTCCAGCCTTTTGGACACGTTTGTCCAGCCCTTTGGACACGTTTGTCTAATTAGTTGGACACGCCTGTCCAATATCCTTTTATAAGAAGGAATCCCCGGTAACTCATGAGCTTTCTCCTTTCGAACCAAAGTATATAATGATTTACAACAGGGCTTTTACAGGACTATTCTCCTATACAAAGCCTCATCAGACCTTACCAACACCATCGCACAACACCCTCAAAAGCGAAATAAACACAGTACAATATGGTCATATACGAAAATATCCCTATCTTTGCAACAAATACTAACAAAGAAAAGAATATGAAGATATATCTTAAAGCAAGCTTGTTGTTAATGGGCTTTCTGTTCACCCAAACAACAATTGCATCGGCTCAATGCCCCATAAAAGAGCAGATAATGAACAGTGGAGAAGATGATAACAAGCAAGAACAAGCAAAGCCTGCTGACCCAACAACACGCACGCTGATCATCTTCTACGACAAGGCAAAGGGCAATAAGCCACTGCTGAAAGCTATCAAGCAGAACAACTGCACCCTCATATACAAATACAAGGAGTTCAACGGAGTAGCCATCAAGGTTCGGGATGGCTGGGACATAGACAAAGCCATTGCCTACTTCAAGGGCGTTAAAGGCGTTTTGAGCGTAGGAAAGAACGGCGTCATGCAGCTGCAATAGCACTATTACACACAGAAACAAGACAAAAGGTCAGGTTAAAACGCACACACGTTATAACCTGACCTTTACTTATTACACAGAACACACACTACATCACCGCTTCTTCTTCGGATTAATATTAAACTTCCAGGCAAGCGTAAGCATGAGATAACGTGGTATGGAGTTGCGCCATGTCTCTACTCTACCCTGCTCATTGACGGCATAACGTATGCTGTTGAGTTGATGGAGGAGATCAAAGGCTTGTAGTTTGGTCAGTAACCTCCCCGAGAAGAAAGCTCGAGAAAGCTGTGCATTCCATATCCAATCCGTCGTATTGAGTTCAGACTGTTGATAACCACACCGCGCAAACATCGTCACATCCGTTGTCAGACGGAACTCCCAAGGCAGAGTCAACATCGTATTGAACCCTACGTTATAGTCTGTTGCATGAATATCAGCAAAGTCTTCACGCTTACTGCAGATTGAATAGTACTTCCAAGCACCATGCAACGAGAAGGAATAACCCTCAATAGGCTGGTAATCCACCCTAAGCTCGTCACCAAGTATCATGTTCCTTACCACGCTTCGTTCGCTAACCAAGCTACCAACAAAGGTTGCCATGTCGACAGAATGTCTGTACTCAGCCGTCAACTGATTGTCAACCGTAAGCTTCTGTGCCTTGTCCAATGCCCGTGTAAAGCCTATACTGCCATCCACATTCCAGTTTCCATTCACACTGACAGGGCGGATACGTGACAAGGAATTGGCCTTATCATAGACCAGACTGTAAGCAACGGCATTGTCTGTCTGGTGATATCCTGCCCGAATATTTATCGCTTGCTGATGTGTACTATGGAAAAAGGCACCACCTTCAACATAGTATTTATGGATATTCCTCAACCCAGCATTACCCTCACGTACATACAAAGGAGTGCTGTCATCCATGTAATTGACCAATAACGTCATCTCTGGGAACTCAGATTTGATGCCCATCTGTATGTTCCATGCCTCGGGTTTCTCTATTCTCAACGTGGGTTCAAAGAACAGATTACGACGAGAAACGCCATAATTACCTGCCCTTTCATAACTCAACGATGAACTTAAGAGACGTACCGGGAGTTCTAGCGTAAGGTTGGCACCGAACAATTTGCTCTCTCGAGCATCATACTTCAACATCACTTTATGTTCATTCCGATGCTCACGATAGAAGAATGTGTTGCCATTATCCAATGCACTTGCTATTGAAAGGGCAGAAGATGGCAAGAGATCATCCAACTTGTAGGGACCAGAACCCAACCTATCCAAGCGATAAAGCAGATTGTCGGACTTATTAAACAGATAAGAATAAGAATATTTTAACATCACATTCCGTGTATGGAAGCCAAAAGTATAGTCAGCTCCTGCATCCAATCTAAGGTTCTGATTGGGTGCATTCAGATAGCGTACACGCAAATCATGTGGCAGACCAGCTGTCGGATATTGCACGTCCGATGAGGTTAAGGTGTATTGTTTGTTACGGTTATAAGTCAGATTGACGTTCCACCCAACGTTATCCGCAATGACTTTCAAACCATTATTACTACTGAATGAGAAGTTGAAGTCCTTTGTCTGGAAACTGTTATCTTCCATCAGCTGACTCAGAATGGAGTTTTTGACAGAGTCTTTCTGCACTTCTGTACCCCATCCAGTTCTCTTCATATAGCTTACATTGAGGAAATTGCTTGAGAATCCACCCTTCTTATACAATATCAACCTATTGCGTGAGGACCAGTTATCACGACTACTCTGCTGCAGGGACACCGCCTTGCGGAAAACATCTCCACCTGGAAGATAAGTCTGCGTATTTGTCTTGGTCATGATATCTGCACTGTTATGTTCCCAATCCACACTGCTTTCGAACCACTCATTATAACCATTCAAGAAACGAATATACGACAATCCTGCAATCTTCGTAGCCAATAACCCGTCGGGCATATCCTCCGGCGACCATTGTCCATCCAGTTTTGCTCGCTGATTATCATTCAGATTGTTCATATTAAAGTAAGTTCCAATGCGCTCGCGATCGGAGAACTTCATCAATAAACCACGCGAAGTATAACGGTGTTGAGTACCAATGCCCGCCTCAAGGTTACCCATATAACCAGTAGAATATTCCTTTTTCAGTCTGACATCCATGATATAAGCCTTGTCACCCATATCCTGTCCCATCATTTCAGACACGTGTCCAGCCTTATCGAACACCTTTATCTTACTCACAGAATAGGCAGGAAGATTCTCTAAAGCAACCTTTGGACTACCTGAGAAGAAGTCATGACCATTGACCAGAAGGTTCTCAACGTACTTCCCATTGACATATATCTTTCCGTCTTTTGTCAGTTTTGCGCCCGGAAGACGTGCTACCAGAGCATCCAACATACTTCCTTCTGCCAGGTTAAACGCATTGGCGTTATAAACGATGGTGTCGCCTCTCATCACCATCTTTATCTTCGTTGACGTTACCGTCACCTCATTGAGCTCGTGAAGCTGATGCATATACATCTTATCTACTGATATATGATCCTCGCGAGTGTTCCTCAATTCACACCTTCTGTAGCAGTCTTCATAACCATCCAGCACAGCCCTAACTATGTAATGGCCTTTCTCAGTCACCCCACGAAACTCATACCAACCCTCTGTGCCGCCCGTTCCATCAGGGAGATCTACCACTTCAGCCGTCGTTGTGTCAATAACAGCACTGTCATTCGTCATCAGAAAGATCTTTGCTGCCAATCCTTCACCCGTAAAACCATCAACTATCGTTCCTCGAACTGAGTGTAAACGGTTCTGCGCATGCAGGGATAACGCAAAAAACAAAAGGGAAAAACAGGTTAGAATCTGTAGAAATCGAGGTTTAATCATACTATAAGTTATATCTATTTAGGTATTATCTTCGTGTGAATAGAGAGCTTAGTACTTCTAAACACACCACAAAATTAGCATAAAAGTTTCTATATTGCAAGCCCCCCCCACTATCTATTACGATTTAACACTTTTTATTTACCAAACCGATTAATTGATGTTTTTCGGCTTATTTAGTAAAGATTGAAGACTCAATTATCCACTCTGCGGTATCAAGTAGCAATATATCATAATGGTGCTAAGCATCAACACAAAGAAAGCATACGGTATAACCCATCCGCTTTTGTCGTAAGAAAGTACGTCACAAGGCACGAATCATTCACAGAAGCAGGGATGCTTATGAGACAGTAATAAGTTGACTGTAATCCTTTTATGTGTTAAAAAAGAGGTCCAAAACGACACATTTTACGAAGAAAGCAGTAAATTTGTAGGCGAAACAAAGTATTAAACATAATAAAACAAAGAAAAATATGAAGAAGATCAGAGCAGCAGTTGTTGGTTATGGCAACATTGGACAGTACAGTGTTCAGGCACTTGAGGCAGCAAAAGACTTTGAGATAGCAGGCATCGTACGCCGTCAGGGTGACAAGGACAAGCCCTTAGAACTCACTCCTTATGAGGTTGTTGACGACATTGCCAAACTCAAGGACGTTGATGTAGCCATTCTTGCAACTCCAACACGCAGCTGTCCGGAGTATGCAGAGAAGATTACCGCACTCGGTATCAATACTGTTGACTCCTTCGACATCCACGGTTCAATCCTCGACTATCGTACAAAGCAGATGCAGAACAACCTGCGCACGGATACCGTCAGCGTGATTTCAGCTGGTTGGGACCCAGGATCAGACTCTATTGTACGTGTCTTGATGGAGAGTCTTGCACCAGAAGGCCTCTCATACACTAACTTCGGACCGGGTCGTTCTATGGGACATTCCGTAGTAGCACGTAGCAAGAAGGGGGTTAAAGATGCGCTTTCAATGACCATTCCACTTGGTGAAGGCATCCATCGCCGTATGGTTTACGTTGAATTAGAGGACGGTGCAAAGCTCGAAGAAGTAACAAAAGAGCTGAAAGCCGACGACTACTTTGCTCACGATGAGCTGCATGTCTTCGCTGTACCAAGCGTTGCTGCACTGAATGATGTTGGTCATGGCGTACACATGACACGTAAGGGTGTCAGTGGAAAGACCCACAATCAGCACTTCTCATTCGACATGAACATCAACAATCCAGCCCTTACGGCACAGGTACTTGTGAATGTTGCACGTGCCAGCTTCCGTCTTGCACCGGGTTGTTACACCATGCCTGAGATTCCTGTTATCGACATGCTGCCAGGCAGTCGTGAGGAAATTATCTCAACATTGGTATAAAACAAAAGGCCAGGAAGTTACCTTTAACTTCTACTGATACCGTCAAATGGCAATCATCATCTGCCCTCTGGAGATGATGGTTGCCATTATCTTTTCATGACATATATGTATGTTCATAGCTTTTTTTTCGTATTTTTGCACTCAATATGAGAACTTTCCAACATAAAGTGACGATAAATGACATCGGCGGCATCCTGGTTTTTGCCCTTGGAGCCTTCGTTTGTCTGTGGCATCGTACGAACAGTGTGATGGTAATCCTTGGCTTTCTCCTCATTGCAGTTACCCTTCGGGCTGTGGATCGTGCTATCCATTCATCCTATACACTGACAGATGCCGGAGAACTACAGATTAAAACAGGAAGAATAGGACGTCCTAAGAGCATACAAATTACCCAAATAAAGACGGTTGACAAGCGTCCCTTTGCCTTCCGCTTAGGCTATTACGCCTTATTAGAACTCAATGATAACACAGCAATAAGCATCCAGCCCGATAATGTTGACTCGTTTCTGGCTGCAATAAGGAAGAAGATTAGTAAAAAAGATAACATAGAATGAAACTGAAATCATTATCAGTACTGGCTTTAAGTATAGTGATGAGCCTGCCAATCCATGCGCAGATTTACTTAGACAGTACTGAAATAGCAAAGGTTCTTAATCCGAAAGCAACAGTCATACAGTCCAAGACCACTGTTGAGGACAGTGATTCGGATGAAGAAACAGATAGTATTATCCCCGCATTTGCCACTGACAGTCACCTGTCATGGAAGGAAAATATCACGGCTCGACTTGATGGTATCTTCCACACCTCACTACTTCAGACCGTACAAGCAGGTGTTATGATATGGGATCTGACGGATGATGTGCCGCTCTATCAGTACAATGAACGTATGCACATGCGTCCTGCATCAACGATGAAGTGCCTCACTGCCATTGCAGCATTGGACAAGCTGGGGTCAGACTATACCCTCAAGACACGTGTTTACTATACAGGCGAGATTGAAGACTCTACACATGTGCTGCATGGTGACCTCTATTGCTTAGGTGGAATGGACCCCATGTTTGACAATTCGGACATGAGAGAGCTTGTCAACACCATTCGTAACGAAGGAATAACGCAGATTGATGGCAATATATATACCGACTTATCCTTCAAAGAACGCAATCGTTTGGGAGAAGGATGGTGCTGGGATGATAAGAATCCGACGTTATCTCCACTCCTGATTGAGCGTAGAGACGAGTTCATCAGCCGTTTTTGCAGTGCTCTACGTAGTGCTGGTATAACCTTTAACGGTACTACTGACGAGCGACAGACGCCTGCTGAAGCACGTCCCATCGCTACTCAGAGCCACTCTATACGCCAGGTGCTGCAGCGAATGATGAAGGTAAGCGATAATCTTTATGCTGAAGCAGTATTCTATCAGCTTGCTGCAAGCGAAGGAACACGCTGGGCGTCAGCACGAATAGGACGTCAATACGAAAACGCACTCTTTGAGAAATTAGGTCTTAATGCCCGCGATTACTATGTAGCAGACGGTTCCGGACTGTCTCTTTACAACTATGTCAGTGCGGAGTTAGAAGTGAAGATGCTCCGTTATGCCTATCAGAAACAGGACATCTACGGTGCTTTACTGCCATCTCTGCCCATTGCCGGTACGGATGGAACACTGAAAAAGAGAATGAGAGGAACACCTGCAGAAGGCAATGTACGTGCTAAGACGGGCACGGTAAGGGGTGTCAGCTCTCTTGCCGGCTATCTTACAGCTTCCAACGGACACCTCATCTGTTTTGCAATCATCAACAATGGCGGACTAACGAACAGTCCGATGCGTAATTTTCAGAATAAAATTTGTGTAGCTTTATGTCAGTAGCTTTAAAATTAGACAAGGCAATACTCCCCAAATTGCCCCATAATCTGCTCAATGATGTAATGGAACAGATTCGTATCTTTGTCGAAAACATCATCATTTCATCGGGTGTACATGGCTCTGCCGTACCAGTTCTGCGCCACACTTTGCTGGCAGTTGTCACCGTTCTATTGGCTTTTCTTGCAGAACGATTCTGCAGATTCGTCATTATCCCCATCCTTCTTAAGGTAGTGAAAAGGACTGAAGCCAAATGGGATGATATCCTCTTCGACTATAAAGTCATGCGCACAGCATGTCGTATCATACCAGCTTTGGTCATCTGGCAGCTCATGCCGTTGGTGTTCTATCAGTTCCCAATGGTGCAGAATATGCTTGCCCGACTGTGTGCTGTCTACCTTACGGTCATGACAACACTATTGGTTGTCAGCATTATCAACCGTCTGCAATACTTAGACGCCAAGCCTGTAAGTTCAAGAAGCCAATATCTGAAATCCTTCTGTGGGGTATTGAGGATTCTGTTCATCTTCATTGCCGTAATCATTGTTATCGCAATCCTCATTGATCGTAGCCCAATGACACTATTTGCAGGCTTGGGTGCGACATCAGCCATCCTCATGTTGGTGTTCCAAGATACGATAAACGGACTCGTCGCAGGTATCCGTCTGACCAGTAACGACATGATTCACATCGGAGATCGTATCACTGTACCCGGCGCTTTCGTTGATGGAACGGTCATTGACATCACCCTTACAACAGTAAAAGTACGTCAGGCAGATAACACCATCACCACTGTTCCTCCTATAACACTCGTCAGTGGGATGTTCCAGAACTGGAAAGGAGTACAGGATGTGAATGGACAAAGAGTAAAGAAGATGATCTACTTTGACGTTCGTAGCATCCGTGTGGTAGATGATGAACTGAAACAAAGATTGACAACTAAGGGATATGTAAAAGAAGATGACATGAAAGGGGACATCATTAACATGGCTATCTTCCGTCATTATATGGAGCATTACCTCTCCAAACGTGATGATGTAAATAACCAAATGCCACTCCTAGTACATCAATTAGAGGCAACACAGAATGGTGTACCTGTTGAACTCTACTTCTTCCTACGCACAAAAGACTTCATACCATACGAGCATGCCATGTCGGATATACTTGAACATGTATATGCTTATGCGCAGGAGTTTGGTCTGAAAGTGTATGAACAGACTCCTAACCAATAAGAAAATAAATATTAAGATCGTATAGAGCATGTAGGAATGTACCTATACTTTAAGGACTTAAAGATACCTTTCCGCAATCTGGAAGGGTATTTTTTATGGTAAAAAGAAGCCCGTTCCTATTATACACACATATGCAACCATCACGCCTGAGAGTATAAAAAAGAATGCAAAGAAACAGTGGTTGTCGAAAGTAAAACAAACTTACAAGAAGAAAAAGGGAATGATGAATAAAACAGAAGGAAATCAATTTTTCAGGGTTCTATAACCTCCACATTGTCAGACGGTTACAGACAAGCTCGTAAAAGGGCATGTTTTACGATGCAAAAGAGCACCTTTTACAACTCAAAAGGGCATCTTTTACAATGCAAAAGACGCCCTTTTAAAACGTAAAAGATGCCCTATTGAAAAGCTATTCGGATTTTGTTTTACAATGACTGGTATATTCTATCTCGGACTTACATACCCATTAGATAACAGAACAACCGTTCTTAAACTGCAAAAACAAATCTCCACGATTTATCTACCCCACCCTTTTGAATCATCAACAGGAATCATTCATCCTCGCTTTCAGGGCACAGACTTAAACAGACAATGGAAAAAAAGAATAAATAAGACTATATATCTAAGAACAATAATTATACCCACGGATCTGAAAAAATACCCATCTACATACAACTACTTCCAGATCACAACCTCAACAAGCACCCATCTACATACAACTACTCGCAGATCATAACCTCAACAAGCACCCATATACACACTACTACTCCTACATCACAACCTCAAAAGATACATCGTTGAAGGGTATAGACATAAAAAAGTGGGGATAAACCATCATTCGGTTTATCCCCACTTATATTATTTCTCTCGATTAATCGCGAAGACTAATCAAAAGGATAGATGCTTTACTTTACGTAAACAACAGCCAAACGGTTAGAAGTTACGCCCTGTACACCTGCACCCTTAGCCTCATCAACGATGACACCACGGCTCTGGAGGTACTTAGCAACAACATCTGCACGGTTCTGAGACAGACGCTGGTTGAGATCCTTAGGACCTTCTGGAGATGCAGTACCTACGATCTGTACGTGACGGCCTTCCTTAACGTCATCAAGAGCCTTCTTAGCCTCGTTAGTAAGGATGTACTTACCCTGTGCGAAGGTTACGAATACCAAGTTGTCGATGCAGAGAGTCTGCTGTGCAGGAACCTCCTTAACAACTTCCTTAACAACTTCCTTAACAACCTCCTTAGGTTTAGCGTTAAGCTGATCACGGAGAGAGTTAATCTCATCGTTCAACTCACCAACGTTCCAAACCTTGAAGTTATGAGTACCATTAGAAGTCTTGAACTTGTAGTTCAAACCAACGAAGAGACCAAGCTGAGCTGCTTGCTTACCGAACTGGATAGCATCGCCAGGACCGTGAGTAAGGTTCCAGATGATAGCTGGCTCAGCATAAAACTGCCATGCTCTGTCCTTACCAAGGTTGTAAGCGAATGTAAGACCAGTCTTAGCGGTCAACTCTGTATCGTCACCAGTGTTTGAAGTCTGGATGATGTGCTTGTCACCGTAAGTGATCCAGTAACCGATACCAGCCTCAGCACCTACCTCGAAGCGACGATCTGGATTGTATTCGCAGAAGAGGTTAGTGAAGTTAAGAGTACCATTCAAGCCAAGGTTAATGGCACGAACTACTGTACGACTGTTAGAGAAACCTAAAGAACCTGTCTGCCAACGGTTGTCACCGAAGAAAGCAAGACCTTCGAGGTTAGCACCCCATACTGGGCTGAAGTTCTTACCGAGCTTAAGACCAGCTGCAGCATTCAATGGTGCGAAATGCTTGAAGTTCATTGGGCCCATAACGCCACCCTCAATACCAAGATAAACATTGTCAAATGGCTTAGCCTTCTCATAAGCTATCTGAGCTTGAGCGCTTGTTATACCCATTGCGAGCACTGAAAGTGCAATCAAAAACTTTTTCATAAATGATCAATATTAAATGTGTTAATTTTTTAGCAACCATTAATTTAGACGGTGCAAAGGTAGTGTTTTTTTTGAATAGACAACATTATTTTGTAGAAAAAATACTGTTTTTCTTTAAATTAATGGTGTTTTTTCTCCTCAATGACCATTTTTGAACTATAAAATGAGATAAAACGATAATAAAAGATGTACTTTCAATTTGTAAATCACAAGATAAGAGGAAGACGGAATCTGATTTTCTTTGTACCATAACAGACCATCTTAATCTCCTTATGGGCCCTTGGATATTACAACACATCGAACTTACTCCACACTGTTTATCCCCTTCTGCCTTATATATAATATAATAAGGTGAAGAAAGAGATTGCGGAAAGAACCTGAGAAAAACTGTCACTGCCTACATATTTACCCGCAAACAGGCAGATGCCATCAGTTCTTTACGCAAGCAAGCACACACAGACTGCCATTCTGTCAGCATACACCCCTTGGCATGTCATTTGTTTAATTATCGGCGAATAACGCTGAAAGGGCGAGCACTAAAGATGAAACAGTTCTCTGTTTTGGTAAGGCTTGACTCAAAAGCGTTTAGAACTGAATTTAGAATAATAATAAAAACAAGATATAATTATGGGAAAGATTATTGGAATTGACTTAGGAACAACTAACAGCTGTGTTGCTGTATTCGAAGGTAACGAACCAGTTGTAATCGCAAATAGCGAAGGTAAGCGTACAACTCCTTCTGTTGTAGGCTTCGTTGAGGGTGGCGAACGTAAAGTAGGTGATCCTGCTAAACGTCAGGCTATCACAAACCCAGAGAAGACCATCTACTCTATTAAGCGTTTCATGGGTGAGACCTACGAGCAGTGTAAGAAAGAGGCTGAGCGTGTTCCATTCAAGGTTGTTAATGAAGGTGGTTATCCACGTGTACAGATTGACGACCGCAAATATACTCCACAGGAGATTTCTGCAATGATTCTGCAGAAGATGAAGAAGACAGCTGAGGACTACCTCGGCCAAGAAGTAACTGATGCAGTTATCACTGTACCTGCCTACTTCTCTGACTCACAGCGTCAGGCTACTAAGGAAGCTGGTCAGATTGCAGGTCTTAACGTACAGCGTATTGTGAACGAGCCTACTGCTGCAGCACTTGCTTATGGTGTTGATAAGGCTAATAAGGATATGAAGATTGCCGTATTCGACCTTGGTGGTGGTACATTCGATATCTCTATCCTTGAGTTCGGTGGCGGTGTGTTCGAGGTGCTTTCTACGAATGGTGACACGCACCTGGGTGGTGACGACTTCGACCAGGTAATCATTGACTGGCTCGCTAACGGCTTCAAGGCTGATGAGGGTATCGACCTGACAAAGGACCCGATGGCTATGCAGCGTCTGAAGGAGGCTGCTGAGAAGGCAAAGATTGAGTTGTCAAGCTCTTCTTCTACTGAAATCAACCTGCCTTACATCATGCCAGTAGGCGGTGTGCCCAAGCACCTGGTTAAGACGCTGACACGCGCTAAGTTCGAGCAACTTGCTCATCAGCTCATCGAGGATTGTAAAGTACCTTGCCAGGAAGCACTGCAAAGCGCAGGCCTCAACACTAGCGATATCGACGAGGTGATTCTCGTGGGTGGTTCCAGCCGTATTCCTGCTGTTCAGGAAATGGTGAAGAACTTCTTCGGCAAAGAGCCCAGCAAGGGTGTTAATCCAGATGAGGTAGTAGCTGTAGGTGCTGCTGTTCAGGGCGCTATTATGAATAAGGAAGAAGGCGTAGGCGACATCGTTCTCCTCGACGTTACTCCGCTGAGTCTCGGTATCGAAACAATGGGTGGCGTTATGACAAAACTGATTGAAGCCAATGCTACCATTCCTTGCAAGAAGAGCCAGGTGTTCTCAACGGCTGAAGACAACCAGCCCGAAGTGACTATCCACGTACTCCAGGGCGAGCGTCCTATGGCAGCTCAGAACAAGAGCATCGGTCGCTTCAATCTCGCGGGCATCGCTCCAGCTCGTCGCGGTATCCCTCAAATTGAAGTAACGTTCGACATCGATGCCAACGGTATCTTGAACGTAAGTGCTAAGGACAAAGCTACGGGTAAAGAACAGGCCATCCGCATCGAAGCATCTTCAGGCTTGAGCCAGGAAGAAATCGACCGCATGAAGGCAGAAGCACAAGCCAACGAAGAGGCCGACAAGAAGGAAAAAGAGCGCATCGACAAGCTCAACCAAGCTGACTCTATGGCCTTCCAGACTGAGAACCAGCTCAAGGATCTTGGCGACAAGCTCCCCGCAGACAAGAAGTCTGTCATCGAGGCCGCTCTCCAGAAGCTGAAAGATGCTCACAAGGCTCAAGATATCAACGCTATCGATGCTGCTATCAAAGAGCTCAATGATGCTTGGCAAGCAGCCAGTGCAGATATGTACCAGCAAACAGGCGGTGCTCAACAGCCCGGTGCTGACGCCGGTTTCCAAGGTGGTGCTCAGCAAGACACTCAATCCAAGGACGACATCCAAGATGCCGACTTTGAGGAAGTGAAGTAAAAGTGCTAACAAACGCTAATCAAAAATAAGTAAATCCCAGTAACATAATAAGTTGCTGGGATTTTTATTTCTTAATAATAATTAAATCTTATCGTTTTTAATCGTTTTTGTGCTTATATTTGTACCATATTTGTGCCGCGACTTAATGGGAGATAAAGTGCGACTTAATTTAAAAGATAAATTGATAATCAAATAGATACAAATAGTATGGCGAGTGCAAAATTTCAAATAGAGCGGAAATGCGAAATTTGTGGTAAATCTTTTATTGCAAAGACGCTTACCTCTAGATATTGCTCTAAGAACTGTTCTCAAGCTGCATACAAACAAAGAAAAAAGGAAGAACTGTTAGATGCATTGAAAAGAGAAAAGGCTGCAAGAGTTCCGAAGAACCAGCCCTATCTCTCAATAGCTGATGCAACTGCATTATTTGATATTGGACGAGATTCCCTTTATCGCTTAATCAGGAATAAACAAGTCCGTTATTATAACCTCGGACTAAGGATGATACGTATTTGCAAAGCTGATTTACAAGAACGCTTTAATCTACGTCCTTACGATGAAAGAAGAAAAGAAAAACAATCGGAAGTAAAGACTTATCGGCTTGAGCCTGAAGATTGTTATACGATTGGAGAAATAGCTAAGAAGTTTGGTATCCATGATAGTACTGTATATCTGCATATTCGCAAATATTCTATTCCAACAAGGCAGATTGGTAATTACGTCTATGCGCCAAAATCAGAGATAGACAATTTGTATAAACACTAATCCACGACATACAATGAGAAAAGAACTTGATAATACAAAGGCAACAGTACGATTGCGAAAGAGTGCCTATCGAAAAGAATGGTACCTGTATATAGAAAGCTATCCTGTGAGAGTAGCAGGCAAAGATTCTCCACAAAGAGTGCGTGAGTATCTAAACAGAACAATCACTACTCCTATTTGGGATAAAAGCAGAACTGCTCGTACTACCGAAGCGACTCAAACATTCAAACCTAAACGAGATTTGAACGGAATTATCTTGTGCAAAAGTGAGATAGACCAAGAGGCCTGTATTTATGCAGATAGTGTTAGAAAACTACGGCAGCGTGAATATGATAATGCAAGCTTGTATAGTGACACAGAAACAGCACAAGCAGAACAGAAAGAACGATTGCAACAAAATTTCATCAAGTACTTTGATAAAGTGGCAGACAAGCGACACCGTAATAGTTCCCTTTCAATTCAAACAAACTGGGAGCGAGTACATGCTTTATTGAAAATGTTTGCTGGAGACACGCTACTCTTTTCACAGATAGATAATAGATTGGCAGAAGATTTCAAGTTTTTCTTGTTATCCGCTCCTTGTGGTGGAAGTAAAAAAGGGACAATATCACGAAACACAGCTTCCACGTATTTTTCTATTTTTAAGGCTGCACTCAAACAAGCATTCATAGACGGATATTTGACCATAGATTTATCTGCAAAAATCAAAGGCATACAGGAACAAGAATCCCGAAGGGAATACTTAACCCTTGATGAACTTAACAAGTTAGCTAATACTCCTTGTGAACGTGATGTACTTAAACGAGCTGCACTATTCTCAGCTCTAACAGGATTAAGACATTGCGACATTCAAAAACTAAAATGGAATGAAATAGCCATAGAAGGAAACCAAGCCAAACTTCTCTTTACTCAGAAAAAGACAAAAGGGGTGGAGTATATGCCCATCTCAGAGCAGGCTTTTAAACTTTGTGGAGAACCAAGACAACCAGAACAACTTGTTTTTGAAGGATTACCAAATCCTTCTTGGATTTCTCGTCCATTAAGAGCATGGATAGAAAAAGCTGGTATTCAGAAGCACCTCAGCTTTCATTGTTTTAGGCACACATTTGCTACCCTTCAACTTGCAAACGGAACAGACATCTATACTGTAAGCAAGATGCTTGGGCATACAAATGTCAAAACAACTCAAGTATATGCAAAGGTTGTCGATGAAAAGAAAAATAAAGCAGCCAATGCTATTCAAATAGATATTGAAAATGATAAAACTTAATTCGACAATATAATATGAATACCAAATATTTTGAACATATCGTAGTATATTTGTCCGTTCTTGTTGTTTGTGTCATCATTGCATTGTTTGCAAGAGTGGTTGCCTTGCGTTTAGGGAATAATGAATTTACTGCACAAATAGTCTTTTGGAGTGTTGTTGCCATAGGAATCATCGTTTATTCTATATTGTCTATTTTGGTAGAGGGACTATTTACGGCATTAGTCAAGTTTTTCTTTCCAAAGAAACAAGAAGATAAAACAAATGATAAAGCATCCGACGCTGAGGCTGGACAAGTAGTAGACGGTGTTGGCAGTCCATCTTCCGCACAACAGCAACAATCAATGGACTTTGACTCAATTCGGCAACAGCAACAAAAGTTAATGGACCAGAAAATACAAGATAAACGTGCTATAGCTATTAAATATACTCAACAGCAATTCGCACCTTATGTTTCAGATAAAGATTTGCTCAAGCTTTGTGAATATATAGAGTTGTACTCCGCTAAGCTTCCCTTATCACACGTTGAACCAATTAATATTAAAGGTTTAGTTGCCTTAGACCTGTTTCATTTTGGTTGGAATATATGGAACCATTTTAGAGTTGGCAAACAAGATGAAATTTCGCAGTTCCTTAAGCAGGTTTTTGCCACCACATTCAAAGATGTAGAAGTTGGAAGTATAAAAAGTCATCTCCGTGATGACGAGATGAAAGGCACTATACCCATTGTACAAAGCCTTTCAGACCACCAAATAACAGAATAACACACAAACCTATTGTGTTTTTATAGTGTTTCTTCAGTGTCTTAGGACACAGAGGAAACACTTATTTTTGTGCTAAAAGTTCCCTGCGTATATCTACAGACCATCATTATGTTGGATTTAATTCTGATTTGTCAAGTATTCTGTGTAAATAACTTATAAAATGAAGTTGTTCAAGACATTCATTCTTTGTTATTTGACAATTCAATTTGTGTGCATGAGCATTTCTAAAAGCCATTATGGCTCCTGAAAATAACCACATAATACCTTGTTGTATGTCTTTACTTTTGGATATCTTTAAGATAGGCTTATTAGGAGAAAAAACATTTTGCATAAGCGGGGTATTGTCTAATTCATAGCATTGTGATTTCTGTTTTACTCGATTTACCAAACCTATTGTCGCATCTAAAACAGCTTGTCTATAATAGCCATCTATGAATAATTTAGATGGAGTCTTGATAATATCTTCATGCAAGGTTATTAATGATTTGTCTTCTTGAAAGGAATCTGCATTGTCTATATTATCAATAGCGGCATTAATCTTTTTTTTCGCTGTTAAAATACACGGTTTTATTTCGTGTGAGAAATATTCGAAACTATGGGCAATAAACGCTTTGCCATTGATAGAAACCTTGAATGGTTTTTTAAAAACAATAAATTGTCTTATATCACTGCTGATCGCCATATTCTCCATATTTTCAATTGTACCTCTGTATGGATAGTATTCACGTTTATTAACCTCACTTAGAGGAATCACACTTCCCTTCGGGTAATATCTAAATTCATCTCCATTCTTATCGTAAAGAATTACAGGAATCTTTCTGTATTCAGGTAGCTCTACATTTGCATCGTATCCATAAAGTTCATTAACGCACAATTGCTTTAGTGCTATGCTCCCTGTTCTTTGAGCAAAATCAATTATTGATGGTAACACATCGGACAGTTTCTTAGAATTAAGCTCTTTAACTATTTGACTTTTAATGCTATTGAAATCTTCCATTTTCATTTTTGGTTATTTATAATAATGTTGTTTTAGCTCTTTTCATATAATGGAAAGAGGATAACACAAAATTAAGAAAAATAATATTATTATGTACAAATACGTATCAAAAACGAGGATAGTAAGTCGATTGATAAGTTTGGTCACAGATATAAGGTTTGTAGAGTAAAAGAGCAGAAAGAGCTTCCAAAATAACAAGAACATTTCTATAGGCACAGCTTTGACATCAAATCCTCGAAAGTTTTTACTTATATGGTAGCAGTATCTGTCCTTTGTTTTGTTTCTTTGGTCGGCAATTACTTCTTGTGGCAAAGCAAACAGCAAAACAAAGACGATGCCTTGAAATTTCGTATCATTAGAGTATGGCGAGGTTGTAGCCCTAAGGAAATCCTATGGCTTAACGATGTGTTTAACATTCATCGGAACAAAACTGCAATCAAAAATATTAAGAAGCAAATAGATGGTCATGAATTAGGATTAAAGCAGAAAGCAGATAGTCTGATGCAAAGAAAAATAGTTGATTAACCAAATAAAACGCATACGACATAAAAGAGGAGAAATAAATCCTCTTTTATATCGTATATCAAATTAAATTTGTTATTTTTGTAAATCATAAGCAAATTGATATGAAAACTCCAAACAATCGTATAAAGGCAGTACTTAGCAAGAAAGGGAAAGTTACATGGTAGTGCTCAACTTGTTAAAGATTTGTTTAAAAAGCATCTAAGATATTTGTAATTTAGCATAATATATGTGATTTATTTTTGTAAATGAAAGAATTAAGTTTTTTAGATAAATACGACAAACAGCAGGCTTTATCATGTATGTCATACATGATGGGGATGAAGGAAAACTCTGCATGGAAATACAATCTTGCAATTATTCAACGATATATATTAGAAAACAGCAATGGCGATATGCCTATTGATGTTACATTTTTAAAGAAAGAATTTTATGAGCTTATACCAAAAGGTGTAACAGATGAAGTTCAAGCTAATCTGTGTATAGATCAGTGTATAACAGAGGACAGATCATATAGTGTATATGCCTTGATGAGCGAAGGTGAGCAATATGCTATTCGCAGAATGGACATGATAGCCAGAAAATATGAGGTGAATGATAAGTTAATGAGAATAGGGCGCGTTATGCTAGATATCTCGGATATAATATGTGAAAGATTTGGGTACGGGCGATATGAATTAGGTGAATTATGCAATGAATATTTTATTTTTCCTAATAACAAAGAACTAAAGAATAATCCTTTGTTATTTTCAGACCGTGATATTTTAAAAATTCTAAAAGGTTATAATTTAGATGATTATGTTCTAACTTTTCCTACAATTTCTAGTTTTAACGGTAATAAAGACTATTATTATAAGTTCATCC
>ERZ773013.174-NODE-174-length-40179-cov-4.330874_pt1 | contig 40179 bp, 38 predicted proteins | sample MGYA00511670_ERZ773013 | MGnify/ENA primary metagenome ERZ773013 (study PRJEB29015, sample SAMEA2738120) | human oral metagenome | biome: human oral; feature: human-associated habitat; material: saliva | place: China | collected 2257 ... | reverse complement strand
CCCAGGGGGGGGGCTCAAAAAGTTGCACTTACAACTGGAAAATACAAATGGTTGGGACAAGAAAAAGTTTATAAGAGAGATCTTTGAGGGGGAAGGGAAGTCTATCTACGATAAAGATATTTTTCTGGATGCTTATCCTTTCACCGTAACTGATGGTTGCACTCTCTTTGGAGAAGATTATATTACGCATCATGAAAATCCATTAAGAGATCCCAAGCCAATACGTTTTCTTAGAATAAATTCCGGTGTTACTTACCGATTCCGTTTTCTATTCAGGAATAATGACACTTTCACAGCAGAAGTGAAGAAAGAACTATTTCGGGAGATTATACTGACGTTTGGGATTGGAGCAAAAACTAATGTGGGATATGGACATTTTACAGGAGAAAAATATTAATGCTAGTGTTAATACAGAAGAATCTTCTTTTTGGCTGAAAATATATATCTTTGTGCTATTCCGCTTTCTAGGTAAAAATGGAGGGGAATTCCCGCTGATTTTTATCAAGAAATCAGGCAAAACTGGTAGGGAAAATTGGGTGAAAATCGCGGAATAATTGGGCAGAATATTTTCTTCTCCTAGGCAGGAAATATTCTCCACTTCGGTAGAGAAAGGTGTAGAGCCGTAGAAGACGGAAAAAATATCTATTAAACTAGAAATAGAGAGGGTATATATATGAGACGACGATTGTTTTACCAGATAACTATCCTGCTGCTAGGAAGTGTCTCTTTGGCTTCGGCACAAAGCGTACGAGGGAGGGTATTAGACGAGAATGGTGTGCCTATTTCATTTGCTACAATGCGCCTTCTTGTGCCGCAAGACTCTACCGTTATCAATGGCGGCGTCTCCGATGCAAATGGCACCTTTGAGGTGGATCGTAAGGGAGCTTCTCTACCTCTCTTACTAAAAGGGAGTTACATGGGCATGGAAGATGTCTACCATACGATTGCAAAGGAGAGCGAGATAGAGCTACGTATGCACCCTCTCACTAGTCAACTAGAAGAGGTAACCATAACGGCTCATCGTCCCTCACATACCCTTGTTAATGGAGGGATTAGTACAACCATTGAGGGTACAACATTAGCCCAATTGCCCAATATCTATCGTATGCTTGCCCAACTGCCCATGGTAGAAGTGCAAAATGAAGGTATAACGGTGCTGGGCAGAGGTACTCCCCTCATCTATATCAATGGTCGTAAGATGACTGATGCCACCGAGCTACAGCGTCTATCTCCACATCTTATTGAGAAGATAGATGTTGTAACTACCCCCGATGCACGATACTCAGCTTCGTCTCGAGCCGTTATTCTCATAACGGTACGCCGCGAACCTGGGAGTGGGCTTAGCGGTATTGTACGAGGGGATGCTGAGACCTATCTCCGCAAGCAGGAAAAAATAGCTTTGGGGGATTACCTTCTTGCTGACCTGAACTATCGTGTGGGGAAGTGGGATATTCTTGCTTCTGTGAGTCAGCGTAATAGTTTCTTTGTAAAGGATATGAAAGCTGACTTTTGGGGGCGAGCGGATGGCAATGAGTGGCATAATAGATCTACTTTGACCTATGAAGAAGATCGTCATCGCATTCAGTCTTCCCTTGGTCTTAGCTATACGGATGCCCTCAATAGTGCAGGGGTAAAATACAAAGGCACGTGGGAACCTTTGTCTCGAGAGGTCCTTTCTACCGAATTGTACTCATTACGCAATAGTGAGCCGGAAGAGAAGCTTTGTAATCGGGATCATCAGCGAACCTTTCCTCATCTATCACATCGGGCTAATGCTTACTATATTCGTAAGTTGGGCTCTTGGGAGCTATCGGCAGATGGAGACTTTTACAGCTCCTCTTATAAGGGAGAGGGAGTGGTGGTAGAGGGGAAGAGCTTCGACCAAATTGATCATACCTATGTCAGTAAGAAAGGTGCTACTAATCAGGCTTGGGGTGTTCGCTCCGAAGTGCGCGGCCCCCTTTGGGGAGGAACAAGCTCTTTGGGGATGGAGTACTCAAGCACGAAGCGTGGGGATACTTATCAAGCTGCCGCAGAGCTAAATCTCCCGAGTAATAATACCCAAATCAAAGAGCAGCAACTCGCATTTTATCTAGGGCACTCTAGGCTTATTGCCGATAAGGTACAGTGCTCGTTGGGGCTACGCTTGGAGCAAGTAGAGAGTGATTATTCCTCTCAAGGTAAGCGAGTGCCGGAGCTTAGCCGTCGCTATTTCAATCTCTTCCCTAATTTCTCTTTGGCAACTCGTCTTTGGGGAATGAATGTACAACTTGCATTTAACTCTCGCATTGAGCGTCCCCAATATTGGCAGTTGCGTTCGGATTATAGCTATATCAGCCGTTTTGAATACCAAACGGGAGAGCCCAACCTTCGCCCTGGGCTCACCTATGCTACGGAGTTTACGCTCAATCGTAAATGGATTACATTCCTTCTATCCCATCAGTATCTCAAGTATAGCATTCAGCAGATTACAACTCGTATGCCCGATATACGAGAGGAAGGGAAGTATCGCCCCTTTACTACGCTTCTCACTCAAATCAATGAGCAGCCTTTTCATGGGATGCAGGCAATGCTTATCCTCTCCCCTAAGATTGGATTTTGGAGCCCCTCCTACACCATTGGAGTCCTCAAACAATTTGGTTTTTATCGCTACGATTTTGAGGAGCGAGTAGCTCTTTCTAAGCCATGTCTTCATATTGCTCTCAAGAATAATTTTGCTCTACCCTATGGTATCCTTTTTGGGGCTAATTTCGAACTTCTAGGATTTGGAGATATAGAGAATGTTTCCTTCGAGAAACCCCAGATTCGGAGTTCTTTAGAGCTGGGTAAGCAATGGTTGGGAGGAAAACTTTCGACGAATTTATACTTTTCGGATCCCATTAGAAACGAACATTACCGCATGGTTTCTCGGTATTCTCGCCTTCTAATATCTAATTTTTACTCTCCTGAGATCTTTTTTTCCGTCTCCTATCGGTTTAATACCACAAAGAGTAATTATCGTGGGCGAGGAGCTCTTGACCGTGAGGTTACTCGTATGAGTAGGTAGGGAGTCCTCTTGGAGAGTTTCTTCTCCGTGCTAACCTTTGGGGAGGGTGAAGAGAGTATAATAAGAGGGAAATAGGCCGGAGCGGTCAATTTTCTTATGTACTTTTGTGGAAGTAAAAAAGAAGAGTATGATTCGCTACAAGATAGGGTTAGCTCTCAGTGGGGGTAGTATCAAGGGGTTTGCTCACCTTGGGGTGCTCCAATATATGGATGAGATTGGGCTTAAACCCGATATAATAGCCGGTACAAGTGCCGGAGCTATCATGGGGGCTTTTTATGCCGATGGATACAGCCCCAAGGAGATATTTGAGATTTTTTCTTCTGTTGGGTTCCGAGGGATGACCTCTCTATTACCTAAGCGAGGGGGGATGTTCTCAACGAAAAACTTCATGGAGAGGCTCAAAACTTATCTGCATCACCAGAATATAGAGGAGCTACCCATCCCGCTGCGTATTGTGGCTACCGATTTGGATAATGGTTGTCAGCATGTTTTCTCCGAGGGGGCTCTTGCTGAGCGCATCATGGCCTCTTGTAGTGTCCCCGTACTGTTTCAACCTGTCGTGATTGATCGGGTTTCCTATGTCGATGGCGGGCTATTCCGCAACTTCCCCGTGACGGTGATCCGAGAGGAGTGCGACAAGGTAATCGGGGTAAATCTAGGACCCGAAACATTTCGTCGCTACAAGAAAACCATTAGGGGAGTGGCTGAGCGTTCGTGGCAGTTGGTTTTTCGTCAGAATACACGCATTGATAAAGAAGTTTGCGACCTCCTTCTCGAGACTTTTAAGGTAACAAAATATGGGATGTTTGAGGTGAGTAGTGCCGCAGAGATCATGGCACTTGGCTATCGTATGGCACAGCGTAGTGGTATGGAGCCTTCCTTCCCATACAGCTACCCTCAGAGTAACCCTTCTACTATTTCTCTAGGATAATCTCTAGAAGGGCTTCTATATTGCTTGCCTCTCGCTCGGGTCGCCCGGGAGTGCCATATATAAATTTTGAAGGATATACTTTGATGTATTCCCCTTTCACTTCGTCTTCGGAGGTGGGGTAAGTGGCTATGTTGTAGCGAGAGAGTGCTTTTTGCACCATTGAGGCTCGCTGGCCGTCGCCGATTAGAGCGATAGTGGATTTCGTATCCCTTTCGATCGAAAATAATCCCGTTTGGAGATCGAATCGGATACCGCGCCCTGCCAAAAAGTTACTTAGAGTTCCATCCAAGGCAAGATCCTCCGGAGTGCCGACTCTCAGGCCTTCTTTTTTGTCAAGCGTCCATATCTTATCCGCAATCCGTAGGGCAAGTTCGAGATCGTGCGTGCTCAAAAATATGCTTTTCTTGAGGTTGTGCGCAAGATGGAATAAAAGATACATTACCTCCACTTTGGCAGGGAAGTCGAGAAAAGCGGTGGGCTCGTCTAGGAAAATAATAGGGGTCTCTTGGGCTAGAGCCTTCGCAATCATTACTTTTTGTCTTTCCCCATCACTGAGTGTCTGTACCATGCGGTCTCGTAGATGGGTTATACCCACGGCTTCGATGGATTCCTCCACAATTTTTTTATCTCTAGGCATGAGTTTGCCCCAAAATCCGGTATGAGGGCTTCGTCCTAGAGCTACCATCTCAAAGGCAGTCATATTGCGGAGGTTGCACTTCTCAGTGAGTACTACGGCAATGAGTTGGGCAAGCTGTTTGGGTTTGTAGGAAGAAAAATCTTTGTCAAGTAGGGTAATTGCTCCCGATCTTCTCGGCAAGAAGCCTGCTAGAGTATAGAGAAGAGTCGACTTCCCTGCACCATTTGCACCAAGTAGGCAGGTCAGCTCCCCACGATAGAGCGAGGCTGATAGGTGCGAGGAGACGATGTGTTCGCCCCAACGCCCCTCGTAGCCTGTACTAAGCCCTTCTAGTGTGATACTTGGCTGTTTGTTCATTCTCGTATTTCTCCGCGATGCTTGCTAAAAAGTACAGATATGACTACCGGAGCGCCAATGAGGGCTGTTACCGAATTGATGGGAAGAGCTCCCTCAAAACCGGGAAGTCGTGCAATGAGATTGCATAGAAGAGCAATGGCACTCCCCAATAGGATGGAGGTTGGTACCAGTATGCGGTGGTCTGAGGTCTGGAAAAGGCTGCGACAGAGATGCGGAACAGCTAATCCGAGGAAGATGATAGGGCCACAGAAGGCTGTTACCAAGGCAACAAGTGCCCCCGAAGTGGTGATGACTAGTAGTCGTGCTCTCTTGATATTCAATCCCAAACTACGTGCATAACTCTCGCCCAAGAGCATGAGGTTGAGCGTTTTGATGAGCAAAAAGCTAAGTAGAAGGAGTACGAGAATCAGCACAACAAATAGGGGAACTTGTGATGGGGAGATGCGAGAGAAGCTTCCCAATCCCCAAAAGACATAAGCCTTAATATCCTCTTCTACACTAAAGTATTTGAGTACCCCTATCACGGCATTTACCACATAACCTATCATTACCCCAATGATAAGGAGCGTTACATTCCCCTTTACTCTCTGTGATACATAGGCAATGAGTATCATAATGGCAAACGACCCTAGTATCGCACCCAGGGTAACAGCGACCTCGCCCAAGATACCCAAAGAGCTAAGAGCTACCCCACCTAAACTACCCGATAGCAGGACAATAAAGGCAACCCCTAGGCTTGCCCCCGAGCTAATACCCAATACAGATGGCCCTGCAAGGGGATTGCGAAAGACCGTTTGCATCAGTAATCCACTCACGGAGAGCCCGGCTCCGGCAATGGCTGCTGTGAGGGATTGGGGGATGCGCGACTTTGTTACTATGTTGAACCAGATTGGCTCGGACATATCCCCCTCAAGGCAGATCTTTATAATAGACTTTAGAGGAATGGAGACCGAGCCTAGGGCTAGATTGAGCAGAAACAGCAGCACAATACCCCCTACGAGAAGGATGATTTTGGAGGATAGGGCAAGCTGTTTCATAAAAAGGGTAGGCGAGTAGCCTCGCTTTTAATGATCGAGTCGGTGGTAGTAGGTAGGTGTGTACTCAGGGAGTAACTCGGGGTGGAAGACCTTTATGAAGTCCTTGAGTAGTAGGTCGGGGTGGATGATGGCAGACTCGTAATAGGGTGTGGTGGATAGGTTGCAATGGATAACTCCCTTTTCCTTAAATGCCTTAAAGTCTTTGTACCGCTCGTCTTGAGCTTGTAGGGCTCCATAGGTAAATTCCCCATCAAAACTACTTAGGATGCGCCAGTAATCCACTTCAGCAGCTTTGCTATAGATGGTCTCGAAGTCCAGAGTAACGCCTCCGGTATTGGGGTCATCTTTGAGAAAGTAATCTGCCCCTGCATCCCGGAATAGTTGCGCAAGAAAGCTCTTACCGCCCACAGCGTACCAAGTGCCACTCTTAAGATCGCCACTAAAGACCGTTGGGCGAGGTGTTGCTTGTTCGGCTATCGCTTTCCACTTATTGTATTCGTCTCTTAGCTCGGCAAATACCTTATTAGCCTCACTCTCTTTTCCCAGCAGTAGCCCGATGAACTTAATCCATTCCGCTTGCCCTAGAGGACTATTCTCCTTATATCCAAGATGGGGAATGAGTGGAATATCTATCTCTTTGAGGTCGTCGTATCCTCCTCGTTTGAAGGGGGAAATCAAGATAATATCGGGGGCTATCGCCATTACTACTTCACTATCGAAATTCCCCTCAATACCTATTTTTTTGATCTTCCCGCTCTTTATTCGCTCCTTAACCTCTTGATTAAATAGATGTCGGGTGCTACTCATCCCCACTACTTTGTCTAGTTGATCGAGAGCGATGAAGTTGGATAGCTGTAGGGTAGTCATACAAACAACCCGATTAAGCGGGATCGAAACCTGTGTGTATTCGCTAGGGATGGCACTTTTGTCGCACTGCGCTGCATCCTGAATAAAGGCAAAGTGATACTGAGTCGCCTCTTCGGGGTTTTGGGGATCCGATAGGGTAGCGAGTACTGCTCCGGGGATATATTGTAGACGAAAACCCTCAGCATACTCTACCTCGATCCGCTTGGCAGCGTCTCCAGTATACTGCAAAGAGTCTTCTGTTGTTTGGTCGGATTGTTTCCCATTGGAGCAAGCCGAAACAGCCCCCCAGAGGAGAAGCGTAAAGAAAGAATAGAAGAGGATTTTTTTCATATGAGGTTAGCTAGCAAGAGCTGCGTAATCAATAATGCACCACCGAAGGGCTCTTCTTTCTGAGTCAGGAAAGGGCTCGTTCGGTGGTTTTAGAGGGGAGAAAGGGTTAAGCCTCTGGGTATAGTTCGTGCAGGCGAGCGGCTACTTCTTTACCCAGCTCAAAGGCTTTGTTTAGATCGTCTTCATTGGGAGCTCCCATTTGTTCTAGGGGAGTACCGATGAGTTCCCAGCCCATTTCTTCGGCAAAGGGAGTAAGCTTTCGCACTGCTTGTCCTGCCCATGAGCAAGAACCGAATATAGCGCAAATGTGATTCTTTACTTCTCTAAGTCGGATCATATTGAGCATATTCTGGATAGGCATGTAGATCTCGTTGCTATAGGTGGGGCAACCTACTACAAGGGCATGATAGCGGAATAGGTCGCGAAGAATGTAGGAGGGGTTCGTGCGTGATACGTCGTGGCAAACTACCTCTTTAATACCGGCTTCTCCAAGACCGCGAGCTATTGTATCCGCCATTACTGTGGTATTACCATACATACTTCCGTAGAGTACCACGGCTCCCTTTTCGGTATCGTATTTGCTCAGTTGGTCGTAGATGGCAAGGGCACGAGGGAAGCCTTCTTTTGTCCATACGGGCCCGTGGGTGGAGCAAATCGCATTGAGAGTGAGGTTCATCCCAAGTACTTTGGTAAGAGCCTTTTGCACGAAAGGACCATATTTCCCTACGATGCATGCATAGTAGCGATACATCTCTGTGTAGTACATCTCCAGAGAGAGCTTGTGGTCGAGCACGTGCGAATCGAGGGTGCCAAATGTACCAAAAGCATCTGCTGAGAAGAGTACTCCTTCGGTAGCATCGTAGGTAAACATTACCTCGGGCCAGTGTACCATAGGCGCCATAATGAAGGAGAGGTTGTGCTTACCTGTAGACAACGTGTCTCCATCATTTACGGTGATGAGTTCTGCTTTAAGGTCTGGGTAATAGGCCTGAAGCATATTAAAGGTCTTTTTATTGCCAACTAGTTGGATGTTGGGGTAGTGGCGTTGTAGCATCCCAATAGAGCCGCTATGGTCGGGCTCCATGTGGTTGATTACAAGATAATCAATGGGACGATCCCCAATGATTCTCTCTATCTGGCGGAAGAATTGCTCGGAGTAACAGATATCTACCGTATCTATAAGGGTGATCTTTTCATCCACAATAAGATACGAGTTGTAGCTTACCCCATGGGGGAGGGGCCACATGCTTTCGAAGAGATCTTTGGTGCGATCGTTTACACCTACGTAGTAAATGGAGGGGGTAATGTTTATCTGCGGAATCATAGGATATGTATTAAAAGTGGATTTAGTTTTCTTTTTTCTCGGGGAGAGGAGTAACCTCTAATGCCGGGCGACGCAGTGCGTAGATGATAAGAGCAAGCCCTACAATGATAAATGGGATGCTGAGTATTTGTCCTTGATTTAGCCCAATGGTATCTACCCATTTTAGCTCCCAAACCTCTTGTACAAACTTCAATTTCTCTATGAAGATTCGAGCGGTAAATGTGCCAAAAAGGAACCATCCCAAAATCAATCCCGGGCGGCGGCGAGCAGCATCTTGACCCCAATAAAGCCAACAACACACCCCAAATACGATGAGGTAGGCTAGGGCTTCGTAGATGGCCGTTGGGTGGCATCCCATATCTGTGTTGAGGGCGAGATATTCCTGAGAGCGTATAAAGCGGAATGCCCAGGGGAGGTCTGTGGTCATGCCAAATATCTCACTATTCATGAGGTTGCCAATACGGATCATGGCCGCAACAAGCCCCACGGGTACGGCAAGTCTATCTAGTGTCCATGTAATAGGCTTATGGGTAACCCTACGCGAGAAGATCCACACGGCAATGATAATCCCGATGGTTCCTCCGTGGCTGGCAAGTCCTCCTTCCCAAACTTTGAATATCTCTATGGGGTTGGCTAGGTAATGAGCCGGGTCGTAGAATAGGCAATGCCCAAGTCTTGCTCCCACGAGGGTGCTGATGACAATGTACCACCAAAGTTTTTCGAACCAACTATCGGGGAGTTGCTCACGCTTCCAGATAAGTCGCTCGATGTAGGGCCCTATTAGGATGAGCCCAAGGCTGAAAAGTAGGCTATACCAGCGCACTTCTTTCCCAAAGAGGGTGAATAGAGTAGGGTCAACGTCCCACGTTATAGCATTAAGGGTAAACATAATTTTTTAGCAGAGTTTGGTAATCCATTTTTCACGATCCCCCGGTAGAAGGTCTATTGGAGCAATCTCCGGCATGGTATAGGCACCGGGAGGCATTCTGAGGGCAACTCGGGCAGCACAAACCATTACCTGAGCCGTGAGAGCCGGATTGTTGACTCTCATCTCGAAGTTGAGGTGTTGATTGTGGGTCGCTCCCGATACGCCTTTGCGCTCCATAGATACACCATGTCCCATATCAATGAGCTGATCCACATCGTCTACCACGACTACATGTGTTTCGTCATGGGCAAAGTAATCATCTTGTTTGATGCGCTGTGCTACCTCGCTTTCGTTGTACCCTGGGGTTAATTCGATATAAACCATACGACGATGGAGCCCTGTGCCGATAGGGATCGTAACGGAGAGAGCTCTCTCTACTCCCTCAATAGCTTTTACCGCTACGGTGTGTCCCATACTCATCCCGGGACCAAAATTGGTATACGTAATGCCTCGGGGTACTATTGCTTCCATTAGGGTACGCACCATGGAGTCACTTCCGGGGTCCCATCCTGCTGATAGAACGGCCACTGTCTTATGGGCTATCGCTGCCGCGTGCAGAGAGCGGCGAAGGGGCACGATACCGCTGTGAATGTCAAATGTATCCACCGTAGCAATCCCTCGAGAGAGGATATCTAGGGCATACTCTTCTACGGCACGAGTTGGGGTACATAGTAGAGCCACGTCCACCTTGCCAAGTGCATCAATGGATGTTACTACGGGAATATCTTGGAGGGTAGAGGGTTGTTTCTCCGTTAAGGAACGACGTACAACCCCAGCCAGTTCGAAGTCCGGAGAAGCCTTAATGGCATCAAGGGCATAACGTCCTATATTGCCATAGCCCACAACAGCTACGCGATATTTCTGATTCATACTCCTATATTTCTATACTAGCTTTGTCGTGTTTCTGTTTATAGGCTTGGAAGAAGTGACGATGGAAAGCCTCTTCAACCTGCTGCTTTACGAGCTCCATAGTGGTGGGCTTGCCCATTTCTTGAGCCATGGATGTTACGCCCTTATTGGTGAAACCACAAGGATTTATCCACGAAAAATAGGATAGATCGGTAAACACATTAAGGGCAAACCCATGCAGTGTAACGTAGCGAGAAGAGTGTACGCCAATAGCACAGATCTTGCGAGCTCTTGGGGTATTGGGTTCTATCCATACCCCTGTTGCTCCTTCTAAACGTTCCCCATGGATGCCATTAACCCTTAGTACATCAATAATACATTGCTCTAAGGTACATATGTATTGTTTGATGCCCATCCCAAACTGCTCTAGGTCGAAGATGGGATAACCTGTTATCTGCCCTGGCCCATGATAGGTAATGTCTCCGCCTCGGTCAATATGGTGGAGGGAAATCCCCTTTGCATGCAAAGCCTCTTCGGGTAGGAGGAGATTGCTTTCTTTGCCGTGCTTCCCGAGCGTAAAAACCGGCTCATGCTCACAAAAAAGAAGCGTGTTTTTGGGTGCTTCTCCGCGATGCTTTTGCTCTATAGCTGTTTGGAATAATTCCTTTTGTAGAGCATAAGCTTCTGCGTAGGGGATACTGTGGCAGTCTCTGAATTCGTAGGGGAGATGGGGAGCAAGAGTGGCTCTAAAGTTTGTTTTATTGCAGACCTCTAAATGGTCGTTTATGCGTTCAAGTCTGAGACCATCGTAGCTGGCAAAGACCCCTTCTGGGAGCATCTTGGCTAAGTCTACAGCACGAGGTGCATGATGAGATAGGTGTATTATGAAGGTGTTTTTAGCCTTGACTTCTTTGCTAAGAGCTATTGCTTCTTCGATGGTTTGATGGGTTGGATGAGGCTTGGTAAAGCGTAACCCATTGACCAAAAGAGTGTCTACCCCACGGAGTTTCTCTACCTCTTCGTCGGGAATTGTCTTCAGATCGGTAATGAAGGCAAAGTCCCCAATCCTAAAACCTGTGATGGGGAGCCTGCCATGAAACACGCGTATGGGTTCGAATGTAAGCCCTTCTACCTCAAAAGGAGCTAGTGAGATCTCCCTAAGTTTAAGTCTTGGAGTGCCAAGGTAAGGTGTCTTCCCAAAATAGTAATGTAGCCGGTATCGGATTGCTTCTAGGACACGATTTTCTGCGTAGATAGGCAGATCTCGTGCCCACGCAATGGTACGTAGGTCATCGAGTCCGGCAATGTGGTCGTAGTGTTCGTGGCTTAATACAATAGCGTCTAGCTCATCTATTTCTGCAAGGATAGCTTGTTGCCTAAAGTCGGGGCTACAATCTAAGAGGATCTTTTTCCCTTCGTTTGTTTCTAAAAGGACAGAGGTACGGGTTCGCTTGTCGGCAGGGTCAGTACTTAGGCAGGTACTACAATAGCAGCCCACCTCGGGTACTCCGGTACTGGTGCCGGATCCTAAAATCCGTACAGATCTAATCTCTTTTTTTTGCATCTCCGTGCTATCTAGGTTAGCTACGAGTAGGAGCTCCAACATAACGAACCTCCGGGTGAAGGGTTACACCAAAGGCTGCTTCTACTTTTTCGACCAATAGGGATGCAAACTGAGCAACTTCTGTACCCTTTGCACCTCCTCGATTGACCAATATAAGCGGTTGCCGCTCATAGGTACCAACATTTCCTACACGATACCCTTTGAGTCCGGCATTGTCTAATAGCCAAGCTGCCGATAGTTTTACCCCTTGAGACGCCGGATAGTGTGGCATATCGGGATACTTCTCCTGTAACTCTTGGTAAACCTCCGAGGAGACAATAGGGTTCATGAAAAAGCTTCCTGCGTTGGGAAGTACTTTAGGATCTGGGAGTTTTGCTTGGCGAATCTCGATAACGGCCCTTCTCACATCTTGGGGAGTTATATTCCCACTTGGGAGATAGTCGTGTAAAGCCTTGTAGGAGAGATTTACATTCGCTTTACGCGATAGAGCGAAGACTACATGCGTAATGATGTAACGCTCGGCCTCTTTTTCTTTGAAGTAACTATAGCGGTAGTCGTAGAGGCACTCCTTGGGGAAGAAAACTCGCTTCGACCGTGTTTTGAGGTCGAATGTCTCTACTTGGTATATTAGTTGGGCCACTTCGCTACCATAAGCGCCTATATTTTGCACGGCAGCAGCACCCACAGAGCCTGGTATCCAAGAGAGGTTTTCGGCTCCGTAGTAGCCTTGTCCTAGAGACCAAGCTACAAATTCATCCCAAATAATACCCGATCCAATGCGTAGTAAAACGGAGTCTTGATCTTCGCCTTTTGGGGTAGGAAGCACCTCTCTATCCTTGATCTCGGAGTAGAGTATAGCCCCATGGTAGTCGTTGAGGAATAGCAAATTACTTCCCTCACCAATGGCTAGGTAGGGAAGGCTTCTAAAGTATTCGTCACGGGCAAGACGATCGAGATCGTCGAGAGAATGATACGAAACCCACCAGTCTGCAGAGGCTTCGATACCGAAGGTGTTGTGCGAGACTAGTGGGAATTTCTCTTTTATTTCCATCGATTAGCGAGCTTCTCTTTCAAGCAGCCAAGCGTCTTGGAACTGAGGAGCAAAACGTTCTTTGATTTGTTCGCGACTAGAAACAGCTTCTTCGCGGCTCATAAAGCTAGCCACGATTACGCGGATCATTCCGTGTTCGTTTTCTGCAAGAATGGGCTTAAAACCTGCTTCTTCCATGCGTTCCTTTAGAGAAAGAGCATTGGTACGGTTTTGGAAGCTTCCGATAACTACACTATAACGATTGAGACGATTAGCATCTTCTCCTTCGGAGGGAGTGAGACGCTCGCGACGCATTTGTACAGAACTCTGAGCAGGCTTCGACACGATGATGTCGTTTTCGTCTGCCTCTGGAGCATGGTTCGAAGATTGATTTTGAGCAATCTCACGTTGCTTTGCTTTCTCGTATACCTGGCGATAGGTGCTTTGTTTGGGCTTGCAGGCTCCGAGAGAAACCACGAGAGCTAGTGCAGAAAGTGCAATAATTGATTTCTTCATCTGTCTATCAATATTTAGAGTTTCTAATACTAATGTACACCACCTTAGGGAGTCCTTTGTGCGGGAGTCGCTCTCCCGATTTTCTCCATAGGTTGAGACTGAACCAAAGAGCCGAAGGAATCTCCATCGATTCTACGCAGTATCGCAAAGGTAGTGAGTTTTTTGTTTTGAGCTACTTTTACCCCCTTGTTAGAGAGAAGAAGAGCTATCCGTTTGGGGTATATAACTATCTAAGTAAATCTCTTTTGGGTACTCTACATGAGCCAGAAAAAGGGCTTCTCCACGCACGGAGGCTCCTGCTCTATTACGATCTTGAGCATGAATAATCTCTATAATATCTTCCGGAGCAAGGGTCGAAGCCCCTACCTCTAAGAGAGTGCCCACAATGGCACGTACCATATTGCGTAAAAAGCGATTGGCAGTTATACTAAATTGCCAAGTAGAAGGGTAGGGCGAGGGGGACCAAAAAGCCTCCTGTATCGTACATATATTAGTATGCGTATCGGTATGCAGACGACTAAAGCTGGTAAAGTCGTGCGTCCCAAGGAGGTATTGAGCAGCTTGGTTCATCTTCTCAATGTCAGGAAAAGGGCGCACCGGTAGCACCCATTGCCGGTTGAAGGGATCGCGTTCTTCTGCTATGAAGTAGAGATAGCGGCGGGATATTGCATCGAAGCGTGCGTGGGCAGAAGGCTGTACCGGTCTAATGCTCCGGATGTTTATGTTATGAGGTAAGATGCCATTGAGACTTTTGCGCCAGCGATAAGGCGAGCCTTTTGCCATCTCGGGTATATCCACATGAGCCGGCAAGGAGTAGGCATTCACTCCCGCATCGGTACGGCCTGCCCCTACAATAGAGATAGGGGTGCGGAAGAGAAGGGATAAAGCCTCCTCTATCACTTGCTGCACGGCAAGCCCATTGGGTTGGCGTTGCCAGCCACAGTAGCTACTTCCATCGAAGGCTATGTCTAAGAAATAGCGAGGCATAGAGAGCTACTTTTTGGACTTGGTAGCCGTTCGTTTGCTGGTCGAACCTTTGCGAGTACCTGATGGATGACCATCCTTCATAATATTGAGGCACTCTTCGTAAGTAAGTTCGGCTGCCCGCTCTTTTTGCTCTTTGCTTAGTTTATAGTTTTCCTTTCCATGTTTGAGGAAAGGACCAAAACGCCCCATACGTATGGTGAGTTCAGGATCTTCGGCGAAGCTCTTTAGCTCAGCTTTTATCTCCTCTTCGCGTTTGGCTTGTATGAGGTTTATGCACTCCTCTAGGGTGATGGAAAGGGGATCGTATTGCTTGGGGATAGAGGTAAACTTGCCGGCATGTTGAATGTAGGGGCCGAAGCGACCCGAAGCCACTTTTACGTCACTCCCTTCAAATTGCCCTGCGGTACGAGGTAGTTTGAAGAGGTCTAGAGCCTCCTCCAGCGTAATGGTTTGGATGGACTGTCCCTCCCGTAGTGATGCAAAGCTAGCTTTTTCGGTAGGCGTGTTTTCGCCTATTTGTACCAAAGGACCATAACGGCCAATACGCACCATTACAGCCTTATTTGTGGAGGGATCAACGCCTAAAAGCCTTTCTCCCCTAGCGTGATTGTCAAAAGATTCTAGAGCCGTCTCCACCATGGGATGGAAGAGAGTGTAGAAATGTTCCATGGTATTGGTCCAAATCTCTTTCCCTTCGGCTATTCGGTCGAAGAGCCCTTCTACTTGTGCCGTAAAGTTGTAATCGATAACCTTGGGGAAGTTCTCTACAAGAAAATCATTCACCACAATCCCAATGTCTGTGGGGAGAAGTTTGCCCTTATCAGCTCCTATTTTCTCCGTACGTATCTTGAGAGTAGGTGTGGGATGCTGGGTGTTGCAGATATAGTCGTGGTACTTATGTTCGCTCCCACTACTGATCCCTTTTTGTACGTACTCTCTAGCTTGTATAACTTGTATTGTGGGGGCATAAGTAGAGGGTCGTCCGATGCCAAGCTCTTCTAGTCGACGTACGAGAGAGGCCTCTGAGTAACGAGCCGGAGCACGTGTTATATGCTCTGTAGCAACGAGCTCTTGGGTATTGAGCATTTCTCCCTTAATAAGAGTTGGGAGTTGATGGGGATTATTCTTTTCTTCCTCTTCGTCGCTATGAGGGGTATAGTCGTAGGCTTTGAGAAAACCCTCGAAGCGGATCACCTCCCCCTCTGCTACGAAAACGTCGTTAGAGGTCTGACCCCTAAAGGTTGCCGTTGTCTTCTCCAAAACGACATCTGCCATCTGGGAGGCTAGGGTTCGTTTATGGATCATTTCGTAGAGTTTTTGCTCTTGGGGAGTACCCGAGATACTCTCTTTGCTCAGATCAGTAGGGCGGATAGCTTCGTGTGCCTCTTGTGCTCCCTTACTCTTTGTCTTGTACTTCCGTAGTTGGTAGTAGCTCTCGCCCCATCGCTCTTTTATGGCTTTGGCAGCACTATTGAGTGCCAACGTGGAGAGGTTAACGGAGTCCGTTCGCATATAGGTAATGTACCCCGATTCATAGAGCTTTTGGGCTATACGCATGGTTGTCCCCACCGTGTACCCTAGTTTTCGAGCAGCCTCTTGTTGCAGGGTAGAGGTGGTAAAGGGGGCCGCAGGAGAGCGTTTCCCGGGTTTACTCACGAGACTCAGTACCTCCATCTCTTGAGCGCTGTTACGGCTTAGGAAATCCTTGGCTTCTTCCGCGGTATCAAATGTTTTTTCTGCAATGGCTTGCAGGGTTTCCCCTTCCGTTTGTTTGCAAAGAGACGCTATAACTTTATACGAAGAAGAAGGACTGAATTGCTGAATCTCTCGCTCTCTATCCACTATGAGACGGACGGCTACCGACTGTACACGTCCTGCTGAGAGAGCCGGTTTGATACGCTTCCATAGGATGGGAGAAAGCTCAAATCCTACGATGCGGTCAAGTACGCGGCGGGCTTGTTGGGCATCTACAAGGTTGAGGTCAATATCCCGAGGATGGGCAATAGCATAGTCTATTGCTTGCTGTGTTATTTCGTGGAAAACAATCCTTTTTGTTGGTTTCCCTGCACGTTCTAGCACCTCATACAGATGCCAAGCGATAGCCTCTCCCTCGCGGTCTTCATCGGATGCTAACCATACCATCTCGGCATTGTCGGCCGCTTGCTTTAGATCTCGTACCACAGCAATCTTATCCTTACTTACAATGTAGTTGGGGGCGAATTGTTGGGAAATATCTATACCTAATCCACTCTTTTTTAAGTCGCGAATATGTCCGTAGCTTGAGAGTACTCGGAAGCCTTTCCCAAGAAATTTCTCTATCGTCTTAGCTTTGGCAGGTGATTCGACAATCACGAGGTTAGGGGTCTTTTGCATCGCTTTTCCGTATTTTGCGACAAAGGTAATAGGTTCATGCGAACTAGAAAAGTCTCTACGAGAGCAGAGACGCTTACGCTTGTTCTCTAAAAACTCCCTTGGCGCCTTCTCTCTGAGGTAGGTTATCACCGAGAAGCAAAAGTGCGAGATACTTATTCAATCGGATGGCTTTAGTAATAAATAAGGAGGCGCCTATCACGATGAGAGCATTGAGAGTTGCTAGTGTTGTTTCGACAAGGAATATTCGGTTGAGGTTCCCAATTTGATCTAGAAAATCTTTGACCATGGGAAGCTCAGGAAGGAGGAAATAGTGTATGAGGTAGATAGGAAGAGAGTTCTTACCTAAGTAGATGAATAGAGGAGAAATGGTCTTCTTTCCATCTCTGAAGTGTAGTCGTGTCACTACATTGTAGAGAATGATTAAGCCTGAAATGGTTATGACATAGTCGTATCTCCAGCGATCGTAGGCAACCTTATCATAGAAAAATAGGAAAAACAGACAAGCTGCAATTGCTACAAGTATGGGAGACTTGAGTAAAGAGACGTACTTTTCTTTCTTAGATAGTAAGTATCCGATGAAGAAATAGGGAAGCAAGTCATCTACTTTGGAAAAGCTAATCATTTTGTAGATTCTTTCGTGGCTCGTGAGTAGACTGGGAGCTATGAAGAGACGGACAAGTAGGATGATTGCAATAATCCAGAAAAGCTCTAAGAACAAATTTTCTCCCTTTCGAGAGAAAAAGGGTAGCTTAATAGTCAAATGAAGGAGAGTCTTGAAGAGGAGAAAGAATAAGAAGGTTTGGAATAGAGCTAGCGTAAACCAATACCCTGCATGCATCGTACTAGGCACAATGGACTCTAGGTAATCTGCTCGAGCCATTTCGACATTCGCATTCATGCATAAGGCATACAAGGCGGGTATGATAAGGAGCGGTAAGAGTAATTTTTGTGCTTTGGATTTGATGTATTTAGGAATCCATATTAAGTTCGCAGCGCTTGGGTTTTTATATCCTGACAGATACCCCGATATGACAAAGAATAGGGGCATATGTTATGTATACTGGCTAGGGCTTTGAATGCTATTGCGCTTTCATGTGCTATGAATGAAAAGTAGAAAGAATGTCCTACGACGACAAGAAGTATAGCTACCCCTTTGAGAAGGTCGATATTGCGGTTGTAGGTTGTAGACATGGTATTTGTACTTGAGTGAAAAGCTATTTTATATAGGACTTTTGATATTCCTCAGGAATTTATAGGGGATGAATTCCCAAGGATACTGCGATTTATATGGGAACGGATAGAAGAGGGATAGGGGCGCGTTGTTTTTCTCCGCTCCCTTATAGGCTTTTGAGAGCTTGATCGCTTATATAATGAGTAGTAAAAGAATTTGTGCCGTGATGATACGTAGAAACATAGAGAGAGGGTAGACTGTAGCATAGCTTACATTGTGGCTATCGTCGTACACTTTGTCCGTGAGATAATCTAGAGCCATGGGGTTGGCCATGCTCCCACACAGCATCCCACAAGTAGCTCCATAGGATCGGTGGGAAAACTTCATGGCAATCCAGCCGACAATCAATACGGGAAGAATGGTGATAACCGCCCCTATCAGCACCCACTGCCAGCCGTTGCCGTGTACAATGGTGTCGAAGAAATTCGCTCCACTTGCCAGCCCTAGGCAGCCTAGATACATCACGATACCAAGTTGGCGCAGTAGCAAACTCGCACTATTGGTTATGTAGGTTGAGAGTCGGAATCGAGGTCCGTATGCTCCCATTAGAATTCCTATGACAATAGGTCCTCCGGCCAATCCTAGCTTTATGGGCATGGAGATACCCGGGATAAATATAGGAATTGACCCAACAACGCACCCTAGCACCAATCCTACGAATAGGCTAATCAGATTGGGAACATCGAGTACGCCTACTTCATCCCCAATCTTCTCTTTGGCATTGGCAATAGCGTTGGCTTCTCCTACGACAATGAGGCGGTCGCCTAACTGAAGGCGCAGAGAGGGTGAGGCAAATAGCTCAATACCGGATCGATAGATGCGGGTTATATTAATGTCGTAGAGATTACGGAGCTTGAGAGAGCCAAGCTTTTCTCCATTAAGATCGGGGCGCGTAACGATGAGTCTTTTGGAGACGAGCTGTTTGTCTACGGCGTTCCAATCAATGTCCTCTCGGTTCCAGTCCTTCGAAGCCTTAGTGCCAAAAAGCTTTTCTATCGTTCGAACATCCTCTTTATGCGAAGCAACAAGCAGGTGATCCCCTTCCATAATAATGGTTTGAGAGGTGGGTAAAACAACGGCTCCGTTATGCCAAATGCGAGAAATAACGAACTTGGCATCCACGTCGTGTGCAATAGCCGCAATGGTGCGTCCTAGGATGGCAGGGTTATTGGCAATAAACTCATTGATAAACGTATTGTGCTGGATGGCAGAAGAGCTTTTCTCCTCTCCTTTTTTGCGAAGAGCTCCGAGGATCACCATCCCAAGGATCATCCCTACAACCCCAAAAGGGTAAGCTACAGCACATGCCAGCGCCATATTCGATTGAGCATCTGTAGAGCTGGGATCAATGCCGGCAAGTGTGCTTTGTGCCGCTGCCAATACCGGTGTGTTGGTTACTGCCCCAGACATAATACCAATTACTTCTGTTATGGGAATGCCGACTACTGCATAAATGCCCCAACAGAGCACAAGGGTAATGCCAATTAGTAGTACAGAGAGAAGATTATCTGTGATACCCCCTTTTTTGAGCGAAGGGAAAAACGAGGGGCCAACTTGTACACCCAGCGAATAGATAAAGAGTACCAATCCAAAGTTTTGTGCAAAAGTGAGCATTGTGGGATCTACTCGCAACCCAAAATGCGCAGCAAGGATCCCCACGAAGAATACAAAGGTGATCCCGAGGGATATCTTGCCCATCTTTATTTTTGCCAGCATCAGCCCTACGGCACAAACAAGGCAAATGGCAATAATGGTTTGTATGTCGGACGGTGTCCAAAACACCTCTTTAATCCATTCAATCATAGCCCAAAAAGGAAAGTCTTTTGCCCAAGCCCTCAATATAGGAAGAGGACGTTTCGCTTATAAAACAAATAAAAGAACCGACCTCCAGACCCTTGTTTGTACAGGGTTTAGAGGTCGGTAATGTTGTGCAAATATCATATCGCTAAGGGTACTGCTAACCTTTGTCTGTGCAACTTTCGACTATAGTGCGCGACTATAGAGTGCCTGAGAGTAAGGCCTACCCCCTCCCTAGAGGAGCGAGAGCGATACTTATATTCCAGTTTATGCTTCTGTAGTAGCCCCTGGAGTTTCTGTAACTTCGGGAGCTGCTTCTACAGCAGGAGCTTCTTCTACGATCTCCTCCTTCTTGATTTCTAGTTCCTGATAGTTTTCAGAAAGAACCTCAAAAGGAATGCTTACTTGCACTTCTTTGTGGAGACGGAGTTGGCACTCGTAGTTCCCAACTTCCTTCACGGGGTTCTTTAGATAGATGCTCTTACGATCGATCTCAAAGCCCTTTTCTTGGAGAGCTTCTGCGAGTTGGATGCTGGTAACACTACCAAAGATAACACCAAACTTAGATGTCTTGGCTTTGAGCGAGAGAGTAACACCCTCTAGTTTAGCAGCAAGATCTTCAGCAGCTTTCTTGATAGCTGCGAGCTTGTGCTGACGCTGGCGGAGGCTTTCGGCAAGCACCTTCTTTGCAGATTCGCTAGCTATAACAGCCATGCCACGAGGGATCAGATAGTTGCGACCATATCCGTCGCGAACGGTTACAATATCGTCCTTATACCCAAGGTTGAGGACGTCTTCCTTTAATATAACTTGCATATGTTTCTATCTCCTCTCTTTGTTATTTCATCAAGTCGGTAACAAAAGGCAAAAGAGCCAAATGACGGGCACGCTTTACAGCACGAGCTATACGGCGCTGGAATTTGAGCGAAGTCCCAGTGATGCGACGAGGCAAAATGCGTCCCTGCTCGTTGAGAAATTTCTTAAGGAATTCGGGGTCTTTATAGTCGATGTACTTGATGCCACTTTTCTTGAAACGGCAATACTTCTTCTTGTTAGAATCCACCGACATGGGGGTTAGATAGCGGATATCGCCCTTATTTTTACTATACATGGCTTATTGATTTGTTGACTTGTTAGACTTGAGATTTCTGCGCTTCTCGGCATACTCACGAGCGAACTTATCCTGGCGGATAGTGAGGAAACGCAAAACGCGTTCATCGCGGCGGAAGTTTACTTCGAGCTTCTTGATCACAGAGGGTTCTGCGTTAAACTCAACAAATTGATAGAAGCCTGTTGTCTTCTTGTCAATGGGGTACGCAAGCATCTTGAGTCCCCAGTTTTCTTCGTTCACGATCTCAGAACCTTGTTCTTTGAGAAGATCGACGAACTTCTGTACCGTTTCCTTCATCTGTTGATCAGACAAAACGGGAGTAAGGATGAAAACGGTTTCGTAACTGTTCATACTGACGTTTCTATTAATGATTTACATTCACATTTCGGGTGCAAAGGTACTACAAATATTTGAATCTTAGGCTACTCTCTACAGCTAAAGTTCTAGGAAGCTCTTTCTAACTTTAGGAGCTTATCCTCTAGATTATTGGCTTCATCCCTTAGTCTTGCTGCCTCCGAGAAGTCGAGAGCCTTTGCTGCTTCGTACATTTTTTTGCGAGTACTATCGAGTAGGCTTCGAAGCTGGGATGCGCTAAGATGCTCTATCATAGGATCTTTTGTGGGTATGCTAGACTCAATGTAGGCTTTGTCGGGGAGGGCAGAGGGTAGGTCGCTACCGGAGACTAGGCTTGTCCCCGATTTGACCACTTGACGAGGCGTTATGTTGTGCGCTTTGTTGTAGGCAAGCTGTCGCTCTCTTCGGTCCGCTGTCTCATCGATAGTTTGCCGCATACTCTCCGTTATCTTATCGGCATAGAAAAGAACTTTCCCCTCTACATGCCTAGCTGCGCGACCTGCTGTTTGAGTGAGAGAGCGGTGCGAACGCAAGAATCCCTCCTTATCGGCATCGAGGATGGCAACGAGGGAGACTTCGGGAAGATCCAGCCCTTCTCGGAGAAGATTGACCCCCACTAATACATCAAATACCCCTTTTCGTAGCTCGTCGAGGATGCGTATTCGCTCTAGGGTGTCTACATCGCTGTGGATGTAGGCCGTAGCTATGCCGGCTCTCTGGAGGTATTCGCTCAGCTCCTCTGCCATTCGTTTGGTAAGGGTTGTGACCAATACCCTTTGATGGTGCTCTCGCCTCTGCTGTATTTCCTCCATCAGGTCGTCTACTTGGTGTTCAGTGGGTCTGACCTCTATGATGGGGTCCGGCAATCCTGTAGGGCGTATGATTTGTTCTACAATTACCCCCTCGCTTTCTTCTAATTCGTACTCAGCAGGCGTTGCACTTATATATATGGTAGAGGGGGTGAGTTCCCTAAACTCGTCGAACGTAAGAGGGCGATTGTCTAGGGCAGCCGGGAGGCGAAATCCATAATCGACAAGAGAGGTCTTTCTCGCCTTGTCTCCGCCATACATAGCTCGCACTTGGGGAATGGTTACATGGCTTTCGTCCACTACGAGTAGGAAGTCTTGAGGGAAATAATCGAGGAGACAGAAGGGGCGAGCACCTGCACTTCGCCCGTCGAAGTAGCGAGAATAGTTCTCAATGCCGGTACAATAGCCGATCTCGCTCATCATCTCCACGTCGTACTTCACACGCTCTTGTAGGCGAGTTGCTTCGTAGTGCTTCTCCATGCTTTCTAATTCTTCTACACGGAGAGCAAGATCCTTTTTAATCTCTTCGATGGCCTGCTTTGTCTGCTCTTTGGTGGTGACAAATAGGTTGGCGGGGTAAATGCTTAGGTTGTCTAGTTCTCCCTGTACGGCGCCGGAGACAGGGTGAATAACAGAGAGAGAGTCAATCTCATCGTCCCAATATTCTACCCTGTATGCTACACCATCATACCCTTCTATTGCCGGAAAAATATCGATAGTGTCACCATGTACTCGGAAGCATCCAGAGGTGAACTCTACCTTGTTATTGATATAATAGCTTGCAGCCAAGTCGCGCATGAGCCGACTCCTCGGGTAGGTCATCCCTCGTTTTAATGTGATGATACAATCCGAAAAAACATGAGGATCGGCCATACCATATAAACATGATACCGATGATACAACAATCACATCCCTCCGGCCGGATAGTAGAGATGCCGTAGTGCGTAGGCGCATCTTTTCTATCTCGGCATTGATAGCCATGTCCTTTTCTATGTATGTGTCTGTAGTTGCTAGGTAAGCTTCGGGTTGGTAGTAGTCGTAGTATGAGACAAAGTATTCCACCGCATTGTGGGGAAAAAAGGCTTTGAACTCGCTATATAATTGTGCTGCCAAGGTTTTGTTGTGGCTTACAATAAGAGTGGGACGATTTGCTTGCGCTATTACGTTGGCGATGGTGAAGGTTTTCCCAGAGCCTGTGACCCCAAGGAGAGTTTGTGCCGGTACGTTTTGCTTGAGCCCTGCAACAAGCTGACTGATGGCTTCCGGTTGATCACCTGTTGGCTTGTATTGGCTTGTTAGTTCAAAGTTCATAAGGCAGGAGAATTGTAGACGATTGGAAATGATGTCCTATAAAGAAAGAATCCTCTCCAAGATGCCATCATAGCACTGGGAGAGGATTTTCCACTATCACTTTTGAGCCTCTTGTCGGATTCGAACCAACGACCCCGAGATTACAAATCACGTGCTCTGGCCAACTGAGCTAAAGAGGCATTCATAGGGTTGGGGTGAGCAACCTATATCGCGTCGCTACAACCTGCTACCCTTGCTGCGATCAAGCCCTGGGGGGATCACAAGGAGCTGACCGTATAGGACTCACCCGCGAGTGCAAAGGTACTGCTTTTTTTTATTCCTGCAATACCTCGGTAGTGTAAAGTGAGATCTAGGTTCTAGATTCTTTTCTTTTATCTGTTTCTCTTGTTTGATATTCAGTCGATTATGAAAATATTAGAACATAAAAGTTTTTCTGAATTATTTGAGCCCATGTACTTTGTTAGGGTTGGATTTGACAAAATCGGACCAGTTTCGGATGACTTTGTCTGATGAAGCGAGGGGGTTGCTCGTCTGATAGAAGTGGCAGAGGGCTACTGCAAGGCCGTCTGTGGCATCAAGATGTTTGGGCATATCGGTTGCCGGAATGGCGAGTATTCTCTGGAGCATCGCTGCTACTTGCTCCTTAGATGCAGATCCGCTCCCCGTAATGGACTGCTTTATGCGTAGTGGTGCATATTCTGTAATGGGCAGCCCGCGTTGCAGCCCTGCTATCATAGCGGCGCCTTGCGCCCTTCCGAGTTTGAGCATGCTCTGTATATTCTTTCCGTAGAATGGAGCCTCGAGAGCCATCTCGTCGGGTAAAAACTCCTCAATCAAACCAGTAATTCGACTGAAGATGTGACTTAGACGGAGGTAATGATCTTCGTATTTGCTTAGTTCTATTACTCCCAATGCTAAAAGTTTGGGTTGAGATGCAGTAATGCGAATCAGTCCATACCCCATGAGTTGCGTTCCTGGGTCTACTCCTAGTATAATTCGCTCTTTTGCGTGTGCCATCTGCTTTCTTCTCTTTTTCTTCCTACAAAGATAATCCTCTTCTTTCAACGAAAGAGAGTAGGTGAGGGCAATAGTTATCCTATTTTCTCTGTCCCTTTTATAGGGGATAGGGACTAAAAGAAAGGAGCCGTATCAGGATTCAATCCCAATACAGCTCCCTTCTTATAGATGAAAAGTAATTCTTAGTTCTTCTTTTCTTCCCTAGAGGGAAACTCTATCTTGCGTCTTGTTTGGAATAAGAGCTAAGAGGAAAAGAGAACGATATACTCTTACTTAAAGAATTCTTGTACTGCTTCGTTAAGTACCATCTCCTCTTGGAAGCAATATGCACCCGTCTTAGGAGACTTTACCATCTTGATTACCTTAGAATAGGCGCGGCCATCTTTACTACCGCTTCTAAAAGTTGCAACGGATTTCTTTGCCATTTCTTTTCTCTCCTATGTTTACTTAATCTCGCGGTGAAGAGTATAACGCTTAAGGATAGGGTTATACTTCTTTAGCTCCAAGCGGTTAGTTGTATTTTTACGATTCTTGGTGGTGATATAACGAGAAGTGCCCGGCATACCACTTTCTTTATGCTCTGTGCATTCGAGGATTACTTGTATGCGATTCCCCTTTGCTTTTTTAGTTGCCATATTGATTCTTTGCTATTGCTGCCTATGAATTTATGCGCCTATATATCCTTTTTCTGCGGCACGCTTTAGAGCTTCGTTAAGACCGATTTTGTTGATCAAACGAAGACCATCTGCTGAAACCTTGAGACGGATCCAACAATCTTGTTCCGGCCAATAGAATTTCTTCTCGAAGAGGTTTACATTGAAGACACGCTTCGTCTTATGATTAGAGTGCGATACATTGTTTCCCACCATCGCACGCTTACCTGTAATTTGACAAGCCTTAGACATCTCTTTGTATAGTCGTTATTTCTTATTATACTCATTGTCAATTACTTGCTGCACATATTGCTATTCGATACGAAGTTTAGCATCATTACTTCTATACGATCAAGCGCCCATGCAGAGCCGTAATCGGGTGCAAAGTAAAGCATTTTTTTTGAGATGACCAAGTTTCTCACTCGTGTTTTTCGGTTTATAGGCTCTAGTATAAAGCCTAATAGAGGGGAGAGGGGCATGGAAAGACAGGGGGCTGATGTGCGTATTCCTATTGCGGTTGTTTTTCTCTCTTGGGATGTGGGGAGTCTCAACTGCAAGAGGAGGGGGAAGATGGAGCTAGATGTGTACAAATAAAAAAGGATACTCTCGTATCCTTATGTGCTCTAGATCTCTGCAAAGCGGATCCCTCTCGTAAAATCCCTTGCCTACCAACTTGGGGAGTGGGTTAGGGTGCCCGAAGCGGGACTTGAACCCGCACAGCTGCAATAGCTAAGGGATTTTAAGTCCCTCGTGTCTACCATTCCACCATCCGGGCGACCTCATAGGCGCACAGAGCCACCCACGTGTAAGAGAGTAGGATAAGCTACTTTCTTTTACGACAAATCCTCCAAAGGGTTGTATAAATCATATAGATTCATCATAATCCCTGTGGAGGATAGAGCGGAAGACGGGGCTCAAACCCGCGACCCTCAGCTTGGAAGGCTGATGCTCTATCGACTGAGCTACTTCCGCATTTCCTTCTTGTCCTAAACAATTGCTAGGGAGAAGTGTATTCTGTGCGTGGGCAGTGATGGATTCGAACCACCGAAGGCGTAAGCCAGCTGAGTTACAGTCAGCCCCATTTGGCCACTCTGGTAACTGCCCTAATTGCACTCAAGATCGCTCTCCGAACTTGAACCGAGTGCAAAGGTACAAACTATTGATTAATCTCGCAAGAGAAATCAATCATTTTTAGTGCTGTCAGTGCAGCTTCTGTACCCTTATTGCCTAATTTCCCACCGGCACGATCTAGGGCTTGCTGCTTGTTTTCGGTAGTTACAAGGCCGAAAATAACTGGTGCTGAGGCATTTCTGTTGAGGGAGGTAATACCATAGCTCACGCCATCACAAATACAATCGTAATGCGAAGTTTCTCCTCTAATTACGCAACCCAAGATGATAACAGCATCGTATAGTGTCTCTGCTTGGAGGAAGGAGGCAGCTGCATAGGTGAGTTCAAAGGCCCCTGGTACGTAAGCCACTTTGATATTTTCTTTGGGTACCCCGGAGGCTTCTAATGCTGCCAAGGCTCCGTCTCGTAGGGCAAATGTGATGTCGTTATTCCACTCGGCTACGGCTACGGCAATATGTACTTCTTTGGCGGAGCAACTGCGCAATTGGTAGTGAGTCTCCGCGTGGTTTTGTTCGAGACTTGTCATAGGGTCTTGATGGGTTTTACTATTGTAATGGTTTTACAAATAGAGAGGGGAGCGTACCTTTAGAGGGTGATATTTTCTCACGACTCTCTCTGGGTACCTCCCCTTCTTTTATTTATGCTTGGCATAATCTATCTAGATGTATGCCCCTTCTTTTTATTACTTGCCGGCAAGAGCTTTAACGCGTACAATATCTGCTTCTGCTTGATCTACTTCAGAAGCAGTGTAGTACTTGTCTACAATTTTTTCGTAGGCTGCAATAGCGTTGTCGTACTTCTTTTGTACCTCGTACACACGAGCTGCCTTTTGTAAACAGCCGGGAGAGACTACATCATTATCGGCAAGAGATGCGGCCTTTTCGAAGTAGGTTACGGCTTCATCCAATTTGTCTAGCTCAACCATACAGTCGCCCATGAGGCGTACAACGGAAGGAGCTACCATCTTGTCTTTGGCATCGAATTTCTTGAGTTCATCCAAAGCTTCTTGGTATTTCCCAAGATCGTAGTAGGCAATGCCTGCATAGAGATGACTAAGGTTGGCAGCAGCAGTGCCGGAATATTCGTCGATAATCCGGAGGACGCCTTCTTCACTCACGCCGTTTACTTTGAGTACAGCACTATCTGCACCCATGATAAATTGCTCCTCGCTGCGGAACAATTCTGCCGAAGCCTTAGCTGCACGAGGCTTACTTACATACTGTATGTATGCCCATATACCAAAGGCCACAACAATAACTCCTAATACGCCATACATAATGGGCTTGGAGTAACGTTCTGCAAACTGCTCGCCACGCGAGATAACTTCTCCGGCAGTCGTCTCTTTTTCTTTTTTCGATTCCATGTTATAAGTTCAAATACCTATCTGACATTTTATTTTGGGACAAAAGTAGCAAATTCTCTACAAACATGAAACTTTAATGCGGTCTTCTGAGGTGTCTGAATACCCTACCAATGAGCAATTATCATGGAAAAATAGCATGATAGCAGTAGATTTACTACCTCTACAATAGCGGCGTTTGATGAATTATACTCCAAGGATCTCCCTATGGATGAAGCTTTTCTATAGCTTGACTTCTTCTGAGAAAAGATGTTATTTACTCTAAATTGCCCCACGGTCGCTGTCTTCGTTTTCTAGGAAGCGTTCACCCCTAAAGCTCTTCCCAACGGAGAAATAGTAGGTGAGAGACAGGCTTGCTTTCCAGCGATTGTCTCGAAGCATAACTTTGGTTTTTTCCTGAAGGTCTAGGAATGGATGGTTAAACGTCTGATCAGATTCGGGTACGAATAGATTCTCAACAGCGAGGCGGAGATTCCAAGGTCCCTTACTCCAAAAGCCCGACAAGGAAGAATACCATCCCGAGGAGGAGATGAAGTAACTATAGAGACGCTGGTGGGGGAGATCTAGATCGCCTTGTATTCCCCAGTTGTTGTGCTGATAGGTTACGCTAACCCCTGCGGGGATAGAAAATAGAGAGACCTCTCGCGTTTGTGTCAGTTGGTAGTGTTGGTAACGAGGTTGTGCGTATAATCGGATGATCAACTGCTCACTACCCAATGGCTTGATACCAATATTTGTTTTGAAGGTGACGTATTGAGAATAGAGCGCATTGCTCCGTTGCTGTATGATTGCTGTCTTTCCGTTTACTTCGTTTCGCTCAAAACTCAGCACCCAATCCCTATCCGTGTAGTTGTATGCAAGGGTGTTGGATAGTTCTATATAGGGGTGACTCCATGAGTGGTAGAGGCGTGTTGTAGCTGCGTAGCAGTTCTCTAAATTTGGATTGTTGCGCACAAAGAGCCCCTCTCTGACCTGACGCATAGCTTCGGTAGTCTCTCCAAGTTCGGGGATTTGGTTAGCTGTTTCTACTTCCCATCTAAGGCGATGGTTTTTTGGTAGTTGGTAGCCAACTAAGAGACGTGGATTGAAGCTCCAACGCATTTGTGCTTTGTCTAATCCCTTGTGAGCCGATACATAGTGCAGGCTTAGGGCCGGAGTGACTCGATAGAAGAATTTACCCCATCTCCCCTCCCACGAGAGATACGTGCGGTCTCTCCACTGATCTTGTTGGTCTTGCGTTTGTCCTGTGCTGATCCCATTGAGATGAAAGAGGGCATGAGAATACATAAAATGAGATCCTACATAGAGCCATCCTCCCTTTAGAGGATGGGCATATTCGACTTGAGCTATGAGTGAATTTTTAGAAGTCTTTCCCTCTAGATGCTCCTCCAGAGAGGTTTTTTGAGTTGAGGTTAGGCTCTCTACTAAGCTGTATTCTGTACTCGTTTGGTTGTGTGTATAGACGAGGTTGGAGAAGAGACGACTGCCCGCACTGCTCAGCGTGCGGTCATAATAAATATCCACTACGGGGGTGAAGACTAGTCCTTCGCTTGTTATGTTACCTAGGCGACGTTGTTGTTCGTTGCCGATTTGTACGAGGGCATCGTAGGATTGTGGATTGCTACTTTTTTCTAGTGAAGAGGAAAAGGATAGTTCCAAATGCCGTTTATTCGGTTGGCTAAAGGCGTAGCTTGCTTTGAGCATATGGGAGTTGAGCCTTGTGTGAGTCGTCCCAACGGATTCATATAGATGCCTCTCGGTGGTCGTGTACTCGGATGTTTGTTCCTCCTGCTTCCCTAAGTTCGTATGACGAACGAAGTTGTTTGTAAATAATTTGAATTGATGTGCTCCTGAGTTGTAGTTGTAGTACAGACGAGCTACAGCATCGGTGGCAAAGGGCGCTACTGAGGCTTCTACGCCAGCATGGTGTCCGTTATCCAGAGGTTTAGTGATTACATCGAGTACGCTCCCTCGGGTGTTGTACCGCTCGGGGGCTATATCAAAGTAATCTATCCGAATAATCTTGCCGGGAGGTATAGAGCGTAACTCTTCGTTGGTTGCGTAATGTCCATTGACGAGGATGAGTGGAGTGGCTTCTCCTGTTGCAGAAGCGATTCGCCCTGTGCGTGCCTCTGCCTTGATTTGAGGTAGTGTTAGGGCAAGGTCAAGACTGCTCTTAGCTTGCTTGATTTGTTCTCGGCTGAAGTGATAGCTTTTGCGGTCGATGCCCATTTTTTGCTTGGCTGTGACAACTACCTCCTGTAGTTGTGCTGTCGGTGCTGTTGTCTCTAAATGGAAGTCATACCGACCTGTTCCCTGGATATTTTCTCCCACAATCTCTGTGGTCGTTGTATTGTAACCAACGTATCGCACCTCAAGGAGATATTGCTTTGCAAGGGGAGGATTTAGATTGATGTGGTAGTATCCTCTCTTATCTGTGTAGGTGACAAGTGTTGGATGCGGGGTGATGGAGTCCGAGTGAAGTGCTACAAGAGCCATCTCGGCAGGCTCTTTCTTGTCTATATAGACGAATCCCTCTATTGCCCTCTCTTGTGCGAAAGTAAGTTTCAAAGAGAAGAGTAGAAAGCTAAGTAGAAGTAGGCTAATTCTTTTCATTATTCTGGCCTATAATTTTCGGGAAATTACCCTATTGAGGAAAATAAATTAGGCATGAAGATTGGGTTTACAGGGCTATTTTTTCTGCATACGATTGCTGTTTGTTGCTACAAGAAAGACAACTAGGAATACAAGAATAAAGCACACATAAGAGACGTGCACCCACTTAGCTCCCTCCGGTAGGAAGCCAAAGAGCATCGTAACGAGCCCCAATATTGTCAACCCTCCTGCGGCATATGTTTTGAGGCGTTTCTTATCAATCTTTGCACGCTCCTTTTGAGACATAGTGTTATAGCCGGCAAGCAGCATCGGGAAGCGGTATATAACGGGGGCTAATATTAGCACAATCAAACCTAGGATAAAGAATGTATTCATAAGGGTTGTCCTCTTTTGTCTCTTTGCGAAGGTACATCATTTTTGCGAATAAAATTGTCTAATAACAAAAATGTGCAGTTTTGCTCACAATGGGAATTCCCTCCAATCGAAAGCGTCCTACAATTTGCTCGGGCGACCATTGTTGCTGCCGGATAATTTGTTCGACATCGTGTCGCATCTTCGAGTTGAATTTGCGCGGATAATAACGCCATTCCTTGCGTTCCGAGGCATATGTCTCCGCCTGTCGACATGAATATCTTCCGCGAGGGGTTTGATCCCTACGGATCTCACTAGAGACAGTACTAGTGGCCACTCCAATGGTTTCTGCAATGAAAGAATAGGACTTACCTTGCTTTTGAGAAGTCGATCTATTGTGTATCCTTGCTCTCGGCTCAAATGGTTGTATTTTTTCATAACAACGCAAATATAAACTTTTGAGTTCAACCACCCTGGGGCTAGCCCCAGGGTGGTTTTTGTTTATCTAAGCGTTGCACTTTCAACAGGAAAATACAGGGCAAGAAGTCGATCATAGTCTTCTGTCTCAGTGGTGGCCGCAGTTCTCAAGCCCATGTCATCCTCGAACGCAATGGATTTGACAACGTTCTCAATGGCGGCACATGGAACCACGTTGCCTCACTCAAGAAGGGCATCTGAGCAGGTTTGGCAATACCCCCCTTTTCCCGGTGCATAAAAAGGTTCGAAATTATTGTTGTCCGGTAAAAGTTGGACTTTTCCCATGTCTTACTATTGTACATTCTAACGCTAACGCCAAAGGTAAAATAACCGGGGCTGGTTTCCTCAAATGGAAACCAGCCCCTTATTGTTTCTTTTACCGGACAGCGATATAACAAAAATGCCGCATAGGGAAAAGGATATCCCTATGCAGCACCTTTCATTCGAATCTTCCCTATGCGGGGAGGAGAGCGCAGTGGCTATTATTTTGCGTCGCTCGTGGTTTCGTAAAGGGGAGCGATTATCTCTTCGATAGCGTCTCCGTGCAAATCGCGAGCAACAATTTTACCATCAGGACCAATGAGCATAATCTGGGGGATACCCGTAATTCCGTAGAGTTCGGTAGCTGTATTCCCCTCAGTATCGAAGATCTGAGGCCAAGCGATACCCAATTCTTCTACAGCTTTGAGATGATCTTCTTTGCCATCCCATACTGCTACGCCAATGATGCCAAGACCCTTGTTGCGGTACTTTTCGTAGATGGCGAGGAGTTCATTCTTGATAGCTTTACGGCAGGGACCACACCAAGAAGCCCAAAAATCTACAAGTACATACTGACCCTTGCCTACATAGTCGCTGAGAGATACTTTATTACCTTCCATATCTTCGCCCGAGAAGTCCCTAAATTGGTTGCCGGGCATAGTCTCTTTGAGGTTGGCAAAGAGTGCGATATCTGCCTTAATCAGAGGCATAGCCTTGAGGGCTTCCCCTGCTTTGTCTAATAGATCGCTTAATTTGCTGCTTTCTTCACAGGTCATTTTGCAGAGGTAGTACCCCAAAAAGCCTGCTTTTACGTCGGCATACTTAAGGTAGAATTGCTCAGAAAGAGTGTAGACTTCTTGGATCCAATTGTCACCTCCTTGGGCAATCCCTTCCTGTATCTTCTTGTAGATATCGGCATTTTCGTCATTGATAGGTGTACCACGGAAAGCGTTGCAAGTGGTATCTAGGGTAAGAGTCCCGGCTTCTGCTACCACCATAGCGTTGATACTTTCGTTGGTAGAAATGAGGCGATAGACTTTGCCCATTTCGCCTTTGAACACGTATTCAAAATTGGAGCCATCGAGGGTGATGCTATCTAATGCGATAGTGCTATCCTCTTGGTCTAGGTCGTAAATTCGTAGCATCTCACCCTTCATATCGGGGGATACTATACCTGTAATCTTGCTTTCCTTTTTACAGCCGATGGCAAGGAATGTAAGTGCTGTCAATGCAATGACAGTAAAGATTTTTGTTCGTTTCATATTTGTTTCTTTAGTTCTATGTCTACTTAGAGAGTTTTCTTTAGAGGAGCTTTTCGATGCACCTTATATATATGGGGTGATAGGTCAAGGAGACTCCTCCTTGAGCGTGAGGATACTTTGTAGTGTACTCCTTCTCTAGCTGGGCTAGCTGGGTACGACCGCAAAGATAGGAAATATTGTCATTGGGGAGATGGGTTACGCCGGTGGCTCGTAGATGATGCAGAAGATCGAACAACGAAGAAAAACGAAGTACTACCTCCTCTTCTTGCACCTCCACATCTTTGAAGTTTCGTGAGCAAAACTCCCTATACGCCGACGAGGGAAAATAGTGGAGCCCTCGCCCCGTGAGGGTGCGCAACTCGTGTAGATTACGTTCCCCAAATGTAGAGATGAGCAAAGTCCCTTGGGGGGTAAGGAGTTTTTTTGCTTTAGTAAGTAGAAGAAAAGGATCCTCTATCCATTGCAAGGCAGAAGCAGAAGCGATGAGGTCTAGCGGAGTAGTAATTTGGGATAATACTTCGGATATATCTCCTATGAGTTTTGTGTAAGTTTGGTGCTCTAGGTACTGTTCTGCCTTTTCTATAATGGTAGAATTAAGATCGTTGAGCAACCAATGTTGGGTTTTAATTCTTCCCTCCAGGGCTTTGGTTAGTAGGCCTGTACCGCAACCGAACTCTAGAATATAGTCATACTCTGCACCTTGGGGTAGATAAGCTGCCAAGTGTTGAGCAATCTGATTTTGCACAAGGGCATGCCGATCGTAGGATGAGGCTGCACGAGCAAAGGAGCGGGCGATACCTTGTTGGGCTTTATTCATGAGGGAGTGTATCGGGTGAGAGGAGTTCCTCCCAATGGGAGAATGCACAAAAAGGGTAGTGATCGGCTTGGGGGAGTGTAGCGACTTCTACTCCCGTATTATGCCACCACGCAAGTTGATTGGAAGAGGGAATGATGCGATCTTTGACGGGGATTATAGCATGAGTCCAAGGTGATTGCCCCTGCTCAATGGGGAAAGGTGGTTGCGCTCCCACGTAAGACAATTCTGTTTTTAACTCTTCGGTAGAGCGTGTTTTGAGGGACTCGAATAGATGCCGTAGCCGTTTACCTCCGCACATTCGTCGGTTGAATCGTTCTCTATTCTCTTCGTTGAGATGGTCTCTTGTTGCGTCGAAGATGGCGCAAGGGATCCCCCAATCATCGTGCCTTGGATAGGGGGTACCTGCAATGGCAATGGCTCTAGAGAGATGGGGTAATTTGTTGTGCTGATGAAGTAGAGTAGCTGCCCATACTCCCATAGACCAGGCTACAAGGTCTACATGAGAGTAGGGAGAAAAGTCGAAAGAGAAGTCTTGACTCCTATAGTCTTCTACGAGCAGGAGATCATACCCGGGGGGGAGTGTAAGGTGTTCTATAGCGGCGCGAGTCATGGCCCATCCGTTGCAAAAGATGAGGAGGGAGGGTGCCGGTGTAGGGGTGGTTTGGAATAGGAGCTGTTTCATCGGAGAGACTCTAGCATTTGTAGCATTGGGTCGAGATCGGCAGGGGTAATGGCTGCGGTAAGAGAAAGGCGTAGGCGAGCTGTCCCGAGAGCTACGGTGGGGTAGCGTATCGGTTTTACCTCAAATCCTCCCTTTTGTAGCCTCTCTGCCAAAAGACCGCAAGCCCCATTTTCTCCTATAATTAGGGGCAAGATCTGAGCCACCCCGGGGCAAGAGTATCCTTTTTCTTGGAGAGACGAACGGAGATATCGGCTTACTTGCCTCAATTGAGCACGCTCTTCTCCTAATCGGGGCAATGATGCGAATATGTATCGGCTCCAAGCTATAACAGCCGGTGGTAGCATGGTAGAGAAAATAAGGGGGCGAGCCATATTGATGAGATACTCCCTAAGAGAGGTGCTAATTGCGGCATAGGCTCCCATACTATTTAGGGCTTTTCCGAAAGTGCCCACTAGTATGTCAATATCGGCAAGTACTCCCTGTTCTTCTGCCAATCCGTATCCGTTGGCTCCGTGGGTACCTATGGCGTGTGCTTCGTCGCAGTAGATAACAAGAGAGGGATACTCTTTCTTTAGGGCAATAAGCGCCTTGAGATCGGCTTCGTCGCCATCCATGCTGTAGAGACTTTCTACGGCAACGATGGAAATACGATACTTCCCTTCATCCTCTTTTAATAGCTCCGTAAGGTGCTCAAGATCGTTGTGTCTAAAACGTGTGAAGGGGAGCCGGCTTAGGCGTATCCCATCAATAATACTTGCATGTACCATCCTATCTGCATATACTTTTACGCCCTCTAGATGGGCTAATGCAGGGAGAATGCCTGTATTGAGATGGTATCCACTATTGAAAAGTAGGGCTGAAGGGTGCTCTAGAGCCTTTGCTATTTCTTCTTCGAAAAGAGCTGCCTCCTCATAATTCCCCAATAGAAGGCGAGAAGAAGTGCTGCCTGAGGGACTACTATAGTTGGGATGAAGGGCGGCGAACTGCTCACGTAGATCATTACGTTCAGTAAGCCCGAGATAGTCGTTGCCGGATAGGTTGAGACGCTTCTCCTCATTGACTACAATCCATTTCCCTAGAGAGGAGTAAGGGAGAGAGAGGTGACGGAGGTTCTCCTTCTTTGCCAGATCTTCGAGCCTTTGGTTTATCTGTTTGTCTAGATCATGCATGATGTTCTTTTGGGGGGGAGGGTGCGTATGACTCCCCTGGGGCTTGTCTTCTTTTTCAGGGCAAAGGTACATTAATCCTTGCATAGGAGAGGTCTGTAGGAGATAGGTGATATGTTCTCTTTTTCTTTTGTGTTACCTTTGTAGCAACTAAAGAAACGGATAGCAATTATAGGAGAGTTGCGCTATAGTATGAAGGATAAGATTATTATCATCCCCACCTACAACGAGCGAGAAAATGTCGCCAATATGATTACCCAAGTATTTGCTCTAGAGGGTAATTTTGAGATACTTATTGTGGATGATTCCTCTCCTGATGGTACGGCTTCCATCGTAAAAGAGGAGATGGGGAAATACCCTGAGCGTCTCCATCTGTTGGAGCGAAAGGGAAAACTCGGTTTGGGTACGGCTTATATTGCGGGCTTCAAATGGTGTCTCTCTGAGGGGTATAACTACATTTTCGAGATGGATTGCGACTTTAGTCATCCTCTAGAAGCCCTCCCTCGTCTTTATGCTGCGTGTCACGATCAAGGGTATGATGTGGCTGTGGGCTCTCGCTATGTAAAGGGTGGAGGCGTGAAGGATTGGCCTCGTAATCGTATCATGATGAGCCGCTGGGCTTCTTATTATGTCCGTTTCGTTACCTGGTTGAAGGTACACGACACTACGGCCGGCTTTGTATGTTATCGTCGGGAGGTGCTAGAGGCAATTGATCTTGACGCTATCCATTTCAAAGGCTATGCCTTCCAAATCGAAATGAAATACGTGGCAGCTTGTCTCGGTTTCAAGCTAACCGAAGTGCCCATCATCTTTATCAATCGCAAACTAGGGGTCTCCAAGATGAGCAGTTCCATCTTTGGCGAAGCGTTCACGGGGGTACTCAAGTTGCGTTTATGGCATACCTTCAAAGGATATCCGCACCACAAAGCAAATTAAGGAACGACCGGGGAAAATATCCAAACACTACGAACTACTATGAAACAACTACTACTTAATGCTCAGATAACAAACGAAGGAAAAACTTTCTTCGGCTCTGTACTGATTGAAGGGGAGCGCATTGCGGCAATTTATCAAGGGATAATGCCCCTAACACAAATCCCCGAAGAGGCGCGTAATGCCCGGATAGAAAATTGTGAGGGGTTGTGGTTGTTTCCCGGCGTAATTGACGATCAAGTACACTTTAGAGACCCAGGGCTTACCCACAAGGGAGATATAGAGAGTGAGAGTAGAGCAGCCATAGCCGGAGGGGTAACCTCCTTTATGGATATGCCCAATACGAACCCCGCCACCACGTCGTACGATGCTCTTATGTGGAAGCGCGACCATGCGCACGAGGTCTCTTGGGCAAATTATGCTTTCTTTGTGGGGGGAACAAATAGTAATGCAGATAGCCTTTTTTCTCTAGATCCAAAGATAATCCCCGGGATTAAACTCTTTTTGGGAGCCTCCACAGGCAATATGTTGGTAGATCGTAGAGAGGCAGTAGAGACTTTCTTTGCAGAGAGCCCCCATCTCATAGCCATTCACTCTGAGTCCGAAGAGATAATTCGCCGTAATAGAGCCCTGTACATTGAGCGTTATGGAGAGGATCCTCCTATCACTTGCCACCCCCTTATTCGTAGTGACGAGGCCTGCTACCGCTGTACGTCGGAGGCGCTCGATAGAGCTACAAAGTATGGCACTCGCCTCCATGTGTTGCATCTGAGTACAGCTAGAGAGGTAGCTTTATTCCGCCATGACCTCCCCTTAAAAGAAAAGCATATTACAAGTGAGGTCTGTGTGCATCATCTTTGGTTTACGGATCAGGATTATGCTCGTCTGGGAACACGCATTAAATGGAATCCTGCCATAAAGACGGAAGCAGACCGACAGGCGTTGCGCCAAGGTTTGATAGAGGGAGCGTTGGATATAGTAGCCACGGATCATGCCCCTCATCTTTGGCAGGAAAAAGAAGGAGGTGCTCTCAAGGCAGCTTCGGGAGGCCCCCTCGTTCAATACTCCCTACTCGTAATGCTGCAACTTGCTGAGCAGGGCTTGTGGTCTAGAGAGTTGGTGGTGGATAAGATGTGTCACCGCCCTAGTGACTTATTTTCGCTACAAGAGCGAGGATATATTCGCCCCGGGTACTATGCCGATCTCGTCCTTATCAATCCTCGGGAGAATACAGAGGTAAACAAAGAGGGTATTGTGAGCCGTTGTGGATGGTCGCCTTTTGAAGGTTATAGCTTCCATCATAGCGTCGAAAGTACCTATGTCAATGGGCAACGAGCTTATCACAAAGGTATATTTGAGGCAAGACCTTCGGTAAAACCTTTGTCATTTAACCGATAATGGCTACTTTTGTAGGAGTTATACAAATCTCAAATACGTACTGTATTATGGAACAACTTGATTGGTCATCTTTGGGTTTTGGTTATCACAAGACCGACTACAACGTACGTTGCTACTACCGCGACGGCAAATGGGGAGAACTAGAAGTATCTTCCGAAGAAACGATTACCATGCACATGGGGGCAACTTGCCTTCATTATGGACAAGAAGCCTTCGAGGGGCTAAAGGCTTTCAAGGGCAAAGATGGAAAGGTGCGTATCTTCCGTATAGACGAGAATGCTAAGCGTATGATCCGCTCAGCAGAGGGCGTTGTGATGCAACCCGTACCTCAGAAGCTTTTCGAAGAGGCTTGCATCAAGGCTGTTAAGCTCAACGAACGCTTCATCCCTCCCTACGAGAGTGGTGCATCTCTTTACATCCGTCCTCTTCTTCTAGGGCTTGGTGCTCAAGTTGGTGTTAAGCCGGCTCCCGAATATCTCTTTATCGTATTCGTAACGCCTGTTGGTCCTTACTTCAAAGAAGGGTTCAAGCCTACTCCTATGGCTATTATGCGTGGTTATGACCGTGCAGCTCCATTGGGTACCGGTACGATCAAGGTTGGGGGTAACTATGCCGCCGGTATGATTCCTACGGTACTTGCTCACGATAAGGGCTACTCTGCATGTCTCTTCCTTGATGCAAAGGAAAAGAAGTATATCGACGAATGCGGCCCTGCCAACTTCTTTGGTATCAAGAACAATACATACATTACGCCCGAGTCCACCTCTATCCTCCCCTCTATCACCAATAAGAGTTTGATGCAACTCGCTAAGGATATGGGTATGAATGTAGAGCGTCGTCATGTACCCGAAAGCGAACTTGCAGAGTTCGAAGAAGCCGGAGCTTGCGGTACTGCTGCTGTGATCAGCCCTATTCTTCGCATTGATGACCTCGATGAAAATAAGACTTACCAGATCTCTAAGGATGGTAAGCCGGGCAAGCGTTGCGAAGAACTCTACAATCGTCTCCGTGCTATTCAGTATGGCGATGTAGAAGACCCTTATGGATGGGTTACTATTGTAGAGTAATAAAGTCTAGACGTATAGTCTGATATATACATTGAGAGAGCTCGTGGGGAGACTTCCCTGCGGGCTCTTTTCTTTTCATGAGTAGCACAAAAGCATGTTTGTGCTTATATGAAAAGACCTCAGGATGAGCCTTTAGCTCTCCCGAGATCTTGCTCTCTGAATAATTGGCTACTGCCGAATTTTCTCTATTGTTCTGTTATTCGTTCGTCTCTCTGCTAAGTCATTATTTCTTTTACATGGCTGTAAAAGAGGCAAGGAAGCCGCAGATAATGCCTGGGAGGTTGGCTATAACGATGGGCCAATCCTTCTTCTTGCGAAAGAATCCATAGCCTACCCATAGGGTGCAGTTGATACCTGCCACCATTGGCTGTAGCCAGTCGCCTTTATGTCCGGCGAGGTTGGATCCAATCTGTGGTATATAAGAAATGTACATCGCCATGGCTGTTGCCGTGGCTATCCAACCGAGGATAGATAAAAACTTTTCTTGATTCATATTACTATAATATTTAGTCTTAATCGCACGTAAAGATAGTTTTTGTTTTTATCTCCGGCAATAGTGTGGTGGTTTTTTTTATTTCAAGGTTGTTTTGGATTTGGCGGCGAAAGTGTTTGCCTCTTGCATGTCTCGTTTTCTTTTCTCCTCTCTTGTATGTTTCTTTTTGCTTTCCTTCTTCCATTATATCTCTTGTTTTGTCAGGATTGATTAAATTAGCAGAGAATATGGATCTTTCTCATTTGCCATCCTCTTTATCAAAAGGCCTTATCAGAAGAGATAAATATATGTATGAATATAGTCATCTATCTTCAATCTCCTCTCATTAGAACTTCTCTTTATCGTTGCAAGGTTGTGTTAGACTTTTAGAGCTAAAAATATCCCTGAAAAGGGGGATAATAGATTTATGTTCCTTATATTTACTCCTAATAAGGTATAGGTCTATCCCTATATGATGGAGAACAAGCATAGCGTAGTATATGAGGGAGATAGCACCTATTATAAATTCAAAGACATAAATATGGATAGACATAGAGTATGCTACTATTCTCAATCTGATTTGAGTGTTGGTTGGAATCTACAAGAGATAGAGGAGCTGATGACGAATTTTGATTTATCAAAATTTGTCAAGGATATCAATGATGTTCTAGAACTTTATCACATCAAAAAATATATAGATCATGACAACTGCCTATTAAAATGGGAGAAAGGTTATATTGATAGTCTGAAATCAATGGTTAGGAGTTTTTCAGGAATTATTGTAAGATATCTACGAACTATCCCCAAAGAAGAACTATATGATTATTACAAGTTGATAGACTGGAGTTATACAGAATCATTCTGGGAGGTAGTCGCTAATTATGATCTTTTAGATTTGCTTGATGAGTCTTTTTTGGATAAGGTGCTTACTGAAGATGGAAATTTGCGTCTGATTCTGCAACAGGAACGGATCGTAAATAAGTTCGCGAAATATCTCAAGAGCAAGATAATGAGTAATAGTCTATCTGCTCATATCCTCTTGGATCAATATGCACGCAGCAACTTAAATGATAATGGTGGGACGTACTTCTTCCCGTCATCATTGACATCTGCCGACAAGGAGCAGA
>ERZ773013.171-NODE-171-length-40624-cov-53.904656_pt1 | contig 40624 bp, 28 predicted proteins | sample MGYA00511670_ERZ773013 | MGnify/ENA primary metagenome ERZ773013 (study PRJEB29015, sample SAMEA2738120) | human oral metagenome | biome: human oral; feature: human-associated habitat; material: saliva | place: China | collected 2257 ... | reverse complement strand
CACGAATGTTGTTGATGCAGTACTCCACCTTGTTCATGGTGGTAATCTGCACGGTCGCCTGACCTGCCTTCACGTCTGCGCGGGGCTCAATATCGCCCAGCCAGTTCGCTTCAATCAGCTCAAGGTCGCCGGTGCCAGCCAGGTCGAACCAGTACCAGCCGCCGTCACCGAACGGCGCCAGGGGCAGGGTGAAGGTGTTGGTCTCCTCGCCGGAGAGCAGCTTCGCATCCACGCGCTGAATCACGCCACGGCCATTGGACTTGTACACAATGACCATGCCCTCACCGCGAGTCTGAACGCTCAGCACGACCTTCTTCAGGTCAGTCCAGCGGCGCCAGTACGAAGCGGGGAACGCGTTGAAGTACGTACCAAAAGACAGGCTCTGACCCGCGTTCACGGTGATAGAGCGGCGGCTGTTCAGGCTGTTCGCGGCATCACGGTTCGCGCTAGCGCTCGACACAGACTGACCGGAGGTGTTCATCGCCTCCGCAATGGAGGTGGAAGCGTCACCGTCAATACGGGTGGGCAGCTGAACGCCGGTTGCAACACTCGCATCCACGTACAGGGGCACGACGTCAGTCTCAACCGCGCTCGGGAAAATAACCCGCTGCAGGTTCTTCAAAGTCTTATCAGCCATGGTTATGCGTCAACACCACCGGACTCGAGCTTCGCACCGTTAGCGAAGTGCGGGCGGATCTTGTTGTCGAACATGGACAGTGCAGCACCGATAGCCATGTGCATATCCAGGTACTTGTAGGTACCCAGGCGGCCACCGAACAGCACGTTGTTCTCGCCCTTAGCCAGGTCGCGGTACGCCAGCAGCTTCTCACGGTCCACGGAGGTGTTGACCGGGTAGTACGGCTCGTCACCCTTGTTCGCGAAGCGAGAGTACTCGCGCATGATGACGGTTGCGTCCTTGGTGTAGTCACGCTCGGGGTGGAAGTGACGGAACTCGTGGATGCGGGTGAAGGGAACATCAGCATCGGGGTAGTTCATCACGGAGCAACCCTGGAAGTCCTCAATCGGCAGGACTTCTTCTTCCAGGTCGATGGTACGCCAGGACAGGTCGCCCTCAGCGTAGTCGAAGTAGCGGTCAACCGGGCCGGTGTAGACCACGGGAATCTGACCCAGGACGTTCTCGCGAGAGTACTGGTGACCGGGCTCGAAGAAGTCAGTGTTCAGGTGCACCTCAATGTTCGGGTGCGCCGCCATACGCTCCAGCCATGCTGCGTAGCCGTCAACGGGCAGACCCTCGTACTTGTCGTTGAAGTAGCGGTTGTCGTAGTTGTAGCGAACCGGCAGGCGGGAAATGATGGATGCGGGCAGCTCTTCCGGCGGGGTCTGCCACTGCTTAGCGGTGTAGTGCTTGATGAACGCCTCGTACAGGGGGCGACCAATCAGGGAGATACCCTTATCGTTCAGGTTCTGCGGGTCGGTACCAGCCAGCTCGCCAGCCTGCTCAGCGATGAGCGCCTTTGCCTCTGCGGGAGAGTAAGCGGCGTTGAAGAACTGGTTGATGGTACCCAGGTTAATGGGCATGGGGTACACGATGCCGTTGTGGCGGGTGTACACGCGGTGTACGTAGTTGGTGAACTCGGTGAAACGGTTCACGTACTCCCAGACACGCTCGTTGGAGGTGTGGAACAGGTGCGCACCGTAGCGGTGCACCTCAATACCGGTCTGCTTCTCCTTCTCGCTGTATGCGTTACCACCGATGTGGGAACGGCGGTCCAGCAGGGCAACCTTCAGGCCCAGCTCAGTGGCAGCCTGTTCTGCGATGGTCAGACCAAAGAGGCCCGAACCGACTACTACGAGGTCAGCGGTCAATGTTTTCTCCTGTATTATCACGGCGCACCGCCGCTTCTGCGAGGGCGGTATTCACCTGCCAGATTGGACACATCCGAGTGTTCTCAGTCGCGCCGCAATCCGCACGGGTGGGCGCAAAAAGCCCCTCCCGTGATGGATATAGTCATAATCTAAGATACCCGTTTATCATGCGTCACGCATACTTATGACGTGTTTTTAGTGGGTTTTGGACTATTGTTCATACGCTCTTTCTCTGGGTGAATATTCTTCACAAACCCCGAGGTCAAGCGGGTCTGCAAAGGTTTGTTTTTCTGTGGATTTCACTGTTCCCCCCACTGTGAAGGATGTTGGTTTACGGGTAAATATTCACTACGGTTCACCTCCGCGCTTTTCTTGCAACACCAAGCAGCCTCTGCGCAAAGGCACGGACTATCCCGCACAGCAGAACCTTATACAGACATCATTGCGGATGCGTGAGCGGGCTCAGCACAGATGCTCCAGTGGGCTCCAGGGGCGTATTTGTTAGGTTTTCGAGTGGCGCTTCAGGCAGCATCCCGGCAGGTTATCCACAGTTTTTCGAAAATCGGGGCAAAAAATTCAAAAAATACGAACATTTCAGTTTATATAAAGATAATTTATTGAGTTTTAATGTTTTTTAATGTTTTCTGAGGGTATGACTCTCTTCTTTCTCGACCACCACAACACCACCCTCCCCTACCCCCGCGTACTCCGACTCGACGGCGAGGCGGCACCCAACGGAATACAGCTGCACCCCGGTAGCGTAGGTGGCGCAAACCAGCAGGCTCTAGAGCAGGCGCTCAACCAGGCTCTACAGCACTCTGCGCCCGGCTCGCACGATACGGCGCCGGAGACGACGTTCCAGCTACGCCCCGCACAGAATCAGGACCCCTCCGGCGCCTCGGATGCGCTAAATATCCACATTCCGAACGAATCTCAGCCCCTAAATCCTCAACCACTGAATTCTCAGCCACTGAACGCGCCCGCCGTCAGCCTCCTGCACATTCTGCGCGGACCCGACGCGGGCGCAACCTTCCCCATCAGCCGCGGCCGCACCAGCCTCGGCAGGGCGGCACTAGCTGCCCGCGGAGGAGAACAGCCACGCCATATTCACCTGCAGGACCCCTTCCTCAAGCCGGTGCACGGCAACTTCTACGCCGACAGCTCCGGCATCCGCTGGATTGAGAAGCGCCCCGCCGCGAACGAGAGTAGTGAGAAGGCGCAGGGTGGCAAGAGGGCGCAGGGAGGCAAGAGGGCACAGGGCACTGAGCCGCGCATCCTGCGCTGGAACGAACCTTTCCGCCTGGGCTCCTCACTTTGCATGCTCACCTCCCCCAGCGCTGACGGCGAACGCATCGCCGAGAATGCGAACGCCACCGCCACTTCCCCCGAATCTTCCTCTGGCGAGCCCGCGCAGACACTCGCTCCCCTGGGCGATGCCGGCAACCCCTTCGAGCCGGTGGTGGTGAACCCTCCGGCGCCGCGTAAGCTCAAGCAGATTCTGTTGAGCGTATGCCTGCCCATTGTGGTGGGTCTAATTATTGCGCTGGTGACCGGCATGTGGTTCCTTCTGCTGATGTCTGCGGCATCTTCGCTGCTGATGCTTCTGCATTTCTTTGGCGGTCGGGCGGAGAACCGTGCCGCATCGCAGCAGACTCATCAGGCGGCGTTGCAGGAGAAGGAACGTGCCCTCGCCCTGCCGACCGCGGGCGACCTGGCGATTTCGGGCCCCTCTGCCCTGCATGATGCCGTCTACCCAGCTATTGTGCTCGGGTGCGGTCCTCGCCAGCCCTACCTGCGCGGCCGCAACCTCCCGCTGGGCACGCTGGAGAAGCAGGATGCACCCCACTATCTACCGCTCCCCACCCCGGCTCTCGGTCACTATCTGAAGCTGGAGGAGGCGCATCTGCGTGCCTACCTGGTGCAGCTGGTGGCGGGTTATCCGGGTTCGGTACACGTTCTACTGGCTGGCGCTGATAGCGCTGATCAGCAGCGAATCAATCGTCTGATGCAGACTCTGGCGGTGGTGCCGGGCGTGAGCGTGCATTGTCTGCCAGGCGTGCAGCAGGAGAAGTATCTGCAGGCGCTACAGAGCAGCTTGCAGTCGGAGCTTTCCGCATCTGTTCCGCCGCTGATTCTCATGCCCCTGCAGGCGAGCGCTATCTACGCTCCGCTGTTAGCCGCGCTGACCTCTGGGGCGGTCGCGGAGTCTTCGCAGTCCCGTGCGTTCGCCTCCCCGCGTGAGCAGAAGATGAACGCCCCGGCGCTCTGCGTGCTGGGCAGTGCTGAGGGTGATAGTTCCGCCCACGCGCCCGGCGCGCTTTTTGGTGCCGCCTGGATTGAGTGCGCGAGTGAGGGTAGTCACCGTCAGAGCATTCGTTACCGCACGCAGGGCTATGCGGCGCCTGCAGTGCAGCCAACCGAGGGTGTCTACCAGGTTCACCCTCTGGCGTGTGAGGGTCTGTGCCAGCACGCCGATGGGCTCAGCGTTGAGGCATTCTGTGCCGCTCTTGAGAACCTATACCGCGCCGGATGCGAGCAGGAGCAGGGCGCGCTCAGTGAGGCGCAGGTGCACCAGTCGGCGCATCTCTTCTCGTCCCTCCAGTTCTCGTCCCTCCAGGCGCAGAACGCGCGGCAAAAGAACCGCACCGAGGACATGGCGGTGGAGTCCGTTCTGCAGCGCTGGTCCGCTCAGCGTTACGCCTCCGATATTCGCTGCTACCTGGGTGTTTCTTCGGGCGGCTCGCTGAATATTGGTCTGTCTGAGCACGGCCCGCACTGGCTGCTCGGCGGCACGACCGGTGCCGGCAAATCGCAGCTGCTGCGTTCGCTGGTGCTCAGCGCTGCGCTACGTTACCCGCCCGAGCGCCTCGGCCTGATTCTGGTGGATTTCAAGGGCTCGGCGGGTTTGGGCCCTCTTGCTCAACTGCCGCATGCGCTCAGCGTGTTGAGCAATTTTGATGTGTCCGCGGTGGAGCGTGCGCTCGAATTTTTGCGCGCCGATATTCACCGCCGCGAGGTGGATCTGCAGGCGCTCGGCGTGAACTCCTACCGCGACTACCTGGCGTCCTGTCAGGCGGCGGGTACCACTCCGCGCTACCCCGAGCTACTGATCGTGGTGGATGAGTTCCGCATGCTCATCGATTCCATGCCGGACGCTATGGCTGAGCTGATGCGCATTGCCACGATTGGTCGCTCGCTGGGTCTGCACCTGGTGTTGGCGACTCAGCGTCCGCAGGGTGCTATTTCGCAGGATATTCGCGCCAATATTGCCACGAGCATTTGCCTGCGCGTGGCGAGCGCGCAGGATTCCTATAACCTGCTGGAGCATGAGTCTGCGGCGTATATTTCGGCGGCGCATCCGGGTGCCGGGTATGTGCGCCTGCCGGATGGTCGTTCCTTGCCGTTCCGCGCCCCGCTGGTGGATGCGGTCCCCTCGAGCAGCGATGCCCGTCCGGTGCAGGTGTTGGGTCTTGAGGAGGGCGGCTGGCGTGAGCTGACTGCCGCTTCTGCCGTTCAGAAACTGGGCGGTAATGAGGATGAGCTGCTGATTCGTTCGGCGCAGCAGATTCGTGCACTCTACGAGCGTGAATACGCGCCGAAGACCCATCAGAAGAATGCGGCGGTTCAGGATGAGTACTGCCCGATTCCGCCGGAGCTTCCCGAGAACACCCCGCTACCCGTGGCGCAGGCGCCGGCGAGCGAACCGGTAGCGTACGGCATTGACCCGGCGGCTACCCCGCAGGAACCCGCTGACTCTGGTGCTGCTTCCGAAGGGTATCTGTTGGGCGAGCTGGAGATTGCCCGCTACGGTGTGCGCCGCCCGATCAGCTGGTCGGGTCAGCAGGCGCTGGCGCTGCTGGCGCAGAGTGCCGAACGGGCCCCGATGCTCTACGGGCTTTTAGCGCAGGCGTTCGCCGCCCGCACGCCGGTTGTTCTGCTGACCTCTGACGGTGCGCTCTACCGCGACCTGGAACCCTACGCTGGCGCTTTTGAATCACTCGTGGGTGCGCAGGAACTTTCGCATCTGCGGTTCTGCCTGGAGCAGCTGCGCACCCCGAACCTGTGGGGCACCGAGGGCTCCACCCGCCCGCTCATTGTTGTGGACGGTCTGGACAGTTGGTTGGAAGCGCTGGTTCGCCAACCCGATACGGAGAACCTGCTCTACGACCTGCTCTCGCAGGGGTGCCGTCGCGGCTATTCGGTGGTGTTCACCTCCGCGTTGAACCCGCGCGGTCGTTTCGCCGCTGCGGCGCATTCCACGCTGTTGAGCCGCCGCTTCCTGGATGCCGACCTGATGCGTTCAACGAGCAAGGACTACCCCACCCCGGCGCAGAGCCACTACTGCGTGGAGGGCGCCATCAATGAGGATTTGATTGGGGATCAGCCGCTGAGCGCTTCGATTCTTTCGCCCTGCGTTGCGGGTTTCCAGGAGCTGGTTCAGGTTCTGCGGGGTAACGCCGCGAGCACTTCTAGCGGGTCAAATACTCGCCCCGGCACCCTACTGCGGCAGTTCCCCGAGTACTATCGCATGCCCTCGGCCGAGTACGTAACCGCCGCCCACGCCGCCTGTAATCCGCAGGGCGCTAAGCTCTTGGTCGCGTTTGACCGCCGGCAGATGCCGGTGTGGTTGAGCGCCCCAGCTGGCGCGGTAGTTCCGGTGCAGGGTTCCCGGGCGGCGGGTAAAAGCACCCTGCTGGAGAGTATTGCTCAGCTCAACCCGCAACTGAGCGCCCTCGTCCTTGAGGGTTCTGGCGGCGCTACGGGTGAGCCGCCGAGCGTGGAGCGTACCCGTGCGCTCCTGGACTCGGTGAAGAACCCCGCGCGCACGCTCGTGTTCGTCGATGACCTGCAGTATCTCTCCCCCGCCGTTCAGCAGCTACTTCTAGAGCGTCGCGGTGAGTTCCGCGCCACGCTGGTCGCCTACACGCCCTGGCCGAGGCGCGCCTCCTCACCCCTGCTGGCTGCGCTCATGGGATGCTCGCGTGCGCTTCTGCTCGCGCCCGCATCCTTGGCGGATGCCGACATGTGCACGGTGACCGCGCTGCCGCTGGATCGATTCACGCAGGGTGAGCAGCCCGCCGGTCGCCTCGTGGTGGTGGATGGCGCCTCCGTGTGCGCGGCGCAGGTTCCCCTGACGCTGACCACGGCAGCACAGGCTGTAACAGCTACGCAGAAGGTGCCGGCAACGGTCTAAAGTTGGAGCGGTCTAGAGCTGAGCGGTCTAGAGCTGAGCGCTCTAGAACCGAGCCAGCTAGGGGTTTACGCGCTAGAGGTTTAGCGGCATCGGCGGCTGTACTTCTCCGCCTCTTCGCCCGACGCCTCGGTGACCGCCTCAATATAGCGGCGGCTGCTGGGCATGAGCACGAAGATGAAGGCAACCGCCGCGCCAATAACACCCGCAATCGTGATGGACTGGCCAATATTCAGGCCGTAAGCGCTCACGTTCAAGACGAGGGTGCTTGCGGTGACCCACAGGGCGCAGAGGGTAATCAGGATCATGGGCAGGCGCGAACCAAAGCGGCCGCGGTAGAAACGCAGGCCGAAGTAGGTCATGCCCGCGGCGATGAGCACCTGGAGTACGCCACCCACAATCGCCTGTGCGGTAGACATCCCGCTGACGATAAAGGGGTAGAGGATACCGCGAATCAGAATGTATGCCGCGAAGGTTTCGGTCAGAACGAATGCGTAGATGACGTTGAACGGGCGTGACGGCACGGTGGGCTCCTCAGGGGTAGTGTTGGCGGCGGACCGGGGTGTATTCGATCCGATGTGCTGGTATGTTTCCGATGCGCTAGTGCGTTAGCGGGTGGACGCTCCCCGTCTCGGGTGCACCGCCTCGTCATCGGTGCGGTATTTCGGGGGTAGGTACCGCTTTATATTATGCCTGAGGCGCCGCTCACCCAGCCGCCCGCGTCTCGCCTATGAGACGCAGCGCAGAATATGCGTGTCAGCATGCGATTCCCCACCCCTCAATTAGACAAAGGTTTACCTAAGTGATAGATGCCTCAGTGTAATACTGAAGTTTTTAGAGAAAAGTACTTGTCACATCCGCTCCAACATGCGAAAGTTGATAAGTCAATTTTCACCCTAACGCTGGGTGAGCATCCCATCAGCGGATGTGGTTGACACGCACACAGGAAAATAGATGTGTCTTGCCACCGCGTGAGACCGTAAATCATGAAGGAGGTCCACCGTGGATTGGCGTAGTCGTGCAGCTTGTTTGGACAAGGATCCGGAGCTGTTCTTCCCCGTAGGAAACACCGGACCTGCCCTGTTGCAAATTGAAGAGGCCAAGACCGTCTGCCGCTCTTGCGAGGTTGTAGACGTCTGCCTGAAGTGGGCCATCGAGACCGGCCAGGACTCCGGCGTATGGGGTGGCACCAGTGAAGACGAGCGTCGTGCGATGAAGCGTCGCGCAGCTCGTGCCCGCCGTGCATCCTAACTTCCGGAGTATTCAATAGGGCATCAAAAGCGTGGTTCAGTGATTCAATGTCACTGCACCACGCTTTTGCCATATACAGAACCTATCTAGACAGCAAACTGCCGCCACCCCGTGCTCGGGGCGGCGGCAGTTCTACACGCCACACGAGAAGGGGCTTAGACGAGCACCGCGGTAATCACCACGCGGGTACCGGTCGGCTCGTTAGCCTCCCAGCGGATCGAGCCGTTCAGCTCACTCGCCACCAGGGTACGCACAATCTGCATGCCCAGGCCTTCCTTGCCGGTCACCGGGCGGTAGGCGTCCGGGCCGGACTCTTCAATCTTCTTATCGCCCATGCCCTTACCGTCATCGGTAATCACGACGGTGAGGATATTCTCGCCCTCATCGTTGGTGCCGCGAATACCCTCGAGGGTCACGGTGCCGGTCTCGCCGTCCAGGCCGTGCTCCACGGCGTTTGCGACAACCTCGTTAATGACCAGAGCCAGAGGGGTAGCGAACTGGCTCGGCAACGCGCCGAAGGAGCCAATCAGCTTGGTGGACACGTGCTGGCCGGGGGAAGCAAGCTCAGCGGCAAGGTGGAACTGACGCTCAATCAGCTCGTCAAAGTCAACGTTCTGAGTCAGACCCTGCGAGAGCGCCTCGTGCACGGTAGCAATCGTTGCCACGCGGCGCATCGCCTGCTCCAGGCCCTGACGCGCCTCCTCCGTGGTCATGCGGCGCGACTGCAGGCGCAGCAGAGCGGACACGGTCTGCAGGTTGTTCTTCACGCGGTGGTGAATTTCGCGGATGGTCGCGTCCTTCGTCATGAGCTCCAGCTCGCGGCGGCGCAGCTCGGTCACGTCACGGCAGAGAATCACGGCGCCCTCACTCTCAAGGCGGGCGCGCCTCTGCACCAGTAGCGGGATAGAGCGCATGGTCACGCGAGCGCGGGCAATAACCAGTTCGGTGCGCAGGTCACTACGACCGGCAAGGACCAGCTGCAGGGTTTCATCCGCCTGCTCACCGGCAGGCAGCATCGCTCGGGTGACATCGGCAAGGTTTCGCTTTTCGAGGTAGCCGGTCATGCCCATGCGGTTGTACATGGAGTTCGCGTTCGGGGAAGCGACGACCACACGGCCGGAGCGGTCGAGCACAATAATGCCATCAATCACGCGGGGGTTGCCCTGGGTGTTGTTGCCCTGAGCGAGGGGGTCGGGCCACAGGCCGGAGTGCACCATGGAGAGCATGGTGTCAGCGGCGAATTCGTAGACCTCGTCGCTGATGGAGGGGTAACCATTAGGGGTAGCGATCTTGTGGCTGGTCAGCAACGCAATGGTGCGGTTGTTGCGCACGATGGGCACGAAGGTGACGTTCACGCGCGGGCGGGCGCCAACGCCTTCACCGCTTCCTTCGTCGGTGTAGGTGCTGATGTTCTGGTCGATCCAGACGCGGTAGGCTTCGTCACGGATGCCGTCTTCCATGTCGTGGTCGATGATGTCGTGGTGGAAGAGGGTACGGACGTTGGAGGGGCGCACGTGCGCGAAGGCACGGAAAGTACTGGTTTCGCTGGGGCCGGAGACGGCATCCGGGGAACTGCCGTCGGCAACGATGTAATCGGTGGGGAACCATAGAACCAGATCGCTCTGAGCGATATCAGAGATGACCTGCCATTCACCCATGATGAGGTGAACGCGTTCAGTGTCGCCGGGACCGAAGTCGCAGGCGCTCATAATTCCTTCTGCAAAAGACATATGTTTGTGTGCTTCCCATGAGTTCGGGTAGGTTCAACTATTTTACGGTTTGCTCGCCGCAATTCCCATTCAAACGGCAATACCTGGAATAGTTTACAGAGCATTTCTTGAAGCATGCTTTTATTCCCAAATATGACGCTGTGAGGTGAGATAAACCCCTCAATTTTGAAGTGAAATATTCGCGCTATTCCCCTACCCTAGATCCGCTTGAGACGCAGAAAACCCGACCTGCCGGAGCCTCTGAACGGGGCACCCCAACAAGCCGGGTCTTTGAGCAGCGCTAGTTTTATCCGACGAGCTTATTTGACGAACTTATCTAACGGGCTTACGTGCCGGGGCGTACCGCGTACATACCCTCAAGCATCGCTTCCAGGGACTGCACCACCGCGTGGCGAGGCGCCACCTCCAGCAGCGCTTCACCGTTGCGGCGCAAACGGTCCATGACCTTACGCTCGTACGGAATCACGCCGGTGAGCGGAACCTGCAGGTAGCGCGCCCAGTTATCGCGCATCTTCGCCTCGGGGTTGAACCCTGCGGCTTCGCGGCGGCTGCGGTTGAGCCAGTACTGCACATCCGTTTCGGGGGCGAAAAGATCCGGTCGCGACTGCACCTCGCGGGCGAGGTTAATCAGGCGCGGCAGGCCGATGACGTCCGCTTCACCGAGCGTAATCACGCGGTCGGCACAGGCGAGCGCGGTGAGGGTCGCGGCGTTACGGCGCGGTGCCGGGCCGTCAAAGGTCAGTTCCTCGTCGACCTCGATGGGGGCGGCAACATCGCAGATGACCAGGTCGTAGCGGTGCTTGAGCCATTCGAGTACTTCGGAGAAGGCGCGGGCGCGCACCTCGGGCCAACGCGAGGAGGAAGTGATGCCGCTCAAGAAGTCGAAGGTGCCGTTTTTGAGGGGCACGCGCTCCATGATGGCGCCGGCTTTTTTCTCGTCGAGCTGGGCACGGTCGGCGTCCGAGCAGAGAATTGCCAGGCCGGAGCCGGTGTCCTCGAGCGCCATGAGTGCATCCAGGCTGGGCGCGTAGGTGTCTGCGTCGATGAGGCAGACCTGCTGGCCCTGCTGCGCCGCGAGGGCGGCGAGGTTGAAGGCAATGGTGCTTCGACCGGGCGCGCCGTGGGTGCCCCAGACGGTCACGATCTTGCCGAGGCGGTGGCCGGGTTGGTAGCGGGAGGGCGCCTCAGGGTCCTGGTTGATGTCCGGGTGCTGAGGCAGGGTGCCGTCGTTGTTCTCATTCTGCACGTGCAGGGCGTAGTCGCTACCGGGTGCGAAAGAGTCGACGATGGCGGCGGCCTGGCTGAGCACGGATTCCTCGTTGCTGGGCGCAACGGAGGAGGCTTCTGCCGGGTCGTGCGCGCCGGGTGCACCGGGTGCGTTTCCAGCGGGTGCCGCGGGGTCGATTCCGTAGCTTCCATAGTCGGCGCCGTAGGGCGCGGCGGTGTTTGAGGCGGCGCCCGCGGCGGGGTCGTACCCGTAGCCACCCGCGCCGTAGCCGCCCGCACCATAGCCAGCAGCACCATAGCCAGCAGCACCGTAACCCTGACCGTAGCCGCTGTATCCACTGTCGTAGCCGTACCCTGCATCCTGACCGTAGGCGGCCTCGGGGCGGTGGGCAACGGGCTGAACGGGCGGCTGAGTCGGAATCTGCGCGGGCACGCCGTAGCCTGCTACGGGTCGGGCGAGTGCCGCATCCACAGCCTGTTCGAGCGAGCCCAGGATCTCCTCGAGGGCAGCTTCGGGGCGGATGCGGTGCGCCTGCGTGGGCAGCGGCAGGTTGTCCGGGGCGATAACCGCCAGGAGCACTTCGGAGGCGGCGAGCGCGTCCACGGTGGAGACGCTCATTTCGGCGGGCACGTGGGCGCAGAGCAGCACGCGGGCAATGCCGGTGTGCGCCATGCCGACGGCTTCGCTGAAGTCCTGCACGGTGCGCGCCACGGAGACGCGGCCGCGCTGGGATTCGATGCGGTTCAGGAGCGAGCCGTCATCGCCGTAGAGGATGACGGGGATGTTCACTGGCCCTCCCCGTAGGTGCCGGGGATGAGGCTAATCTTGGAGTCGCTATTGCTTTCCTTGACCAGGGCGGCGAGGGCTTCTTCCTTGACCCACAGTTGCACGGTTGCCTTGCCGTTGGCGCCGAGCACGCCTTCGTCGACCGTTACGGCGACGATTTCGGCGTTGGTGACGATGGCGCGGGCACCGTTTTCGGTGCGGTTATCGCTCTTGGTGTCGGGGTTGCGCGGGCCGGAGGTCCACACATCCACGCGCTCGCCTGCCTTCAGCGCGGAGGCGGCGGTGCGGTCAATGCTGACGGTGGCGAGGCGGCGGCCCGGGGAGGTTTCGGTGCCTACCGATTCTTTGCTGATGAAGTTACCTGCGGGGATGCGCTGGGTGGCGATTTTACCGTTCATCTGTGCGGCTTCGGCGCGGGTGAAGTACTTGTCTTTGGCGGAGTCGATGTTCGCTTCGACTCGGGCGAGTTTGTCTTCGGTAATCTTCTCGCCGAGGCGGATTTCGCTTTTGGCGGTGTAGTACTCGGTTTTGCTGTTGTTGGCTTGCACGTAGAGCTGCACACCGGTGATGGAGACGAGCACGAGAAGTACACCGAGGATGAATCGCCAGTCTTTGATGGTGGGCCTTTTGAGGCGTTTGGCGTGGGGCTCGGTGAGGGTGGAACGCTTCGTCGCGTTCTGTCGTATGCGCATGATGTGGTTGTGCCTTTCGGTGCGGAAGCCGGCGGTGATTCCGGTGTTGTTCAACTGACCGATGAGCGAGTGGTGTGTTTTCGATAGTGCTTTGGTTGAGTCTGACACTAACCCTAACAGCATATTTCATTTAGTACTCTCTCTCAACAAGAGTCGTGTTTATGAAATATTTTTGAGTCTTGCCCCTTTTGAAGGGGTAATTAGATAACTTTTCAGCTCATATAAGGCTTTTTGTGAGCAAATTTCACGGTGATGGCATATACTGAAAGTACTCAATAGATGTTCTGTATGGACTCTATGTAAAAGGCCGCCAACGGTGGCTAGGGGGCCCAGGATTTCACTCACGGAAAGGAATAATTCGATGACTGCACCTCGTTTCCTCACTCTGAGCGACGTTGCCGAGGAGCTGCAGGTTTCGCTTTCGCAGGTGCGTGCTCTGGTGCGTAGCGGCGAACTTCCCGCCATTCAGATTGGTGGACGTAACCAGTGGCGTATTGAGCGTTCTCGTTTTGAAGAGTACATTACCGAGCGCCACGAGCAGACTCTGGAGGCGATTGCTTCCGGCAAGCTCACCGCAAAGGCTAAGGTTGATTAGTATTTCAACATGCACCTCGCGGGCGTAATGCTCGAGTGCTTTAAAAGGTCCGCTCCTCTCGTTGAGATTTCAACGGAGAGGGGCGGACCTTTTTGTGTTTATTGTCGCTTTCATCAGGGTATTTATGGTTGTCGAGGCGTTTCTGCGGGCGTGCCCACGGAGGGCACTGCCCGCTATTCACCCTGTGCCCTAGCGTGAAATACGAGCGATGACTGCGCTAATACGAGCCAGCGGAATGGTGCGCACGCCAGCACCGCCAGGTGCACGGGAGTAGCTGGCGGCGGCGCTCTGACCGTAACCAGCCTGACCGTAACCACCCTGCGCACCGTAGGCTGCACGCGCGTGCTGGTCGCGTTCGTAGATGCGCGGATACTGGCCACCGTTGAGCAGTCGCAATTCGAGGAAGTCGGCACCGACTCGCTCGATCACGCCGTCGTAGCTGACGGTTCCACCTTCGAGGGAAAGGCGGACGGGTTCGCGTGCCATGGCAAGGGAGCGCAGGGCGAGCTGGATTTTCATGCGGTAGCGTTCGGGGCGAATATCAGCGCGGCCGGGAGCAATGCCGCCTTCCCACCAGAGCATTCCGCGCAGGGGAATGATGATGTTCTCACCGCGCGCTTCAATGCTGACCCATTCTTCGCCGACCATTTCAAGCTTGCCTTCATAGGTTTGCATGTCGGTGGCGCAGATGCGGATGGGGCCGCCGACCTGCGCAAGGAGGCGGTCGTCGAGGGTGATGGTTGAATAGTGGACGCGGGCGACTTGGCGGGCGTCCTGTTCCATATCCCAGGCGCGTTCGGAGGCGAGGCGCGCCTCAATGTCTCGTAGGAACTTTTCCATGCTCATACTATGACCCTACCCGAGGAGGGGTGCGGATACGAACCGGGGCATTTTCTGATCGGATGATGATTCTTGAGCATAATTTTTGAAGCAAATTCCACCAAATTACATGTTTTTCATACATTTTGATGCGTTTTGCTTCATTTTTGGCGCGACCTCCTGTATAAATGAAGCAATACCAAAAGCTATCAAACACACCGTTTGGAGGTCATCGTGGACCATCTTTCCACTCCAGGCTCAGCCCCCGCAGCCTTCGCTTCACGCCGAGCCACATTGGCTTCACGCCCTGCCACCTTCGCTTCAGCCCCCGCGGCCGCGCCTCGTACTGTCGGTGCCGGGATAGCCAGCACCGGGGTAGCCAGCACCGGGGTAGCCGCCGCAGCCGGCTCTGCCACCGAGTCCGACGCTAGGGCAAACTACCAGGATGCACTGCTCTTCATCGCCCCTCCCTTGCTTTCCGCGGTGGTCTTGGGCGCGTTGAGCGTGAACCTGCACCGCATCCCTTCGGCGCATCCTCTTGCTGACGCTTCGTTGCTCTGTGCTGGCGCGGCGGCACTCCTCATTACCGCCTGGTGGTTCATCAGTTTTATCTACGCGCTCTTCTACGCTCGATCTTTGCGCGTTTCGAGCCGCAACGCTGACCGCGCGGTGCTGAAGGTTCCGGCGTTTTTCCGTCCGCGTTTTATGCGCCGCATCGTTCTGACGCTCGGCGGCACGGCTCTTGGAGTGGGTGCGGTCTTGGCTCCCGCACAGGCTGCGGTGGTTACGCCCGGCAACGCCGGGGCAAACGGCACGGAGGGGCTATCTCAGACAACTATTTCGGCGGTCATGACCGCAGATTCAATGGGCGCTTCAACGGGTACCGCGGCGGCAAGCACCAACTCAGATACCACCCCAGCCGCCGTCTCAGATGCGGATCCCGCCAGTACCATCACGGACAGCACCGCCACGGACAGCACCACCGCAGATTCCCCCTCCGCTCCCCTGACCCTCTCTGCAGAGATTCCCGATATTCCGCTGGCTCCTCAACCCACGGAGGCGGCGGGCTCACTGCACGATCGCAGCCCGTTCTTCTCCCCTCCCCGCGCTGAGGCGGGCACCTATTCCTACACGGTCCAGGCGGGCGATACGCTCTGGTCCATTGCCGCCGAGCAGCTGGGTGAAGGCACCGATGCCTCCACCATTTACAACTACACTCTCGATATTTACGAGGCGAATAAGGACGCTCTGGGCCAGAACGCCGAGCTGCTTTACGAGGGGCAGGTTCTGCAGATTCCCGATCAGCCCATTCATTAGCCCCCCCCTCACTACCTCAATTCGCCATCTCAATTCCGCCATCTCAAATCCGCTGCCTCAGTTCTTCTACCTCGCCCGATAGCTTTTCATTCGCTCAATTTCATTCGCTCAGTCTCATTCGCTCAACCCACCTCACACATCTTTCTGTACCGAAAGGAGCCGTCATGAGCTTCGCCAACCTTCTCCCCCGCGCCCCGTGGACGCCGCCGCATTCCCCGGCTACGCAGTATTCTCAGTCTGCCCAGTATCCTCAGCCTGCGCAGCCCGCCTCCCGTAACGATCAGCCTGCCCGCCCGTATTCTAAGCGTCAGGCGGCACGCACCTCCCAGGCTCAGCCTGCGGTTGCCGAGCAGGTTGCTCCGCTACCGGAGCAGGGGCAGGGCACCATGGCACTGGTGCTGAGGCGGAACAGCCCGTCGGTCTATTCGCTGTTGCCGCTGCCGCGTTATGAGCAGCATTCGGCGCAGCGCCCGAAGGTAGTGAAGAGGGGCCGCCCGCTGCGTCCTGCGGATGCGTTGGCTCGCCAACTAGAGGGTCGTTGCGCGGGTGTGGCGATTGCTTACCTGGAGATTATGTCGGCTCGTCGTTCGCGTCAGCAGCTGGCGCAGTGGGTGTCCGCGGATTGTTTCCACCGTCTGCTGCCCCTCTTCCCGAAGAACCCGCGTCAGGTGCGCGAGGAGATGCTATTGACCCTTCCGCCGGTTCTGTTGCGGGTACGAGCGCAGAGGGTGCACAAGGAGCTCTACGAGGTGGTGGCGCTACTGCGTTGTGCGGATAAGGTTCGCGTGGTGACCATGCAGATGCGCCTGATTCACGGTATGTGGCTGATTACCTCGATCGAGCAGCCGCAGAGCCGAGTGGACGAAGACTAAGGTTTCCCGTACACAACGCGCCCAGACACGCAGAGACACGCCCAGATACCCACAGGCATGCACAGACACCCTCAGACATACAGAGGCACGCAGAGAGGGTGCGAATCCGGTATTGGATTCGCACCCTCTCTGTTGTACTTTATGCTCGCAACACGTCAAGCGTGCGGCGCTTCAGTTTTTACGCCGAGGCTACTTCTCCTTCGAGCGTTCCACGTGAACCTGCTCGTGGCCGTCCTCATCGGGGGCGGAGTACTGCAGGAACTTCGGGCGCGAAGGCTCAGCCAGGCGCACGGCAGAAGCCTGAGTACGCTGCTTGGACAGGTCCAGGTTGAACAGGTAGGTCACGGTCTCTTCACGGACCGCGCCGAGCATCGCCTGGTACATGTCGTAACCTTCACGCTGGTATTCGACCAGCGGGTCACGCTGAGCCATCGCACGCAGACCGATACCTTCCTTGAGGTATTCCATCTCGTACAGGTGCTCGGGCCAGCGCTCACCGATGACGGACAGCATGACGCGGCGTTCAATTTCGCGCATGCTCTCTTCGCCGACGCTCTTTTCACGCTCATCGTAGATGAGGTGTGCATCCGCCAAAACTTCCTTCACGATCTGGTCGCGAGTAATCTTGGTGCGGTCGCCGGCGTCTTCTGCCAGGTCGTCCACGGTGATGGAGATGGGGTACACCTGCTTGAGTGCGTCCCAGAGCTCGTCGAAGTCCCAGTCCTCGGCGTGGCCTTCAGAGACGCGGGCGTCAATGATGGTGGTCAGCACCTCGTCCACGAAGCCGGAAATCTGTTCCTTCAGGTCGTCACCGTGCAGGATGCGGCCGCGGTCCTTGTAGATCGCTTCGCGCTGGCGGTTGAGCACGTCGTCATACTTGAGCACGTTCTTACGCTGCTCAGCGTTACGGCCCTCAACGTTTGCCTGTGCGGTGGCGATAGCGCGGCTAACGATCTTGGAGTCCAGTGCGGAGTCCTCGGGGGCTGCCGCCATGAGGCGGGTTGCCATGCCGGTGTTGAACAGGCGCATCAGTTCGTCGGTCAGAGACAGGTAGAAGCGGGACTCACCCGGGTCGCCCTGACGGCCGGAACGACCGCGCAGCTGGTTGTCGATACGGCGGGACTCGTGACGCTCAGTGCCGAGCACGTACAGGCCACCGAGCTTGGTGACTTCCTCGTGCTCTTCCTTAGCGGCGTCTTCGCAGGCCTTCAGAACCTCGGGCCAGCGTGCCTCGTACTCTTCGGAGTTGGTGTTCGGATCCAGGCCGAGCTCACGCATCTTCTCGACGGCCTCAAATTCGGGGTTACCGCCGAGCATAATGTCGGTACCGCGACCAGCCATGTTGGTTGCCACGGTGACGGCGCCCTTACGGCCCGCCTGCGCAACAATAGCTGCCTCACGCTCGTTGTTCTTTGCGTTCAGCACCTCGTGGCGCACGCCTGCCTTCGCCAGCTGGCGGGACAGGTACTCGGAGTTTTCCACGCTTGCGGTACCCACCAGGACGGGCTGGCCCTTTTCGTGGCGTTCCTTAATGTCCTTGACGACCGCCTTGAACTTGGCAATTTCGTCGCGGTACACCTTATCGGGGTTGTCGATGCGCTGCACACCCTTGTTGGTGGGGATGGGCACCACGCCGAGCTCGTAGGTGTTCATGAACTCTGCCGCTTCGGTTTCCGCGGTACCGGTCATGCCGGCCAACTTGTCGTACATGCGGAAGTAGTTCTGCAGGGTCACGGTCGCCATGGTCTGGTTCTCAGGCTTGATTTCGACGCCTTCCTTCGCCTCAATCGCCTGGTGGATGCCGTCGTTGTAGCGGCGGCCCGGCAGAATACGACCGGTGTGCTCGTCAACAATCAGGACTTCGCCGTCAATGACCACGTAGTCCTTGTTGTTAGTGAACAGCTCCTTCGCCTTAATGGAGTTGTTCAGGAAGCCAATGAGCGGGGTGTTCTTGGATTCGTAGAGGTTCTTCACACCCAGGTGGTCTTCCACCTTGTCAATGCCGGATTCGAGGATGCCGACGGTGCGCTTCTTCTCATCTACTTCGTAGTCTTCACCGCGCTTGAGCAGGGTTGCGGCAATGCGCGCGAACTCTGCGTACCAGCGGTTTGCCTCACCGGCTGCGGGGCCGGAAATGATCAGAGGGGTACGCGCCTCATCAATCAGGATGGAGTCCACCTCATCGATAATGGCGAAGTTGTGGCCGCGCTGAACCTGCTCCTCCACGGTCCACGCCATGTTGTCACGCAGGTAGTCGAAGCCGAACTCGTTGTTCGTACCGTAGGTGATGTCTGCGGCGTACTGCTTACGACGCTCGTCAGGTTCCATGGAGGAGAGAATCACGCCGCACTCCATGCCGAGGAAGCGGAACACGCGACCCATAAGGTTCGCCTGGTACTCAGCCAGGTAGTCGTTCACAGTCACAATGTGAACGCCCTTGCCGCTCAGCGCGTTCAGGTACGCGGGCAGGGTCGCGACGAGGGTCTTACCCTCACCGGTCTTCATTTCGGCAATGTTGCCCAGGTGCAACGCTGCACCACCCATGAGCTGCACGTCGTAGTGGCGCTTGCCCAGGGTGCGCTTGGATGCTTCACGGACTACCGCAAAGGCCTCCGGCAGCATAATGTCGAGGGATTCGCCGTCCTTGACGCGCTCGCGGAACTTGTCGGTCTCTGCTCGCAGTTCCTCATCGGTCATAGATGCGAAGCTGTCCTCGAGCGAGTTCACCGCCTTAGTGTACGCTTCGAGCTGTCGCAGAACCCTCTTATCGCCGGTTCGGAGGATTTTCTCCAAGAAAGATGCCACTGAGCTTCTACTCCTTGCTTGTTTCGGTACCCTCACCAAGGGCGCGCGAAAGTGCGCGCGGTGAGGCCTTCCTACATATTGTATGGCAGAGCCGCCTAATTCGCCCGTCCGAGCTATTTTTTACGCTGTGCGCCCACGAGGTGACATTTGGTGACGCTCGAATCTTTCACCTCCCGCTTGAGGCAGAGCCGCCCCATCCAGCTGAAGGAACGAACATGTAGGCTACAGGAACGGGCACGTAGAAGGCACAGAAAACCCGGGTACCTCAACAGTACGCAGAGTACTGTCGGAGGCACCCGGGCCCTGAGCCTGCTTACTGAGCATGCCACCTGAGAGAGTCATGCACCTCAGCAATCAGCAGGTACGTTAGTTTTACTCGTTGTCCAGAGTGATGATGCCGTAGCTCCAGCCCTTACGACGGTATGCCGCAGCCGGTGCGCCGGTCTCGCTGTCAATGTACAGGTAGAAGTCGTGACCGACCAGTTCCATACGGTCAACAGCTTCTGCGGGAGTCAAACGCTCGCCCTTGAAGCTCTTGCGGCGAATCTCAATGGGAGATGCTGCCTCATCGGCGAGGGTGACCTCGCTGTTATCGAATGCTGCTTCTTCCACCGGAACATCCGGCAACAGAATCTCGGTAATTGCTTCGGTGACCACGGGAATCGAGCCGGTAGCGTCCGCCACGGAAACGGGGTGCTTGCCACCGCGCTTGTACAGCTTGCGGCGGTCACGTGCACGGCGCAGACGCTCCAGGAGCTTGCCGTAGGTTTCATCGAAGACCGCGAACTTGTCGTGACCCTGGGCTTCGGAACGGAGGACAGGACCGGTACCAACAACGGTAATCTCAACGCGGATGGACTCGCCACCCAGATGACCGTCCTTGCTGAACTTGACGTCAATGTCCTTCACGTTATCGCCGAGCTGAGCGAACTTCTGAACCTTCTCGCTCACGTATTCTTCCAGGCGTTCGGTGACCTTGATATTGCGGCCGTAGATGTTGACTTCCACGATCATTCCCTCCAGGTTGGGGGCTTATACCGCGTCCGGCTGGACCCGGTACGGGGGTTCGACTCCAATGCCGTTCCCTTGTATATATTCTAGTACGGAACATGGTTTATATCACTAGATATGACAAATATTTAGCTCAAATAATAGCTATTCGTCAGTCTGCGAACTTTATTCGCCAAAAATCGTGTATCTCTTGCAACTAACTACAAGAAACGCTATGTCTGAGCTTTTTTCGGTACCGCCGCCACGGCGCACACGCCCAGCACCCGCGAACCCGCATCCTGCAGCACGCGCACCATCTCAGAGGCGGTCGCGCCGGTGGTCACCACGTCATCACAAATAATGCTCACCCGACCCGCGCACAGGGCAGGCTCCATGACGCGCAAGGCACCGTGCATCCGCTCGGCACGGCCCACAGCCCCCAGGCTCTTCTGCTCGTTCTTTGCCTCAGAAGCACCTAGAAGAGAAGACACACGAGAAGATAAGGAGGCGCCGCTGCCCCGCCGATTACGAGGCGCATAACCGATAACATCCACGGCGCGCACCCGCACCGATGCGGGCAGACGCTGATTGAGCTGACGCACCGCCTCCTGCACCAGAAGATTCGCCGGCGCATAACCGCGGTGGCGCACACTCTGTGCCGAGGACGGTGCCGGGACCAGCAGGACCTCAACCGGTGCGGCGGAGGTACCTACAGAAGAGATAGAAGATCCCGGCGCGTTCTGAAGCTCCTCCCGGTGCGCCCGAAGAAGCTCATACACGCTACGCGCCAACCCCTCACCCAGTAGGGGCAGCAAGTCAGTGCGTCCCGCGTTCTTCAACGCCAATAAGGCACGCGGCACCAGTCCCACGTAACGGGACGCCGCACGCACCTCAGGAGCAGCCGCGCCCTCAAGAGGCTGCAGAACCTGCACTCGCTCCACACGCGCCAACGCCGAATGTAGCTGCGGCAGACACGCCTCACACAGCGGCGAGCCGGAACCGTAGGCGACCGGCACCGCACAGCACGGGCAGGTACGCGGCATCAACACCTCACCCAAAGCCCCGCTGGCACTCTTGAAAGCACCGGCGAGGCGGGTCAAAGGCTCGTTCAAGGGCACGTTATTAGAGAGCGCATTATTTGAGGGCGCATTGTTTGAGGGCGCGCTCAAGGAATCGTTCAAACCACGCTGTTCTGAACTCACCGAAAGCACCCTTTCTCGCTCGCGCCTGCCCGAGGCTAACCGGCGTAACTAATCTCGTGCAGAGTCGTATCCAGACGAATCCAGCCGCGCTCCTCCATCAGGTAGCACGAACCGTCAGAACGGTGCGCAATAATATTCGACGTATTATCCGCCGTCGAAATGGTCATCACACCATCCAAACGGTCCAGCTTCGTCTCTTCACCGCTGAGGGAAATCACCTCAGACTCACCGTTCTTCACGTTCACCACCACGACGCTCTGGTCGCCAGCCCAACGGGCATTACGCGGAGTCACAGAAGAGCTCAGGCGCACCATCTCCGTCAGACGCAGAGGCTTACCGGCATCATCACGCACAATGCCGGAAATAATCACAGCCGACGCACCCTCAGTAGACGCCACAATCGCTATGCGCGCACCATCGTGAGAAACGTTCACGCTCGTAAAGTTCAAATTACGCTGCCAGGACAGGCCAATATCCACGCCGCGCTCACGCTCGGTTGCATCCTCAGAATCCGGCTTGAAGGCACGAACAATACCCTCACCATCAGCAGCCCACACCCAGCCATACGCGTCAAAACTGGGGGCAGTCAGAGCGGTACTCTGCCACACACGGCGGGCAGTACCCTGATACACCGTGTACAGGCTCGCGGCATCATTCGCCAAGCAGGCATACACATCCGCCGAGTAACCCATCGCCGGAGAGCTCAACTGGCTCACGCCGCGCAGAAGCAACTGCTCACCCGCACTGCTCATATAGTCATCGCGCGCCACCATCTGGCCGTTCGGATTAATAGCAACCGTGCGGGCGGGAACACCCGGGTTCAGCTTCACCGCAGAGAAGCCGCTCGGTGCGTTCTCAGGAATCATAGTGCCGTTGTAGAACACCTCAGTCTTACCCAGACCGGAGAAGTTCTCCAAACCGTGCATAATCTGCTCACGTACACGCGCCAAACGGTTATCGTCCAGATGCTCACCAGAGAGACGAACCAGCACATCCTGGTTATCGCTCATGTTAGCGGTCTCAAGACTCATCGACTCATTCAACGCCGAGAACGCAACATCCTTCAGATAGGACGCCGGACCAGCCATGAGGGTACGCACCAGCAACTCAAAATAGCGGTCCGTATGCGGGAACCAGCGGATATCCGGCACAGCATAACGGAACGCACGATCGTAGAAGTACAGGCGGCACGGGCTAAACACGCGCTCAAACTCGGTACCGTCCAGCCACAGACCATCCGGGCAGGAGCTAATACGCCACTGGTTATCCTCCATGACCATCGTGAAATTATGGGTCTCAATCTGAGCCTCGGGGAAGGTGCTCGTAATACCCTGGCTGTTCACCGTAGCAGTCTGTTGGAAACGCACATGATACGTACCCTCAGCATTGCCGCTATCGTCGCTACGCGCCTGTACCGTATTACGGTACACGCGGGTGGTACCAATCGGGTTCCAGCGGCCCGCAAAAGAAGAGCTCAAATACTGGCGCGCCACCGCATAATTCTCGATACTATCCACACCGGCACGCACAAAACCCTCAATAATTGCCTCGGGGGTAGCACCGGCCAGCGGACCCGGCGCACGCGCCGGAGAAGTATTAACGCTCTTCACATCCAGACCGCTACTGTGCTGAGTCACTCGATCGTTCGTGGGAAGACCCGCGCAAGAGCTCACAAGCGTCGCCAAAGACACCGCACCCCAAGACAGCACGGCGCGTCGAGAAACAATAGCCCTGTGAGACATGGAGGTCTTAACCTTCCTCTACGAACAAAGACAAACAATCACCAGCTAAGGCTGCAGGCCGTCGCAGCGCGGTGAAAAGATAACCACAGCGAAATAACAACACTGTGAAAATACATCTGCATTGATTGTACTGGGTAAACAGTGCAAATACGCAAGGATAAGTACAAATACAATCGCACCGGCCCCAATCCCTCGCTCTATGACAGAGATCGGAGCCTCTCGCCTACCGGCTTTTAGAGGTCACGCTCAATGTTCGCACGAGGAGCGATATTAGGCAGCGTATCCTTAGCCGTTGTCGAACGATGTACACTCACCTCAGGCTCACCCGTCACCAGGACCGGCGACTCACCCAAAGGCGCACCGTGCACCAGCGGCAGGTTCATCGTGAAGCAGGCACCGCGGCCCTTCTCGCCCCACGCCTCAATCGTACCGCCGTGCAGACGCACATCCTCAGCAGCAATCGACAGGCCCAGACCGGTACCGCCCAGGGTGCGCTTACGCGAAGTATCAGCACGCCAGAAACGGTTGAAGACCTGAACGGCCTCATCCTCAGACAGACCGATACCGTGGTCGCGCACCGCAACGCCCAGGTTCGTGGCGTTCGCGCCCACGTACACGTCAATCGGTCGGGATTCGCCGTGCTCAATCGCGTTGTACAGCAGGTTACGCAGCACACGCTCAATACGCACACGGTCCATATCCACCATGATGCTCTCATGGCTCGTATGCACGTTCAGCTTCGTGTTCGTACGCTCCAGGTGCGGCAGAGCCTCCTGCAGAATATTCGACAGCACACGCATGAAGTCTTCAGTGTCGATGGTCAGCATTGCGCTACCGGCATCGAAACGAGAAATTTCCAGCAGATCAGCAAGCATCGATTGGAAACGATCCACCTGATCGTGCAGAAGCTCCACAGTGCGGCTCAGCGGCCGGTCCATATCCTCACGCGAATCGTACAGAAGCTCAGTACCCAAACGCACCGTCGCCAGCGGAGTACGCAACTCATGCGACACGTCAGACACAAAGCGCTGCTGCAGAGTCGACAGGCGCTCCAGCTGAACAATCTTCTCCTGCAGCGAATCAGCCATCAGGTTGAACGAATAACCCAGACGCGCCGCCTGATGCTCACCATTCACCGACACACGCTGATCCAGGTCACCGGCAGCCAGCTTCTCCGCCGTAATAGCGGTCTGCGTAATCGGGCGGACCACAAAACGAGTCACAATCCACACCACAGAAAGCACCACAGTAAGCAGCGCACAGAAACCACCAAAAAGAACAAAGTTAATATGCGCAATCGTGGCGGAAGAATCCGTCATATCGTACACAAGGAACAAACCGTAATTAGGGTTCTGTGCAATAGAAATATGTGTACCAACAATAAGCACCGGATAGGTACGCTCACGATTATTTTCGATAGTCGTCACCGTAGACGTCTGCCAGAAAATACCGTCTTTATCGCGAACAGTTGTTTTGAAATCATTCGGAATACTCGAAGAATTCAAAGAATTATTACTACTCTGCTCGGGAATAAAGCCCTGCTTACCTTGACCTTCCAAAGGCACAAGAATCCAATTGCGTTTACCCGAACTACCCGCATCCAAGATGGTCAGGGTACGGCTCACATTACGGCGAATCTCACTGTCACTACGAGCCTCAGAGGAGTCCAGCACACTCTGAACGTTGCGGAAACCACTCTCCGATTCCGCCAGCGCCTGAGACTTCTGATTCTCAAAAAGACTCGACGCAATCTGGCTCGACAAGGACCAACCCACCATCAAGAAGCTCAGGAACATCATGATGCCCGCAGTACCCAAAGCACGGAACTGCAGAGATTCCTTCCACAGACGCTGAGCGCGCTGCATCAGGCTCCTACGCGGCTTCTGCGCCTTACGCGGTTTGGAAGTGCGGGTACGCGAAGAGGCGGAGGCTACCGCCTCCGCCGTCAAAGCGCCGTGCTCGTGGCTCGACTTCGCAACAGACAATCAGGTTATCCCTTCGCCTATGAATAGGTTCCGCTTAGCTACCGGAAGATCCCACCAGCTCGGCCGGAATCTTATAGCCAACACCACGGACCGTCTGAATGAAACGATCCGCACCCAGCTCATCAAACTTAGCGCGCAAACGCTGGACATGCACGTTTACCAGCGAATCGCTCACATCAGTGTAACCCCAGACCATGTCCAGTAGTTCCTGACGGCTCAATGCCTGACCCGGGTGACGCACCAGCGCAGCCAGCAAATCGAACTCCAGAGGAGTCATCGGAACCTCAGTGCTGTGGTACTTGACGGTACGACCGTCCATATCCATGACGATATCGCCAATGGACACCACCAGCTGGCGGCTCTCACGCGGACGCAAACGAGTGCGAATACGCGCCAAAAGCTCAGCGTGCTTAAAAGGCTTAGCAATGTAATCATCAGCGCCAGCCTCAAGCCCCTTAACAACATCTTCAGTGTCGCTTTTAGCGGTCAACATAATAATCGGCACATTGGAAGAGCGGCGAATTTGCTGGCACACTTCAATACCGTTCATGCCAGGAAGCATCAAATCCAAAAGCACCAAATCGGGAGTGGAGCGCATAAAAGTTTCAAAAGCGCGGCCGCCATTTTCGCAGAAAACAGCGTTAAAGCCCTCTTGCGCGAGCACGAGGCCAATCATTTCCGCCAGAGCATCATCGTCATCAACCACCAAAATGGTGTGTGCGTCGCTTGCGCTCACAGTACCTCCCTATAGAAATGTCGTAAATACTTACATAAAAATGCTGATTATCTAATCATACCGCGCACTCAGCCAATGCACGGGCACACTCTGTCACTCGAGCCAACGAAGCCGTGGCATCCAGCATACTCACCGTACCCGAGGTGGATGCAGAAGGCACAGAACCCGTTTGCGGGCACTCATCAGCCATCAAACCCACCGCATTCAACTGTGTCGGCTCAAGACCGACCTCACGCCACAGGCTGTACAAGCGGCGCACCTGATCAGGAACCCGCGCAGAGGTCACCACCGGCAGCCACAGCTGAGCATTCGCCTCCAGAAGTTGCGCCACAGGTTCCCAGGAACGAGGGTCACTCAGCGGCGGAATCAGCAGCATGCCCGGCCCCTTCAAACGGGCACGGTCAGGATGCAACAGCAAAGCACAGGCAGCGGCACCCTCAACCTGCATAGCTTTCAACAGCTCCACAGCATCAAGGGCGGGACGGGGCTGGGTCAGAAGCTTCAGCTCCTGTACCGGTTTGAGCGCGGTGCCATCCACGTCCAGGATGAGCTGCAGGTTGAGTTCAGCAAAACGCTCCGCCACCCGACGGTACACCTGCTGATAGTAGTGAGGTTGCAACGCCGACAGGGAACGGAAACCACTCACGGTAGGAATGGTCCCCTCAATCAGACGCTGAAACTCCGATTCATCCAGTTGCACGGCAATCAGCGCCTGGGGAGCCTGCAGCGCCTCACGCAGAGACTCCGCCCAACGTTCCAGGCCTTCCAGGAACGATTCCAGCAGGTCACGGCTCGCCCCTGCATCACTGATAACGCGCTCGCCGCCGGGCAGGTAGATACTCGCGGCAAGAGTCAGCGGACCGACCAGCTGAATCTTATACACCGGGGCCTGTCCTGAGCCAAAACGTTTCTTTTGCGCACCCACACGGTCAGCTAGAAGATTGATATCGGAGAGCAGACGGTCCTGCGCCAGGGCAGACTCGCGCGCTCTCCTGCTGCCGCTATGCACCATGCGCCAGCCAAACGAGGCACCGTCAAAGGCAAGTCCCTCGCACACCGCCAGGGTGCGTGCCAGCAGGGCACTCCGCCAGCCCAGCGCCGGCAGATGCGGCAGGAACGGCAGATGCGGGGCACCCAGCTCACCTTCTACACGGGACATCGCCTCAGCCAAATCATCGCCGGGAAAATCGCCCCGGCCGCTGGCACGCACCAGCGGACGCTCGGTAGCGAGCGCGGCAAGGTCCTGCTCGGTCAGTTCGTCCCCTTCGGGGGCGCGGTACTCACCGGGCAGTAGCAGGCGCTCAGGCACCGGCTCGGTGCGGGCATTCTGGCGGGAGGAAGATTGAGGGAGCATAAACGGGTGAGGTTAAGGCAGGTTAGGGAAAAGTACGGGCAGGTCGAAGCTCTGCCGATGGAAGCTCAGCACGGTGGAAGCTCAGCACAGCTAAGAGCGGGGCTTTGGGAGAGGCTGAAGTTTTCAGACTCTTAGCTTTCAGACTTTTCAGTCTCTTCGTCCTGGTCAGCGTGCTCGTTCGCGATGCGCACGTGGTGGCGAATCACCTCAGAGATGATGAAGTTCAGGAACTTCTCCGCGAATTCCGGGTCCAGGCTGGATTCCTTCGCCATGGCACGCAGGCGAGCGATTTGCGCCTCTTCACGGCCGGGGTCGCCAGCGGGCAGGTTATGCTCAGCCTTCAGGATGCCCACGCGCTTAGTTGCCTGAAAACGCTCCGCGAGGATGTGCACCAACGCTGCATCGAAGTTGTCGATGGAGCGGCGCATGGCGAAGAGCTCCTCGTAAACCTCCGGTGCGACTTCATCGCCCATGGAGGTGGCGTGGGGGTCAAATTCGCAGGACGTGTGTTCGGCAGTCATCGGTCTCTCCTCAGTTCGGTTGTGGTCTTCTGTGCGTTGCGTTCAAGCAGGCTGTTGCGGCAACAGCTGGGATTAGCGGAGTGTGCAGCTATTCGGCACGGCTAGTCGGTGCGATTATTCGGCACTGGTAGTGGCGCCAGCCGACAGGGTTTCCTGAATGTCTTCGCGGTCCAGCGAGTAGGCGCGGGCGATGGTGGACTGACCCAGCACGCGGGTGCCCTGGTAGAGCACCATGGTCTGTCCCGGTGCCACGCCGGAGAGCGGATCCAACAGGCGCACTACGGTTTCCAGGCGCAGTGCGCCTTCTTCTTCAGCTTCGGGGTCGGGTGCCCAGGTCATGTACGCCTTGGCGCGGACCGGGTCAGCGTGCGCGCGTACCTGTGCGGTCACCTCGAACTCTTCGCTGCGGGCGCCCAACTGTGCGGGCTCTTCCAGGAAGCGTGCCGCCTGCTCTACGGGTACGCCCGCCCAGGTGGCGCGGATACCGCGGATTTCGTGCACGGCAAGTAGCTCGCGGGAGCCGACGATGACTTCGTTTTCCTTGGGGCGCACCTCCAGCACGAAGCGGGGCTTGCCGTCAGCGGCGGGGCGACCCAGTGCCAGGCCCTTGCGCTGACCTACGGTGTATGCCTGCGCGCCGGGGTGCTCGCCGAGCACCTCGCCGTGGGTGTCCTTGATGAGGCCGGGGCGCATTGTGATGTGGTCGCCCAGCCAGGCGCGGGTATCACCTTCGGGGATGAAGCAGATGTCGTAGGAGTCCGGCTTCTTCGCCACGGAGAAGCCGCGTTCTGCCGCCTCCGCGCGTACCTGTGCCTTGGAGGGGGTGTCCGCCAGGGGGAACCAGGCGTGCTTGAGCTGTTCGTGGGTGAGCACACCGAGCACGTAGGACTGGTCCTTGGCCCAGTCGGCGGCGCGGTGCAGTTCGCGGTTGCCGTCTTCGGTGGTGATGACGCGGGCGTAGTGGCCGGTCACCACGGCGTCGAAGCCGAGTGCGAGGGCGCGTTCGAGGAGCGCGGCGAATTTGATCTTTTCGTTGCAGCGCATGCAGGGGTTGGGGGTTCGTCCGGCTTCGTATTCGGAGATGAAGTCGTCGACGACGTCTTCCTTGAAGCGTTCGGAGAAGTCCCAGACGAAGAAGGGGATGCCCAGCTGGGAGCAGACGCGGCGGGCATCCATGGAGTCTTCGAGGGTGCAACAGCCGCGGGAGCCGGTGCGCAGGGTGCCGGGCATACGGGATAGAGCGAGGTGAACGCCGACTACTTCGTGTCCTGCTTCTACGGCGCGGGCTGCGGCGACTGCGGAGTCAACGCCGCCACTCATAGCTGCAAGAATTTTCACTGCCTATCCTTCTGTTGTGTTGAGCCTTCCAGAAAAGTACGCCTTGTTGGTGCGGGCGGACTTTCCGTTACTGTAGCTACCCATTGTACGCAGGGGCTCGGCGGGATATTGGGCAGTGCACCCTCAGCCAGCCCTCAGCGAACGCTGAGATTGCAGGCTGAGGGCGGTTGGGTATTTTCTCTTCTGGTTTTCTAGTGCCAGCGGGAGGCGTCCGGTAGCTGCGAGGACAGCCCCGCCTTTGCTGCCTGTTCGTAGGCGGCGGGTAGTGCCGCGATGAGGCGCGCAATGTCGGCTCCGGTGGTGGAGTGTCCGAGGGTGAAGCGCTGGGCGCTGCGGGCGGTGTCTTCGTCCATTCCCATTGCCATGAGCACGTGGGAGGGGCGGGTCACCCCGGCGTTGCAGGCGGAGCCGGTGGAGCTGCTGATGCCCTGCATGTCCAGCAGGAAGAGTAGGGTGTCGCCTTCTGCGTTGTCGAAGGTGAAGTGGGCGTTGCCGGGCAGTCGCTTCTGGCCGGGGTATTCTTCGGTGAGCGGGTTTTCGCCGCTCAGGTGCGCCTGCGGGATGAGCGCGCTAATTGCCGCGACGAGTTCGTTGCGTAGCGCGGCGATGCGGGCGGATTCTTCGTCAAGGTGCTGTACCGAGTGCACGGCGGCCTCCGCGAAACCCGCGATGGCGGGTGCGTCGATGGTGCCGGAGCGTACGGAGCGTTCCTGGCCGCCTCCGTGCAGGACGGGGGTCATCTGCACGGCGCGGGTTGCAACGAGCGCGCCGATGCCCATGGGACCACCGATTTTGTGGCCGGAAATTGCGAGGGTCGCCACCCCGCTGGCGTGAAAGTCAATGGGGACCGCACCGAAGGCCTGCACCGCGTCCGAATGCACGGGAATACCGTATTCTGCGGCGATAGCGGCAATCTCGGGAATCGGCTGTACGGTACCGACCTCGTTGTTCGCCCACATGACGGTCACGAGCGCGACGTCTTCGGGGTTCTTTTCGATGAGTTCGCGGACGGTCTGCGGGTTGACGCTACCGTGCTCGTCTACGGGGATCCATTCAAGCTGCGCGCCTTCTGCCTTTTCGAGCCATTCGCAGGTTTCTTCCACAGCGTGGTGCTCAATGGAGGAGACGAGAATTCGGGTGCGCTGCGGGTCTTCTTCGCGGCGCTTCCAGTAGATGCCCTTTACGGCAAGGTTGTCCGCCTCGGTGCCGCCCGAGGTGAAAATGACCTCGGCGGGGTCGGCTCCGATGGCGCGGGCGATGCGTTCGCGGGCGTATTCGACGGTGGCGCGGGCGTCGCGTCCTACGGCGTGCAGGGAGGAGGGGTTGCCGCCGTTGCGCATCTGTTCGACCATGGCGTCGATGGCGGCGGGCAGTACGTCGGTGGTGGCGGCGTGGTCGAGGTAGACGCGGCCGTTCTGACGGTTGGTTTCTGCGCTCATGGCTCCTCCTGCTGGGTTGTTGGGCGGTTTTCCGCCTCGCTTATTTTATCGCGCTCTATCCGCGCTCTTCTAGGCGTGTTCACCTGCGGCTGGGTCGGCGAGCGCTACTCCCCCGGGACGCTCGGGAGCTGTTCAGGGGCTGTTCGGGGGTTGCTTGTAGGCTGCGCGGTACACTTAGGAACGTGTTCAAGATTCTTTTCTATACCCCTGAGATTCCCGGCAATACCGGCAACGCTATCCGTTTGGCGGCGATTACTGGCGCTGAGCTGCACCTGGTGAAGCCGCTGGGTTTTAACTTTGATGATGCGCATCTGCGCCGCGCGGGTCTGGACTATCACGACCTGGCGGTGGTGACGGTGCATGAGACCCTTGAGGATGCGTGGGAGGCTCTGACTCCGGAGCGTGTTTTTGCGTTTACAACGACTGCTTCGACTTCGTATGCGGATATTGAGTATCGTCCCGGTGACGTATTCATGTTTGGCCCGGAGTCGGTGGGTCTGCCCGCTGAGGTTCAGCAGGACCCGCATGTGACTGAGCGTGTGAAGATTCCGATGAAGCCGGGCCGTCGTTCGCTGAACCTTGCCAACTCTGCATCCATTGCGGTGTTTGAGGCATGGCGTCAGAACGGTTTTGAGGGAGGCGCCATCTAGCATGGCTACAGCACACCATAATCTGCCGGAGCATCTGGTTCAGCAAATCCTCGAGACAACCCCTCCCCTGGCCGAGCAGATTCGTTTGGATCCGCAGAATAGGGAGTTCACGGAGCGGGGTTGGGAGCCGGTCTATTCGGCGTCGCCTCATGCCCGTATTGTGGTGATTGGTCAGGCGCCTGGGCGTGCCGCTCAGGAGAGCCGTATCCCGTGGAATGACCCGAGCGGTGTGAAGCTGCGCGAGTGGATGGGTGTAACGGATGAGCAGTTCTACGACCCCGAGCTGATTTCGCTGCTACCGATGGACTTTTACTACCCCGGCAAGGGCGCGCACGGCGATAACCCGCCGCGTAAGGATTTCGCACCCAAGTGGCATCCGCAGCTGCTGGAGCTCATGCCGAATGTTCAGCTGATTCTGCTGGTGGGCGCATACTCGCAGAAGCACTATCTGGATGGTGTGCATGCCCCGAAGGCGCAGAAGAATCTGACGGAGACGGTTCGTGCGTGGGAGTCTTATCTTCCGAAGTTCCTGCCGCTGGTGCATCCTTCACCGCTGAATTTTAGGTGGCGGGCAAAGAACCCGTGGTTCGAGCAGGAGGTCATCCCGGCTTTGCAGAAGCGTGTGGGAGAGGTTCTCAAGGACGCTTAGCCCGCCCGTTCTGCAGTATCGCTATAGTTTTGCCTCGCTCATGCAAGATGCTCCCACCCCGCGTATGGGGTGGGAGCATCTTTATTGTGCGCGTTGTTTAGACTGACCGAGCAGTCTCGTCTGAGCGGATGCTTCTCAGCTGCGCCGCACTGCTACTTCAGGATTAAGGGGTTACTTCTGGCTGTCGGCGTCGCCCAGGGTCACGGTGATGTCATGGGTGGAAGAGCCGCGCTTAATCTTCAGCTTCAGATCAGAGCCTGCTGCTGCGGCACGCACGGTACCGTTGAGCTCGTCGCTCTTGGTCACGGCGTGGCCGTCGGCTTCAATCACGACGTCGCCGGATCGCAGGCCTGCCTTCGCGGCGGGGCTGTTAGATTCTACCGAGGCAATTTCAACGCCACCGGGGATGAGCTTGGAGGAGCCCGAACCGGTGTCCGCGGGGCTGTTCTTTACGCTCGCGCCCAGGTAGCCGTGGGTTGCTTTACCCTTGGCGATGATCTCGGAGGAGATGCGCTTGGCGTAGTTGGAGGTAATGGAGAACGCCATACCGTCGGCGGTGCCGCCATCCTGACTTGCCTGGCCCTGCGCGTTAATGCCGACCAGTTCGCCCTTGAGGTTCACCAGCGGGCCACCGGAGTTACCGTGGTTGATGGGCACATCAACCTGAATCATGGGGATGTAGTTCTGACCCTTCGAGTCAGCGGGCTGCACGCGGTTGACGTTCGAGACTACGCCGGCGGTCACCGATTCGCTACGACGATACGGTGCGCCGAGGGCAACCACGGCTTCGCCGGAGACCAGCTTGGAGGAGTCGCCCCAGGTGATGGGCTGCAGGTCCAGGCCGGAGGGGCTGATCTTCAGAACCGCCAGGTCAGCGGCAGAGTCCAGGCCCACTACGGATGCGGTGCGCACGGTGCCGTCGCTCAGGCGCACCTCAATGGTGGATGCAGCGTTCGAAGATGCAAGGGTGACCACGTGGTTGTTGGTGAGGATGTGGCCATCCTTATCGAGGATAACGCCACTACCGCCGCCGGTGCTGGAGCCGTTTGACGCCATGATGGTCACGGTGGAGGGCAGGACCTTCTTCGCGGTTTCTGCTACGCCTGCCACGGTGGAGGAGTTGCTGATATTGGAGCTGACGGAGCCACGCGAGGAAGCGCTGGAGGAGCTGTTGTTCGATGCTGCGATGCCGCCTCCGACGCCCGCACCGACGCCGCCGCCGACGAGGGCTGCGAGCAGAGCTGCGGTGAGCACAACACCGGCGCCGTAGCGCTTGTTGTTATCGGTGGCCTGGGGTGCAGGCTGTGCCGAAGTAGCCTGGGCGGTAGCCGCCTGGGGGTAGGTGTATCCGGGCGAAGCGTATGCCTGCGGGTATGCGTTCTGACCCTGCTGGTAGTTTGCCTGTCCGTTCACACTCTGCAGGGGGCGGGTTGCATCCGTGACGCCGTCGTTGCCACCGTAAGACCATCCGTTGTTCTGAGTCATAAGTTCTCCTAGAGTCGCGCGTGTGCGTCGCCCTGGGCGCACGCTATCTTTCTACTGTAGAGGGTGTTTTATGGTGTTCTATATCTTTTTGCTGTTGGTTATCGGGGAGTTCCCTGGGAATTTCTCCCATTTTTTCATTCAGTGCAGATTGGCTGGTGTGGGGCGCTCTACCATTCCGCGAAAGTTAGCTTTATTTCCTATGCTTTGTCCGCTATTTTTCGTCGCTCTCAGGCTTCTCTTTTAAAGCACTCGGTTTTTCTTCACGGTTTACACAGCCTGACGCGCCCGCATACACAGCTTGAGCACAGGGTTGCTCCGTAATGTTGAAGGCACGTAGAGCCGACGACAAAGGCAAAGGACAAAGGCAAAGGAGAAACCCATGATGATCGGAACCCTGATTTTCTGTGCGATCTTGGCAAGCTCCATCGGTATCGGTGCAGGTATTGTGGCGTGTTGCTCGGGAATGGTGTACCGCCGTCATCGTGCGGAGAAAGCCGCCGAGTTGGCGCAGCCGCTGACTACCCAGGCGTTGACCGCCGGTAGGTAGCGCATAGAGTTTGATAGTTTTCCGGGGCGGGAGATGAGAGCCCCGCACCGGAAGGGGCGAGAATCCCCAGTATGTCCCGAAGGGCCGGTGTGAGGACCGGCCCGGGCGCGATAGTGAGTGAGTGATGATTGATGCGGCGTGAGCCCCTGCATGAGGGCTTACGCCGCATCGTCTTTTAACCGTGATGCGAGCGCGGGAGGCACTGGTGGAAAGCCCCGGTGGAAAGCACCTGGTACCCCGGCTACTTCCCTTTTAGTATGCGGTAAGGCGACGGCGTTGCGAGCACCCGGGATTTAGCTGGGTTATGGTGAAGCTATGAGGATTATTTCTGCTGTTTTCGCTCTTCTTGGCGCACTGCCAGTCATGCCTGCGGCGGTGGCGTCTTCTTTGGACGGCGCAACCCGCCTGTACGCGCTGCTTATATTTGTTCTGATCTGCGCGGCGGTAGCGTTGGTTGCATCGTTGAGCCCCTCGCGCCGTCGTGCGCGTGAGATTAGGCGGCAGGTGTTGCAACAGCAGCAGAACCAGGCGATGAATCAGCAGGTACCGCCCCAGCAAGCTCCCTCTCAGCAGATGCCTTCACAGCCTGCGCCGCAGCAGGTACCCCCTCAGCAGGTACAGGGCGCGGTGAGCTACCCGATGCACTACCAACCGAAGCAGGCACAGCCGGGTCATAGTGCTCAGCAGTCGGTGCAGAGCCCTGCTCAGAGCCAGGTGCCGAACCCCGCGCAGAACCCAGTGCACTCTCCGCCGCCTGAGCAGGGTCAGGCTGTCAATGCTCAGCAGGCTCAGCAGGGTCAGGCACCCTCGCCTCAGCCTCCTCAGCCGGTGGCGGCACCTTCCCCTCTGGAGCCGATGCAGGTAGGTGGCGGGTCTAGTTCTTCTACAGCCCAGAACCATTCAACACAGAACCATTCAGCAGAAAGCCCTTCAGCAGAGAACAAGGAGCAGCAGAGCATGCCCCAGAACACCTCGGTACAGGGTGCGGAGCGAGCGCAGCCTGAAGAGCGCCCGCAGCAGGAGGCTCCCCAGCAGACGTCTGAGAGCAAGCCCTCCGATCGTTTCTCTTTGAGTACCAACCACAAGCTCATTTTCCCGCTCGAGAACGCCCAGCGCAGCCGCTACCCCATGGTGCTTTCTGTCAGTACATCTGGGGATGAAGTTTTTGCGTTGCCGTCGATTAGCGGTGTGCCGCAGCATCTGCTGGTCGGCACGCAAGAGAATCATGTTCCGCTGAATCAGCGTCAGCGATGGCAGCAGATCGAGATTCTCGAGAACTACCTCATGCGTGCGGTCATGAACCTGCAGACGCTGGAGCGTGCGCAGGTTTCTCCGCTGCACAGTTTCAAGGAGACTGCCCAGGCTGACCGCACGGTGCTTGCCGCCGAGCTGGAAGAAACCATCCGGGTGTCTCGGCTGAAGCTGAGCGGGGCGTTGGAGTTCTATGTATCGTTGCCGCGTTTGGCGGAGACGCCGGGCTCTTTCACTTTTGCTCGTGATCATGCGTTCTCCCTGAGTGCCACCGTCATTAGCCTGACGGAGCAGTGCTTTGAACGCACCTTCCGTTGGCGTCTGCTGGAGGATACCCTCCCGGATTCTTTGAACGACCGCCTCTACGCGGTGCGTTATCTGCGTGAGAGCGCGCAGAAGCTGGCGGCTTTTGTGGAGCTGAGCGAATTTGATCGCGCCATGCAGCTTGCTGAGACCTGGAAGAAGACGGCGCGCAAGGATTCGAATCTCGATGAGGTCAAGGTCTGGAATGAGATGACGGAAGTTGCCTTTGACGTTCTGCCCGAGTTGCGAGAGCAGGCGTTGAAGGGCGTTCAGTCTACGTTGGAGTTTAGCGAGCTTTTCTACCGTTCCAGCGAGGATGGTACGCACCGTATGCTCCGCCCGGAGCAGCTGAGCGAGTTTGAGCTCAAGGGCGTGCAGTCCACGCTGGAGGAGCGCCTGGAGAAGGTGCGTCTTGAGCTTCAGGATGCGGAGTTCTGCGCCGCTGTTCTGACCCTGCAGGCGCGCGCTGTCATTGAGCTTCTGGAGGAGCTTCTGCAGGTCGAGCAGGACGGCGTTCTGGCGGAGATTGTGACCGATTTGCGGGCGCTTGCTCATCATTCACCCGACCTTGCCGAGCTGCCCATCCAGACGTTGATGTTCAGCCGCGAACAGTACGCCCCCGATGGGGAGGACCTACCGACCATTGGCGAGCGCATCCGTGCCCTCTCGAGCGTCCCCGAGGTTCTGGCGTTCGTTCACTACGAGGGACCGGCGCTTCTGGCGGGCGTCGCAGACCCGTATAAGGCGTTTTCCGGGGAGGGCCTCCCCGAGGGTCTGCTTTCAGAGGAGAAGAAGTTATCTTCCATGCCGCTGTCGGTGTTGCGCACCCATTCGCGGCTTCTGCAGCAGGTGCTTCGCCTGCAGAATCTACGGTTGAAGCTGGCGTGGGTGAGTAGCTGTAGCGGCTACATGCCTTGGTCCCTGGTTGATCGCCATTTCGTTGGTCCCTCTGCCGCTGATGAGGATTTGAAGGAGCTGACCGAAAATATTGAGGCGCTCGCTGATCTTCTGGACGCCCACTCTAGCTCCCAGGTGTATAAGGGCCGCGGCGTGCCGACTACGCCCTTCCTGTGGGTGCAGATGCGTAAGCAGGCAGATTGCAGTTCTAGGTTGCTGAATCATGTGCAATTCTTGGGCTGGATGTACGCCTCGTCTTCACGGGTTAAGGTGGTGGATGGCATGGTACAGAGTATCCACGATGTTGATGCCGCGGAGGTAGTGGGTCACCTGATGAGCAATCTGGAGATTGCGCGTCGGCGCTAACTGAATAGCCGGTGAGCCGGGGTCTAGCATGAGGCTAGGCCCCGGCCTTCCTGTTTACCGGCTTTCCTGTATAAAGCCTGGGAAGTCGGTAAACAGGTGGCAAACAGCGGCGCAATATTACGGTGATATTCGCTCAAGGCTGCCCATCTGCGCCTCTGGGTGCCTGTGCCACCGCTACACTAATAATGTGACCAGCACTAAGGTGTGCGATGTTCAAGCACGCCGTGAAGTGCAGGGCCGTTCATACTTCACGACAACGGAGGAAAGACCATGACCGAGCACGCCTTTGCGCGTCAGATTCGTCCCGCACGCCCTCGCCTGCGCACTATCTTGGGTGCCACAGTGCTGGCGGCAGGTCTTTCTTGTGCCCCGGTGGTTCTGCCGGCTGGTTCTGCATTTTTGAGCACCTCGGCGCAGGCTGCCGACCCGATGCAGATTACGGGCACCACCGTGTACGATTCCACGAACTCTTTGGGCGATACCGCTACCCTGAAGTCTAAGATTTCGGCTCTGTCGAAGAAATACAACGTGGATTTGCACGTGGTGGTCATCGATAAGTTTGAGAACCCGTCTACTTCTTCGAGCTGGACGAAGGCGCTTGCTACGAAGAACAATTGGGGTTCTGCCGATGTGGTGCTGGTGATTGCGACCGAGTCCCGCCAGGCGTATTTCTTGGCCGGTAGCACCAAGACTCTTTCGAGCGATCAGCAGACGAAGGTGTACCAGAACTACATCAAGCCGAAGCTGCAGAACAGCGACTACTCGGGTGCGGCACTGGCTGCGGTTGAGGGTATCGAGGCTCAGAAGGGCGGCAGCTCTTCCGGTGTGGTGACCGGTGTGCTCGGTGTGGGCGCGGCGGCAACCGTGGGTGCTGGTGGTTACGCGATGTACCGCCGCCGCAAGAAGAAGAACACTCAGCAGCAGCCTCAGCGTTCCTACGGTGCACCTCGTAACTACTCCCCCATCCCGGAGGTTCCGCTGGAGGAGCTGCGCACTCGCGCCGGTAGCGCCCTGCTTCAGGCTGATACGACGATGAGCCACGCGAAGCAGGAACTGGATTTTGCTCGCGCGCAGTACAGTGACCAGCAGGTCGCTGAGTTCGCTCAGGAGATTGCGCGCGCTGAGGACCTGATGCGTAAGTCCTTCCAGCGTCAGCAGCTTCTGACCGATAGCATTCCCGACACTGAGGCTGAGCAGCGTGCCTGGTTGACTGAGATTATTGATAACTCTCAGGAAGTCACCCGTATTGCTCAGGAGCAGGACGCTAAGCTGGCTCAGCTTCGCAACCTGGAGCAGGAGGCACCTCAAGCTATTGAGGCTCTGGCTCAGCGTCTGCCGCAGTTGCGTGCCTCGGTGGAAGAGATTGCCGCCCAGTACCGCGCGTTGAAGGAACGTTACCTGCCCAGCGCCCTGGAGCCCATCTCCAAGACTCCTACCCTGTTGGAGTCGAACATGGTGCTGTGCGCCGCCGAGGTTGAGAAGGCTCAAGCGACCGTTGCTACGGCACGTTCGGAGGCGGTCGCTCACCTGCGTACCGCTGAGGAAGCTGCCTCGCAGATTCAGGCGCTAGGTGCGGCTGTGAATACCCGCTCGCAGGAACTGGAGCAGGCTCAGCTGGGTCTGAGCACCGACCTGCTGAGCATTCAGCGTGACGTGGCGGAGGCGAAGAGCCTCGCTGCCTCTCAGCGTCGCGATGATTTGGGCGCGGTTGCCGCCGGTATGGAGGCGGTGCTCAACCAGGTCAACCAGAGCGCTTCGGCTCGCCCGAATGACCCGCTGACTCTGGCGAACCAGCTGCGTCAGCTCTCCGCTGAGCTGGATAAGGCCATGACGAATATGCGTGCTACCCGCGAGCGTTCTCGTGCGGCTTCGCAGAACCTCGATCGTACGATGCGTTCTGCATACGCTGCGGTGAACGGTGCGCGTAGCTACATCAATAACCGCCGCGCTGCGGTGGGCCCAATGACCCTGACCGCTGTTTCTGAGGCGGAGCGTCACCTGGGTCAGGCTCAGCGCCTGGCTTCTTCGGATCCGCTGAACGCCATGAAGGAAGCCAATATGGCTATCCAGAAGGCGACCGACGCACAGAACCGCGCGCAGAGCGAGGTCGGCAACTACTACAACAACCAGAACAACCGAGGCGGCGGTAGCGGCTTCGGTGGCGACCTGGCGAAGGGCCTGCTGCTGGGCGCTCTGATGACCGCTATTAACTCCGGCACCAGTAGCTGGGGTAGCAGCGGCGGCCACGGCAGTGGCGGCAGTAGCGGCGGAAGCTGGGGCGGTGGCTTCAGCGGAGGCGGCGATTGGGGTAGCGGCGGCGGCGACGGCGGTAGCTTCTAACCGCCTCCACACTGGCTGTCCTGCCGGTGCTGGCGATCCTGCCGGTCGGTTTCTGCAGATTTTTCTACAGTCTGACCGGCAGGGCACGTAGCTTACCTCACCGGTTTTTTCCCCAGTCGGAAAACACCCGAGGCAATTTACCAAAAGTTTAGGTAACAGAAATCAGGCGTGCATCATTTTCACAGCATGCACCCAGAAATCTGCCACATAATTAGTTATACGGGCACGGCTCACGAGGAGCGTAGTGCTCCCCCGCAGCCCGTTGAACAGAAAGTAGGAGATTATGGCTAAGCAGACCATCTTCGGCCGTATTGCACAGCTCGCTAAGGCAAACATCAACGCTCTGATTGATGCAGCTGAGGACCCGGAGAAGATGCTGGACCAGATGGTTCGTGACTACACCAACAACATCCGCGAGGCGGAGGCTGCAGTAGCACAGACCATCGGCAACCTGCGTCTGCTCGAGAAGGACCACGCAGAGGATGTCCAGACCGCCCAGGAGTGGGGCACCAAGGCTCTGGCAGCTTCTAACAAGGCTGATGAATTCCGTGCAGCTGGCGACGTTGCCAACGCTGACAAGTTCGACAACCTCGCCAAGATTGCTCTGAACAAGCAGCTGCTGGCTGAAAAGGCAGCACAGGCTGTTGAGCCTCAGCTGGCTTCCCAGACTCAGGTCGTCAACCAGCTCAAGGACGGCCTGGAGAAGATGCGCTCCAAGCTTGAAGAGGTCAAGTACAAGCGCGATGAGCTGACCGCACGTCAGAAGACCGCAGCAGCTCAGACCCAGGTGAACGACGCTCTGAAGGCGTTCGACGTTCTGGACCCAACCAGCGAGATGAGCCGCTTCGAAGAGAAGGTTCGCCGCGAAGAGGCACGTGTCATCGGTCAGCAGGAACTGGCAGCTTCCTCCCTGGACGCTCAGTTCAACACCCTGGACCAGATGGAGCGCGAGACCGAGCTGGACGCTCGTCTGGCCGCTCTGAAGGCAAAGAACGCTCCGGCTGCTCCGGCTCCCCTGGCTGTGGAAGCTCCCACCCAGACCCTCTAAGCCCGGTCTAGTGCATAGCTTCTTGAGCTAAACCTATAAAGATCCGCCCCGTTCCTGAACTCATCAGGAACGGGGCGAATCTTTATGCGTTAGGGGGTGCAAGCCTTAGTTCGCGTAGATGTACAGGTAGCCTGCCATCGCGGAGCGGGTGACCGCATCCGAAGAGGTGGAACCGGTACCAATACCGTTGGAGGCTGCCCACGCCAGAGCCTGGGACGCGTAGCCGCCCTGAGCCTGTGCCGGGGAGCCAGCTGCACGGTACATGAACTCAGCCATGGTGGACTCGGTGACGGCCTCCAGGGGGCGGAAGTCGCTACCGCTGATGCCCTGCTGGCTCAGCCAGAAAATTTCCTTGTATGCGGGGTGGTTGACCGGAACGTCGTTGAACGGCGAAACAGCCGGTGCGTTCACTGCGGGGCGGCCAGCCACGCGGTACAGGTAGGTTGCCAGCTGCGCACGGTTGACCGATGCGTTCGGGCGGAAAGTACCATCCGCGAAGCCGAGCATGATGCGCTTATCAGAGTTCCAGCTGATCTCGTTGTAGTTCGGGTCCGAGTCGGACAGGTCGCGGTAGCCCAGCGCGGGGGTCTTACCGGCGAAGTCCAGGGAGGACGCCAGGATGTGCGGCAGGTCGTAGTCGTGGTGGCTGAAGCCGTCAATCAGCTTCA